>Ga0351876_1162_pt1 | contig 16167 bp, 18 predicted proteins | sample BONcelFGM3001C15_FD_206774 | JGI IMG/M metagenome (GOLD analysis project Ga0351876, IMG submission 206774) | Enriched cells from coal bed in the Powder River Basin, Montana, United States - BONCAT cells FGM rep3 HSBNCT.FGM.300.1.C15 ...
GTCGGGGATGGTCGGAAAACGCCGATGCCGTCATGGCCGGCGCATTGAATATCTCAATGCGATATTTATTTTCGCCATGCAATATTTTTCTTGACGCCTTCCGATCAGTGCCTTTATATTAAAATCAGCTTTTTCATAACACGCGTATCGTCCCTATGATTTTATCGGTTCGGACGGCCGGAGCGTAAACTCACCCCAGAAAATGAAGAAAGGACCCTCGCTTTGAATAAAGTCACTGTTCACACCCTGTTCGAGAAGAAGAAAAACCGTGAGCCCATCACCTGGCTTACCGCATATGACTTCCCCATGGCGCAGTTTGAGGAAAAGGCGGGAATCGACATCATCCTGGTTGGAGATTCCATCGGCATGACCACCTTCGGTTTTGATTCCACCCTGCCGGTGACGATGGACCTGCTCATCCCGCACACCCAGGCGGTTCGCAAAGGCGCCCCAAACGTCTTTCTGATCGGCGACATGCCCTACATGACCTACCAGGTCTGCGCTCAGGAAGCTGTCCGCAATGCCGGCCGGTTCATGGCGGAATGCGGTTGCGACGCCATCAAACTCGAGGGCGGCCGCGAAGTGCTCGATACCATCAAGGCAATCCTTCGGGCCACGGTGCCGGTAGTGGGCCATCTGGGGTTGACGCCCCAGTCCATCGCCATGCTGGGCGGTTACAAGGCTCAGGGCCGCGATGCAGCAGCGGCCATTCGCCTGATCGAGGACGCCAGGCTCCTCGAAGAAGCCGGCGTCTGCATGATTCTGCTCGAAGCCGTGCCCCCGGAGGTCGCCAGGATCATCACCGAACGTGCGCAGATTCCCATTGTCGGTATTGGTGCCGGTCCCCATGTCGACGGCCAGTGCCTGATTGTTCACGACATGCTTGGCATGTTCGAAGCCTTCACGCCGAAGTTCGTCAAGAAATATGCGAACATCGGGGCACAGATCGTTCAGGCGCTCCAGGCCTTCACCCAGGATGTGATCCAGGGCGGTTTCCCGGCTCCCGAGCATTGCTACAAGATGCCCGAGGCCGAAATCCGGAAGCTCGAAGAACTGCTGAAGCCGGTCAAATAGGCGCGATCAGGAGCGAATCAACCATGGCACTGCAGACATTTACGCTGAAATACGGAAAGGGCTCCATTTCGTTCGACCTGCCCAGGGAACAAATTCTCTGCGAGGTGAAGGGACGGCCTTACCCGTCTGTCCCGGACCTGGAGCAAGCCTACCGCCATGCCCTCGATCACCCGATCGATGCCCCGCCGCTTCGGGAACTGGTAAGGCCCGGGGAGCGGGTAACGATCGCCGTTAGCGATATCACGCGGGTCTGGCAGCGCAACGATCTGACCCTGCCGATTCTGCTGGAGACGCTCAACGCGGCGGGGGTGGCGGATGAAGACGTGACCATCGTGGTTGCCATGGGCGGACACCGCCTGAACACCGTTGATGAGCATATGGAGATCTGCGGCCGGGAAGTCTGCCACCGCGTGAAGGTGATCAACCACAATGCCGAGGTTCTGGAGAACATGGTCTATCTGGGCCGGACCAGCCGCGGCACCGAGGTTCGCGTAAGCCGTCATGCCGTTGAAACCGACAGGCTGATCCTGACCGGTGGAACAATCTATCATTACATGGCGGGTTACGGCGGCGGCCGCAAGAGCATCCTGCCGGGTCTCTCCCACATCGACACGATCCGGCAGAACCACCTGCTGGGACTCAGAACCGAAGCCGGTCTTGGCTCCAATCCGGAGTGCGCCTCACGGATCACCCGGGGCAATCCGCTGCACGAAGACATGATGGAGATCGCCGGATTTGTGCAGCCGGATTTTCTGATCAATATCGTTCCCAACCTGGATGACGGGGTTGCCGGGATTTTCACCGGCAACTGGGCATCGGCCTGGCATGAGGCCACGCGTTTGGTGGACCGGGTTTTCAGTGTCGACATCGATGCTCCGGCAGACATAGTCATCGCCTCTGCAGGCGGCTACCCCAGGGACATCAACCTTTATCAGACCGGCAAGACCATGGACAACGCCTGCTATGCCATGCGTCCGGGCGGGGTGTCCATCATCCTGGCGGAATGTCCGCTGGTGCGTGATCCTGAAACCTTTTTCAAATGGTTCGGCTATCCAACCATCGGCGATGTTGCAAACGCGCTGCGGGAACGCTTTTTTATCGACGGCTGGGTGGCCCTGAAGCAACTCGAGTGCAACGGCAAAGGCCTGATCATCCTGGTTTCCCGGCCGGAAAACAGGGAAGCGCTTAAACCCACCGGCTTTACGGTCGCCAGCAGTATTGAGAATGCGCTTCAAATGGCCTACCGGGCATGTTCCACGCAGTCTCCCAAAATCACCATCATGCCGCAGGCATCCCTGACACTGCCGGTGGTTCGAGGAAGCCATGCCTAGCGGGGAAGGCAAACCGCGAGCCGAGATCAAGTCCCTGGTAAAGGCCATGCGCCTGCTCAAGCTGTTTTCATCGCAGCACGATGTATGGGCCGCGGAGGACATGGCCTCCTTTCTCGGATACCACAAGAGCTCGGTGCAGCGGATTCTGTCAACGCTCGAAAATGAGGGATTCCTGGCCAGGGTGGCCCCCCGCAAGAGCACGTTTCGGCTGGGGCCGGAAATCCTTTTTCTGGGTAATGTGGCCGAAGCGAACCTGGATCTGCGATCCATTGCCCGGCCGGCCATGGCCGAACTGGTGGAAAGGGCTCGGGAAACCTGCTATCTGTGCGTGGCAGATCAGGGCCAATGCCTTTATGTTGAAAAAGTGGAGTGTTCGCAGCCCGTCCGCATCTGTCATACGGTTGGCCATCGCAACCCCATGCATTGCACAGGGGTCGGAAAAATCCTGCTGAGCAGCATGACCGATGCCGAGATCACCCGCCTGATCGAAACCCAGCGGCTTGAAGCCCACACCTGTCACACGATCACCGCGCCGGACCGGCTGATGCGCGAAGTGGCATCCATCCGGCAAAGGGGAACTGCTGTCGACAACGAAGAACTCAACTTGGGCGTGAAATGCGTTGCGGCGCCGATTCGGGACAGATCCGGCGTCGTGGTGGCCGCCATCAGTCTTTCCGGACCGGCGCATCGCTTCACGCCTGTCACCATTCGGCAATTTGAGAAAGAAATCAAACGCACCGCCATGGAAATTTCAAAAATGCTGGGATTTTTTCAAACATCAAACCGGGAAAGCGCACACACCCCATTTCCGGCCGGACAAAATGATCTTGACAAGGGATAAATATCCGATTAGGCAAGGGGCTTTCGGATCGACATTAACCGTAGGTAGTTCCACACAACCAAACGCAAGGAGGAATCGCAATGAAAAGAGTTGTTACGTTGGGGCTTGCAGTGTTTATGGTTTTCTTGCTGGTCGGGTCGGCGGCAGCCGAGTACAAGGCCACAATGAAGCTGGCATCTACCCAGTCCATGGATCACCCTTACATGGTCGGCGCCCAAAAGTTCGCGGACCTGATCAAGGAGCGGTCCAAAGGCCGCATCGAAATCAAACTTTACCCCAGCAATCAGCTCGGCAAGGGCGAGCGAGAGATGACCGAGGGCATCCAGCAGGGCGCCATTGACCTGCTCGTTACGTCCACCGGTCCGCTGGGCGGCTTCAGCCCATCCATCAACATCCTGGATTTTCCATTCATGTTTCGCGATTTCAACCATGTGGACCTGGTCATGGACGGACCCATCGGCCGCAAGTTGCTCGATGACTTCGAAAAAGCCAACATCAAGGCGCTGGCCTTCTGGGAAAACGGATTCCGGCACCTGACCAATTCCAAACGCCCGGTGAAAACCGTAGAAGACGGCAAGGGTCTGAAAATCCGTACCATGGAAAACAAGGTTCATCTGGCGGCCTGGAAGGCTGCCGGTCTGAATCCCACGCCAATGGCCTGGGGCGAGGTGTTTACGGCATTGCAGCAGAATGTCATCGACGGTCAGGAAAATCCAATCGCCGTCTTTTACAGCGCCAAGCTGTGGGATGCCGGACAGAAGAATTTTTCACTCACCGCGCATGTGTACTCTCCGACCCCCTTTTTGATGAGCAAAAAAATCTTTGATGCCATGCCCAAGGAAGACCAGGAAATGTTTCAGAAAACCGCCATGGAAGTTGCCAAATTCCAGCGCAAGATCAACCGCGATGCCGAAGAGGCCAAGCTTCAGGACATGGCGAAAAATGGGGTTACCGTGGTGCGCGATGTGGACCGCGATAGCTTCAAGAAAGCCATGTTGCCGGTCTATGATGAGTTCAGCAGCCAGTTCCCAAAAGCTGAAATCGAAGCCATCATGAACGCGAAATAATCCAGGCCAGTCGGGCGCTCTTCATGCATGGCGTGCAAAAGAGCGCCTTTTCTTTATCCGGAGCCGGTGGGGGAAAGAGCATGCTTGTATTGCAACGTTTCAATGAATTTCTCGTGAAGGTGGGCAGTTGGGGGACGATCCTGTTCATGGCCGTGATTGCCATCGTCATCCCCTACGAGGTGATTGGCCGCTATGTGTTTCAGAAAATGAGCATCTGGTCCGGCGAGGTTTCAACCTACTCCCTTGCCTGGGCCTCGATGCTGGGCGGCGCGGTGGGGTTGAAAAAAGGCTACATGATCAACCTGACTGCGGTGGTGGAATCGGTCCCCCCCCGCAGTGGCCAATGTACTGAAATTCATAAGCTATCTGTGCACGCTCTTTTTTTTCGGCGCCATGTTCGGTTACGGTCTCTTCCAGACCCTGTATAACGCAAATCAGACGTCACCGGCCATGGGCCTGGTGATGAGTTACCCCTACGCCGCGCTTCCCGTCGGCTTTTTCATCATGTTCTTTCTCACGCTGGAGGATTTCCTGCGGTTTCTCGGCATGCGTGCGAAAGGAGAAAGTCCATGATCGTATTCTCGATTTCCTTTGTCGGACTGTTGTGCATTTCCGCGCCCATCACGGTGGCCCTGGGCGGATGCGCCCTCGCCTATGCCCTGATTCACGGCGGCATGCCCATCACCACGCTGATTCAAACCATCTTCGGCGGACTGGCGACATTTCCGCTGCTCGCCATCCCGCTGTTCATGCTTGCCGGAAACCTGATGAACGCGGGGGGAATTACGCCGGATCTGGTGCGATTCGCCCGCCTGCTGTTGGGCCACATCAACGGCGGGCTCGGGCATGCCACGATCCTTGCCTGCGCCATCTTTGCTGCGATTTCCGGTTCGGCGGTGGCCACTGCCGTCGCCATCGGCCTGGTCATGATTCCGGCCATGAAAAAAGCGGGTTATGAAGAGGATGTGGGCGCCGCGCTGGTCGCCACGGCCGGCTGCCTGGGACCCGTCATCCCGCCCAGCATCCCGTTCATCATTTACGGCGTTACGGCCAACGTTTCGATCGCGGCGCTGTTTTTGGGCGGCGTGCTGCCCGGCACCCTCATGGCGGTATCCCTGATGGTGTACATGGCGTATGTGGCCAAAACGCGCAATTATCCCCGCGATCCCAAAGCCTCGTTCAAGGAAATCATGTCGGCCGCCTGGAAGGCGATTCCCGCCCTGTTCATGCCGATCCTGATCATGGGCGGCATCCTGAGCGGCATGTTCACGCCCACCGAGGCGGCCGGCGTAACGGTCCTTTATTCAGCCCTTGTGGGGGCGTTTGTCTACCGGAAACTGACCATAAAGGGCTTGCCCAAGATCCTGCTGAGCTCCGGCCTGGAATCGGGCATGGTGATGCTGCTCATCGCCATGTCCGAACCCTTTTCCTGGATCGTTGCCGTGGACCAGATCCCGCAGATGCTGGTCGGGTATATTTCCGCTTTGACCACTTCGCCCTGGATGGTCCTGCTGCTGGTGAACGTTTTTTTGATCCTGCTCGGGATTCCCATGGAGACCGCCCCGGCCCTGGTCATCGTAACTCCCGTGCTGGCTCCCATCGCCGTCGTTCTTGGGATAGATCCGGTGCATCTGGGCGTTGTCATCTGCCTGAACCTTGTGCTGGGTCTGGTCACACCGCCCGTGGGCGCCGTTCTCTTTGCCGTGTGCGGCACCGGAAACATGTCCCTGGAACGGTTGAGCAAGGCCATCTGGCCGCCATTCCTGGTAACCCTGGTGGTGCTGGCCATCGTAACCTATGTGCCCTGGCTCAGCACGTTTTTGCCACGGCTTCTTCTGGGTCGATAAAGGAACCTTCCGATGTCAAACGAACAAACCCCGCGCGGCCCCCTGCGCTCATCAATAATGACCAAGGGCGTGGATCGTGCCACGCACCGCTCGCTGCTGTATTCCATGGGCTGGCGGCCGGAGCATCTGGACAAGCCCCTGGTCGCCGTGGTCAATTCCTTCAATGAGTTGATGCCTGGACACGTCCATCTCAATGCCCTGTGCCAGGCCATCAAGCTCGGTATTGCCGAGTCCGGCGGCACGCCGCTCGAGTTTCCGTCCATCGCGGTCTGCGACGGTCTTGCCACCGGCCACAAGGGCATGCGCATGCCCATGCCCAGCCGCGAGTTCATTGCGGATTCGATCGAAATCATGATCACTGCGCACGCCTTCGACGCCATGGTGCTGCTGACCAACTGCGACAAGATCACTCCCGGAATGCTGATGGCGGCAGCGCGCCTGAACATCCCGGCCCTGCTCGTATCGGGCGGACCCATGGACACCGGCTGCTTCCGCGGCAAGCGCGTCTGCTACAATGACCTGATGGAAGCCGAGGCCCAGGTGGAACAGGGCAGGATGCCGCCCGAAGAGCTGGCGGATTTTGAAGAAGTTGCGGTCTGGGGGCCGGGTGCCTGCGCCATGATGGGTACGGCCAACAGCATGAACATTCTGGCCGAAGCCCTGGGGATGACCGTAACCGACAATGCCCTTACTCCGGCCACTTCCGGCGCCCTGATGGCCATCGCCCGGCGGGCGGGACGGCGGATCATGGCGCTGCACAACCGGAACATCCTGCCCCGGGACATTCTGACATTTGCCGCATTTCAGAATGCGCTCGCCGTGGACATGGCCGTTGGCGGATCCACCAACACGTGCCTGCACCTTCCGGCCATTGCGGCCGAAGCCGGCCTGTCCCTGGGCCTTGCGGAGTTCACCAGGGCCGCCGCGCAGGTGCCGCATCTTGTTCTGCTCAAGCCCGCCGGCCGGCATTTCCCGCTGGACTTTTACAATGCAGGCGGGGTTGCCGGGCTGATGAAAGAGCTTCTGGACCACGGCAAGATCCATGGGGAATGCCTGACGGTGACCGGCCGGAGCATGGGGGAGAACCTGGCCAACCGCCGGATCCTCGACGCGGATGTGATCCGGCCGGTGAAAAATCCGCTGAGCCCGACCGGCGGGCTTGCCGTATTATACGGCAGCCTGGCGCCCGAAGGGGCGGTGGTCAAGAAAGCGGCGGTTGCGCCCGAAATGCTTAAACACAGTGGACCCGCTCGGGTCTTCGAGCAGGAGGAAACGGCGCTTGCGGCCATTTTCGGCGGCAGGGTGCTGCCCGGAGACGTGGTGGTGATCCGCTATGAAGGGCCCAAGGGGGGTCCGGGCATGCGGGAGCAGCTTCTTCCCACATCCGCCATCATCGGCATGGGCCTGGGCAAGTCCGTGGCGCTGGTCACGGACGGCCGGTTCTCCGGCGCCACCCAGGGCGCCTGCGTGGGCCACGTGACCCCGGAGGCCTACCTGGGTGGACCGATCGCCTTCGTGGAAGAAGGCGATATGATTGCGATCGACATCCCTGCGGGAACCATCGACTTGATCGTATCACCGGATGTGATCGAACGCCGGAAAAAGAACTGGCGAGTTCCGGATCACACCGCGTTGGTAAAAGGCAGTCTGCTGGAGCGATATCGCCGCATGGTCGGGTCGGCGATCCGGGGAGCCACATTTGAGTAGCCGACACGCAGTGCGCCCGCCAAAGGAACCCTTGCCCGCGGCCGGACCCGGAGCCGAACTTAAAGCAGGTTCTTGTTACCTTGTGTTCGGGGGTGCCGTATGACGCAAGTCACCATCCCCTTTGATGGAAAACCCTTTCGGCTGGATGTACCGGCCAAAAATCTGGCTGAAGTCCTGAGTCCGAGGCCCAGTCTCTGTCTTAACGATCTGCCGACTGAAATCGAAAGGGCACTCAGTCATCCGATCAACCAGGAACCCATGGAAAACCGGGTGAAACCATCAGACCGGGTCCTTCTCGTCAGTGATGACAACACCCGCGCCACGCCCGTGGATCGCATGATTCCGCCGCTTCTTCGCAGACTTAACGACGCCGGCGTCCCGGATGGGCAAATTTCCTGCATCATGGCCCTGGGCACCCACCGCTATATGACCGATGTTGAAATGGAAGCCAAAGTGGGACCGGATGTTTTCAGGCGCATCAAGGTCTTCAATCATGAATGGCGAAACCCGGATGCCCTTGTCAATCTGGGCACTTCCGCTTTCGGCACGCCGCTTCTGGTCAACCGGGCCGTGGCCGAAGCGACCGTTGTAATCGGCATGGGGGCCATTGTTCCCCATCACATTCCGGGGTTCTCGGGTTCCTCAAAGATCATCCAGCCCGGCATCTGCGGGGCCCGGACGACCGCGGAGACGCACATGCTGTCATGCGAAGGCGGGGGGGACTCCTTTCTGGGCCAGGAAGACAATCCGGTTCGTCAAGACATGGACGACATGGCCGACAAGGTGGGGATGCAGACCATTTTCAATGTGGTCATGGACCCGAACGGCGGGGTTGCGGGTCTTTTTTACGGGGAAATGCGCGCTGCCTTTCTTGAAGGTGTAACGCTTGCCCGCAAAATTTACGGCGTGTCGTATCATGAGGTCCCCGACATCGTTCTGGCCAATTCCTGCCCCTGTGACCTGGACTTCTGGCAGTCCCACAAAGCCCAATACCCGGCGCAGCGGATTATCAAACCGGGAGGAACCATCATCCTCTGCACGCCCGCACCAGAGGGCGTCAGCCCGGTGCACACCGAACTGCTCGATTTTACCGCCTGGTCCGCGGACAGGATCAAGAAAGCTTACCGCAGCGGAGAGCTGAAGAACGGAGTTGCAGCCTCTCTGGCCGTTGCCTGGGCATTGGTGCGGGAAAAAGCATCGGTCATTACATACTCACCCGGTATTCCCGCCAGCGACAAAGTGCGGCTTGGGCATACCCATGCCCCGAGTCTTGACTGGGCCATCACCGAGGCGCTGCGGCGGCAGGGGCCCGATGCCCGTCTCACCGTGCTCACCCATGCGCCGGACATGCTGCCCATCGGCCCGGTGCAGCCATCCGTACAGCCATGAGCCATGAGTTGGAAATAGCCGTCATCGCGGATGACCTCACCGGTGCGGCGGATACCGGCGTTCAGTTCTGTCCGGCTGTCGGCCCCGTTTATCTGACAGGACCGGACGTTTTGGAGCTTTCCGGAAACGGTTCCCGAGCTGCTGGGCTTGCCGTGTTCACCAACACGCGCCATGTGGCAGCGGCGGCAGCCGGCCGGATTGCAGGGGAGGTGGCGATCAGAATCCACTCTCTCCACCCTCGGGCGGTTTACAAAAAAATTGATTCGTGCCTGCGGGGAAACATCGGACCGGAAATCGACGCACTGATATTGACCATGGGATACTTGGCCAGTTTCGTGGCTCCGGCCTTTCCCCGGCAGGGACGCATCACGGTGGCCGATCTGCACCGGGTCAACGGTGTGCCGGTGGCTGAAACGGAAATCGGCCGCGATCCCCTCTGCCCTGTCCGGGAATCCCGGCTGTCGGTGCTCCTGTCCGGCCAGAGCTGCCTGCCGGTCGGGCATGTGGACCTGAGCTGCATGGAAAAGGGACTGGATGCCCTGGTGTCCCGGGTCCAAATACTGCTGAGGAGCGGTTGTCGGCACATCGCATTTGACGCCAGCCAACCGGAGCACCTGAATACTGTGGCCGGTCTGGCCCGTCATCACTTCAGCGGCATTCTGCTGGTCGGGTCGGCCGGGCTGGCCGCCGGCATGGCCGACAGCCTGGCAGACAGTCCGACCGGTTCCATGCGTGCCAAGGCAGTACGGACAGCACCCCGTTCCCGGCCGAAGCTGAAAAAACCGCTTTTTGTTTGCGGCTCCGCATCCGGTGTGCTTGCCGCCCAGCGGGACATGCTTGTGCGCCATGCCGGGTTTCCGCTGAAGGTGCTCGATCCTGCGCTGCTGTCATTTCCGGAAGCCGGTCGCCAGCGGAGTCAACTGGCCGGAAATCTGGCAGCCACATGGCTTGAAGGCGGACTGATTCTGTGCATCGCGCCGTATTCGCCGACGGCGCCGACCGCCGCTCCGGATCGCGTGAAACAGGGATTTGCCGAAGTGGCGGCGGCCCTGATCAGGCGAGCATCACCGGACGGGATATTCCTGTCCGGGGGTGATACGGCCGAATCGGTGTGCAAGCAGATCTCTGCCAAAGGAATCCGCCTGATTGAGGAGGTTCTCCCCGGACTGACGCGGGGAGAACTTGTCGGCGGCCGGTATGACGGCCTGCCCGTGGTGACCAAGGCAGGCGCATTTGGTCCCCCGCAAACCCTTGTTCAACTCTTAACGATGCTTTCCTAAAGACAGACAATCATGACAACAAACACGATACAACCGCTTCTGGGCATCACCATGGGGGACCCCGGCGGCATCGGCCCGGAAATTTGCGCCAAGGCGCTATCAGAAGCCGATATTTATTCCATCTGTCGCCCCCTGATCATCGGGGATGCGGCCATCATGGCCGATGCCGTCAAAATCAGCCGCCTTGATCTTGTGATCCACCCCTGCGACCAGCCTGTCGCGGGCCGCTATGTCTTTGGGACGGTCGACGTGCTGGACCTGAAGAACATGCCGCCTGAGCACCTGCGCCATAAGCAGGTAACGGCCGAGCAGGGGAGGGCCTCCTTCGAGTGCGTGGCAAAGGCGATCGAGCTGGCCATGGACAAACGGATCGACGCCATGGTCACCGCTCCCATCAATAAGGCGGCCATCAACGCCGCCGGATATCATTACGCCGGCCATACGGAGATCTGCGCGCAGTTCACGGGAACCCGGGATTACAGCATGATGCTGGCCGAGGGCAATTTTCGCGTGGCCCACGTTTCCACCCATGTCTCCCTGCGGGAGGCCTGTGATCGGGTCAAAAAAGAGCGGGTTCGAAAAGTGATCGATCTGTCCAATCAGACCTTGCTGCAACTGGGAATCGCAATTCCGCGCATTGCCGTTGCCGGTCTCAACCCCCACTGCGGCGAGGGCGGACTGTTCGGCACCGAGGATGATGTCGAAATCGCCCCGGCGGTGGCTGACGCCCGTGGGGCCGGTATCACTGTCGAAGGGCCGCTTCCGGCGGATACGGTCTTTTCCAAAATGATCGGCGGAATGTACGACCTGGTGGTGGTGATGTACCACGATCAGGGCCATATACCGACCAAACTGGTCGGATTCAAATATGACGACAAGACCGGAACCTGGGGCAGCATGGCGGGAGTCAATGTCACCCTGGGACTGCCGATCATCCGCACATCGGTGGATCACGGAACTGCCTTTGGAAAAGCCGGTGAGGGACGGGCCAATCCGCAGTCCATGATTGAGGCAATCCGGCTTGCGGCCCGTTTGGTGGGGTGATAAACCATGCAAACAACCGTAATTCGGCACAAATCGATGTTGTCCACCTGGCTGCCTTACATGCTTCTGATGATCCCCCCGTTATGCTGGGCCGGCAATGTTGTGCTGGCCCGTGGTGTGAGCCAGATGATTCCCCCCATCGGTTTTGCCTTCTGGAGATGGACCCTTGCATTTTTGATTCTGGCAACGATCAACTGGCCACTTGTTCGGCGGGACTGGCCCGCTGTTGTTCGAAACTGGAAAGTTCTGGTGGTGCAGTCGCTTCTGGGTGTAACCTGTTTCAATACCCTTCTGTACATGGCGGTTCATACCACCACCGCGATCAACTGTGCACTGATTCAGACGACCATGCCCGCGTTTATCATTCTGATCACCCTGATTGCATTTCAGGAGCGGGTGCGGCTGGCGCAGATGGCCGGTGTCATTCTGTGTGTTCTGGGTGCATCCCTGGTGGTGCTGCGGGGCGACCTGTCCACCATATTGAACCTGTCTTTTGCCCAGGGTGATTTGCTCATGTTGCTGGCAGTGATCTGTTACGGCATATACACTGTTCTGGTGAGAAAAAGACCGGCGATTCATGCCATGAGTTTTTTGACTGTGACGTTCGGGGCCGGTGCTGTCATGCTGGCACCGCTTTATATCTGGGAGACCTGTTTCCGAAAACCGGTGACATTTTCCGGAGATGTGATGCTGAGCATTGCGTATGTCGCCATTTTCCCGTCGATTGTCGCGTATTTCTGCTGGAATCGCGGCACGGAAATGATCGGACCGAACCGCGCCGGACTGTTCATCAATCTGGTTCCGGTGTTCGCATCCATCATGGCGGTGATCTGGCTGAATGAATCCCTGAAGTTTTTTCATGTCATCGGCATGTGTTTGGTTATCGCCGGCATGTCGATGGTCAACCGGTGACCGGATCAGGTCGCTCGTATCATTCACTTCCCCGGAATATGCCCGCAAAAAAATATCGTGAATTTGTCATGGGCGGCCAATTTTCATTCTTCGTTGCGCCCGCCCCTGGCATGGGAGTCAGAAGAAATTTTCCGGGTACGCGATTCCGGCATCCCGAAATCGCTGATAGTCTATTTTAAGGCGCTCGTTGGCGATGCTTCGAATCATCTCTTCCTCCGCACCGGTTTCATTGATATCCCCGAATGCATAAACCTTGGTCACCGTGCGGATATCGCCGCCGGAGCCTGTCAACGCAAAATCGGCCATCAGAAGGTACCAGTTCTTTCCGGCCTTCTGTTTGTCCGCCTCCGCAGCAAGGGTGTCCTGCTTTACAGTCTCTTTGCGCAAACTGACCTCGAATTGACCTTTATTTCGGGATATGGCGCGTGCGATAAGATCCTCCAGTCTCTCCATATAACCTTTTTTGTTTTCTTCAGTTGTCATGAGTTAATCTCCTTTTTGAATCCACTGCATTTTGCCCCCAAAGACCGGACAGGTTGACAGGACGAAACGCTTAGCCGACCATCTCGCGGATAACCTCTTTTACGGAGAGGATATCTTTCACAAGCCCCGAAATCTGCCCGGCAGGAAGAATTCCCACATCCACATACCCATTGATCCATGAATCTTTCATGGATGGTCCGCCAAAGAACAGAAACGCTTCAGTCTCTCCGATTTCGATTCTCTTTGCAAGCGCTGTCCGCAGGGCGCGCACTTGAAAACGTCCCAGATGAATGCGCAGGGTCCCTTTCTTTACCTGTTTTTCAATCCATCTGTGGCCAGCTTCTCCTTCCACTCGCACGGATTGTCCAGGTAATAGCGATAATCCTCCCTATGTATTTTCTTGACATAATAATGAAAAACGCTATCCTTACAGTAAGGAGACAAGAAATGCTTGCAAAATTAACAACAAAAAATCAAATAACGCTGCCGCGAGAGGTCGTGAAGGGTTTCAAGGGGATCGAATACTTCGACGCCGTTGTTCAAGACGGACGGATTGTTCTTGAACCTGTTCGAATCCGGCCTGTGGCCGCGGATCTGGCTGGGATCCGAAAAAAAATGGAAAGACTGGGTGTCGTCGCAGAAGACGTGGTGGAGGCCATTCAATGGTCAAGACAAAGCCCCAGGTGATCCGCGTCGTTCTGGACACTAACGTGCTTGTCTCGGCACTCCTTTTTGGCGGCAAGCTAAATCGACTGGTCGCCAGATGGAAATCCGGCGACATTGCGCCGGTCTTCTCACGGGCAACTTTCGATGAATTCAGAAGGGTGCTTACCTATCCACGATTTTCGCTCACGGAGTCGGAAATCAGGTTTCTCATCGAAGACGAGGTGCTGCCTTACTTTGACGTCGTGGAATTCTGCGAAAATATCCAGGGTGTCTGTCGAGACCCGTGGGACGACATTTTTCTTTCCTGTGCTGTTGCAGGCGGTGTGGATGCAATCGTAAGCGGTGACAAAGACCTTCTCGATATGGGTAGCTTCCGCGAAATTCCGATCATCAGTGTTCGAGACTTCTTGAAATAAGCGAATAAAGGGGACAGATTTATTTGATTTTCTTGGCCTTCCCTGCCCTCTGAACGCCACCCGCCTTTCGATTTTATGCTCTATCTCTTCCACAAATCGCGCACTACCGGTTAACTGGCCGCGCTGGAGTGACTGCCGGATCAATTCCACATATTGACTACAGGCCAGAAGAACCGCATCGGCGCGGATCGTGCTCGACTTGAAACGTCCTTCCCATAAGTCTCTTCTCAAGCCTGTTCAGATATCTTGTCTGAATGCCTGCTACCCGTTTCATCAGCCATGCAAGGTTTCCGCGATCTTCTCCAGGATCTACAATCGGATGGACGTGATTGGTCCCGCATACACACCTTTTGCATTGTCTTGATCTGTCGCGATAAACACATCCAGATCCTTCGTGAAGCGAGGCTCACTGTATTTCATGACGGCATATCCACCCACGACATGATAGCGTACGTTATGCTTTTCGAAAAGTTTCAACAGTTCTTTGAAATCTGGACTCGTCAGCATTTTTTCCTCGAATCAAAAAATAATCATTCAACATCTCCGCTGCCGCCTCGAAAATGGCAATATCTCCCTGAGATTGCCAGAAGCGGATATCGAACAACCGTTTATCATCGCTTAACCGCTGATAATTTTCTTCAATTTTTCTCATTTCTTATCCTGGATTTTTGTGTTTTTGTGGGACGTTGTTGGATTTTTGTGGGACGTTGTTGACAATAAGGACAATATGAGATTTTTGCTTGTAACTAATTGAATAAAGATGAGTATATATCAAGAGCAGTGCGTTTGGATTCACAGGGGACATTACGACTTGCATCCAAAATTCGTTCCGAGATTTCTGATATTTTAATACAAGAGCACGGGTTAACGTTTTCTGAGAGCGCCAGGCTATTGGAGTATCTGCTTCAGCCGTAGCCAAAATGATATTGCGGAAAGCGATAAAAAGGTGATGCCGGCAACGGAATTATTTTTGTCCCTGTTGTCAACAATGTCCCAAAATCTCCCTCGGAACGATGTCCCTATCAATGGGCTATGGGAAACAAAGGCTTTCGTTTATTCCGCCAGAACTGCCTGAATGGAGTCCGCTTCCAGTACGCGATCGATCCATCGATCCAGTTGTTCCGATGTAGCGGATGCCAGTTGCTCCGATCCCCATTCCGGTAAAGGACCAAAACGACGCACCAGCAAGCGTTCCAGAATAACCTGCCTTCCTTCCTGCCTTCCTTCCTGCCTTCCTTCCTGCCTTCCTTCCTGCCTTCCTTCCTGCCTTCCTTCCCGCCTTCCTTCCCGCCTTCCTTCCTGAAACCCTTTATCTTTAATATATTGCGCCAGCATGGCCGTATCCTCCTGTTTTATCATTTCATGGAAGATCGATTCCCGCTCATCTTCCAAAATTCCGGCATACACATCGATAAAATCCACATATTTGTCAAACAGAATTGGCATATCCAAAGACAGATGGGCATCCGAAAGTCGCCGTTTTTGGGTTTCCTCGCGAACAAAAGAAATCCGTTGAATATGCCCCAATTCCTTCGAGACATCAGGCAATAGCCATTCCAACGCTTCCTTGGGAAAATCCAGAAAAACATTCTTGAAATTGTGATCATGGGACGTCATGGTTTCATCCCTTCATCCAGAAAACCCCAATATCAGGTTGTGAAAAAAATAAAGTACCGAAAGCACCAACGCCCCCCCAATACGCTATGCTCCATGTTTTTCGTATCCAATTTATTTTTGTTTTTAAGGTCGTCCCAACTTACCCGGATTGCTTCCCTGCTACGGATTTGAGTTCTTTGATTGTCTGCATGGTATCTTTTAAACTCTGCTCCAGACTGATCTGTTGCTGCCAGCCTAACACATCTTTGCTCCGCTGACTGCTTACATTCCAGATGTTGTCTTTCATCATGGCCATGACCTCAGGCAGAACAATGAGCGGGGTTCCCAGCATTCGATGGTTGAGTTTATCAAACATTCCGGAGATCCCCATCATGAACCCGGGCATATCCATCAACGGAATTGCCACTTTCGAATCAATGTAATGCATGGCTTCCACCATATCCCTGAACATCGGCAATACATCATTGCATACAATAAACCTGCCCTCACAATC
>Ga0351876_1164_pt1 | contig 15705 bp, 14 predicted proteins | sample BONcelFGM3001C15_FD_206774 | JGI IMG/M metagenome (GOLD analysis project Ga0351876, IMG submission 206774) | Enriched cells from coal bed in the Powder River Basin, Montana, United States - BONCAT cells FGM rep3 HSBNCT.FGM.300.1.C15 ...
CTACCGATTAGTTTGGCAATTATTGGATAAAGTCCGATTCTTTCGAAAACATAAATAATAAAACTAGTCAGAATAACTTTAATTTCATATAATTCCCCACCCTTGCGAGAAATAAATCCCCCGTCGAATTCAGGAATTGCTAAGCCAAAATGGAGAAATAACCTTCTGCGTGCTGCCTGCCGTACCTTTTTAGAATATAGATTATCGCGTTGCGCCTCCTTAAGTTCCGCGGTTGAGATTTGCTCAAGTTGAAGGTGTTTTCCTCTCGCCATCGCTTTAATAAATTTTGTGGCTGTTACTGTGCGGGTAATGACAATAGACCAAGGAAAACCTGTTTTACTAAATCGCGTTAGCCACGCATCACCGCAAGAGAAATCCGCCAACTCTGCAGTTGCATCAACGCAAAGCCGACACCGACGGTGTTTTATATAGCCTGTTCTTTTGGCATATTGAGGATAAGGAAGTTCCTTTATTTCTCCCGCTTCACTTTCCATCAGCATATTGCCAGGCTGACCCCCTCCACGATATCGAAATCTTTTAATTGTCGACGGCATAAAACCTTCGCGACGAATCAATGTGTCCGTTTCACGATAGTCGCGAAAACCTCCGCAAAAGTTGCCGATAACGAATGGAATTTTCTGTTGCAGTTCAGGCATGATTTTCTGAAGCATTCGTAAGCCGCCTATTTGACAAGGTGTGCCTATGTACACAAAGCACCCCCGCATCGTCATCACCTCGTCTAACACTAAAAGAGTTGGTGATGGGCAATATTTTGAGCCCTGTGCCTTTATAAGCTCTTTTCGGGATGTGGCAATATACGCCTTGGGTCGCGGACCTATTCGGCCGTATTGAATTCCAGTCACGATAGCTCCATCCACTTCACCAATTTTTATCAAATATTCGGCAATGGCGGTTATTGCGCCTCCTGATGAAGCATTTTCTAATATCTCAGGATCATTGCTGCGGGCTGCCCAAATCTCATGCCATGCCCCTAATTCGATATTTCTATTGGGTAAATTATTCTCTTTTTTTAAAGAGAGACCAATAATTGAATATCCTTTCCCTGGGCAAACAGCAAATTCGTCGCCTTTGCCATTATAGCGTTTACTCAGACGCAAATGCGGATAATACATACCGTGGGTCATATCATATCGCAATTCAATTGCACCAGGCTCTAACACAACGGCGCATGCACCGCATGAAATGCAAAGATTTTTCTTAACTACATCCTGTATTGATTCAATTAACAAGTCAAACGTTAACCTCGGCACCCCTAACACTTTTTTCAATTTCTTCTGCAATAGGTGCAAACGCATTATCAAAACTTAAAAGTGATTCGAAGGTTTCTATAGTTCTTTTCTGATATGTCTCATAATTGTCTACAATTTTTTTTACTGCTTCGAAAACCCCTGAAGTATTGTTAACACAAAGTCCCACCCCTAAATCTTCTACCCATCGCAATCCTTCATAATTCTTAACAATACAGGGCACTCCCTTTCTAAGAAAAGCGTTTATCTTTCCCGATGATGAACAAATGTACCGGGCGTTTATACCTTTGTCTGCATAAATCCCGAGACCAATCGTAGCAGAAGCTACAAGGCGGTCAACCTCTCTATAAGGTATTACTTTATTGGATATATACGTTTGTCCCTTTCCATGGTATTCTAATAGCGAGAGCATATAAGGTGACGGATGTTCAGTACGAAAGTGAAATACCATCCTGTAATCATCCGGCCAGTCTTGCGCTTCGCATGCAAGTTCCAAAGCTCCGTCGTTAGGCTGTAATGCACCCATCCACAGCACAATTTTTGCCTCACATGGAAATTCGAGCAACTTATGCATATACTTAGATTTTGATATTCCTGCCTGACCTGCACGTGAGTTTGGAATATAACGTAACGTTTCCATAGGAATCCGATTTATTTTTGCCAGAAAACGCCCACGTGTAGGGTCCTGGGTCACAGTAAAGAGAACTTGTCTATTAGCGTGGCGCTCAAGAAATTTCATTGCATATCCGAATGCGTTTCCATGTAACGTGTGACGTTCGTCACCGAACCAGATTTCATCATTGTAAAAAACGCAAGGTATTCCGAAAAGTTTTTTAATCCATGCCGTGACGATAAGACCCACTTGAGATATGCCGATCGTCAAGTCATAGCGCATCGTCCTGGCCAGTTGATAAGCCGCCTTAAAAAAAGAAAAATAATGCAGTCCGCGCTTCGCTGATGTATCGTGGAAAATGAATGATCGGACGTTCGAATGGTTACATTCAAATGTAGGATCGCAGACATCGCTCACAAGAACATCCACGCGATGTCCACGTTCAGCAAAAGCAACGATAGACTCCATAACAAAGGCTATAGAAGCCACATAGCGAAGCGGGCAAAGCATGAGTATGCGAAGTTGGTTCATCTTAGCAGGTATTTCAGGATTTTATGAGCCGATTTAAGACTCTGGGTGCCCCGCCATTGGGGCGTTTCCTCGTGTCGATTCCAATCGATCAACCCAATTTTTCCGCCGCTATGACACTTCCTTGACCTCTTGCACCATCTTGTACTACTCTAACAGTCACATCCTGGTTGTCAGCTTGTTTCGCAATCAATGCTTGATCGAACCTTTCTCCTCCTGATGCCGATGCCAACCCCTGAGGCGCCGAGGGTGGGACACTCTTAAATCGCCTCCTTGGCCATCATACATGAGCGCCTTGATCGCCGTCGCCCTATGGTTCCGAAACACAAAGACGCAGCCCGAAAAAGGATCCGTTCCCAATATCTGCCGGCAGATCTCCGCCAATCCATCAATCCCTTTGCGGAAATCCACCGCCTTGATGGACAGCAGAATCCGCATCTGCGGCGTGAGTTGGATCATCCCCGACCCCAGAACGTCTCCATCAGTTCCAAAGGATGAAAACCCGGAGCCCCTTTGATATGAATCCTCATCCTCCCTCCGGCTTGTTCCATCTCCATGATGAACTCCGGCAAGGATGATCTCAAATCAAGGGCAATGAAATCGGATGGCGTCACAGATTGAGATTCGGAAAAATGGTCGGGACAGGCGGAACGAAAGCGTTTCTTCAGCACATTATAGTCCAAACGCAAGGCACCGGATATCTTGCAAAGGGAGTGATCGGCGCAAAGGCCAACCGCGTCTTCCCATAAGGCAGCCGGGATGGGCGTGCCACGCTTCCTCCCCTCGCGCCATCGCTCAAATCGCTGCTGAACCTCTTCAATGTTTCGTCCCCTGTCTGCTGTGAACTGCTGATCCATCGGTTATCCTCCTCCTTAAAGTTGATAACCGACCATACCCGCCGGTACAAAATTTTTCACGCAGCCTTACCGGAAAGACACCGATTTCATCTGAAAATGCGTCCTCATATTACCGAAATTATTGCATCTAAAATCCATCCCTTTAAATGGGATGGCAAGAGTGGGGATGGAGTCGCCCAGCAATTTTCATCCCCCTTTGTGACGGCCGGCTGTCATGAGAGTTTCATTTTGAGGGGCTCGTTTGATACATCGTCATTATTTGCCTTTCAGGATAGTGAATAGCCTTTCGGTTTAGGTTTTTGTATTTTGATTTTTTATTAATATATATTGCAGAGAAATACAATAAAATCAGCGCAAACACAAATCGCACATCTCGAAAAATCATGATCGTCGGAGATGCTAAAATAGCACAATAGCTCGATATTAAGAAAATGAAAGCATTTATTTTTCTGTTGCTCCTCGAAACCCAACTAATAGCACTGCGACCAGAAATAATACCTATGACAAAAGGGATCATAATCAGCCCTATAATATCAAAGTCCGAATAAAGATAACGTAACCAAGAATAAGTGTTCAGCGTACGCAACCAAGTTTGGTCGTCAATAATATTTATACTTTCCCGTTCCCAATCTATTAACTGTTGAGGGGCTTCGAAAGAATTTGGTATTATACGAATGAATCGTAACCATAGTTCAATACCATTGAAAGACATTCTACCCCATGTTAGCTGGTTATTATCAAGCGTTTTATCAAAACTTATCAGGGTGCCTGCGTGATAATCAATAAGCTGTGAAATCGACAGAGGTATTTCGATTCCACCAATATTTAATGTTTTAGCTTCTACACCAGTTTTTGCGATACTATGAATTGCCAGCATAAGAAGAATTCCAGCTAATAAAGAGAGAAACGCATTCTTAAATTGTCGTTTTCTTAACACATCACTGTACTGTCGAAGCTTCGGTATCAAGAAAAAACCTGTTATCAAGATTAAAATAGTGAAAAAAGTATTTGATCGACCACCCCATCCTAAATCAAAAAGCATTGTTCCAATTACCGGTAGACATATCAGAAATTTATTTGGTCCTGGGATATATCCCGCATATACTATGCTCAACATAGCACCAGCGAAAGAAGCACCTTGAAGTAGCACGGCATATTCGATTATGAATGCTATAGATTTATCAAAATATGCATTCGCCCCCATTGTTGCTCTTAGAAACTTCATCTGACTGTCCGACGCATTCCACGGGAGACCAAAGGTTATACTAGAACCTAAAAACATTATCATACCTGAAAATAGTCCCAAGATTCCCAAAATCATTAGAGCAAGATTAAAACTTTTTCTATTCCAATCAATATCTGAAAAGTTCTTGCTCAAATTCTTTTTTCTCATAATTAAAATAATGAACTCACCAGCAGATAATGAAAGCATTGGTAATAACGAAAGTAAGATCGCCCTATCGCTAATAGGTATATAATACATCATACCCGATAAATGAATCGTATATATGAATCCCCAAAGGCATGCATATAGCGATGAAGGCGAAAAGCCAGATCGGATTAAACGCCGCCATAGCAATTGTGAAAAAAGAAATAATGCAACACTTAAAATTAATCCCGCTATTAACAATACGTTAGTTCCTATCAAGATGATCGATTATGGTGCGGCTTGTCCAATTTTTTTTATAAACAACTTTTCTATTTGGATATTGAATTCTTTGCATATCCATAATTTATGTTACACATTAGACAATTCCAGGATTCTTTTTATTTTTCTTAGCACTCTCTTTCCAATCAGTTTCATCACAAGCGTTCTAATGATTACATCACCTACTGCATATTTAGGAATAAAGGGATTATGCCACAGATTAATTATACTTGACTTGAGAATACTAATATCAGAAGTCGAGCGAGCCGCCCAAGCCAAAGAATTCTTCCCATGTCTAATTGTACTTCGCAGTACTTTATGATCGTAGGAATCGATTAATAATGGAATACTATAGTAGTATTTAAGCATATTTATCCCTCTATTTACCATTCCTTCGGATGTCCAAGCACCGCCACTGTGGATACGGTATACACCCATATACTCTTCGAAACAAAATCCCTTTCCGCCTTTCAAGGCTAACAGAAGGAGAGGATCATCACCGTGTGGCAAAGTAGAATATACTTTAATATTGTTCTTAAGTTCGTTCAAACATGTGGCTCGAAATAACCAAGAGCTTGTATGGAGAGCAGTCCCTTTATACGCATCTTTAATACTAAAAATTCTGGGACAATTCTCACCCGAAAATATGGGTTTTTCTAATAAATGATCCTCAGAATCCACATTTTTTGTCCAGTGGCCACATATGGAAAAACCCATATTAGAAGTTAAAAAATCAACCTGCTTTTGCAACTTATTTGGGTCCAGCCAATAATCATCGCTTTCTAAAAGTGCTATATATTCACCACTACAGGCAGGAAGTACATATTCTATCCAATTTTTCATAAATCCAACATTACTTTTATGATAAATTGGCTTTATGATGGCAGGGAAAATATTTTCATACTTCTGAATAATCAATCTTGTGCTATCGGTAGAACAATCTTCTCCGATAATAATTTCAAAGGAAAAGTTTGTCAGCTGCATCAAAACACTTTCTAGTGACTGAGCAATAAACTTTTCATGATTATAAGACAGCATTGCTATACTTACGAGTGGCTTTGCCATATTTAAGCCTTTATTTCCGGTTCCACCATAATAGCCATCAAACCCTTTTCGCTGCCTTTTCCCATACCGTTGTCGATGCACATGCAGCCGTCATTAACACGAGCAATCCAAAGGTCATGACGCCTCCTATCTGCAAAGCGCGGTCACCATTAACTGGTAAGATTGTTCTCAAAAAGTAACCAGCAGTTGAGGCAACTAAATAAATTATGGCAATATCTTGAAAATACCACTTCAAATTGAGACCTGGTGCAAATTTACGGTGTACAATCGGCAACCACGCTACGAAAGAAAGTAAATTCGTGAATAACCAGACATAGCCAGCACCTACGCCACCGTATTTGCTGGCAGCCCAGATAATAGAGGGAATCAGTAGGACCACAAATACGGCATTACCTATCAAATGAAGCTTCAAGTCACCTTTGGCATATTGCAGGTAATAAGGAAAAGCCGAGACTACCAAAATGGCATTGCCTATGGTGTACAATATCAAAATAGGCGCGGCTTGATGAGCTAGGACTTTATCGCCAGTCCATGCCCACAGCAGAGACTCGGCGCAAAAAGTCACGGTGACAGAAGCTGCACCTGCAATCACTGCTACCAATTGAGTAGCTTGACGGTAAACACGAATCAAACCGGTATGGTTGCCTTCTGCTTCTAATTTAGCCATACGTGGCATGATAGCCACGCTGACAGGCCCGCTTATCACAATCACCCCACTTCCCACCAGCACTGCAAGTGTGAAATAGCCGTACTCGGCCAGTGGCAACAGTTTGGAAAGCACAAGTTTGTCGGTCTGCGTGACCAGTATCCACACTGATGAAGTAAAGGCAATGGTGAGTGAAAACTTGAAGACCGGCTTGAGAGGTGTCCATGACCATGGCACCCGCATGCCATCGGGGATGATCGGCAATAGGCGATAGGCATAATACAGCAAACATACCAACTCCACCATGGCCATACAGAACTGGTAAATGAAAAAAATCGTCGGCGTCACGCCAATGAATTTTAACACCAACAGAACGCCAATAAAACGCAACGTAGCAATAAATGAGTTATACCACCCTAGCCACACCAGCCTTTCAGAACCACTAATTGCCCCGCGATACAGCCCGCACATCCAGCGCATGGCAACAATTGACGCCATAAGTTGTACGGCTGTTTTAACCTCATCAATGGACAGTTGTGTCGTTTGCAACCAGTCGCGGGCGATATAGCCTGCGGCTAAGAACATGGCACCGCCACCCAACAGCGCGACTGTAAGAAATACGCCCTCCAGTGCCCTTACCAAGCGGCGGTAGCTGAGTGCGTCCGTTGCGCCACCCCTGAAGCGTGCTGTTTCTCGGGCCATGGTGGGCGTCAGGCCCATGTCCAGCAGGTTGAACCACATCTGTAACATGGCAAAAAACCCTACCAACCCATACGCCTCGGCACCCATGTACTTGATGTACAGGGGCAATACCACTATGCCGATCAGCGTGACGTAAATCTGACTGACATAATTGGCAAGGATGTTGCGTTTAAGGCTCAAAGCGAGAACACATAAGGGGGATTAGCTATGAATTAATCGGCCAGTAGACAACGTCGTTCATTTTCCTTTTTCACACATTAAGAATATGCTGGAACATAAATCCGGATACTGCTGCCCCAGCTTATAGCACCCCTCCAGATACTCCGCAGAGATGATATCCGTTTGTAGCAAGCGATCCCACTGGAAGTTCGCCAGCGCCTTGAAGAATATCCCAGACCGGTGAACCACCTTCAGCCCCGCAGCCACAGCATCCCGCTCCAAGGTATCCAATGTGTAGGTGCATCGGTGACCATGCTCGGCCTCACCCGTGGTGACAGCCGCGTTATGAGTAATTAACCCCATCTTGACGGCTATCTGTCTTGAAGGGGCATTGGCATTGGGGCACACCAGGAAGAACCTGCCACCTTCGGCTAGCCACTCGTCGTTAATACGCTTCAACACCAGCACTGGATCGTCAAGATGTTCCAGCACATGGGTCAACACGATGTTGTCATAGGGTTTGGGCAAGGTCGCTTTCTCGAATAGCGATTTGACGAATTTTACCTTGTCACCCAGCTTATTTTGGGCATCCTCGATAGCGACGTCGGAAGCTTCGACACAGGTAATATCATCGAAATACGGCAGGAATCTTCTGGTTAAATGTCCCTTGAAACTCCCAAGTTCAAGCAAGCTTCCCTTGTTGAAGAAGGGCTCGAACGATCTGATCATGTAGGGGTGCATCACATCGAAATCAAAGCTGTAAGCGTACTTCGCCGTAACTGAATCAATCAATTCTTTATTGTAATCCCTCTCCGAATCCATAGTACTTTAACCCCAATAATTCGTCCTTTCTATGAGTTCTTGATAGTCTTGTCTGGTAACTCCAACCACGATTTGATCCCAATAACGTCCCTTCCTGAAAAAATAATTCCTTCTCCGCCCCTCCTCCTTCCATCCTAATTTCGTACCGCAATAAGTAGCAATTGAGATCTTATTGTACTCAATCATAGAGCCATCCAGCCTTTCAAGGTTTAACTCTTCAAAAGCGTATCGCATCGTGGCCATAATTGCGTCAACGCCATAACCCTTGCCACAATGCTTGGATTCTCCTAGCACCAACCCATGCCATGCATGACTATTACGCCAATCAATATTTACTATACTGGAAATCCCAATTATTCCAATCTCTGGGACATCAACAACAAATCGTTGATTGAGGCGGTCATTTTTCAAGTTCTGAAACCATGTTTTGTGGAAATCCATTGAACTCGGAAAGTGTAATTCGCCTATACCGTCTTGCGTAACCGGATCATTCGCCCATTTGTGCAACAACTCCAGATCTCTCTCTTCGATAGCCCGCAGTATTAAGATTTTACCTTTAATATTCATCTAGTTCCTCCATTTTATAGAATTCACCGTTCATCTTATTAATTTCGCCAGCCCAAAACCATAACGTCCGAATTCGTTGCCGTTGTACAGGAGGTATATATGGTCGTCGCAACGGAATACGCAGGGATAGCACAGCATATCCGAATCCCAACCGTCTTCTGAAACGTCGATGCCCACTTCGTCATCGTTTCTGATCCAATTCTTCAAATCATCCGAAACGGCATACCCGATCCTATATCCTCTGTCCCTGTTCTTTCTGAAACCATCTGACTGCCTGTAGCAAAAGAACATGTGGTATTGATCGCATAAGAAGATGACGGTAGGGAGTGCTTGGCATTCATCCAAACCAAGCTTATCGGTGATTATCTGCCTGCCTTCCCTCTGCCATGCAATACCATCATTCGATGTTGCGTGGGCAATTTTGTAAACCCGATCAGGCGCTTCATCCTTGGTAAACCTTGCCCATTTCGTACCGTGGATGTACCACATGTGATAAGTGTTGCTATAGCGGGCAACAAAGGCGTCACCGACCAGAAAAGGCTCATGCAGCGATGATGATAGTACCGGCCCGTCCCCAACTTTTTGAAAGGTCAGACCGTTATTATTACTGATGGCCAATCCGATTGATGCGTCAACTGATACTGACACCCTCCTGTTCCAGCCGGTAGTGTAGGCAAGCACCCTGTCATTGTCTCTTAGTATGTTGAACGGGAAAATACCATGTTCATCGAAACAACCCAGTCCCCCCAGCTCGATGATAGTACCTCTGGAAATATTGATTATTTCAAAGAAATCCTTTGTCATATCCACAAAAGAAACATGGCTCAGATACTTCCCCGACTGCTCTCTTTCTCTTGTAGAAAAGTAGATCCTTACAAAGTCATCAAAGATGATGACCTGCGGTGACTGCGCGTATTCAACACAATTATTCGCAAGTTTGTAATTGGTAGGATTAAATATTCTCCCCAGTTTTTCCCACTTCATATGACAAATCTCTATCAGGCCTTATATTCTTCCAGTTTAGCTAACCCAAACCCAAACCTGCCCACCTCATTGCCGAGATAAAGCATGTAGATACTATTATCAAGCTCGAACACATGCGGGTAGGCAATCGATTGATTATCCCATCCCTTGGTCGAGATGTCTATGCCTACCCTCGCATCGTCTCTATACCAATGCTCCATGTCGTCAGAGACTGCATACCCTATACGGTAGCCCCTCTCGTTATTCCTGAAATCCAGGGCGTATTTGTAGCAAAAGAACATGTGGTATCTTTTTTTGTAGAAGAACACATCGGGACTTGCCTGACATTCGTTTTCCTCGATTCTACTTTCAATAATATCTCTGCCATCCCTAATCCAGTTAAAACCGTCGACTGAAGATGCCATGCGTATCTTGTAGACTGCTTCTGGCTTACAGTTGTTCGCTAACCATTTGGTTCCGGCTACATACCAGAGGTACCATCTGTCGCCGAATCTCCTAACCTTGGGTCCGCTTAAGACAAAAGGATCGTGTATGTTACTAGATAGAAGGGGACCTTTACCGAACTTAGAAAAACTCTTCCCTCCATTGTGACTAACGGCTACGCCGATTGCTACCGTAAAGGGGACCGATTCGCATCTTGTCCAGCCACCATAGTAAGCAAGTACTTCTGTGCCTCTCCTTATGACTGATACGGGATACGTACCAAACTCATCAAAAGTACCCAGCCCTCCAAGATTGAGGATCGGGCTTTGGGCGACGTCTACTATCTCCGATAAATCGTAACGGTTCAAGTCAACATAGGCGGAGTAACTTACATATTGTCTATTTTCATCTGGCAGAGGCCTGCAGGAGAAATAGACTCTCACAAATTTGTCAAAGATCAAGGTGCAGGGAGCCTGGGCAAATTCTTTCATCCAGTTCCTATCCTTTATTTCAGTTGGGTCAAAGATTTTACCCAGTTTGCTCCATTTAAACATTTTTACTGCTAAGCCTCCCTGATCTGTGCCATGATACCGCAACAGAGCTCCGGGTAATCCACCCCCACTGTGCATAAAGCATCGATTACTTTCCGGTCAAAATTGAGAGAGATCATCTGCAAGGTGGTAAAGGGCTTCAGGTATATGCCCTCCATTCGTTCTATTTTATAGCCTGCCATTTTTACCTCCTCAGTCAAAGAATTGACTGTGTAATAACGTTTATGTCCACACATACGATCATGGTCGGACAACTCCTTCACATCCTCCAGCAACCCGGCTAAATGCCCCAACCTCCTGTTCAGAACCTCTGCATTCGGAACCGTGACGAACATCTTGCCCCGTTTGGTCAGAAAATTCTTATAATAGCTCATAATCTCCACAGGATTGTCAACATGTTCTAGGATAAATCCCAAAACTATCAGATCAAACTTTTCATCACTTACGAAATTTTCAAAATAGGTCTCAACTATCTCAGCTTGGCAATCTGGAAATCTCTTTCTGAAGTTTTCAATTACTGCCGAAGATGCGTCGAGCACAAGGTGCCGGCTGAAATGATTAGAAAAGATTGCGGTAGTAAATCCGTGTCCAAGCCCGAGCTCCAAAATAGACTTTGCGTTCTTTGCAAACCGAAGGACTCTCTTAGGATACCAGTTGAGCTGAATGTTGTTGTCGAAATCGTAGAGATTGTGACCGTTGTACGCTGCTACGTGGCTGTCAAGAATATTATCCATAACTCACCTCAAACTATATTGCATCAGCATTCCGGTGATTGCTTCTTTCGAGTTGAACATCATAATGTCAAGTATTGATAACCAAGGAATAAAACCATTATTAAACTGTGCATAACTGAATTCGTCGGCCTTCAGAAAATGCAGATCTATGCCTTCACTCATGAAACGGTCTTTATCATAAAGTTCAACACCGCCGATGGGGTTCAGATAGGTGTCCGCACCGAGTGCTTGACACAACGCGATCACCTTGTCCTGATTTTTCAGGGAATGGTCACTGATGATGTCAGAAGAGACCCTGATCTCCGTTGTAATACCCAAATGCTCGCATGTTTTTGAGATAGAGTGATGCAGGAAGCGAAACAGGTTAGTGTCTTCATACCGCACGATCTGCTCGACCAACGGGAAGGTTTGCGCAAAATACGGTGCTCGTAGGTATGATCCCTTGAATTGGTTTAGCAATTTGTCGCGGTTGAAATCCGCCGCCAGTTCCCGTTCGCACACATCCAGATAGTCAGAATCCCTTTTCAACGGCAGCGAGAACATCACATCCTTGCTATTTTGTAACATTCGGTTCCTGTTTATCCAGCCCTTTTTGGTGTATTTTATGTTGTCATAAACGACGAATACATCAACCGCCTTGATGAGCTGAAAGTATCCGATATAGGGGAAGAAGTATGGCTGCATTATTCCTACTTTTTTCATTTTTTGCCCGCGATGATAGATACGATTCTTGTAATAGATTCATTTTCCAAAGCAGGGTAAATCGGTAAACAAAGCACCTGGTCAGCCGCCTTCCTCGCTATCGGTAAGTTAGACTGCATTGCCGAAGGTAATCCCCGATACATCGGAAACTCACTTATCAATGGGTAAAAATAGCGTCGAGCAAAAATCCCATACTGACGGAGCTCATCATTAAGTTCATCTCGCGATAGTGGATACTCTTTTTCAATCAATATCGGGAAATAGGCGTAATTGTAGATCGTGTCGGCAGGTAATGGCGGACATGAAATGCCCGTTACAGATGAGAGCTTTTTCCGGTATTGCGCATCAATTTCACGCCGCCTATCAATTGCCTTAGCAACATGATTTAGCTGCAATAGCCCGAATGCTGCCTGTAATTCATTCATCTTGGCGTTGATTCCAGGCGCAACAACTGTCACCTCACCGTTGTAACCAAAATTTTTCAAGTCATCGATACGGTTTTTTGTTTTAGAATCAGGGCAAACTATGGCACCGCCCTCAAAAGTATTGAATACTTTTGTCGCATGGAAGCTCAATATTGACAGGTCCCCGTGCTTTAAAAGACTCTGTCCTTTATAGTTGACCCCAAACGCATGCGCCGCATCATAAATTACCTTAAGCCCGTATGTATCTGCAATCTTCTGTATTTTTTCAACATCACACGGTTTTCCATACACATGAACCGGCATAATCGCGGTTGTGTGGGGTGTGATTGCCGCTTCTATTTTTTCCGGACCAAGATTGAACGTTTCCGGATGGATATCAACAAACACTGGTTTGATACCGTTCCATAGTAGGGAATGTGCAGTGGCAACAAATGAAAATGGTGTGGTAATGACCTCCCCGGTAATCCGTAATGCTTGAAGCGCCGAAACAAGAGCAAGAGTGCCGTTGGTAAACAATGCAAGATGTTCTACCCCAAGATAATCGGCCAGCTTTTTTTCCAGTTCCTGATGAAATGGTCCGCCGTTGGTGAGCCATTTGTTCTTCCAGATTTTTTCAAGGTAAGGTATGTATTCTTCAAGCGGTGGTAATAATGGCTGTGTTACATAGATAGGCTTTTTATTCAATATGTCTCTGTTCATATCACACATCCCTTTCTACAGTAACACAACCCTGAATCCGGACGACATTTCTCTGGGCTACATGCAGCCTCTGAATATGGAAAGGACATTCCGCGCGTCAACCCAGTAGAAACTCTGTATTTGATTATTGAGCTTCCAGAACATAGCAAATTCCCCAAGTGTCACTACTCGCTGTTGTACCCGTAAGCCACTCTTCAAAACAAAGTAAATTGAAACCGGTTTGACATGCAATTAATTCAATCTCCGGCTTGAAGAAATATCTCATTCTATGTGTTTCTTTCAGTTCGTGGTTGGTGTTTGTAGACAGTTCTCGGATGAAAACATGATAATTCACATCCACTATATTTTCATTGGGACGGAGGTCAGGCTCAGCTAGGCGTGTGATCACGAGATTTTCGTCAGCGATGCGCTTTATCCGGACGGATGGCCGCTGAGTCAGGACGGCAGGGCCGTACCAAACATCAAAGATAAAAATACCGCCATGATTCAGGTGATATCTAGCGGTATGGAATGCCGCTTCTACATCTTGGTTCGACGTCTGGTAACTTATGACGTGAAACAAAGCGATGACGGCATCAAAGGACTGGGAGAGGCGGATCGTCCTGAGGTCACCCCCTGAAAAGCTCAGGGTGGATTCCAAATGATGCTGTTTATAATCTCCAGAAAGTTTGTGGGCACGGTCCAGCATTGCCGGGCTGCGCTCAACGCCGTGGATCAAAAAACCCTTCTCTGCTAGCAAACGGGCATGAATGCCGGTACCGGCACCAAGTTCAAGGATAGAATGGGCATGTGGGTGAAATCGTCGGATGAGCCCGGCAACGTAATCAGCCTCAGAGGCATAATCCTTGTCCCGATACAGTAGGTCATAGTACCGGGAATATTCATCGAAGACCTTTGAATGTTGCTGGTTTGAGGTATCAGGTTGAGTCATAAATTATGTCCTTGGCTACAATTTGGTCGCAAAGATTTTTTGCACTGCATGAACTACATTATCTATTTGTTCATTCGTGATGGCCTGGCCGCTTGGAAGGTAAAGACCTTGGAGAGAGAGCTTTTCTGTAATAGGACAATGTAGGTCATGGAAAAGTCCCATTTTACGGTAAACAGGCTGCTTGTGTATTCCTAAGAAGAAGGGGCGGGTCTGCACCCCCTGTGTTTGGAGGCGACTGGCGAATTCGTTTGCATCGAAAGGTATGCTGTCTTTTAGAACCACGGCATACATCCAAACAGTGCTCCTGGCCCAGGGTTCGATATACGGAAGTTGAAGGGGCAAGTTTTTTAGCCCTTCGTTATATCGGGTGGCCATCTCGATCTTTCGCCTGATGAATCCATCGATGTTTTCAAGTTGAGCACAGCCAATGGCGGCCTGGAGGTTGGTCATGCGGAAGTTCCAGCCCCGGTCTTCGTGGAGAAAGCGTTCTTTGGTGCCAAAGCAGAGGTTGCGGCGGCTTTGGAGTTTCTCCGCAAGTCGAGCGTCGTCAGTTAGAACCATGCCGCCTTCGCCTGTGGTGATGTTTTTGTTGGCGTAGAAGGAAAAGCAGGAAACATCCCCGAAGGAACCGCAAAGTCTCCATTGGCCGTTGACAAGGCACATCGCCCCGTGGGCCTCCGCCGCGTCTTCCACGATTTTCAGGTTATGCTCTTGGGCCATAGCAAGGATTGCCCCCATGTTGACCGGGTGGCCATAGATATGGACCGGCATAATGGCGGTGGTACGGGGTGTGATTTGGCGCCGAACGTTTTCACTGTTCATGCAATAGGTCCTAGGATCACAGTCCACGAGAACCGGGGTAAGGCCATTTCGCAGGACGGCCTCCACACAACTGATGATCGTAAAGGAAGGCAAAATAACCTCGGACCTTTCCGGAAGATCCAGAGCAGAGAGGGCCAATTCTAAGGCCGCCGTGCCATTGGAAACTGCAATACCATATTTCCGGCCACAGTAGGCTGCCCATTCCTTTTCAAATCTTTCGATATATTTACCAGCCGAGGAAATCCAACCCGTTCGGAGACAGTCCGTAACGTAGGCAACTTCCTTTTCGCCAATCATGGGTTCGTTGACGGGAATCATCGGCACGCCTCCACTTCATCAAATCTCGTCTTATCTCTATCCCCAGCAAACGGACCCTGCTTGACCTCGATCATGGAGGTTTCCTCAAGCATCTCTAATGAATGTCCGCCGCCACAAAGGAGAATTACGTCACCTGTTTTAAGAATTTTCTCACTGATGAATTCCTTGTTAGAGGAATAGAGATTCACTTTAACTTTACCTCGCTTGATGATGAGTACCTCTTGCGTATAGAGGACCTGCC
>Ga0351876_1171_pt1 | contig 14985 bp, 6 predicted proteins | sample BONcelFGM3001C15_FD_206774 | JGI IMG/M metagenome (GOLD analysis project Ga0351876, IMG submission 206774) | Enriched cells from coal bed in the Powder River Basin, Montana, United States - BONCAT cells FGM rep3 HSBNCT.FGM.300.1.C15 ...
TAACATCATTTTTTACCCTGTGGATAACTATAAAAAAGTTCCATCTGTGGATAATCTGTGGATAAACATGTGAATAACCTGTAAACAACCTGTGGATAACCTGTGGATAAGTATAAAAGTCTTTATATAACATCATTTCTTACCCTGTGGATAACTATAAAAAAATCCATCTGTGGATAATCTATGGATAACCTGTGGATAAACATGTGAATAACCTGTAAACAACCTGTGGATAACCTGTGGATAAGTATAAAAGTCTTTATATAACATCATTTTTACCCTGTGGATAACTATAAAAAAATCCATCTGTGGATAATCTGTGGATAACCATGTGGATAACCTGTGGATAACCTGTGAATAAGTAATTAAACCTTCATGAAATATAAGTTATTAGCCTGTGGATAACCCCTGTGGATAACCTGTGGACAACCATGTTAATAACCCTGTGAATAACCTGTGGATAAGTAATTAAACCTTCATGAAATATAAGTTGTTAGCCTGTGGATAACCTTTATAAAAAATTAGCCTGTGGATAACCTGTGGATAACCCTGTTAATAAACTGTGAATAAGTCTTAAATACCATATTACATATTACTTTATAGCCTGTGGATAAAAAAATATATAATTTTCTTCATATTTTTTTCAATATTATTAAATTTTTATCCATATAAAATATTACATTATATTTAAAAATTAACTATTATTACATTACTATATAAACTAATTTAACTATTTTACCTGTGGATAACCTGTGGATAACCCTGTTAATAACCTGTGGATAGCCTGTGGACGGCTACCCCATGAAAAAAAAACTGTGGATATGTGGATAACTATTCACAGCTTATCCACAGGTTTATCCACAGATCGTAAAAAAAACAATAATTAGATTCCATAATGGTTTTCAGGATCAAAAAATGAGTTATCCACATATCCACAGGTACCTACTACTACTACTACTATATATATATATATATTATATTATTATATTATAGCCTGTGGACAAGTGAATAATTTTTTTGTAATAATTTTTTTTATTTACTATTTTTTAGTTAATGATATAATAATTTCATAATTTTTATATTAAGGAGATTATAATCAATTAAATAAAAAATAAATGAATCTATTAGAAGTTAAAGATCTAAAAAAACATTTCCCTGTAAAGAGGGGAATAATATTTTCTAAAGTAACAGGCTATGTAAAAGCAGTAGATGGTCTGAGTTTCTCTATCAGGAAAGGAGAAACACTTGGTCTTGTAGGTGAAAGCGGATGTGGAAAAAGCACTGTAGGAAGATTAATACTCCGTCTTCTTGATCCTACTGAAGGTAAAATATTTTTTAATGACAGAAATATCCTTGAGCTTAAAACAGGAGATATGAATAAACTCAGAAAAGAGATACAGGTAATATTTCAGGACCCATATGCTTCACTTAACCCTCGTATGACAGTAGGGGATATAATAGGTGAACCAGTGGATATTCACCGTATGGCTTACGGTAAAGAAAGAATTTCAAAAATCAAAGAACTTTTAAATAAAGTTGGTCTCAGTCCCTCCCATATAAACCGTTACCCCCATGAATTCAGCGGAGGTCAGAGACAGAGAATAGGTATTGCAAGAGCTCTTTCTGTAAATCCTCGATTTATTATTGCAGACGAACCGGTATCAGCTCTTGATGTATCAATTCAGGCACAGATTATAAATCTTCTTTCCGATTTACAGAAGGAAATGGAACTGACCTATCTTTTCATATCTCATGATTTAAGTGTGGTAAAACATATAAGCAACAGAGCAGGCGTCATGTATTTAGGAAAATTAATGGAGATTGCCCCTTCTGAAGAACTTTATGAATATCCCCTTCACCCCTATACAAAAGCTCTTTTATCAGCCATACCTGATCCTGAAAAGTATAATAACCGCATATTACTTGAAGGAGATGTGCCAAGTCCTGTAAATATTCCATCAGGATGCCGATTTAGAACCAGATGCTGGCTTAAAGAGGAAATATGCAGGGAAAAAGAGCCGGATTTTTTAGAAATAAAAAAAGAGCATTATGTGGCATGCCATCTTGTAGAAAGAGAATTTTTCTCAGTTTTATAATTATAGTTTTCAATTTATACCATTTTTTAATTGTTAATTTTTAAGAAAATAAAAATTATTTACATTGATAATTTTATATGATAAAATAAATTATATTATATTTCATAATTTACTTACAGTATTTATATGAGAATCGTAACGCGTAACGCGCAATGTCATGCGTGACGGGAGGAACAAATTCTCATTCTTCGTTGTGACTGTATGGTCATAGACGTTAGTTAAGATGTAAAATAAATAATATCCTGTTATTTTTTATATATAAATTTATTAAATTGGGATTATTTTTATGAGAGAGAAAAGCAAAGGTTTGACCCTGACAGAAATACTTATTTCCATAGCTCTGATTGCAACTACGATTATTATTATGATTCAAATTTTTATATCAGGTCTAGAGGCGATACAGAAAGGAAACAAATATACTCTTGCTACAAACCTGGCCAAAGATAAAATGGAAAAGGTCAGAGAGCTTGATTACTCTAAAATTAACTTCACAGACTCTCCGTGGCTTCAGGATGAAGTAAAAAACGCCCTCATAATTGATACAAATATAAGCAGTGAAAATATATATCCAGGAGCAAATAATATAAAATATAAGATTGTTACCATAGAAGTCTATTCTCCTCCTTCTGCAGACAGAAGAAAATCTGTAAATGTGAAACTGGAGAGTGTATGCAGTGAATTATATTCTCTTTAGAATAAAAAAACAAAAGGCCCTTTCATTGATTGAATTAATGATTTCTGTCTTTATACTTTCAATGTTGATTGGACTTTTATGCAATGTATTTATTTATGGTGCCGGAGCATGGATGAAAAGCAGAAGACAGGTAGAAATAATTCAAAATTTAAATGTTTCATTCATATGGATCGAGAAGGAATTGCGAGCAAGTGATATAAAAAGTGTTGAATTGGCAAATTATCTACTGCCTTTATCATCTATTTCTTTTTTATCAGGTTACGATATTAATGAACACAGAATAGCCTATGATGATATACTTCAGAAGATAAAATGGAAAAGGTATATTCTTTACTATTTAGATACAGATAAAGTAATAGCTCCCGGGACAAACAGTTATCATCCCGGAGGAATAACATTTTACAAACTAATGAGAAGAGAAATTTCTCTTGGAATTTATGAAAATACCTACAGTTCAGATTTTGTAAGTAATCTTTACTATCCTCCAGATGGTGTTCCTCCTGATTCTACCTGCCCTATGACCCATTATATTACAGCTCCGAAAGATTCTTATACAGATATACCAAGGACAATAAGCAGAAATATAACTTTTCTTGAATTTGCCATTACAGGAAAGAAGGTGAGATTTCATATGAAAGTTCAGGTTCCTCATGGAAATGATAAAATAGAAATTGATAATAATATCCTGATAAGAAATAACAGTTAGAAAGGGGATTTTTCATTATGTTAAAAAACATAAAAGGTATAGCTCTTATATCTGTTCTTATGATGATTGTTATTATGGTTTTTTTAACAACAGCTCTTATTTATCTTTCAAGAGATTTAATATTTATAACATCAAAATACCATAAAAATACCGTAGCTCTTGATATAGCAGAAATGGGAACAAGAGAAGTGCTTTTTAAACTTGAAAATGATCCTGACTGGGGAAAAAGTCTTACAGAAAATCTTTACTGGAAATCATCGGGCCAGTACAGCAGAACAGGTTCCTATGATTTTACATCCTACTCCGGTAATTCATCACTGAATGATCTTACAAGGGAAGGTCTTTTTTTCGTAACCTTTGATTCCTCATGTGGATTTCCCTATTCTGTAAATAATATAGGTGAAACAACTCCGAAGACAGGATGGAAAGGAAGAACTGTTCAGCCAGGTTTTGCAGATATCATAATTATCGGAGCATCAGGGGATACGGTAAAACATATAGAAATTGTATGTTATAAAGGCCTTGCTACTGATATGCCCGAAAGTGGATCTATGGATAAAACAGAAATTTATTTTGATGACCTCTTTAAAATAGACAGTTCTACAGGAGAACCTATTAATATCCATTCTAATGCAAATAATGTGGGAGATATATCTATGGCCATATATACACCGGATGATCCTCCAGGTTTTGATATAGAAGGTTCTCTTTCTGCTGCTCAAAATTTAAAACTTCAGGCAGGTTCTACAACTACGATAAATCCCGGTGCTCCCCATACATATTTAAAGAATTCTGAAGGAGTAAAATCTCTTCCAAAAGATTTTGTCATAAGTTCACAGTTAACAGGAGGAGAAGGCACTTTACCTGCAGGTCAGTATATATGGAATGGCTCTACGTGGGAAAAAAAAGACTGGAGCGGAAATCCTATAACATCTCCCATGCCTTCAGGTATAGATTTTTTGAGTGGAGGAGAGGTGAAAATTAACAGTAAAATAAAATGTTCCTATGAACCTAATACTCCTTCTAAAGGCTCTCTTCTGATAACATGTGAAAAATTTACCCTTGAGAAAGACTGTTATATATATATGCCAGGCGATCCAAATACAAGACCTGCAGGAGATAATGTTTATCCTGAAGGGAATATTACACTGAATGTAAATGATGTAGCCGAAGGTAAGGGTGATATATACGCAGAGGGAGGAGTTAATATTTCTGCCGGTAAATTTAAAACAGGTACAGGTAAAATAGCTGTTTATGCCAATGGTGATATAAACATAAACAGTAATCTTGAAATAGAAACACTTGGTATAATTTACACTAAAGGTGATCTTAAATTATCCACGAGTCCGGCAAATAAAAAAGAATTGAAGTTTGAAGGAGCGCTTTTTGCAGTAGGTAATCCACCGAATACTGATACATCAGTAGATAAAGGAAGTATGGTTATAGAATCAGGAAGTAAAATAGAAATAAAATTTGATCCTGCTACTACTGCCATACTTGGTGGAAGTTCATCTACCAATAGTACTGGAGATATAAATGTTGTTACATGGCTTGAATTTTAGAATATTTTAAATATCTTATAATTTTGCAGAATCCTGAAAATCTGTTATTCTGCAGTGGCGTATGCCTTACTCCTTTAAGGCAAAATAAGGCTTTATTGAAATAAATATAATGACTTTATTTATTTAAAAAGCTATGAGTAGAACAGAATACTTTCCACTCACTACTCACTATTCATTAATTATTGATTTTCCGACATTTAATTTTATCTAAAAAAATTAAAATTAAAAGAAGGATTTTACCTTTAATATAAAAACATAGTTTTATGTAATTTCTCACCTTGACAATAAACAGGTTAGAAATTATTATAGTCTTTATGCTATTTAGCAAATAGCTAGAAAATTAAGGAGTTGACTTTTTAAGCACATGAGTGAAAAATTGTTTTTAGGCATCGATATTGGTTCTGTAAGTGTAAATCTGGTAATTTTAAATGAAAAAAAGGAGATTTTAAAAGAAGAATATATAAGGCATATGGGACAGCCTGTAAAGACTGCTCTTGAAGCACTTAAAGAGGTAGAAGCCACTTTTCCCGTGGAAAATATATGGGATATAGGTGTTACTGGTTCAGGGGGAAAACTTATAGTAGATAAGATTAAAGGTACCTTTGTAAATGAAGTTGTTGCACAGGCAAAAGCAGTAGAACTTTTCCATCCCAATGCAAGAACAATTATAGAAATAGGCGGAGAAGATTCAAAGCTTATACTTGTAGAATATGATAAACATACAGATACTATGATGGTAAAAGATTTTGCCATGAATACTATCTGCGCGGCAGGAACAGGTTCTTTTCTGGATCAGCAGGCAACAAGACTTGGTTTTACTATAGAACAGTTCGGTGAAGAGTCCCTGAAATCTAAAACCCCTCCCAGAATTGCCGGACGGTGCAGTGTTTTTGCAAAAACCGATATGATTCATTTGCAGCAGGAAGCAACACCTGTTTATGATATTATATCAGGCCTCTGTTTTGCTATGGCAAGAAATTTTCGGAGCAGTATAGGTAAAGGGAAAGATTTTATAAAACCTGTAGTATTTCAGGGTGGTGTCGCGGCAAGCAAAGGTATGATAAGGGCTTTTAGAGATGTCCTCGGCCTTATTGACGGTGAATTAATAGTGCCTGAACATTTCTCGTCCATGCCTGCCATAGGCGTGGCTTTACTTCGTATGACTCTTCCTGATGTTAAGAAAATAAGATGGAATCTTGCAGAACTTGAAGCATATCTTGAAAGTAACAGAGGTAAAGAAAGAAAATCCATGACACCACTTTCAAAAGAAAGTGTTGTTGATGTTTCTAAATTACTTCGTAAAGAAAGAACCCTTCCGTCTGATGAAAAATTGAGGGTTTATCTTGGTATAGATATTGGTTCTATAAGTACAAATGTAGTTGCTATAGATGAAGACAGTCAGGTTGTGGCAAGAAGTTATTTAAGAACAGCAGGACGACCTATAGAAGCTGTAAGACAGGGTATAAGAGAAGTAGGATCAGAAATAAAAGACCATGTCATAGTTGCAGGTGTCGGAACTACAGGGTCAGGAAGATATATGATAGGAGATCTCATAGGAGCAGATGCAGTAAGAAATGAAATTACTGCTCAGGCTACTGCTACAGCTCACTATGATCCAGAAGTAGATACAATATTTGAAATAGGCGGCCAGGATTCCAAATATATAAGCCTTTCCGGCGGAGCCATAGTTGATTTTGAAATGAACAAGGTCTGTGCGGCAGGTACAGGATCTTTTCTTGAAGAACAGGCAGAAAGACTTGATGTAAATATAAAGGGAGAATTCAGTGAAGTTGCTCTCTCTTCCGAGTGTCCCTCATGTCTTGGAGAAAGATGTACTGTTTTTATGGAATCAGATGTAGTTCATAACCAGCAGTTAGGTGTGGAAAAAGCTGATATTGTAGCAGGTCTTTCCTATTCCATAGCACAGAATTACCTTAACAGGGTTGTAGGTGAACGTAAGATTGGAAATAAGATATATTTCCAGGGAGCCGTGGCAAATAACCAGGGCGTCAAGGCAGCTTTCGAAAGTGTTCTCGGAAAATCAATAAATATACCTCCAAATTTCGATGTAACAGGTGCTATAGGTGCTGCCATACTTGCCCGGGAATACTGCAGAGAAGAAGGCATTACAGAGAGCAGATTCAAAGGTTTTGATCTTGTTAATATGGAATATGAGATAAGTTCCTTTGAATGTAAAGAGTGTTCAAATCTATGTGAAATAAGAAAGGTTACGGTAGAAGACGGCCAGAACCTCTTTTATGGCAGCAGATGTGAAAAGTTTGAAATAGATAAAATCAAAAAGAAATCTCATATACCTGATTATTTTAAAGAAAGAGAACATCTTCTCACTGAATATTATGAGAAAAATAAAAAAACAGGCGGAAAGAAAATAGGTTTCCCCAGAATACTTACCATGTATTACGAAATGTTTCCTTTCTGGTCAGCCTTTTTTACAGAACTTGGCTTTGAAATAGTACTTTCAGATGTAACTACAAAGAAGATTATCCACATGGGAGTAGAAAATGCTGTGGCAGAAACATGTTTTCCCGTAAAGGTTGCTCTCGGGCATGTTTATAATATTATGGACAAGCATGTTGATTATCTGTTCCTTCCAAGCCTTATAAATATGAAACAGAATAATCCAAATCTTCCTGAAAGTTTCAGTTGTCCCTATGTTCAGAGTATTCCTTATACTCTTCGTTCTGCCATTAATTTTGAAGCAGAAAATATCAAAGTTCTGGAGCCTGCATTATTCTTTAAAGAAGGTTATAATACAGGAACAATTCATAAAGAATTGATAGAAATGGGTAAAATCCTGGGGCTGAAAGGAAGAGACATTAAAATTGCCGTAAAGAAAGCAGCAGATATTCAGGATAATTTCTATAAGACCATACAGGCCAGAGGTAAGGGCATACTTGAGAAATTGCAGCCTGAAGACAGGGCTGTTATTGTTGTTAGCCGTCCTTATAATGGCTGTGACCCTGGAATAAACCTTGGACTTCCGCAGAAACTTATGAATTTAGGAGTTATTCCCATACCTCTTGATTTCTTTCCTATAGATGAAATAGATATTTCCGAAGACTGGCCGAATATGTACTGGCGTTACGGTCAGAAAATACTCTGTATTTCCGAGATTATAAGAAAAGATAAAAGGCTGAACGCCCTGTATCTTACCAATTTCGGATGTGGACCTGATTCCTTTATAACTCACTTCTTCCGTAAAAAAATGGATGATAAACCATTCCTTCAGATTGAAATTGATGAACACAGTGCGGATGTCGGAGCTATAACAAGATGTGAAGCATTCCTTGACAGTATAAAAAATGTAAATCCCTCTGATATTGATAAAACAAAACAGGTAAAGATTCTCTCCATTGAAAAAGGCACAAAGAAAACTGTTTATCTGCCTTATATGTCAGATCATGCCCATGCACTGGCAGCTGCGTTCAGAGCAAACGGTGTAAATGCAGTAGTCATGCCTGAGTCAAATGAAGAAACTGTTAAACTCGGCAGACGTTATACGTCCGGTAAAGAATGTTATCCTGCCATTGTTACAACAGGTGATATGGTTCGCCAGGTAATGAGTAAAGGTTTTGACAGAAAGGGAGCAGCTTTCTTTATGGGCGGCTCAAGCGGCCCATGCAGGTTTGGTCAGTATAATATGTTGCAACGTATGGTTCTTGACGAGATTGGTTATGAAGATGTTCCCATATATGCTCCCAATCAGGCAAAGAATTTCTTTGAAGAACTGGAAGTTGTCGGGAAAGACTTTTTCCTTCTTGGCTGGCAGGGTATGGTAACAATAGATCTTCTGGAAAAATGCCTGAGAGAAACAAGACCATATGAAATAAATAAAGGAGAAACAGAAAAAGTCTACGAAGAAACAGTAACTCTTGCCATGGGGACAATTGAAAAACGTGGTAATCTCATTAAGGCCCTGAAGGAATGCCGTAAATTGTTTGAAGCAATAAAGGTTAATAAAAGTGAATTAAAACCTGTTGTCGGTATGGTAGGTGAATTTTTTGTCCGTGCCAACAGATTCAGCAATGAAGATATTGTTCTCAAACTTGAAGAACTCGGTGTTGAAGTCTGGGTTGCACCTGTTTATGAATGGTTCCTTTACAGGAATTTCAGACGTGATTTCCTTGCCAGACAGCGCGGTGATATTATCACTATAGGAAAAACACTGTTAATGGATAAATTCCAGGTACATGAAGAACATAAGATTGCAGGAGTATTCAAGGGTTTCCTCAGAAATCTTGAGGAGCCTTCTACAAAATCGGTACTCGATATGGCAGAAGAATATGTATCAAAAACATTCTTTGGAGAAGCAATTATGAGTATGGGTAAAGCTGTAGACTTTTATAATAAAGGCCTCTGCGGTATTGTAAATACCATTCCATTTACCTGTCTTCCCGGCACAATTGCAGCAGCTCTTCTCAAGAGATTTAAAGAAGAACACAATGATATACCTGTTCTTAATGTTGCCTATGACGGACTGGGACAGACAAATTCCGATACAAGACTTGAAGCCTTTGTTCATCAGTCAAAACAGTTCAGAAAGAGAATGGAAACTATGAAGAAAGAACTGACTGCAGTCTAAAAACAGTGATGCGTGAGACGTAATGCGTGAGGTGTATTATATACTTTAGAGTTTAAGGTTGAGAGTTGATGGTTTATTTCAAATCTCAACCTTAAACTTTTTACTTAAATCGTGACGCGTAACGCGTAACGCGTGACGGGTAGCTCACTCACTCTTCACTCTTCACTCTTCACTCTTCACTCTTCACTCTTCACTTTTCACTCTTTACTTTTCACTACTCACTGCTCTAACGCATTTCTTATTATTTTAGCAAAATTCTTTGCTGTAACAGGCTTTGTTATAAGATATTTAATTCCAAGTGATTTTGCCTCATCTTCTATAGATTTTTCACTGTAACCAGTGCAGAGTATAACAGGCATACCGGGACGAATATGTAAAATCTTTTTTACTATTTCAATACCTGTCATATCAGGCATAGTTTGATCTGTAATAATAAGATCGAAATTACAGGGGTTTTTCTGAAATTTTTCTAATGCTTCTATACTGGATGTTGTTGTAGTAACATTATATCCCTGAAATTTCAACATCTGGCTCTGGGAAAAAAGTAGATCTTCTTCATCATCTATAAAAAGTATTTTTTCCTTTCCAGTTGGAACTGATTCATGTAAATTCTCTTTTTCAGGAACAGGATTGTAAAATTCCGGAATAGAAATTTGAAAAGAACTTCCCTTCTGTGGTTTACTCCATACTTTTATTATTCCTCCATGGCTTTTTACTATGCCATGAACAACTGAAAGACCCATTCCACTTCCTTTACCATGATTTTTTGTAGTAAAAAATGGATCGAATATTCTCTCTACTATATCTTTTGCCATCCCTTGACCTGTATCTGTTACAGCTAAAACTATATAGTCTCCCGGTTTTAAATCTGTATATTCCGACATTATATTGAGTCTGGAAAGATTTATTTCCAGAACTCCTCCATGTTCTATCATAGAATCCATTGCATTGGAACAGAGATTTAATAATATCTGGCTGATCTGTGCATGATCTGCCATAACTATACCATCAGTATTAATAAGAGTTTTTATTTTAATAGTAGAAGGAAGTGATGATCTTATAAGCGGAAGTGTTTCTTTTATAATCTGCCCCAGGCTGACAGGTTTCAATTCAATATCTGTCTGACGGCTGAAGGTAATTATCTGTCTGATTATATCTTTCGCTCTATTACCTGCTCTTATTATTCCTTCCAGACTGTTCTTTACACTGAGTTCATCTGAAACAGTATTTAATCCCAGTTCCGAATAGCTTATTATAGTTCCCAGAATATTGTTAAAATCGTGGGCAATTCCACCTGCAAGGGTTCCTATTGATTCCATTTTCTGAGCCTGACGCAACTGTTTTTCCATTTTTTCTTTTTCTTCTTCTGATTTTTTTCTATCTGTAATATCCCTTATAATACCTACTATATATTTATTTCCATTATTATCTTTATAGAGAGTCTTCTTAGTTATTATGGTAAGTGTGTTACCATGTGGATCATTAACTTCCTCTTCATTTACATTTTCTTCTCCTGTCTGAAGAACTATATCATCTTTTTCCCAGAATACATGTACCTGTTCTTTCGGAAGAAAATCATAGTCGGTTTTTTCGATAATTTCCTCTCTCTTATGCCCTAAAAGATTACACTCTGCATCATTGACTAATAAAAATCTGTGTTTTTCATCCTTGACAAATATGGGATCACCAATGGAATTAATTATTTTATAAAGATAATCTTTCGTTTCCTTCAGTGATTCCATAGCTTTCCATCTTGTAAAAGCTATGCCTATACTTGAACTGATACCTTCAAAAAAATTTATCATTTCCCAGGTAAAACAGTTTGGTTTTTTATCATTTAATTGAAGGAGACCTACTGTTTCATTACCTGATTTCAATGGAATCAAAGCTATAGACCTGTAGCCTTCTGTGATACACTTCTTTCTGGTGCATAGCTCTTCTTTATCTGAATTAATTTCTGTAAGACGGGAAGTATTATTACACCAGAAACTTCCTTTTTCTGTGTAATAAGGTAAATAACTAGCAATATTTCCACTGAGTATTTTGCCACAGAGGCAGTCCAGTATGGGATTACCTTTTTCACTGAGAATAATGTTACCGGAACTATCACGATGGCAGAGGTAATTTTCTGTTTTTATAAAATCTTCAGCAAAACCATTTACTACATAATAAGGATATTCTTCTCCTTCTTTCAGACGAATTCCAATTGCATGGAATCCGGTAAATTCTTTCAGTAAATTAAGTATTTTTTGAATAACCTTCAGTTTTTCTTCAGGATGATTGAGAATCTCCAGTATCCTTACAGCAAGAGATTGTCTGCTTTCTGCTGTTTTTATTTCAGTAATATCTATTGCTGTACCGAGAATCTGTTCAGCCAGACCTTCGGAATTTCTTTTAAATACTGTATCTCTGCTGCAAATCCATTTCCATGAACCGCCTGAGTGTTTCATTCTATATTCAATAGAATATATGTCTCCATCAGGAGCAACAATCATATTTTCATGATGTTCAATTACTCTGTTCATATCTTCAGGATGAAGAATATTTTTTAAGAATTCATTGCCCATATTTTTAATTTCTTCCGATGTATAACCAAGAAAACCCAGTATTTCATGATTTGTATAAACATTGCATTTTCTGTTTAAATCATAAACATAAATGAGATTTGGTGTTGTAGCCAGAATCTGACCGATAAAAATCTGACTCTTTTTTAGAGCTTTCTCAATTTTTTGTTTATCTTCGGAAGAATTTTCTATTTTTTTCATAATAATCACCATTTTTTATATTTGCAATATAAAAATATCATAAAGAACTTAAATATACAATAGGTTATAAGTCATTAGATAATTAAAACCTGGTACCAACTAAAATAATCTTAAATATTTCCCCTTTATGCAACATTATACCTTTACCACTGTTATCTTCTTCTTTAAATGTAAGACCTTCGAATACTCCCATAACTTTAAGCTTCTGTTCTGCCGGCACGACTGATCCGAACTTTCCTTTCATATCTGTGTGAAATCTCAATTTCTTCTCTTTCCCTTCAGGCCCTGTATATTTTACAATAAGAGTAGAATCAGGAATACCATTTCCTGTATGTTTATCTAATATCTGACCGAATATTGTACCAGCCGGTTCTATTTTATAGACGTGATTTTTTTTCTCTTTTCTTACCTCTAACAGTTCTTCTTTTCTTAAATAAACAGCACCTTTACCACTTTCTTTTTTCTTATAAATATCTGCTATGTAATCTCCCTCTGGAAGATTACATTCTATATTTCCATTACTATCTGTTAACAATTCTTTTATAAATCTGTGGGGATATCTTTCTTTTCCTTTTACATAGTCTTCTATCATTTTCCTGTCTTTCGGTCCGAAGAGAGACATTATTTTTACGACTGCTCCTTTAACAGACTCATCTGTAATACTATCACTTATTTTCAGGCTTACAGGAAACTGTTCATGTGGAATTAACTGGAAATTTTTTACTATAGATTTCTCTTTAAGGCTAATCTCATCTTTATAATCATAATGAAGTTTTTCTTCTATAAGAAGTGAATAGTCATCAGAAGGAAGAGTTATAGAATAATTTCCTTCACTGTCAGTATCAAATCTTCTTTTCTTATCTTCTTTGTTCATAAAAGTAAGATATGCATTTACAGGTAACAGTTCGGAAGATGTAATTTTACCAGTGATTTTAGAAGTTTTTTTAGTACAGTGTACTGTAAAAGAGGCAGATTTGAGTCTTGCTATAATGTTACTTTCATCAACTACCATGGCAGTAGGGATAAATATGTAAAGCTCATTTCCATCTACTGTAAAAGGCCAGTTTTTTCTGATATCTACCTTCATGGGATCTTTAAAAATACTGGTTTTTATCCTTCCGTATCCAAATATTTCAAAGGGATCTATGTCTTTTATATCTAAAGTATTTCCGTCAAAATCAGTGGCATCCAGAATTTTCACATTTTTAAGTTCTACATATTTAACTGTTTCTCCACCGTTAATCTGTAAATTTATTTTAAAATTATAATAACCTATACTTTCTTTTGCTATAAAAGTGTCACAGTTTTTTTCCACAGGCATATGTCCTGCCAGGACTGAAAAAGGAGTTTTCGGATATAAGGTTCTGAATTTCTTTGTATAGTACATACCCTGGGATTTTTCTCCTACAGGTAAATCTATCTCTTCCCATTTATCTTCCGGTATATTTATAGAAATATTGATTTTTTCTCTCAGATTGAATTTTGCATCAATATACAGATGGTTTATAGATTTTTTCTTTCCAGGAAGTTTTATGTCAGGATCACCGTAAATTTCACATTCATCTACTGTTATCTGATTATAATATTTTGATAATTCATAATTTCCGAGAGCTTCTCCTTCCATCATCATTAGTGAGCTTTTTACAGTAGCCGTAAGGGTGTTTTTTGCCTCTTTTACAGCTTCTCCCAGGGAATAACCGAACTGCATATATTTCATTATTTCAGAGACCAGTATATCTCCTTCAAGTTCAAGACCGCACATAAGCATACCCATAAAACTGGATGCCCCCTGTCTTATGGACATGAGAGGTACATTTCTTTCAACCGGCACATCTGCATATTCCCAGTCTATTTCATTTGAGGAAAGCCATAGCCCCGTAGTTCTTGCAGTGATACAACTGAAACAATATATCTGAGCCGGCGGTATAAGAGGCAGATCTCCTGCTCCAAGACATTTTTCCGCACATCTTATATAAAGGAGTATGCCATGATTGCCTATGTAACAGAGAAGAGAATCTTTAAGATTTTCTATTATATTTGAATAGCGGTTGTCTTTTCCGTAAAGTTCTGCCATGTCCCATCCGGCATGTTTGAGATTTTCAGACATAAAACATGCGCTTGTCCGAAGAGTGGGAACTTCTGCTGCTGCCCCCATTTCTTCAAGGCATGTCACACTGTCTGATGAAGAAATACCTTTAAGTTTAATATTTTTTCTGAGTTTTTTATAAAGAAAGCTTCTCTGAAATAAAAGTGAACCATCGAGTATATTCAGACCATGTATTCTTCCATGGGAACTTCTTATATAATCACCTTCAAAGAGGGTATAATCTCTTATAATATCAGTCTTCCAGTTATATCCTATTATGAAATCAGGAAAGTCGGTCTGCACAAAAGGAAGACTTGCCGGAGTTCCCACTGCTATAATATTATTTACTGTCTTATATTCAGGAGAAGAATTTATTATTTTTTCAATCTCTTTTCCTGACGTTACAGAGGAAGCATCATATATAATGCCTTTTTTTATGGCAGCAATGTAGGAACCGAGTAATGAAAGAGAAG
>Ga0351876_1176_pt1 | contig 14560 bp, 12 predicted proteins | sample BONcelFGM3001C15_FD_206774 | JGI IMG/M metagenome (GOLD analysis project Ga0351876, IMG submission 206774) | Enriched cells from coal bed in the Powder River Basin, Montana, United States - BONCAT cells FGM rep3 HSBNCT.FGM.300.1.C15 ...
ATAAATACACTTACCCTTACAACTGCAAATACTTGTCCATTTAACTTCAATGGAAGTGCCACATAGAGCATTTTTTTATTGACCGTTGTACTAAATCTTATGGAAGTTCCCATTTTACCTAATAGTGCCTGCGACATCTCAATTCGCATAGCATGGTTCTCCATTTTAAGCGGATTCTCCTCATTATCGGCTAATACAATACCTTTGATATCAATTACAGTGATTCTCGAATTAGTTTTTCTTCCAATTCGTTTAACCTTGGCATTCAATTGTTTCAAATCATTATTAACAATATCGCTATAAAGCTGGTCCTGAATTATTCTGTTGAGATTTCTTAAATCTATTTCAATAGTATTGATATAATGGTCGTGAATGATATCAAAAATTATAAATAGTATTATCCCGGTCAGGGGAACCAAGACCAGTAAGTAAATTCCAAATATTTTATTAAAAATTTTATTCATTTTTCCAACATTCAAATAATTTTGTAAATCAATGCTTAATAACTTTACCCTGAAATATAAACACAACATCCTCGGAGATATTTGTTGATAGGTCAGCAATTCTTTCCAGGTTGTTTACTATTTCTATGAAATTGATTGAACATTCAACCAAATCAGGATTTTTCTTCATTTTTTCTATAAAGAACTTTGTTAAATCAGTTTTGAATTTATTAACTTTTTCATCACTTTTACAAACGGATTTGGCTAAGTCAGTATTCTCATTGATAAAAGATTCAATACTATTCTTTAACATTTTCTTAACTTCATTACTCATTTCATTAATAAGGTCATAAAATTTCTGTTTTGTAAAACCTTTTTGCAAAATATCTTTTGCGTTATGAGAAATATTTACACAATGGTCAGCCATTCGTTCTATATCTTTGTTCATTTTTAAAATCATAAGAAGCAATCTTAGGTTCGATGCTTTCGGGGAAAATTGAGCTATTGATGCAATACACTCTCTTTCAATAGTAGTATCAAATTTATTTGCTTCTTTTTCCAGAACATCAATAACTTCGTTAAGAAGTTTTTTATCCTGCACAAGCAAGCCCTTAATGCTTGTATTCACCATGTTCTCGACATGATAGGAAAAACTTACGACTCTCCCTTTTAATTTATTTATCTGTACTTCAATCATATTTTTTTACCCAAATTTACCTGTTAAATATTCTTCAGTTCTCTTGTCTTTTGGAGTCGTAAACATTTTATTTGTCTTATCGTACTCCACAAGTTCTCCAAGATACAAAAAAACTGTGTAATTTGAAATTCTTGCCGCTTGTGCAATGTTATGAGTTACCAAAATCATAGTAACTTCATTCCTTAATTCTGTGATTAATTCCTCAATATGAGCAGTTGCTTTTGGGTCGAGAGCTGAGGTTGGCTCATCAAGCAGAAGTATTTCCGGTTTCATTGCCAATGCTCTTGCAATGCACAATCTTTGTTGCTGACCTCCTGAAAGGAAAGTTCCTTTTTTATGCAAATTATCTTTCACTTCATCCCAAAGTGCAGACTTTCTTAAAGACTCCTCGACAATCTGATTCTTTTCATCTTTGGACAACTTAAATCCATTCAGGTTGTAACCTGCGATTACATTATCGTATATGCTCATTGTCGGAAAAGGATTAGGTCGCTGAAATACCATACCAATTTTCCTTCTGACTACTATCGGTTCTAAGGTATAAAGGTCTTCATCGTATAAATTAATACTTCCTTCAATTCTGGCGTTTGGAGTGAATTCATGCATCCGGTTAATTGCACGGATTAATGTAGTTTTTCCACAACCCGAAGGTCCCATTATTGCCGTAACGCTATTTTTGTAAATAGCCAGATTAATGTCTTTTAGGACTATTGTCTGGTCATAATAAGCATTAAAATCCTTTATTCTTAAAACTTTATTTTCCATCTGTTTGCTATAATTTTTGAAATAATATTTAATAATAAAACCATTACAACTAATATGAATGAAGCTCCCCAAGCCAATGCATGCCACTCCTGATAAGGACTGCCTGCGTAATTAAAAATCAATATAGGCAAAGAACTCATCGGTGAAGTTATATCATAATTCATAAACTGATTGCCAAAAGCAGTGAAGAGCAAGGGTGCTGTTTCACCTGCCACTCTTGCAATCGCAATTAAAACACCTGTTACAATTCCACTTAGTGCTGACGGCATAACAACTTTTAATACCGTTTTGTAATAAGGGACTCCCAAAGCCATAGATGCTTCTTTCAATGACTCAGGTATCATCTTTAAAGTTTCTTCTGCGGATTTTGCTATAAATGGTATCATCATAATACCAAGAGCAACAGCCCCTGAAAAAGCACTGAATCCGCCTAATGGCATTACAACCCATACATAAGCTATGATACCGATTACAATAGAAGGAATACCCTGCAAAATTTCGACACCACTACTGATTAAATTACTAAGTTTCTTGCCTTTATTCTCTGATAAATATATTCCAAGACCTAATGCAGGAGGAATTGATAATAATGAAGATAATCCGATTAAAATCATCGTTCCTACAATTGCATTAGCAACTCCACCGCCGACTTCACCCGGAGGTTTCGGCAAATTGAAAAAGAAATCCCAGTTAATTGACGAAATCCCCATTGTAAATATATAATATAAAATAAGCAACAATGGTATAGTAGATAGTATCGAAATAGATACAATCAAAATTCTGAATAATCTATCCTTGAAAATTCTGTACCCCGTACTGCTATGCTTAATATCATCAATTCCATTAATATCATGTGCATTAGAAGTTCTCGCGGGTTTGACTGCCTTTTCTTCATTAACCAATATTTTCTTTAATTTAATTTCCATAGTTCATCTTTAAATTAGTCAGCTCCTAAAGTCATTTTCTTAATAATATATTTTCCTGCAAGATTGATTATTCCCGTTACAATCATTAGTAATAATCCTATTTCTATTAATGCCGACAGATAAACTTCGCTTGTAGCTTCTGTGAATTCATTTGCTATAACACTTGCCATTGTGTTACCAGGGGCAAATATATTATCAGGCAACATATTGGAATTACCAATTACCATGGTAACAGCCATTGTTTCACCCAATGCCCTTCCCAGAGAGAGTAATACTCCAGCTATTATACCTGATGCTGATGTTGGTAGAACTATTTTGCGAATTACTTCAAATTTCGTCGCTCCAAGAGAATATGCCGCTTCCTTTATGTCATTTGGCGTAAGCGATATTACCTCATAAGCTATTGTGGCTGAGTAAGGTATTATCATCAATGACATAATTAACGAAGCTGTTAAAATTCCAACTCCGTAAGGTGCTATATCAAACATAATCTGAAATTCACGAATCACCGGAACTAAAATGAAAAGCCCCCAAAAACCATATATAATTGAAGGAATTCCTGCCAATAATTCTACCGATGATTTGAAATAATTGTATAAAACACCGGATTGCAGATATTCACTTAATAATATTGATATAGTGATTGAAACCGGAAATGAAATGAACAAAGCTATAAATGATGTTATCAAAGTTCCGACAAGAAAAGGTAATGCTCCGTATTCACCCATAACAGGGTCCCAAGTAGTACCTGTTATAAAATGAAAACCGAATTCCATCATTGAAGGAAATGAAGACACAAGTAAGGTAATGAAAATTCCGATTACCAATAATGAAAGTGTCAGAGCCGCAAGGTTCAGAACAGCTTTAAATATTTTATCACCGTTAAGTTTTATAATTTTTTTCATCATCTTTTAAATTTGAGTTCCTCTTGTTTAAGGAGGAACTCCGGTTGTAGTATATCAATTATTATTATCCGTCATGGTAGTTGAAGGATTATAATCTTTTTATTTCAAAACAGGTTTACCGTTAAACGTAACTGATTTCAACAATGCTTCAGCTTTTTCTACTGCTTCCTTTGAAAGTGGTGAGTAATGCAATGGTTCAACTAATTTTTGTCCATCATGAATCATCCACCAAACCAAGTCCATTAAAGCTTTTGCTTGAGGTTCTTTCATTTTTAAAGTATTCAAATCTTTATAAATTAAAAGCCATGTAAAACTACTAATTGGGTAACCTTCCGGAGCATCAGTATCAGTTATTGAAGCTCTCGTATCGGCAGGTAAATCAATATGTGCGGCTTCGCTAACTGATTGTATTGAAGGCATAATAAAATTACCTGATTTATTTTGAACTTCGGCAACCGGCATATTATTACCAATTGCATATATTAATTCAGTATATCCGATTGAACCGGGAGTTTGCTTTACTAACCCGGATACTCCTTCGTTTCCTTTGCCACCGAGACCGACGGGCCAATTCAATGATTTGCCGCGACCAACTTTTTTCTCCCATTCGGGTGAAACTTTTGATAAATAATCGCTGAATATGTATGTTGTTCCACTTCCATCAGAACGATGTACAACAACTATTTGCTGATTTGGTAATTTAATGTCAGGATTAACCGTAGCAATTTTCTTATCGTTCCATCTTTTAATTTTTCCAAGGAAAATATCAGCAATCAAATCAGGAGTAAATCTTAGGTTTGTTATTCCCGAAAGATTATATGTGATAACGTCGGCACCAAGACAAGTTGGTATGTGAATTATGGGCGAACCTGCCTGTTTTAATTCATCTTCATCCATAAATGCATCAGATGCACCAAAATTAACAGTTTTGCTGATTAATTGTCTGATTCCGCCACCGGAACCTATTGACTGATAGTTAATTTTAACATTGTTCAACTGATAGTATGTGTCAAACATTTTTGAGTATAAGGGAAAAGGAAATGTTGCACCCGCTCCCAGCAATTCTACTGCTTTAGTAGATTTTGGCTGTTCTCCTTCCTGATGTTGTTTGTTGCATGATACTAATATCACTGCTACTAAAATAATACTAAATAAGTACTTCATAATTACTCCAAAAATTTATAAATATTTAAAAATTAATCTGCATAGTTAATTTAATTTTATCTTCATCATCTTTCAACTCGTCCTTATACATTTTTTTATCATAATCCAAAATCAATACATTATGACCACCAAAATCGTATCCAATACCGACTATCATTCTCTGGCTTTCGTTGTTGTCCAAATCAGTATTGGAATCAAAATTATCGAATCTGAAAATTCCTCTCCAGTTTTCGTCAGGTTTGATTTCAGCGAATCCTGAAAAACCACTAACTCCCGTTGCTTCATAAGTATTTTGTACGAAATCGCCTTTTTGATTACCTTTTCCGCTAACGTATTGTCCGGTAATTGTAAAGTATTGATGCTCATAAGAAAGCATCGCTACGTTTGTTTGCCAATCAGGAATCGAATCAGTTCCGTAAACTTTATTACCCTGACCAAAAATACCGAAGTATGATAATTGCAAACCGGGGATGATTTCAGGTAAAGGTCTTACTGTCAATCTGCCTTCAAATACTTTATTTCCGTTTGCTTCTTTTGCATGGTAACCACCACCATTATATAGCCCAAAAGCAAAACTACCGTATTTACCGGCATATTTTTTATTTACTTTTTTCTTATATTCATCATCCATTTCGCCACCGAGATAACCGGCAACAGTGAACCCCAGGTCAGCAGAATTAAATAATCCAGCTCTTTCAACAAACATTGTTCCTTGCATACGATAATAATTAATATGTTCTTCAAAATCGAGCCAGGGAGCATGAGCCATACCTACTTCAATATTTGGCTTTGTTATGAAGTAAAAATCGTCAAAGGTAAAGAGGGCATAGACATATTTCAATCTTGCCTTGAAATCACCAGTTTCATCCTGCGAAGCATCAACCGTAATTCTAAACCCCAAATTCTTCATTAATTGTTTTTTTACTGTTAAGTAAGAACGATTTACTTTAAATGCACCACCCTGCAAACCATCGTCAGGGTCAAGAATGGTTTCATACGATAAATATGATACCGTTCCTATTGACAAATCATTCGATTCTACCGCTTTTAGATTTTCAAATTTTGCGGACAAAATAAATAAAATAATTGCTAATGCCACCAAAGGCATTGAAATAAACTTTTCCATATCACTCCAATTGATACTTAAAAAATATTTTAATTAACACCACTGTTACAAAATTAAAATTATAGTGTTATGGTTATATAAAGAAATTGTTAAGTTTGTGTTAAGACAATAAAATATTGATTTTTTTGTATTTACGCTAATGTTAAGTTTGTGTTAAGAAGTTTTTCCGGATAATATCTATAAATTAAGGGTAAAAATTTACGACATTTTATTAATAAAAATGACAGAAACCAATCCTGAAAAATTGGTTTCTGTCATCAATTATTATATTTACATTTTTATCATTCGCTTGACAATTGTTTCATTCTCATTTGTTTTAATTATGATATAATTGATACCTGAGGGTAAATCATCCAATGGAATATCAATATCATGAGAACCTGCATTATACTGAACATCATTAACTAATTCCTTAACAATTCTGCCGTTAACGTCATGAATTATAATATTTAGTTTTCGGCTTTTCATTAAAGTAAATGATAGTTTTGATTGTATTGATTCGGGATTCGGGTATAAATTATCAAACTTAATAGCACCTTCCGAATATCTGCATAGTCCAAAAACAGAATTATCAGCATCCAAACCTTTGCAGGCATCGGATATATCCAAAGCTCCTGACTCCAATAATCTTTTTACTTCCAATTCTTTTCTCAAATTTACTGAATAACGTTCAGGTAAAGCTGATAAAAATTCTTCATTCGGATAGAACCAGAAAATGTAATGAGTACCCGGAAGGATTTCCATCTGCACGGGTACTAAGATTTGGAATAACTTATTTGATAATTCTTTTGATTTTTTGTGCAAATTATATGATTTAACGGAATCTTTTTCTTTTCTTGCATCGGATATTTTTTTTGAAAAACTTCTCCCAAATTCCACATAGTTTAAAATGAAAGGGTCGTTTGTTTTGTCAAGCAATATTGGTGCAGTAGAAGTATAACTGGCGAAGATACTTCCTAATTCTGTACTCGTTGAATGAGCAACATACAATGTCTTTTTGTATTTTTCTAATTCATAAATTGAAATTTCAGTATCATAATTCTTACGATATCGTTGCTCTTTTAATTTTTTAAATCCTATTAAAGGTAAATCATGTTCTGTATATTTTAATGTTTGCAAATCTGAATGTTTATAATACTCAGTGTTCTGATACAATTTTAAATTTCTGTCTTCAGTTAATAATTTTTCCTCATAAATAAAAAATGTAGTATCGTCATGTCTCGAATTGGGAACTAACTTTTCAAATTCTTCATCACTTAGCTTTAGAACGGTTAATCCTTCGATATTCCAAGGAAGTGATTCCAAGTATTTCTCACTTTTTTTGCTGGTGCTTGTATCAACCTTTAATTCGAATGTATAGGATTGTAGCTTACTTTTTGATTTCTCGGTTACTGTTGAAAGTGAGTCAACTTTGCTGTTTATTTCAATGCTTCTTACATCAATGCTTTTCACATCAATTGATTCTGAATTCTTTTCGTCTTCCCCGAAGTTATTAATAATAATACTATTATTTAACTTTTGTGGACTTACCTTTTCCTGTTCGCTTGCAGGCTCATCCAAGACTGCAAAGTATAAGGAAATGAATACTATAAATACCGGGACTGTCATAATTATTATCCTTTTTATTAATTTCACAAATTTGGAACTCTTATCGGGAAGATTGTTAACAATGCTCCGGATTTCTTCATCCGATAATAATTCCTTATCTAATTTTAAATTACTTGCATTTTGCAATATTTCATCTATATTTTTCATTTTGTATCAACCAATAATTCTTTTAATTTTTGCTTAGCTCTGAAAACAATTACTTTCACGTTTGCTTCACTAAGTTTTAATATTTCAGCTATTTCCCTGTGCTTATAACCCATCAGTTCAGCTAATATCAAAACTTCTTTTTCCTTACTTTTCAATTTATCAATTGCCGAATAAAGTAATCCGACATCGTATAAATAATCAGCATTTGAATCCGAATAAAAACCCTCTAACTCATTTTCTTCAAAGGAATCGAAGTTTTGATTTCTTTTTTTCAGCTTATAAAATGCTCTTATGCAAATCGTGAATAAATAACTTTTAAAAGAACTAACATTTTTCAATTTTTCATAACTATCAAAACCCAATACAATAACCTCACTCACCAAATCCTTTGCCGAATCCCTGTTTCTTGTCAGAAACACTGCAAATTTTTCGAGTTCATTTTTTACACTCAGCAATTGCTCAAAATATTCTTCTTTATTTTCCATTATCCTTCATCATTTATGTATTAGTGTAATTAAAATAAAAAAGGTTACATAATAAAAACGGTTTTGTCAATTTGTTTTATTTTATCAGATTTCCGCTTGGTATCCTATATGATGATTGGTGTAACATTAATATAATTGAATTTGCTCTTCTCGTTCCGAGAATTTAATAACATGAGGGTCTGTTTTGATTACCTCCGGTCTGATTCTTGACATCAGAACCAAACCTTCCAAACTCGTACAGCGACTTAGAGCAACATAAACCTGTCCTGCCGAAAATGAACCACTCAAATCGGCAATTACATTTTTGAAAGTCAAACCCTGACATTTATGTACAGTTACTGCCCAAGCCAGTTTAACAGGATATTGAATGAAACTGCCAACGATTTCTTCATTTATTTTCTTAGCTTTTAAATCCCATGAATATTTTATATTATTCCATGTAAATTGTCGTATGTCAAGCAATTTTCCATCTTCCAGTTCTACAATAATCTTATTTTCTTCGAAATTTTTGATTTTTGCAATGGTTCCGTTGAAGTATTTTTTTTCTGCATCATTTTTTATCATCATAATCTGAGAACCGACTTTGAGTTTCAATACTTTTTCAGTAGGTAACATAGAATCGGGAAAATCTCCTTGAATATCTGCATTAAATACATGCAAAGCAGTTGATAATTCTGCTAATTTTTTTGAATTTTTTTCATCAACAAGATTATTATGAGTAGCAATGACAATATGTTTTATATTATCATTCTTAAAAATCGCAGGAAGGAATCTGCTGTTGAGCAGTTCCAAATCAGCATTGGAAACCTGATTAATTCTTATATTATTCAAAAGGTCAATAAATTTTTTATCACTTTGTCTGTAAATTTTCTTTAATTCAATATAATGCAGTTTTCTTTCTCTAATTGCCAATGAACTAAAAAAGAATGGAGTATCATAATATGCTTTCAAAATATCCCATGTTTCACGTTGTGCAATAGGAGGCAATTGAAATGCATCTCCAATCAAGAGTACCTGCACACCTCCGAATGGCTCTGATTCACGTTCCCGGAATACTCTTAACAGCTTGTCCACGACATCAAGTAAGTCACATCTGACCATTGAAATTTCATCAATAATCAGAAGTTCCATATTCGTAATAAGTTTTTTTTGACCCTTCTTATATTTAAAATGATTGAAAATAGTAAACTTATCTTCGCTGTCATAATCCGCTTTTGTCCTTAGCCGGGCATCATCGGGCAGATAAATGCTTGGAGCAATTTTGAAAAATGAATGAATTGTTTGCCCGCCTGCATTTAGAGCCGCAACTCCTGTCGGTGCCAAAACAACAGTCTTTTTTGTTGTCGTTTGTCTGATATATTTCAGAAAAGTAGTTTTTCCCGAACCAGCTTTACCGGTCAGATAAATTAAGTCATTGGTTTTTTTCACAAGTTTATCTGCATAAAAAAACTCAGCATTTGTTTCATCCAATTCAATATTATCAACTATCTTACTCATATATCTTTTCTTTATCTCGAATAATAAATTATTATTATAAAAACTTTATCAAATCAATCATTTATTTTACTCTCTTTACCAAGTTCAAAACCGGATATTTTATTAATAATGATTGAAATTGCACCATCACCTGTTACGTTGCAAGCAGTTCCGAAACTATCAATTGCTATATATACTGCAATCATTAAAGCAATTGATTGTTCATTAAATCCCAAAACGGATTGTAAAATTGCGACTGCCGCCATAATAGCACCGCCCGGAACTCCCGGAGCCGCTACCATAGTAATTCCGAGCAGAAAAATAAAACCGATATAGGTCATAATATCAATCGGAGTACCCTGCATCATAAGTATTGCCATTGACATACCCGTAACTTTCATCATACTGCCTGATAAATGTATTGTTGCACACAAAGGGACACAAAATTCAGCAATACCGCTATTCACACCATTAAATTTTGTTTGTTGAAGAGTAACAGGAATAGTAGCGGCTGAAGAAGACGTTCCCATAGCAGTCATATAAGCCGGCAACATATTTTTTAATAGTACAAAAGGATTCTTTTTTGCAATAATTCCGGCAACAGAAAACTGTATAATTAATAATACAAATGATAACAGAATAATAAATAAAATGACTTTTCCGAACTCGGACATAAGCTTGAATGCTTCACCCGAATATGACATATTCAGGAAAATACCGAAAATAAAAATCGGTAAAAGTGGTATGATTACTGAACTTATTAATTTTTCGACTATCATTTTAAATTCATCAAATATATTTTTCAAGCCGTTAGACTTAATTTGAGAAATGCCTATTCCGATCACAAAAGCTATTATTAATGCACTCATAACGTCAAGTAGCGGAGGCATTCCAACTGTGAAATACGGTTTCAAACTAACGGAAATTTCCTGAGTCGTTGACAATAATCCGGTATTGCTTGTATCAATAATCATCGGAAGAACTGCCTCAGCAGAGAAAAATGTGAAAAAACCTGAAAACAAAGTAGAACCATAGGCAAGAAGAGCTGTTAATAATAGTAATTTTCCGGCACTTTTACCCAAATCGGCAATTCCACTTACAATTAACCCTAAAATTATTAAAGGTATTGAAAATCCCAGAAAGTTAGAAAATAATCCATTAAAAGTTGCCATAATTCTAACAAAAAATTCCGGCACAACGTATCCAAGAGCAACTCCTAAAATAATTGCAACAATTACTTTAGGCAATAAACCGCTAAAAAATGATTTCATTTTCTTTCCAATAAATATTTTGAAAACTATTCATAACTTACAACTAATTAAAATAACAATTTTTCAGGAAATAATTGAGTTTTTATGAATATAAAGTTGGCACATCATCATTTATAGTGTGTAAAAATTAATAGTTCATTATCTTATCGTAATAAAATAAATTTAGCTACATCGTAGCGAAATATTAATAGCAAAAGGATACTCGAGATTGAACAGAATCCCATCGTGATGGAATATTAAGGTGTTTGATGACTTATTTACAACAATATTTAAATAAGGTAATAAGGTCATTAATCTTGGATTTCCATTTCTATTAAGGTTTGGGAAATAAAATAAGGTCTTAAGAATCAAAGCATTAAATTTCAACGTCTAACTTTCAGCCTTCAACAGTTCAGAATTACCCACTAAATTCGATATAGAACCATTAAATTGTTAATGAACTATAACAAATTATTTACGATAACATAAAACAACTTTTAATATTCGGAAATGTAACAAAAGAATCGTTATCGAAAGATAGAATATATTTCGTAGAGACAAGTCTGAGACTTGTCTCTACGAAAAATAATTTACAACCATATATCAGGATTTTTCAAATATTCATCAATAGCCGCGGCGGCTGTCCTTCCGGCACCCATTGCCAAAATAACAGTTGCACCACCAGTAACAATATCACCACCTGCGAAAACACCTTTTTTATTAGTCTTCATTGTAGCATTGTCAACAAGAATATTACCCCATTTGTTTACGTTCAAATCCGGTGTAGTTTTGCTGATAATTGGATTAGAGCCGTTACCTATAGCAATAACCGCAACTTCAATTGGAATATCTTTGATTGCTCCTTCAATCGGTACTGGTCTTCTTCTGCCGGAAGCATCGGGTTCGCCAAGTTCCATCTCCTGAAGTCTAACTCCCTGCAACCATCCTTCTTCAGAACCATAAAATTCCAAGGGTGCATGCAATAAGAAAAATTCCACTCCTTCATCTTTAGCATGGTGAATTTCTTCAATTCTTGCAGGCATTTCTTTTTCAGTCCTTCTATAAATAATCATCGCTTTTTTTGCACCCAAACGTAAAGCAGTTCTAACTGCATCCATAGCAGTATTGCCCCCACCAAACACGGCAACGCTTTTACCCATTATGTCAAACATTGGAGTATCGTTATTCGGGAAATCATAAGCTTTCATCAAATTCACTCTTGTCAAATATTCATTTGCAGAATATATACCGTTCAAATTCTCGCCGGGAACATTCAGAAAGTAAGGCAGACCTGCACCAACACCTACAAATATTGCATTATATTCCTGCAACAATTCATCTATTGTGTCAGTCATTCCAATAACCTGATTAGTTCTGAATTCAACACCTAAAGCCCTGAGACCATCAACTTCCATTTGCACAATTTCTTTAGGTAAACGAAATTCAGGAATACCATACATCAAAACACCGCCAATTTCATGCAATGCTTCGAAAACTACAACTTCGTGTCCCATTTGCACCAAGTCCCCAGCACAGCTCAATCCGGCAGGACCACCACCGACGATAGCTACTTTCTTTCCTGTTTTTGGTTTCAATTCAGGTTTTTGCAAGCCAATAGTTGTTCTTTCCCAATCAGCTACCCATCTTTCTAAATATCCAATTGCAACTGGTGCATTCTTTTTACCAACAGTACAAACCAACTCGCATTGCTCTTCCTGCGGACAAACTCTACCGCAAACAGCCGGCAGTGCATTATCTTTCTTCAATATAGCCGCCGCTTCTTTAAAGTTCCCTAACTCTATTTGCTTGATGAATCCGGGGATATCAATAGCAACAGGACAACCTGCTATACAAGGTTTATTCTTGCATTGAATACATCTTTTTGCTTCTTCAATTGCAGTTTCCATATCGTATCCAAGGTTAACTTCTTTGAAGTTCCTTGCTCTTTCCTTAGGGTCTTGTTCGGGCATTGAATGCTTTTGAATTTTCATTCTTTCCTTATTGGTTAATTCAGCCATTGGCGACCTCCTCTATTTTTGCATCCAATTTACATTTATGTTTAAATTCATCCACAGATTGTCTTTCCTGTGACAAATACATTTTGTTTCTTTTTGTCAATGTTGAAAAATCTACTTTGTGTGCATCAAATTCAGGTCCATCTACGCAAACGAAAACTACTTTATCATCCACCATTGCCCTGCAACCACCGCACATTCCAGTTCCGTCAACCATTATCGGGTTCAAACTTACTACAGTTTGAATTCCATAAGGTCTTGTTACGTCGGCAACTGCTTTCATCATTGGAATAGGACCAATTGCAAGTACGAAGTCTAATTTTGTTCCGCTATCAATAATTTCCTGTAACTTCTGAGTAACAAATCCGTGAAAGCCATACGAGCCGTCATCAGTACAAGGATACACTTCATCCGCAACGGCTTTCATTTCGTCTTCAAGAATTACATATTCTTTCGACCTTCCGCCAATGATACTTATAACATGATTACCGGCTTCTTTCAATGCTTTTGCAGTTGGGAAAGCAATCGCAGTTCCAACTCCACCGCCTATACTAACTGCTGTACCGAAATTCTCAATATGAGATGCTTTTCCTAATGGTCCAACTAAATCCAAAATCTCATCTCCGGCTTCCAATGTATTAAGATGCTGAGTAGTTTTGCCAATTCCCTGTACGATTATGGTAATAGTTCCATCTTCGACATTTGAATCAGCAACGGTTAAAGGAATACGTTCACCGTTCTTGTGAACCCTTAAAATAATGAACTGCCCTGCTTTTCGCTTTTCAGCAATTTTCGGAGCTGTAATCCTGAAGAGTTTTACGTCAGGTCCCAAAAATCTTGCTTCTACAATTTTATTCATCAACAATCTCCGTTATATATACATATAAATTAATATTCATAAAGTAAATTAAATTTATCAAAACAACAAAGTTAGTAAAAATTTTGATAAAAAAGAAAGATGAAAATGAAGAAATTGAAAATTTATCATAACTGTCCGATATTTTTTTTTAAAATTAAGCCCATAATTCTTATATTTGAGTATAGTAACAATCATATCACAAACTCATTAATAATTCCTCTTCACTCTCCAACTTTCAACTTAATTATTCGTTTCATCGTCCCATTGATTGATTTTCCAAGGAGACTGTTCATTTTTTTTACTTAGTGAAAAAGTTGCTTTTCCTTGAAATTGGTATTTATCGTCAGCACTAAAAATTACATCTAATGTAAAACTTCTTGATAATACAACTTTCAAACTATCGCTGAAACTTTGAAGTGAATGAATTTCGTTCCAAACCAAATCCAGTCTTTGAGTTGCATGAAATAATTTATAGGTTGTCATCATATCCACATCTCTTCCCCAAGCCCTGTTTACTACCGGTTCGGAATCGTAATTTCTATATATAAAAGTAAAATCATCATCGAGTAATTGTCCGTAAACGACAGTATCTTTCATTTTATAAGCATAACTGAAATTTTTAAATAATCCTTCTATTGTTCTCTGGTCGCCAAGAATTGCCATATCGTCATTGTAATCGGCAATTTTTGGGGCA
>Ga0351876_1177_pt1 | contig 14557 bp, 13 predicted proteins | sample BONcelFGM3001C15_FD_206774 | JGI IMG/M metagenome (GOLD analysis project Ga0351876, IMG submission 206774) | Enriched cells from coal bed in the Powder River Basin, Montana, United States - BONCAT cells FGM rep3 HSBNCT.FGM.300.1.C15 ...
AATAAAATGAGGAGGCAAAATTTCATGTCATCTATAACAGTTTCCCAGGAAAAATGCACTCTCTGCAGGCTATGTATATCAGAATGTCCTTTCGGCCTTTTTGTTCAGGAAGAGAAGATTAAAGTTATTGAAGGGGCAGAAACTAAATGTATAAATTGCGGTCACTGTATAAGTATTTGCCCCGTTGAAGCTATAAGTCTTCCCTCTTCTGTGCCGGAAAATCTTGTAAAGATAGATAAAAAGCTGAATGTAACGCAGGAAGAAATGAAACAGTTCTTAAAATCCAATCGTTCTGTAAGACAGTATAAGGATACAGTCGTTTCAAGAGAAGTAATATCAGAACTTATGGATGTAACCAGTTACGGCCCCAGTGCAAAAAATATTGAGCCCCTTCACTGGATTATCAGTGAAAACAGAGCAGAAACAAGGCGCCTTGCAGATTTTACCGTAAAATCATTGATTGAAAGCAAGGTTGATTTCCTTATGAAAATGGCTGAAATTTATGAAGGGGGAAAAGAGATTATCTTCAGGGGAGCACCACATGTTATCATAGCTCATGCAGACCAGAAAGGGTTCAATCCTTCAGTAGACTGCACTATTGGTATCACATATTTTGATCTCATTGCAAATAGTTTCGGCCTGGGTACATGCTGGGCAGGATTTTTTATGATGGCAGCAAATAATTACCCTCCATTGATAGAATATCTGAAACTGCCGGAAGGTCATAAGGTCTACGGTGCAATGATGTTCGGATATCCGAAATATGAATATAAGAGAATTCCACAGAGACATAAGGCAAGGGTGAGATTTATTTAGAGTATTTTATTGTGACGCGTAATGCGTAATGCGTAATGCGTGATTGGAGAAACATCCGATGTAAGGGCGTTTAATTCTGTTTTATTACGATCCCCGGGGAAAGCCCACTGATTTATCTGTGGGATAGGGCGTAGGGGGGTAAAAAACAAAATTATTTGAAATAATAATTTGTAAAACCGTAAAAACATGTTATACTCAGGTAGGAGATGACTGTTTTATGAGAAAATGTTCCGATGAGAAGAAAAATAAAATTAAACAGACTATGGCAGAGACAAGAGAAAAACGTAAAGATCAGATATGTAAAGTATTTCCCTTAAAAATAGATATTTCTCATTTAAACAAGTCGGAACGTGAAGTTCTAAAAATGTTCTTTGTAGAAGCGAAATGGATTTATAATCACATACTGTCAACAGGAAAACCATTTGACTATGATTATAAGAACAAAAAAGTTATTGTGCTGAATAAAGACAGGGAAGCAGAAGAAAGAATACTGAAATATCTTCCTGCAAAAAACCGTCAGGATGTATTAAAAACGCTCCAATGCAATATAAGAGGTTTATCGGCAAGAAAAAAGAATGGCGGAAAAGTAGGAAAACTAAAATACAAAAGTGAATATAAATCAATAGACTTATCTCAATATGGAGTAACCCATAAAATAACCGGACGAAATCGTATAAAGATAAATGGACTGAAAAGACCTCTCATAGTAAGAGGTTTAGACCAGATAAGTAAAGATTATGAGATAGCCAATGGAAAATTAATAAAGAAGCCTTCCGGTTATTATATACATTTAACCTGTTATGCCTCTGTAAGACCTCCGATTTTAATTAAGAAAAAGAATGACTCAATCGGTCTGGATTATGGAATAAAAACAACAATAACCACATCAGATGGTGAGAAATATAATATATCTATTGGAGAAAGTAAACGCCTTAAAACTCTGCAGAAGAGATTGCATCGCAGAGTAAAGGGTTCAAAGAATAGACAAAAAATACGTCTCGCTATAGGAAGGGAATATGAACATATAAGCAATCAGAGGAGAGATAAGGCCAATAAGATTGTATCTGAATTATTAAGAGACAATGAAGTTATATGTATGCAGGATGAAAATATTAAAGGCTGGCATAAAGGGCTCTTCGGTAAGCAGGTTCAGTATTCAGCTCTTGGAACGATAAAAAGTAAATTAGAACAATGCAAACAGGTAGTAATCATAAATAGAAGCTTACCAACAACGAAATGGTGTCATAAATGTGGTAATATTGTAGAGATATCCCTTTCCGATAGAGTTTTCAACTGTAATGTATGTGGTTATAGTGAAGACAGAGATATTAAATCAGCTAAAACAATAAAATATATAGGAACATCAGATTTAAAAGATATATTAGTACCTATGGAGTATAGGGAATTAACGCCTGTGGAGACTATGCCTCTACCTGAAGTTTTTCAGCCGAAGGCAAGCACGGTCAATGAGACAGGAAGCCTACGAATTCATTCCTAGGTAGCTCACATACTGAAGCAGTCTGACAGGCATGATTTGATTGAGTTCCACCGCCTGTAACTACATAATCAGCTTTTTTTTCCAGAGCGTCTGCTATAAGAAATTCCAGTTTTCTTATTTTGTTGCCTCCGCATGACAGACCTGTAAGATCGTCTCTTTTAAAAAATATTTTTGGCCCTCCTAAAAAATTACTCAATTTAGAGGCTTCATCAAAGGGTGTAGGTAAATGGGCGAGATTAATCACGGGAAATTTTTTTCTGATTAAATCCATATATAAAAACCATCTCCTCTCCAAAATATCTAAAATATCTAAAGAACCCATGGAATATAAAACATAAATTCCATTTGAATAACAGGCAGGGGAAAACCTTCAGGTACAAGACTTAATCTCTGAGTAAAACCAATTTTATATCCTTCAACAAGAGGGAGGAGATTAAAAGTTCTCACAGAGGAATTTTCTTCTGAAATGACAGTACAATCAGGACCTTTAACAATTCTCCCTGTTATATGATAAAACCCTCCGTAAAGACAGGTTCCGTCATCATTTTTCACCATATTATAAACTTCCCCTTCTTTAGTGGGATCAATACCGAGAGATACATATAAATGCAGTATTTTCTCAGGAACCAGTGCACAGGCTCCGACATAATTAAGACAGTCCATACATTTACAGTCATCTGTTATTAAATGACAGGAATTATAAAAATTACAGGTTCTCTCGAAATCTATTTCCAGTATCCAGTGAAGTATTTCTATTTGTTCAAACATTATTTTATTATAACATAAAAATTATATGTTATACCATGTGGCTATCAATTATAGTGCTTTGCCTGCCTGGTGCTCTGGAGAAAAAAGACCAGGATTTTCGGGATTTCTGGGATTATCAGGAGAGAGCAGGTAAAAGCCTATGAGGTGTAATTAATGAAAGAACCATTATAAAACAAAAATAAGAAGAATATAAAATGGTAAATCTGTTATAAAAGAAGCTCTTAAATTACTCAGAACTTCACTGCCTTCCACAAACTCTTGCTATGATGAGAGTAATATTATCTTATATAAGTATATTCCTTGCCCTTTTGGAGGGAGTCACTGACTAAAATTCATACCAGCAAAGAATAGTAAATTTAGAAAGACTTCCTGCCATAGATCCAAGAACAGTATCATCAAAATCAATATCAATTTCTCTGGCAGTTATATCTATAAATCCGGGATCCCATAATGCTCCCTGTGGATCATTATCAGGATTTTTACCGGCAGCTATAATTGTACCTTTTACATGAAGGTTGCCCTTACCTCCGTCTATATTACATTTAAAATCTCCATTTGTATAAATAAGTCCGCTGAAATCTGAGCTTTCCGTTGTATTTAACGATATATCACCCTGGGCATAAAGAGCTATATTATCTTCATTAATTATACCTGCATCTACTCTTCGTCCGGAAAAATCTACTGTACCCATGGAACATATATTACCATGACCTGTAACAACCTTATTTAACGGTGATGATACAATTATATTTCCGGAAAAATAGGCACCTGTATTGGGATCCCTGCTTCCGTCTCCTGGAGCATAAAGGGTTATTCCCTTTTTAAGTTTCACAGTAGGGCCTATAATATTAAGGTTTCCAGTACCGCATAGATGGCCTCCGTCATATTCTACCATAATATTTTTAGAAATTTCTATATTGTTATTCTTGAATTCTACTCCTGAAATAATTTCCTGTCCATTTACATAAAAAATTGATTGTCCTGTAAGATCATCTGTATATTTCAGACGATCTCCTAACAGTTCATATGTACCGGAAGAAAAATATATTGGTTCAAAATTTATGCCGCCGGTAAGTGATGAAACGGTAAGTTCGGGAACGTCTTTATGTGGCTGAAAACTTTTAAAGCTATTGGGATCGAGTGAAGTAGAAGAGCATTCTACCTTACCACATCCTGTAATAGTTCCTCCCTGACCAATATCCAGTTTTAATGGTGTAATATCAGGTAAATCATAAAAAACTACAGAAACATCTGATTGTAAAGAGTTTGGATTGTAATTTGAATGTAAATTCGGTGCCTGCTGTTTATTTTTACTCGAAAGGGAAAATCTATTCGTTGTAATAGATGTAGCACCTCTTGTACCATTCTGAAGACCTCCTGAAGGCAATGCTTTAAGATAAACCTCCAGATGTCTTACCTTATCACCTTTTCCTACAGTAATAACAAGGTCCAGAGTGCTTGGAGGCACCATTCTTCCGTCTTTCCATGAAGAAACATAGGAAAGACCTCTGAGATTATTAACTGAATAATATTTTGTATTACCATGAAAAGCAGGATCATTCGGGTCAAATGATACATAATAATAACAGTTCATACCATCAAAATCAAACCTGGAATTTATCGGAGGAAGATAGGTTATATTAAAGCCTCCTGAGAGTAAATTCTGATTTCCTGAACGCATAAAAAGTTTTTCATTATTTTTTCCCCAGTCAACATCATCTTTCAGCTTAATCAACACCTCCGTAAGGGCTGATTCTGAAACAGGTATAAGTGAATTTCTACTCATCAGAGTCGCCTGATAAAGAGTCTGAGAAGTAAGCATAATAAGGCTGGTAAGCATAATAAGAAGCAGTACTGTCATTATCAGTACAGTTATAATAGCAAAGCCTTTCTTTTTTAAGGCACCCTCCAATTTCATAAAATAACCTCCTTATAAATTTCTCAATACAACAGTGCTCCTGAGTTCCAGTTTATCAGGGCCTTCAGGACTTGTAACATCCATGGGATTTACAGGCTTGGCAAATTTCACAATTATATCAACTTTTTTTCCGTTTGAATTAGCAGTAAAATTAAGTTTCCTTATATTACCTGTTACAGGTCTCGGAGCAGTAAGATAAATATCTGAAGGTACAGTTCCGTCTATATAATTTTTCATAGGATTGGTACTGGAGAGAGGTGTAGATGATAAGGGAGGATAAGGTAATTTTTTTAATAAAAGTGTAGAAAAATTATCTCCCAGGAAAATCTTCCTCATAAAGAGCTGGTAATAACCTTCAGGTTTAACAGTAGTATCATCATCAAGATAGAATATAATATATTTTTTCCACTTCATTGCACCGGCATAACAATCATATTCAGGTATATTGCCATTATCATCATAGGGTGAAAGAAAAGATATGGCATTACTCTTCTGGTTCGGGTCAGAAACAGAAGGATAATCAATTATATCCAGACTGGAAACAGAGGTAGCTCTTAATTCATTTTCTATCCTTGCCATAAGTATCTGTGAATTTTCTTTGATTTCAACAGTCTGTCTCACTTTAATCCAGCTCCTTGCAGAAATAGAAAATATATAAAACATAAGACCGGCCAGAAAAGAAAATATAGCTGCAGCAAACATTATTTCTAAAAGTGTTACACCTGCCATATAAATATGTCTCTTAGTCATAAAAAAACCACTTTTGTAATATATTTTATTATAGTCGTAATAATAAATTTACTTTTCTCTAAAATATTAATTCTGTATATCAGGAAAAAGATAAATTATCATTTTAACACTAACACTTTTAGCCTGAGTTTCTGTCCTGTTAGATACATTGACTGTTATTTTTTTATATTTGGATGCACCTGCCGAAGGATAGGTAGCTTCTGCTATATTGGTTTTTACAGTAAAACCAGGTTCATAGGTAATTATATCAGGATCAACAGGTATGGAAGAATATTCCATAGATTTATAAAGTTCAGTAGTTCTCTGAGCTATTATGTTAGCCTGATTGTATCCTGTACCCTTTTGAAGTGCTTCAAGGCCTGCAATCAGAGTACCTATCATAACAACAAGGACAACAGAGACAAGTCCTATGGCAACAAGGATTTCTGCAAGAGTCATTCCTTTTGACTTATTTTGAAGAAATCTAAAAGAGATAATAAATTGCAATCTTGAAATACACCTCCCCTGTGAAGTATGCACTAATTACGAATTAACCTGATTGCACTAATTGCACTGTTTCGTAAAAATCTGTGTAATCATATAAAACCTTTTCACGCCTGTTTAAAATGATATATAGAATCATCTAGTATAATTATAACTGTTATTAAAATAAAAATAAAGAGTTTTTTTATTTATTTTTTTAAAATTACATTTTATTATAAGTGAATTATAAAAACAGAGATTCAAAATATTCCTATTCTTTTGCTCCTTCATCACTGAGAATTTTTAATATCTTCTCATTTCCTTTATTTTCTGCCAGTTTTAATAAAGTTATACCTTTACTGTCTTTTGAATTAACATCTGCCCCTTCAGAAACAAGCAATTCCACTATATCTTCACGGCTATTCTGCACTGCCAGATAAAGCGGCGTTTTACCTTCACTGGCCCTGATATCCATTTCGCATCCATTTAAAAGAAGGATTTCCGCTACTTCTTTTCTGCCATTCTGACTGGCAAAATGAAGGGCACTGTAACCATCATCATCTGTATCGTCAATAATGGCACCTCTGGAAAGAAGGACTTCTACAACTTCTTTACGACCATTCTGAGAGGCACAATGTAAAGGGGTAAAACCTTTATTATCTTTACTATTTGCATTTGCTCCTTTTAATAAAAGCAATTCTGCAACTTCTTTACGACCGTATTTAGAGGCCAGATGTAGAGGTGTTTCTCCTGAATTACTTTTAGAGTTTACATCTGCCCCTTTTGACAGGAGTAATTCCACAATTTCTTTACGGCCATTCTGAGAAAATCCATGTAAAGGACTTCTTCCTTCATTATCTTTTATATTAACAATTGCCTTATTTTCTATAAGCAGCAGGGCAATTTCTACTGTTTTTGCCAGATATAATGGACTTCTGCCATGGCTGTCTATCAGATTTACATCTATAGCATTTGCCAGGAGGAGTTTAACTATTTCAGAATAGCCATTCTGAGAAAACCAGTGTAAAGGGGTCTTTCCTTCACTGTCTTTAATATTTATATCTCCGCCTTTTGATAAAAGTAATTCAGCTATTTCTTCTGTCCTGGCCATATATAAAGGAGTTCTACCGTCGCAATCTCTGTAATTCACATCTGCTCCTTTTGCTATAAGCATTTCAACTACTTCTTTACGGCCCCCCTGAGAAGCAAGATGAAGGGGGGTTCTGCCTTCACTGTCTGACTTATTAACATCTCCTCCCTCTGACAGGAGTAATTCAACACCATCCCTTCTGCCATTCTGAGAAGCGAAATAGAGAGGGGTTTTTCCATAATTATCAGGTAAATTCACTATCCCTCCCTCTGACAGAAGTAATTCAATTACTTCTTTAAGGCCATTCTGAGAAGCAAGATGAAGAGGTGTTCTGCCATCACTGTCTTTACTGTTCACCATGGCTCCTTTCGATAAAAGTATTTCTGCAACAGTTTTTGTTTTTGCCCAGTGGAGAGGTGTTTTCCCTTCATTATCTTTAATATTGACGTCTGCTCCTCTGGAAATAAGGAAAATCACCAGTTCTTCCCGGCCATTCTGAGCAGCTAAATGAAGAGGATTACGACCGTTATTATCACTGTTATTTATACCGGCTCCTTTCGAAACAAGTAAGTCAACAATATCCTTATAGCCGTTCTGAGAAGCAAAATGAAGGGGACTTTTGCCTTCAATATCTCTAACAGTAATATCAGTTCCTTCAGATAAAAGTAAAAGAGCTACTTCCTTTGATTTTATCCAGAACATGGGAGTTCTGCCTTCATTATCTTTAAGATCAATTATAGCGCCTTTAGTTATAAGCAATATAACAACTTTATCACGGCCGTTCTGAGAAGCCCGGTAAAGAGGAGTTTTGCCATAGTTATCCCTTTCATTAATATTAGCACCTTTGGAAACAAGGAAATCAACCATATCTTTATAGCCATTCTGTGATGCCCAGTGAAGGGGAGTAAGTCCTTCACTGTCCCTTACATCTATTTCTGCTCCATATGATAAAAGCAATTCGGCCACTTCTTTTGTTTTACACCAGTGTAAAGGACTTCTTCCTTCATTATCCAGAGAATTAACGTCCGCTCTCCTGGATATAAGAACGTGTACCACTTCTTTCATGCCATTCTGTGAAGCTATAAACAGAGGTGTTTTACCGTTATTATCTCTGGCATTAACAGAAGAATCTTCTTTTACAAGCATTTCTGCTATTTCTTTTGTTTTAGCCCTGTGTAAAGGTATTTTACCTTCACTGTCTTTTATATTTACGTCTGCTCCTTTTGACAGGAGTAATTCCACTATTTTCTTTTTACCTGTCTGAGAAGCCCAGTGAAGAGGTGTTCTGGTGTCACTGGTAGAATTGATAATATCCGGTTCATGTTCAAGTAATTCCCTGACTTTAGAAATATCATTTTTATCAATTGCATTAAACATTTTTTCGTTAATATCATCTATATCTGTTACAGTACTTTCTCCTCTGGAAATATTTGCCATCATAATAAAAATCAGAAGAATAATGATTAAATTAACGGGAAAACTTTTATACATATGATTTCCTCCTTAAAATCGTGACGCGTAACGCGTGACGCGTGACGTGTGATGCGTAATGCGTAATGCGTAATTGGTAAGAGGTGAGAGGAAAGAATTACCTTTATATATTTCTAACTACTCACTACTCACCCTTCACTCTTCACTATTTTTCTTTCGGCAAAAGATTTATCTTATCTCCTCCATTTTCAACCTTATCCAGATCAAAGCCCAGTTCTTTAACATATTTCTTTATCTTTTCTGCTTCTTCAGAACGTTCCTGGGATTTATATATATTATAGAGGAGACACAGAGCAGGAAGATTATTATTTTCTTTTCCTATTACTTTTAACAGCAGTTCTTCTGCCTCTTTAGGTTTTTCACTGTAAAAAAGAGCTTCACTGTAATCTATAAGATATATTGAGTTATCTCTGGTTAATTCTGCAGCTTTCTTAAAATACTGTAAACCGTCCTTTTTTCTTGATAATTTCCAGTAACATTTGGCCATTAAATTATATGCCAGAGGTGCATCAGGTTTTAATTCTATTGCTTTCTGGAAAAATTTCATAGACTCATCGATTTTATCTACCTGACTGAGGGCGCCGCCAAGATCTATATAATATTCAGCCACATCAGGATTAAGCTCTATTGCTTTTTTCATCTGTACAATGGCTTCTTCATATCTGTTCTGAGTATAATATAAATATCCAAGACTGTCATAATCAATTGAAGATTTAGGAAATAATTTTAATATTTTCAGATATGTCTCTTCTGATTTCGGATAGTCCCTGAGTTTTTCATAAATTATAGCAATGTTCCTCAGATAGGACAGTTCATTCCCTGCCAGTTCAGAGGCCTTCAGATACTGTTCAAGGGCATATTTATATTTACCCTGTTTTTCATAGATAAAACCAAGGTCATTATAATAATTGGGAGCATTTGGGTCTAACTTTATAGCTTTCTGATATTCCAGCATGGCCTGCTCAGGTTTATCATTACTCATATAGCAGAATCCGAGATAGCCATGATATTTTGGTATATCAGGCCCAAGAGATACAGCTTTCTGGTATGTCTGAAGAGCTTTATTGTAATTTCCCATGGATATGTACATTAAACCAAGTTCACCAAGTATTCTATGTTCTTTCGGAGTAAGTTCATAGGCAGTATTTAATTCCATTACTGCCATATCAACCTTATTTGTTTTTCCATAGGCCATGCCAAGATCAAAATGAAACTGTGGGTTATTGGGATCAAGTTTTGAAGCAGCATAAAAAAAATCCAGAGTGCCGTCGAAATAACCCTGGCTGTAATATATGAGACCAAGCTGATGATAGGCACGGGCATTATTGGGATCCATAGTCAAAACCTTCCCTAAAACATCTATGGCAGAAACAATTTCCTGCTGTGATATGAGAAAATGAATATTCCCAAGGTAAAGGTGGCCTTCTACATAGGAAGGATCCAGGGCGATTGCTTTTTTAAACTCTGCCTCTGCATCTCTGAATTTCCCTTCTTCCTGTAATTTTACACCTGCCGAAAGACAGGCTTCTGCTTCTTTTCTATTTCCTTCTTTCGGTTTTTCCTGGGCATAAGATATGTTGCAGAGTAATAGTAATAACAATATAATCAGACTGATTTTTTTGAATTTTTTAGATGTCATAAATATTTCTCCTTTTTATTACGTGATGCGTAATGCGTAATGCGTGACGCGTGACGCGTGACGGGTAATTCCACTCACTACTCACTTCTCACTTTTCACTTCTCACTTTTTACTTCTCACTTTTCACTTCTCACTTTTTACTTCTCACTTTTCACTCTTCACTCTTCACTTTTCACTTTTCACTCTTTCTCACTGGCCATAAATCATTATAAGGCGGGAATGTATCATAAATTACAATCTCCTTCTCACAGAGAATATCACCATATTTTACTGTTAATTTGCCTTTTCCTTTCTTTTCTGCAGTAAAGGTAGTTTTAATGGTATTTATAGAAGAAAAACGTCCCAGTTCTTTCGGTTCAACAGACCAGGAAACAACCAGAAGCGGTACAGGGTTACCTTCTTCATTTCTTCCAACTGCCTGAAGTAAAAAAGAATCTCCTTCCGAAAGTTCTACAGGCGCCGGATAAATCTCCAGTTTTGATATAGAATCAGAAGAAAATACAGGACTCATTAAAAATAAAAGTAAAAATACATATTTTAGATATTTCATTACATAAATAACCTCGTAATTTATATAAACAGCTATGAATAAATAAAAATCGCTCCTCCCGTCACGCGTTACGCGTTACGCATCACGATTCCATTAACTTATTCAATTCTTCTAAAAGCAACCTGTTGGTAAATTTAGGATTTGCCTTACCTTTTGAAATCTTCATAATCTGTCCTACAAGAAATCCCATGGCTTTAGTTTTTCCGCTTAAATATTCTTTTACTGCATCAGAGTTTTCGTCTATAACTTTCTTTACAAGGTCTCGCAAAAATTCTTCATCACTTATCTGAAGAAGACCTTTCTCTTCTATAATTTTTCCGGCACTCTTCCCTGTCTCTAAAAGTTCCTCTATTAAATCTTTTCCTATTTTCCCGCTTATTATATTATCATCTATAAGGGTTAATAATTCAACAAGATTTTCAGGAGATAATTTTGTAGAGTTTATGTCAATATTTCTGGCATTTAAATATTTAGTTATATCACAGGAAAGCCAGTTTACTATAACAGAAGGCTTATTGTAAATACTGACAGTTTTTTCAAAAAAGCCTGACATATTTTTGCATATTATATCTGCTTCGTAATCTGAAAGAGAATAATCTTTAATATATCTGATTTTTTTCTCTCCCGGAAGTTCAGGGATGGTCTTTTTTAATTCTTCTATCCAGGCCTTATCTATCTCCAGAGGAGGAAGATCAGGCTCTGGAAAATATCTGTAATCATGAGCCATTTCCTTGCCTCTCATAAAAATAGTTCTGTTTTCATCTTCAATCCATCCTCTTGTTTCCTGACTTATTTTCTCTCCCCTGTCCAGAAGTTCTGTCTGTCTTTTTATTTCATAGACAAGTGCCTTCTGAACAGATTTGAAAGAATTAATATTTTTTATTTCCACTTTTTTTGACAGTTCAGGGAAACCTTCTTTATTTACAGAAACATTTGCATCACAGCGAAGAGATCCTTCTTCCATTTTGCAATCGCTTATTCCAAGACAGAGAAGTATGGCTTTTAATTCTTTCAGATATTCATAAGCTTCTTCCGGTAAAGTCATATCAGGTTTGCTCACAATTTCAAGGAGAGGCACACCTGCTCTGTTAAAATCCTCGAGTGTATAAAGAGATTTATCAATAGCACCAGTATGAATGGATTTTCCAGTATCTTCTTCCAGATGGATTCTTTCAATGCCTATTCTCTTTTTATTTCCCCCTGCTGTTATCTCAAGATATCCATTCTCTGAAAGAGGCAGATCATATTGAGAAATCTGATAATTTTTTGGCATATCAGGGTAAAAATAATTCTTTCTGTCAAATTTTGACTTTTCAGGTATATGACATTTAAGAGAAAGTGCAGCCTTAAGAAGATATTCAACGGCTTTTCTGTTTATCACAGGAAGAACCCCCGGAAGTCCGAGACATACAGGACATACATTTGTATTTGAAGGGGAACCGAATTTTGTACTGCAGGAACAGAACATTTTACTCTCTGTAAGAAGTTCCAAATGAACTTCGAGTCCTATAATTGTATGGTATGACATTCTATATTACCTCCATGGAAACATCAGGTTTTAACATATGATATCCTGAAGCCTGTTCAAAACCATAGGCAAGTCTTAATATTGTAGCTTCATCAAAGATCTTCCCTGTAATCTGTAAACCAGAAGGAAGGCCTTCTATAAGTCCTGCAGGGACAGATATGGAAGGTACACCTACCAGATTTACCGGTATTGTACATATATCAGTGAGATACATCTGCAGGGGATTATCTATCTTTTCACCCAGGGAAAAAGCAGTGGTAGGAGATACAGGAGAAATAAGGCCATCAAATTTTTTAAAGACTTCTTCAAAATCTCTTTTGAGAAGAGTCCTCACCTTTTGAGCCTTCAGATAATAAGCATCATAATAGCCTGCGCTCAGTGCATAGGTGCCGAGCATAATTCTCCTTTTAACCTCCGGGCCAAAAGCACTTCTTGTTTTTTCATACATGGAAAAAACATCTTTCCCTTCAAAATCCCGATATCCATATCTGACTCCGTCAAAACGGGCAAGATTTGAACTGGCTTCTGATGAAGAAATAATATAATATACAGGAAGAGCATATTTCAATAGAGGAAGAGAAATTTCTTCACATGAGACTCCCATTTTTTCAAATAAAGATATTGCTTCAAAAAACCTCTCTTTTACCTTTCCATCTATACCTTCTCCTATTAATTCAGATGGATAGGCAAGGGTAAGACCTTTTATATCCTTCTCAAGAAGGTCTTCATAAAGGGGAACTTCTCTGTTTACAGAAGTAGAATCATGTCTGTCATAGCCGGAAATTACTTCTAACATTATAGAAGCATCTCTTACATCTTTAGCAAGAGGGCCTATCTGATCGAGAGAAGAACCAAAAGCTACAAGACCATATCTTGACACTCTGCCATAAGTCGGCTTTACACCGACAACACCGCAGTAAGATGCAGGAAGCCTTATGGAACCGCCTGTGTCACTTCCAAGAGAAAGAATGACTTCAGACGCCGCTACAGATGCAGCAGAACCTCCGCTGGAACCACCGGGAACTCTTTTTAAATCCCAGGGATTTCTTACAGGATGAAAGGCAGAATTCTCATTTGATGAACCCATAGCAAATTCGTCGCAGTTAAGTTTTCCCATGATAATAGCACCATTATCGAGGAGTTTTCCTGTAACTGTGGCATCATAGGGAGGGATAAAATTTTTCAGTATTTTCGACCCGCATGTGGCAGTCATACCTTTTACACACATATTATCTTTTATCCCCACGGGAATTCCCGCAAGTTTTCCTGTCTTTTCACCGGAAGCAATCTTTTTATCTACTTCTCTTGCCTTATTTAAAAGTTCCTCTTTTTTACAGACATATAAAAAAGCTCCTGTTTTACCGTCATATTCTTCTATTCTTTCATAGACAGATTTTACTATATCTTCAGAAGAAATTTCTCGTGAGAGAAGCTTTTCTCTAAGTTGATATGATGTATTATTGTATAATGGTTCCAATCCGGTTAACCTCCTTAATATCAGTGATCAGTTACCAGTGGTCACTGGTCACTGGTAACTGATCACTGTTCACTGTTTACTCCTCACCTATAATCTTAGGAATTTTAAAATAATTCTCTTCCCTCTGAGGGGCATTGGACAGGGCAAGTTCTCTGTCCATAGACATATGTGCTTCATCTTCTCTGAATATATTTGTCAGAGGAATAGAGTGAAATGTAGGTTCTACTCCCTCTGTGTCAATTTTATTGAGTTCCCTGGCAAAATCCAGAATTTCACCTAACTGCTGACAGAAGAGCTTTTTTTCTTCTTCAGTAAGTGATAGAGAGGCCAGACGTGCCACATGTTCCACTTCTGATATGGTAAGCATAAATATCTCCTTTCTTCTGTGTGAGATCCATCGTCTTCCACGCGTCACGCATTACGCATTACGCATTACGCACCATTATCTCCCTCAAACATATAAACAAACCTGCTGTTCCCGTAAAGGTATCTCTTCCACAGTCTTCCCGGCTCACACCATAATCGAAAGAGCCACTCAAGTCCGTTCCTCTGCATCCATAGAGGTGCCTG
>Ga0351876_1137_pt1 | contig 14520 bp, 16 predicted proteins | sample BONcelFGM3001C15_FD_206774 | JGI IMG/M metagenome (GOLD analysis project Ga0351876, IMG submission 206774) | Enriched cells from coal bed in the Powder River Basin, Montana, United States - BONCAT cells FGM rep3 HSBNCT.FGM.300.1.C15 ...
TTACAGAAGATATCAATACTGGAAGAGCCTTATGATGAGCAGGACAGAAGTAAAGGAAGAAGCAAAAAAATCTGAAAACCCGCAAATAAAGAGTGCTATCAGAAAAAGAAGGATGCAGTTATATAAAAAATTATCATTGAAACAGGTTCCCACTGCATCAGTTGTAGTAACAAATCCGGATCATCTGGCTGTAGCCGTCAGATATGAATATAATACTATGGATGCACCGGTAGTTGTAGCAAAAGGTGCCAATCTTATAGCACAGAGAATAAAGGAGATTGCAAAAAAACATAAAATTCCTCTGGTAGAAAATAAACCTCTCGCCAGATCTCTATATGAAGTGGAGATTAATAATGCAATACCATCTGAATTATATATGGCAGTAGCAAAGATTATAGTCCATCTATCTTCTGCAGGTAAATCTGCGGATAAATCAGGAGCTGAGATAAAATGAGCAAAGGATTTAATGATGTATTATTTGCCGTAATAGTTATATCTATAGTGGTAATAATGATAATACCTATCCCTGTTGTGCTTCTGGATCTGCTCATTGCTTTAAATATAGCACTTGCTCTGACAATACTTTTAGTGGGCATGTATATCAGAGAGCCTCTTGAGTTATCCATATTCCCATCACTTTTATTATTTACAACACTCTTTCGTCTTGCTCTTAATATAAGTGCTACAAGACATATACTGCTTCATGCCTATGCGGGAAAACTAATTGAATCTTTCGGTAACTTTGTCGTAGGAGGTAATTATGTTGTAGGTATAGTAATTTTTATAATTATTGTAGTAGTACAGAATGTTGTTATAATAAGTGGTTCCCAGAGAGTTGCCGAAGTGGCTGCAAGATTTACCCTTGATGCTATGCCGGGAAAACAGATGAGTATCGACGCAGACCTTGGAGCAGGTATTATTACGGAACAGCAGGCAGTAAATAAAAGAGAAAAACTGCAAAGAGAAGCAGATTTTTACGGTGCTATGGACGGAGCTTCCAAGTTTGTAAAAGGTGATGCCATAGCTGCAATAATAATAATCTGTGTAAATATCATTGCAGGATATATCATAGGTGTTCTTCAATTGAAAATGGCTCTTGATAAAGCTCTTGGAATATATGTACTCCTTACAGTAGGTGAAGGTATTGTTTCACAGTTACCTGCTCTTTTAATATCTACCGCTACAGGTATTGTTGTGACAAGAGTGGCATCAGAAGGCAACCTGGGAGAAGAGATAGGCACAAAGTTACTTGCCTACCCTAAGGCTATTTATATAGTCTCAGGTCTCCTTCTTTTCTTTGTTCTCATACCGGGACTTCCCAAGGTGCCATTTTTAATCATGGGACTCGCTGCAGGGTTTCTGGCCTATAGTGTTGACAGAAAGAAAAAACTTGCAGCACTTGTACCAAAAGTGGAAGAAGAAGGTCCTCCTCCTCCTTCCAAAGAAGAAGAGGTTATGGCACTCCTTGATATTGATCCTATAGAACTGGAGTTTGGCTATGGTCTTATACCTCTTGTAGATAAAGAACAGGGAGGAGATTTACTCGAAAGAGTAAGTACTCTTCGCCGTCAATGTGCACTGGATCTGGGAATTATAATACCTCTTATAAGAATAAGAGATAATATAAGATTAAAGCCCAGCGGCTATTCCATAAAGATATATGACATAGAAATCGCATCAGGGGAAGTAATGGTAGGCCGTCTTATGGCATTAAATCCAGGTGCTGTAGAAGAACCGGTAGATGGAATAAAAACAAAAGAACCAAGTTTATCGAGTGAAAATAATTTCCGAAAACCATTTATAGGGTTCAATCCATCCAGCTTTGGCTTTAAAGGATGGAAAGTAAACATTAATTCTCCTACCTGAACATAACTTATAATTAAATTTAAAACTATTGTAAGCAATAGTAAAGGAACAGTTAAACTGAAAAAAGCCACCCAGAAATCTATTAATAATTTGGATATACCTGATTGTGTAAAATCAGGATGACTCATCTGGATAAAAATATTCTCCATAAAGGATGTAAATACCTTTAACATCCAGGGTGCGAGCTTTCTAAGGCAGATAAAAGCAAAAAAAAGTCCAAAAGCCATAGAAAGTTCAGGACTCCTGGCAATATTTCCCTCCTGTCTTGCCTGGGAAAGTTTCTGACCACTGGGAGGAAGATTCCTCTCTTCACCTTCATCTGGCATGTGTTGTATTCACCCCTTTTTCAGTTATCAGTGATCAGTGATCAGTGATCAGTTTTATCAATCACCGGTTACAATTTATATTTACAAATTACTGGTCACTGGTCACTGCTCACTGCTCACTGAATAGATTTGGCCATAAATAAAAACTGCTCCAGCATTTTGTCCATCATAGATGAAACCATATTGGGAAAAAATGGGAGAGTAAATATAATACATATTATTCCAACTGCCATTTTTAACGGAAGCTCCACCATAAATATATTCATCTGAGGTATCATTTTTGCCATTATGGCCATACAGATTTCTATTAAAAATAATACAGCTATTATTGGGCCTGCCATTTCAAGGGTAATAGTAAAAACCTGACCTGTCATGACTATTATATTCTGTGAAAATGTTCCTGATATGGACAGGGTGCCATCCAGTGGCAAAAGAGAAAAAGTCTGCATAATTGCTTTTAAAATTAAAAGATGGCCTCCTGTGCATATTAATATCAATACTGTAGTCAAACCGTAAAAAAGTTCTATTACAGATGACTGAGCGCCAAAAGCAGGGTCCAGAACCTTACCGAAGGAAAAACCAATCTGAATATCCAGAATTGCAGTGGCAGTTCTGATACCTTCTATAAATAATTTGCTGATAAATCCAAGAAATATTCCAATAAATACCTGTTTTAATACAAGAAAAAGAAAACCTGCCAGAGACTCAGGTAATGGAGAAACAGGTGTGACAAAAGGCAATATAACAAGAGAAATAAGACATGACAGACCTATTTTTATTCTGGCATTAATACTTGTATTTGACCAGAAAGGTGTAATCATTATGTAACTGCTTATGCGGATCATTATTAAGAGAAAGTGTATTGTTTTATCGAATGGTATGTCAAACATTCCTCACCTCCCACTTCTCACTTTATATATAATGGTATATTATAGAGTATCTGATAGGTAAAACCAAGTAATTTCTGAAGCATCCATGGGCCAAGGATGATTATAGCCACGGCTGAAGCAAGTATCCTCGGCGCAAAATTCAAAGTGGCTTCATTTAACTGTGTTACTGCCTGAAAAATGGTTACAATCATACCCACTGTAAGGCCTACAAGCATTATAGGTGCTACAATGATAAAAGCAGTGGCAAAAAATTCCTTCCCAAGATTTATAACAAAAGCTGTATCCATAAAGAAAACCTTTCTCAATTAAAACTGAGCACTATAGCTCTGACAATCAGGTTCCACCCGTCTACCATAATAAAAAGCATAAGTTTCAGAGGCAGAGATATCATCATAGGAGGAACCATCATCATACCCATACCCATAAGGGTAGTTGCTACTACTACGTCTATTAATAAAAAAGGTATATATATTAAAAAGCCTATCTGAAAAGCAGTCCTCAGTTCACTTATAATAAAAGATGGTATTAACACATCTGTCGGTATATCAGCAAGTTTATCAGGTCTTGGAAGACGGGCAGCCTCTATAAAAACAGCAAGATCTTCTTCCCTTGTCTGTTTGAACATAAATTCCCTCAAAGGCTCACTTCCTTTTGAGAGAGCAACCTGAAAGGATATTTTTTTATCTGTATAAGGTTTAACTGCCACATCATTTACTTTTTTAAATACTGGCCCCATTATAAATAGAGTGAGGAATAAAGATAGTCCTATGATTAACTGATTTGATGGAGTCTGCTGTGTTCCAAGGGCATTACGGGTAAAGGATAGAACTACAACTGTCCTGGTAAAAGATGTCAGCATAATAAGTATTGTCGGTGCCAGGGAGATAACTGTCATAAATATCAGTATCTGTAAACTCAGTGATACATCTTCAGGTTTGTCGGATTTTTCTATGCCTATTTTGATACTTGGAAGAGGAACTGAGGCAGAATAAGAATTACTTACAGTCAAAAAAATAAATAACACGAGGAATATGGTTATAGTGAAGTGTGAAATGTTTTCTTTTTTTAAATGTTTTAATAATTTCATTTTTTGTCCCCCCTGGTAAATCCAAGTTTACCTAAGAAATCTTTAAAGACCGGTTCCTTTGAAGTTTCTTCTATTTCAATTAATTCTTCTGCTGTTTTCTGGTCTTCCTGTACAAGTGTTATATGATTGGCATTGGCTGCTATTAGAAGGATTTTTTCTCTGGATTCTACAAGATAAAGGGAAAGATTTGGGCCTGGATGTAAGATATTTAAAAGTTTCAGGCCTTTTCTGTTGCCTATAAGTCCCTTTTTGACAAAAATAAATCTTAAAAAAAATACTATAATATAAAACATAACAAAAACTATTATAAGAGAAAATATTACCCTGAGCAGGGAAAGAGAGGAACTGGGAGGTGGACTATAAGTATCTGCCAGGGCAAATGAAGAGAGACTTGAAAAAAAGAATAAGAAAAAGTTAACTTTTTTATTGATTTCCTCCATAAAAAACCTCTCTTTTCAAACACATGATCAAACGGTTAAATGGCTTAACTCTCTTCACTCTTCACTCTTCACTTTTCACTCTTTTACGTTCTTCCTTTTTTCTGTATTTCTTCAAGTGTTTCCGTGACCCTCACACCGAATTTTTCATCTATTACAACTACTTCTCCTCTGGCAACAAGTTTGTTATTTACCATCAGATCTATAGGTTCTCCGGCAAGTCTGTCCAGTTCAAAAACAGAACCGCTTCCCATATCGAGAACATCTTTTAAATAGAGTACAGCCCTTCCCAGGACTGCAGTAAGTTTCATAGGGACATCGAGGAATAAATCAATGGAATTGGAAGTTGCTCTCTCTCTTGATGGTATTAATTGAGCAAATCTGGCAGGTTTTACAACCATTTCCTGTTCAGCTTTTCCCTGTATCTGATATGGTGTTTCCTTCTCTCTCTGGTAAGATTTCTGCTGTGATAAAGAAGGTTCTTCATCGGCATATTCAGGTATGGAACTCTGCCTGGGCATCACCTTTTCTTCATGTAATTCAGCCTGTTCAGGTATAGTTCTGGCTGCTTCTGCCTGTGATTGAGGAGGTATTTCTTTTACTGGAGCAGGTTCGGCACTTTTACCTGAAAGATAATTAACCCATTTCTGGGGTATTTGATAGAGGAAATAACTGTCTATTAAATTTCCAACTGACAGGCTGAAATAAAGTTCAATTGATGCCTCTCTGTTATCAATCAGATTTTCCGGGAGAGCTACTACTGAGATTTCAGGAAAAGAAAAGTTTATTTTTTTATTTATTTTACCTGATATGGTAGTAATTGTAGAACTCACTACCTGGCTTGCTATTTCACTGAATACACTCTGATGAAGATCATCTAATTCCGTAACAGAAACATCTATTTTTTCTCCCATGGCAAGCTGGGTAAAAGGAATAGCATCTTTTAATTTAAATATCATTCTGTCCTGACCGGAAAAGCCTTCTATATATTCTGTCTTTATAGTTAAACAAGTTTCACTGAAAGCTTCGTCTATTTTTAAATTTAAATCTTTAGGAGCAATATTTATAGGTTCTTCAGACAGTGAAGAAAGTACAATTTCCAGTGATTGTACAAAAGCTTCATCCAGAATAGATATACTTTCTTTATCTGAAGAACTGAGTTCTGATCTGTTCAATCTTTGTCCTCCTTATATGCGTGATGCGTGATGCGTAACGCGTAACGCGTAACGCGTAACGGGTGGGAAAACCCCGCCGCTCACAGGGCTAACACAGAGGTTCGCCCCTGCTGGTCACTGGTCACTGGTCACTGGTCACTGGTCACTGGTCACTACTCACTGCTCACTGATTGAAACCTTTCCATTGTTTTCTGACTTCACCATAATGGTAATATCTACTCTTCTGTTAATAGATCTGTTATATTCGGAATTATTCGGCACTTTAGGTCTATATTCTCCGTAACCGGCAGCAGAAATTCTCCAGGGATCTATATGTCCTTTTTCTATAAGATATCTGGCTACATTTGTTGCTCTGGCAGTAGACAGTTCCCAGTTTGAAGGATAATCGCCTGATTGTATGGGCAAATTACATGTATATCCTTCTACCCTTATATTTGTCTTTTCAGGTAAATCTTGACAGAGACCGGAAATAGTATTTAGCACCTGCGCCGTATCAGATTTAACATCAGCACTGCCTCTCTCAAAAAAACCTTTTCCTGTATTAAGGCTGATAGTAAGTTCATTCTGCTTTATTTCTATATTTATAGCTTTGCCAAGTTTTTCCTTTTTCAGCTGATTTGAAAGAAGTTTTCCCAGATCATTGAGAAGAGGATTTACCTTTTCATCTTCTTTCTTTTCATCTTCATACATTTTATCGGATTTTTCATCCTGCATTATTATTTCTGTAATACCTGTATATTTTCCTTCTATTGCTCCTCCCGGAATAATACCTGCTTCAGTAGTGAAATTTCTCTGAAGAGCAAAGGATATAGGATTAAGCTTTGATGCCTTCACCTCGGCAATTGCATACATTACAACAAAAAAAACCATTAGAAGTGTTATCATATCAGCATAAGTTATAAGCCATCTCTCTTCATTTTCTTCTTCTGTATGTCTCTTATTACGTTTCAAAATACACTCTCCCATCAATATAACATATCCTCCTTTCTAATAATAACACCTTCTACCCTTTTTTTATACCGGTCTTTCAGTCTATTTCCCCCTGAAAAGAGACTTATAGATTTCAGATTGATTATAGTTCCTTTACTCAGGTAAGACAGAGCTTTCTTCCCGTCAATAATTTTTCTTTGCCATTATACGGTCTCTATCCTCTTCATTCAAATAGGTACATAATTTTTCCATGACTATAAGAGATGAATCTCCTGAACCAATAGACAGAACTCCTGCCAGGATCATCTCTTTAATCAGTAATGCTTCTTCCCTTCTTGCCTTTAATTTGGCTGCAAGGGGCAAAAATATGAGATTGGCAAAGGAAACTCCGTAGAAAGTAGCAATAAAGGCTGTAGCTATGCCTGTTGCTATCTTGTCTGGCTCTCCAAGGTTACCCATAACATGAATAAGCCCCATAACAGTGCCTATGATACCAAGGGTAGGTGAAAATCCGCCCATAGCTCTCATAAATTTTTCATAGATTTTTTCCTGTTCTTCCCATATAAATAATTCTGACTCCATAATATTTCTTACATCATCTATACTGTTACCGTCTATAAATAACTGCAGGCTTTTTCTGAAAAACATATCCTTCTGTGTTTTCAGTTCAGGTTCCAGTATTAAAAGCCCGCTGTGTCTGGCTTTTTTGGCATATCCTGTAATTATGGGAATAATATCTGCTGCTTTCTGTTTCCCAGGAGAAAAACATTTTTTCAGAGCTTCTGGAAATCCCCTGAGCTGTTTCATGGTAAATCCTGTACAGGCAGCAGCGAAAGTTCCTACGCCTACTATACAGAAGGCAGATAATTTTAAAAGAGAATCAAGCCTCAGGCCTTCTAATTTTGCCCCGACAAGTATGGCCATCCATCCTAACAATAAGCCTATTACAGTTAAAAGATCCATCTTTTACCTCTTCTTTATATTTTAATCGTGACGCGTGACGCGTTACGCGTGACGCGGGGAAGGAGACTATTAATTAAATTCAATTGATCTTTACGATTTATCTATATTTACAGGAGAAGTTATCTTCCGGCGGAATATTACTACCTTATCTATAATATCTGCCGGTTTTTCTTTTACCACATATTTATATCCATTTGTCAGAGTTATCACAGTATCAGGTGTTTCCTCTATACATTGTATCAGCTCGGAATTCACTACTACAGGCATGTTATTAAGTCTGGTAAGTTCTATCATTTTTTTTCCTTTCCATTCATTAAAATCGTGACGCGTAAAAACTATCCGGAGTCACCTGTTACTGTATTACTTATTACAGATGTTTCTATAATCCTTCACAGTTTCCTGCCTCCCGTCACGCGTCACGCGTGACGAAAATTACTAACGTATCAAATTATTAATCTCTGCAAGCATATCACTTGCAGTGGTTATTACCTTTGAGTTTGCCTGGAAAGCTCTCTGTGTAACAATCATCTTTGTAAATTCGTCAGATAGTTCCACATTGGAATCTTCAAGATACATGGAAGTAACACTGCCTCTCTGACCTGACAGTGGCACATCTATCTGATGAAGTCCTGAATTAGGCGTTTCGAGAAACAGATTGCTGCCGCTCCTGACAAGTCCTCCGGGATTACTGAAGGTAGCAAGGGCAATCTGCCCTATTTCTCTGAACTGTCCGTTTGTGGCAGAAGCTATAATAATACCATCGGAACCTATGGTGAAACCATTGACTGTTCCGAGAGAATAGCCATCCTGTACACTTGCTGCCATGGTACCTTCACCTCGAAGCTGTGTTGTAGTTGTGAAAGCAGGGGTTATAGACATATCATCTGCTCCATTCGCAGGGACTATAGTATAAGTTACCGGGTTTAGAGTGCTGGCTGCTTCATCAAACTGTCCGTCAACATCATAGGCCAGGGTTCCTGTTCCTACAGCAGCATTGCCGTCTATCTGAGCTGCATAGTCCCAGGTAGAAGGCGGACCTACTGATGTTTTAGTAAAGGTCATTGTAATAGTATGGGGGTTTCCAAGGGAATCATATACCTGACTTGTAGTGTTGTAAGTACCGGCAATAGCTGCATTGGCATCCAGATTACCTGCATAGGTTATAGTGTTAGTAGGGCCGGCAAAACTATTTACTCCTATAGGAATTTCTATGGGAACCAGCTGTGTTGTGTCTATAACAAGTCCGGTTGGGCCGGGGACAACACCATAACCCATTACATTGTGTCCGGAACTATCTACAAGAAAATGTTGAGAATCCATCGTAAAAGTACCATCTCTCGTATAAAGATAATCATTTGCACTGCCCTGCTGAACACTCCTTACCACAAAAAAACCGTTTCCTTCAATAGCCATATCTGTAGCCCTGCCGGTAGATGAGAGATTTCCCTGGCTGAAATCCTGATCTACAGAACCGGTTCTGACTCCAAGACCTATCTGTTGAGGATTGGAGGTTTTTGTGGCACTTCTAAGAGTGGATGCAAATACCTCTTTATAGGTTACTCTGGAAGCTTTGTAACCGGTAGAACCTACATTGGCTATATTGTTACCTATAACATCAAGACCTGAGCTGAAACTTCTGAGACCTGTAACACCTGTCATAAGAGCTCTTAAACTCATAATTTATTCCTCCTTTTTCAAAATTTCCTGAATTTGTTCAGGATCATATTCAGTTCCATTGACCACTATTTTCGGGGAACCTTCCTGCATAACTACTTTTTCTACTGTACCTGTAATTTTATTGCCTGCTTCGTCCTGTATTACTACAGTTTTATCTATAAAACTGGCAGCCTGATTGACCATTTGGAAACTCATAAGTTTTTCAAAAGATGAATTCAGGTTATTCATCTGTTCCAGTGAACTGAACTGTGCAAGCTGGGCAATAAATTCCGTATTATCTGTAGGACTGAGAGGATCCTGGTTCTGTAGCTGTTTTATCAAAAGAGTCAGAAATTCTTCTTTACCCAGTTCATTTTTCTTACTTTTAACGGATGGTGCCTGCACCTCCGATGCGCTGCTATTGCTAGCAACGTTGTTTACTGCATTTACCTGTGACATATCTATTCTCCTTTCAAACAAAATAATCCATCTGACTTATAGTAATTTTATTATTTAACTGCAGAGAGTAATCTTCCTTATCATTTTTCATTGAATTAACATATTTTTTTTCATCGACATCAGGCATATATTGCTGAAATCCGGATGAAGATCTATCTTCTGTTAAAACAGAAAAATTTCCCAGTTTGAGCCCCTGTTCGGAAAGTGATTGTTTTAATTGATTTAATTGGTCTGATAAAAGGTCTCCAGTCTGTTTGTTCTGCGTGAAAAATCTGGCAGAAACCTCTCCTGCAGCATTCAGATTGACTTCTACTCTCAATTTACCAAGATGTTCCGGCTCAAGTGTAATAGTTGCAAGAGAATTTTTCTCTGTGCTTTTCCAGTCAATTTTCTTTACTATCTGTGAAGATAGTTCAATAGAAGTAATAGTTTTTATTTCTTCGCTGTTCTTTGTATGAGCAGTATTAACCCTGTTATAAATTAAATTTTCAAGAGTCCTTTGTTGAAGCAGGAAAATATCCTTTTCTTCTTTACCTGAAATGTCAGTACCTTTATATTCTTCAATACTCTCTTTCCCTGAAGTTTTATTAGATTTTACAGCCTGTTCAAGAGAAAATATGATAGAATTCGCTCCTGAGAAGATATCAGATAAATTCTTTTTCTTATCGGAAGAGTCTGTCATTCTGTCAAATAAATTCAATAAATCCTGTATTTTTGCCAGGAACGGGGATTTTGAAATGATTCCTTCCAGATCCTTATAATCTGATTTTTTTATCATATCTTTCAGGCTGTCAGAAGATTCTAAAAGCTGTGAAAGTAAATCTTTGATATATGAAACTTTATCAGGTAATTTTTCTGATGAACCGGATGAAACTGAATTTATTAAATCTTTAAGAGAATGAGAGACTTTTTCCATAAGTTCTTTAAAGCCTTTTTCCGTCATAATATTATCCTTAAGAGTGTTTCCTGAAAAAATACTTACCACATCAGATGGATTTTGTATCTTTTCTCCGGGAATATACCCTGATTGTTCAACAGAAGATATAGAACCATCCTTCTGAAGATTTGATATTATACCGGACAGTTCTTTATTAGAATTATTATTCTGAAGATTTGACATTATACCGGCCAGTTCTTTATTCATAGAATTATTATTCTGAATTGCCAGCCCATCTGTCAGTTCCTGATTCATAGAATTATTATTCTGAAGCTCTGCCAGCATATCTGTCAGTTCTTTATTCATAGAATTATTATTTTGAAGATTTACCAGCATATCTGTCAGTTCTTTATTCATAGAATTATTATTTTGAAGATTTACCAGCATATCTGTCAGTTCTTTATTCATAGAAACATCTTTTTGAAGATTTGCCAGTATGTCAGTTAGCTCTTTATTACCTGATAATGAAACTTCACTTATTGCAGTTTCACCTGATTTTACTTCTATGGTATTTCCGTCATTCTTAAGAAAATTCTTCAGATTATCAAGAAAGCCGAACTGTGCTGCAAAATAGAAAAAAGGATCAGTCATAAGGTCTTTCATATCTTTTTCCTTATCTGTAAGAGTTTTTTCGGAAACTTCTCCTTTAAAAGAACTGCTGCCTTTTTCATTCAATTTTTCTGCAAGGATATTACGAAAAGATATTAAACTATCAGTCTGACCGGTTTTTTCAACCGGCATATCTCCTTTCCCTGTAACATTGAGCATCTGTAAAAGACCTGTATTTATATTCATAGTAACACCTCCCTGGACAGTGATCAGTGATCAGTGATCAGTGATCAGTTTTAACAGTTATCAGTGATCAGTTATCAGTTATCGGTTATTAGTTTTACCAGTTATCAGTTATCAGTTTTACCAGTTATCAGCGATCAGTGAGCAGTTATCAGTTTTACCAGTTATCAGTGTTCATTTATCAGTGTTCATTTATCAGTGTTCAGTTGTCATTTACCAGTTATATTATTATAGATACAAATTACTGGTCACTGGTCACTGGTCACTGGTCACTGGTCACTGGTCACTGTTCCCTGTTCCCTTCTTCCGTTTGTTTTTTCTCCAGTATTTTAATGCTTATTACTCCTGCTCTTTCAGGGGAAAAAGCTGTAAGAATTTCAGCTACCGCTTTAGGTTTCATAGAAGAAAAAATATTTATTACTATCTGGTCATCAAATTTTTCCAGTATAAGGGCTGCCTGTTTCGGCTCCATAGAAGTATATATCTGTGCCAGTTCTTCATAACCTTCAGGAGGATATTCTTTTTTCCCTCCTGAAGGGTAGGATATCTTATTTTTATCCTGTGTATTTCCTATAAAAGCATCAAGGTATCTGTCATCATGGGGAATAATTTTATCTTTTACCTTATAATCATTATCTTCCACTTTATATTTGTTTATATCTCCTCTTTCTTCATGTATCAGATTTTCTAACATATATTTCTTATCCAGCCCGAGAGTGTTTGAAACATATGGTATATCTGAGATAAAATAAGAAACCTTTGAAACTATCTGAAAGGTATTTGTTTTATACATCCAGATAAAAGCTCCTGATAGACACAATAATATAAGAAAGAATATGACTATTAATTTCAAATCAGTTTCCCCCTGTATTACCAAACATACCGATCAATGAAGATACTGTATCGGAATATCTGGGTTTTTCTTCAACCTTCTGCTTCAGAAAATTCATAATAGGGTCATACATTTTAATAGAATAATCAATCTTTGGATTTGAACCGGCTTTATATGCCCCTATTTCTATGAGATCCTTTGCGTCATTATAGGTAGAAATAGTATTCCTGAGCTTCCCGGCACAGGACATGTGTTTTTCAGATACTACCGATGGCATGACACGGCTTACACTCTGAAGAACATCTATGGCGGGATAGTGGTTTTGATGGGCCATTTTGCGGGATAATACTATGTGGCCATCGAGTATGGATCTTACTGCATCTGCTATAGGTTCATTCATGTCATCACCATCTACAAGAACTGTATATATGGCAGTTATAGTGCCGGTAGAAGATGTCCCTGCCCTTTCGAGCAGTTTCGGAAGGAGGGCAAAAACAGAAGGAGTATATCCTCTGGTTGTAGGAGGTTCTCCTGCAGCAAGCCCTACCTCTCTCTGGGACATGGCAAATCTCGTAACTGAATCCATTAGTAACATAACACTTAACCCCTGATCCCTGAAATATTCTGCAATGGTTGTGCCCACAAGGGCACCTTTCATTCTTACAAGAGGTGATTGATCCGATGTGGCAACTACTACAACGGAACGTTTTATACCTTCTACTCCAAGATCTTTTTCAATGAATTCTTTAAGTTCTCTTCCTCTTTCTCCTATAAGGGCAATGACATTAACATCTGCTTCACTGTTACGTGCTATCATACCAAGAAGTGTACTTTTTCCGACTCCGCTTCCTGCAAAGAGCCCTACTCTCTGACCTTTACCGCAGGTTATTTCACTGTCTATGGCTTTAATACCAAGAGCTATAGGGTGAACAATTCTATCCCTTTCCATAGGGTTTGGCGGTGAATTGTATATGGGAACTTCTTTATGGTATTTTTTTATCGGTCCTTTACCATCTATAGGATTCCCAAGACCGTCCAGAACCCTTCCGAGTAATTCATTACCAACACGAATTTTAAGAGGTCCGTTGCTGGTCTGTACAAAAGCACTTGAAGCTATGCCATCCATATTCCCAAGTGGCATAAGTATGACAAAACCTTCTTTAAATCCAACTATTTCAGTAGGTATAAATTCCCCTGATTTTTTACGGACATAACAGAGATCTCCAACAGAACCGGCAGGGCCTTCCGATTCTATAGTGACACCTATAAGACGTTTCACCCTTCCGTATACCTTCAGGGTATCAAGGTCTTTAAGTATGGATTTGTATTTATCAAGATTGATTGTATCCATTGTTAATGCTCCGTAAAATTTGCGTGTTTCTCGTTACTGGTCACTGCTCACTGATAACTGATCACTGTGTTAGCTGTCCATAATATTTGAGAAAGTTCTTCCTATCTCCGATAGTTGAGTATTTATACGGCCGTCTACTGTTCCTGAAGCAGTTTCAACAATACAGCCTCCTTCATCAACCCTCAGATCTTCCACTATATCCAGTTCTTTAATATCATCCTGAAGAGACAATATACGATCTCTGTAACTGTTCAATCTACCTACATCCATTCTGTTTACTCTCAGTGTGATTTTTGTTCTGTCATTTAATTTATTGAGAGCTACTTCAACCTGTTCGAAAATCATATCTTCATAGGAAGAAGCTTCCCTGCGAAGTATTTTTTCTGCAATTTTCATAGATAAATCTACTACCTGTGGTTCCAGTTCCTTTATAACCCTTTTACGTTCCAGAAGAGTCTCGTTTATTATACTTTTTAACTCCTGCAAAAAAGATTCAAACTGTTTTTCAATCTCTGAAAGACCATCTTTTTTACCTGTATCTAACCCTTCATTATAACCATCCTGAAAAGCCTGTTTTTTTATTACCTGACCTTCTTTATGTGCTTCCTGTAAAATTAATTTTGCTTTTTCCTGTGCTTCCTGAACCCTGGCTATAGCATTTTTTGTAGCATTCTGCAGTATAAATTCTGTTTTTTTACCGTAGCTGTCTTCTTCTGCCCTGTGAATTTGTCCGGGATTAAGGACTATTTCACGGGTTTCATAGGATTTTTCATCCTGTTTATTTATCATAAAATATTCAGAGGAAACCTTTGAAGAATG
>Ga0351876_1179_pt1 | contig 14462 bp, 10 predicted proteins | sample BONcelFGM3001C15_FD_206774 | JGI IMG/M metagenome (GOLD analysis project Ga0351876, IMG submission 206774) | Enriched cells from coal bed in the Powder River Basin, Montana, United States - BONCAT cells FGM rep3 HSBNCT.FGM.300.1.C15 ...
TCTTTGTGGGCGGACCGCGCCAAGTGGGAAAGACCACGCTTTGTCGCGATTTTGTGGCGACCTCCTTCCATAATCCCGCCTACTTCAACTGGGACAATCGGACTGACCGCAAGGCGATCATGGCCGCAACCTGGCCGGGTGACGCAGAACTCCTCATTTTTGATGAGATTCACAAGTACCGGCAGTGGAAGGGGCTTATCAAGGGAGAATACGACAAGCATAAAGGGACATTCAAATTCCTCGTTACAGGCAGCGCGCGACTGGACCTTTACCGAAGAGGCGGTGATTCCCTGCAGGGCAGGTATCACTACTACCGGTTGCATCCCTTCAGCCTGGCTGAAATGGAGGGTATATCTGCCCGATCCCCGGTGTTCCGTGAATTGACATTGGATCGGGATTTTCATCAGGATGCCCTGAACACGCTCGACAGCTTTGGCGGTTTTCCGGAACCATTCACCAAGCAGAGCCCGCGACAGATCAGGCGTTGGCATAATGAGAAAATCGAAAGGATGTTCCGGGAAGACATCCAGGATATTGAAGCCATTCGAGATGTCGGCAACATGAAGCTTCTGAGCGATATCCTGCCCGCCAGGGTCGGCTCGTGTCTGTCGCTCAATGCCATCAGGGAAGACTTGGAAGTCAGCCATCGGGCTGTTACCAACTGGATGGATATTCTGGAAGCATTTTACTATCATTTTCGGATCTACCCCTATCCGGCCAAGAAAATCCGTTCGTTGAAAAAAGAGCCGAAACTGTATCTCTGGGACTGGTCTGAGGTGCAGGATGAAGCGAACCGTTTCGAGAACCTGGTGGCCTCACACCTTCTCAAGTTCGTGCATTTCCTCACCGATCACGAGGGCTACCGGGCGAAGCTTTCCTATCTGAGAGATGTGGATAAACGGGAGGTGGACTTTCTCGTGACCATTGACGGCAAGCCCTGGTTTGCCGTCGAAGTGAAACTCAATGACACGGTGTTATCCCCGAACCTCCTTTATTTTCGGGACAGGCTATCCATCCCCTACATTTATCAGGTCGTGAAAAAAGATAAGATAGACCTTCTGGAAAAAGGGGGAAGGGTTGTCTCGGCGGGGCGATTCCTGGCCGGGTTAATATAGCGGCCTGAAATACGGTTAATTCCGGTCCACCGTGAACTTTCAGACAAATCCCATCCCGCCCCCAACAGATTGTGATAAGATTTCCTTGACATACAAGACAATTTTCCGCATCGTCCAAGCTCGTGAAAGCAAGTTCTTATCAATTTGATTTTTTGAGCACTTCTTCCTGAATTAAAACCTCGAAAAATTCTTGACAGGTTGTCGGATGTAGGATATCAGACAACCTCCTTTTAGGGATGATCCTGGATGGCAACCATGCTCAAACCCGTCACCAAAAAAAGTGTCCGCGGCCAGGTTTTCTGGCAGCTCCGCGATCAGATTCTTCGCCGCACCTGGCCGCCAGGGAGCAAACTTCCCTCCGAAAACGAGCTTTCCAAGTCCATGGGCGTCAGCCGGGCTTCCGTCCGGGAAGGGATCCAGCATCTGGTCTCCCTGGGGATTCTGGAAACGCGGCATGGCGAGGGCACCTTTGTCCTGGAGTTGACCGGCGACGGCCAGGTCCACTTCAATGCCCTTCTTCCGCTGCTGGTTCTGGACGATATCGACATCTTGCAGGTTCTCGAATACCGGCGCATCGTCGAGAAGGGCGCCGCCGCCCTGGCTGCCGAGCGCGCCACCGACCGGGATCTGGCCGAGATGGAAGCCGTTTACGGGCAAATGGTCCAGTTCCGGGACAATGTGGCTGAGTTCGCCCGCGCGGATCTCGAGTTCCACCTCGTTCTGGCCAAAGCCACGGGCAATCCCGTCATCATCAAGGTCAACAACGTCCTGCGCAGCATCCTCGAAATCTCCATGGAGAACATCGTCAGCACCCTGAAGATGGAGGACGGCCTGCACTACCACCGGCTGATCATCGATGCCGTCAGGGCTCACGACCCGCAGGCTGCGGAAAGCATCATGCAGGAGCACGTAGACAGGACGATCGTGCGCCTCAAGGCTGAATCCGGGCTGGCCGCCGTCGAAGCGGCCCGGAGCGGCCCGAAGCCCGCGCGGGCGAGCCTCGTGGATAGGCTTGCCCTGCACCGGACCTTCTGGGCCCGGGAGCAGCAGCCCCGGCCGCTGGCCTCCTTCCGGGTCGGCGACTTCTTTTTCGCGCGCCACTTCCAGGCCGCCCTTCCCCTGCTTGAACCGGACAAAGCCATATTACCGGAGATGCTGACCGTATCCGAATTTCTCCCGGACTATGAGCGCATGTTCCAGGATGCCGAGGAACTCGGCCAGGACGGCTTCTGGACCGGCGAGCCCTTCACCGGCATCCCCTGGATGGAGGCGATTCTCGGCTGCTCCATCCGCGCAGGCAAAGAGAGCTTCACCTCGCGGCCCTGGCTCTCTTCACCCACCGAAGCCCTGGAGAAGGTTCGATTCGATCCACAGAATCCCTGGCTGGCAAAATATCTGGAATTCACCGCCGCGCTGGCCAAGCAGAGCCGCGGTCGCTACCCCGTAGGCATGCCGATCATGCGAGGCCCCACCGATATGCTGGGCGCCCTGCTGGGGCAGCAGCAGATGGTGATGGCCCTGGTGGATTCCGCCCCGCAGGAGATGCGCAGGCTCATCGAACGGGTGACCCTGTCCTTCCTGTCCGTGATCGAGGCCCAGCGCCATCTGACCCCGCCATTCTACGGGGGGGAGGCCCTGGGATTCTACCATATCTGGGCTCCCGGACCGGCCATCTGGTTCCAGGACGACCTGTCGTCCATCCTCTCACCCAAGTTATACAGGCAGTTCTTCCTCGATTCGGCCCGCCTCATCCTTGCCGGCCATGACCATACCGCCGTCCACCTGCACCCGAGCTCTTTTTTCATCCTCGACGAACTGCTCACCCTGGAAAACCTGAAGGCGGTCCAGGTCAACAAGGACATCAGCGGACCGGGCATGAAGGAGATGCTGCCGGTACTGGCGAAAATCATGCAAACGCGCGGCCTCATCCTCTGGGGCGACCTGACTGTCGAGGATCTCGAACTGGTCAGAAAGAACCTGCCCTGCCGGGGACTTGCCTTCAATGTGGTGGCACCCACAAAGGAGGAAGCCGCAGCGCGTCTGGACTTCATCCGGAATTGGGAGTGACTTGCAGCAATCTGTAACCAGGAGGAAATGCACATGGACTGTGAACCCGTCGCAAGGGCGTCCCGGCTCGATGTCATCAGCCGGGTCATGGACAAGATCCTGTCTTACATTGTGGCGCTCCTGTTGGTGGCCATGTCGGGGGTCGTCTTCGGCAACGTCTTTTCCCGCTACCTGCTGAACACCACCTGGGGCTGGTATGAGGAGGTCTCGCGGTTCCTGCTCATCTGGATCGTCTTTCTGGGAGCCGTCGTCTGCATGATCCGAGGCGACCACCTGAGCATCGACCTGCTGTCGATCGTGTTTTCACCACGCGTCTGCCGGGCGATGGCGATTCTGACCGACGTGCTGGTGTTGTTAGCCCTGGCGATCATGTGCAAGGGCGCCTGGGATATGGCGATCGATTCGCTGGCCAGCGGTTGGGTAGCCTCTTCCATTCCCATTCCCTACGGCTGGGTCTACATGATCGGGCCCGTGAGCGCGGTTTTGATGTTCATCCAGACCCTGATCAAAACCGCCGGGGACATCCGCTCCTTCAGGGAGGTGCAGCCATGATCCCCATCTTCCTCTCCTCCCTGTTCGGCTTCATCCTGATCGGGGTGCCCGTGGCCTTCGCCCTCTTCCTGACCGCCCTGGTTCTCTCCTGGGTCATGGGTTCCTGGTCGCCGGCCCTGGTCGTTCAGACGGTATTCCGCGGGATCGACAACTTCCCGCTCATGGCCATCCCCTTTTTCCTTCTGGCCGGCGAGATCATGAACACGGGCGGCATCGCCCAGCGGATCATCATGGTGGCCAAGGCCATGTTCGGCCACGTGCGCGGCGGCCTGGGCTACGTGACCGTCGTGGCCAGCATGCTCATCTCGGGCGTCTCCGGCTCGGCCGTGGCCGATGCCTCGGCCATCGGATCGCTCCTCTACCCGGTGATGAAGAAGGAGGGCTACGACCCCGAGAAGGCCGCGGCCCTCTTTGCGGCCGCCACGACCAACGGCCCGATCATCCCCCCCTCCATTCCCATGGTCGTCTTCGGCGTCATCGCGAATGTCTCGATCATCCGGCTCTTCATCGGCGGGATCATCCCCGGCCTGATTCTGGGGGTGGGGCTGATGATCGGCTGGTGGCTGCATGTCCGGGGCAAGAAGCGCTACCACGTGGAGGGGAAATTCAGCACCATCAACGTCCTCAAGGCCTGCTGGGAGGCCTTCTGGGCGCTCATGCTGCCGGTGATCATCCTGGGCGGGATCCTGCTGGGCATCTGCACGGCCACCGAGGCGGCCGTGATCTCGGCGGTCTACGCCTTCATCGTCTCGTTCTTCATCTACCGGGAACTCAAGGTGAAGGACTTCCTCCCGGTCCTGGTCAACACCTGCCGGGGCACGGCGGTGGTCCTTCTGGTCTGCGGCGCGGCCATGGCCGCGGCCTACTTCATCACCACGGCCCAGATCCCGGTTCTGCTGGCCGATCTGCTGCTCAAGCTTTCCGGTGGCAACTGGATCATCTTTATGTTCTGGGTCAACATCCTGCTCTTCATCGTCGGGTGCGTCATGGACCTGGTCCCGGCCCTGCTCATCCTGGGGCCGATGCTCCTGCCCATCGCAACACAGTACAATCTGGACCCGGTTTACTTCGGGGTGGTCGTCATCGTGAACCTCTGCGTCGGGCTCATCACCCCGCCGGTGGGCAACATCCTCTTCGTGGCCTGCGGCCTCTCCAAAGTCCCCATGGCCAACATGGCAAGGGCCATCTGGCCCAACGTCGTCATCGGCATCATCGTGACTTTCATCGTCACGTACCTGCCCTGGACGGTTACGTATCTGCCCGGCCTGATGCCCAAATAAGGCCGGACCCGATAGAGTTGAGAGGTCAGGTAAGCACAGTGTAAAGGCAAACAGCGGCAACCCCATCAACGAAAGGAGAAGGAACATGAAAAGAACGGCCATTTTTATTCTCACCCTCGCAGTAATGATCGGCTTCGCCGCCGATCAGGCCCTGGCACAGGGCAAGATCCTCAAGATCTCCAACGGCATCAACGAGCAGCACCCCTCCTACCTGGCGAACAAGAGGTTCGGCGAGATCCTCGCCGCGAAGCTCCCCGGCAAGTATACCGTCCAGGTCTACGCCAACGCCCAGTTGGGCGACGACGTGCGGGCCACCGAAGCCGTCCGGATGGGCACCCTGGAGATGGTCACCACGTCGGCCTCCCCGCTGACCGGCCTGGTGCCGGAGTTCAACGTCTTCGACCTGCCCTTCATCATTCCCAGCGAGAAGGCGGCCGACGCCGTCTTCGACGGCCCGATCGGCGCGAAGCTGGCCGACGCCCTGGAGAAGAAGGGGATCAAGCTGCTGGCCTACTACGAAAACGGCTTCCGCCAGTTGACCAACAGCGCACGTGCGGTAAGCAGCCCGGCCGACCTCAAGGGCCTCAAGATCCGCACCATGCAGAACCCGATTCATCTGGAGGCATTCCGGGCGATGGGCGCCAACCCCACGCCGATGCCCTTCAGCGAGGTCTTCACCGCCCTGCAGCAGAAGACCATCGACGGCCAGGAAAACCCCATCCCGACCATCTGGCTCTCCAAGTTCTACGAGGTCCAGAAGTACGTCTCCCTGACCGGCCACGTCTACGGCCCCCACATCATGCTGATCGGCAAGAAGCTTTGGGACTCCTTCCCGGCGGCGGATCAGAAGATCATCGCCGCGGCGGCCCAGGAGTCGGCCGTTTACCAGCGGAGCATCAACCGCAAGATGAACAAGGATTTCGTGGAAAATCTGCGGAAGGCGGGGACGACCGTCACCGAGCTCACCCCCGAGCAGCACAAGGCATTCGTGGATGCCTGCGCCTCGGTCTACACGACCTGGGAGCCCAAAATCGGCAAGGCGCTCCTGGATGAGTTCCGGGCCACGGTCGCCAAGGCGAAGTAAGCTCCATCCGTTCAGACCACCCAAAAGGGTAAACCCGGGCACCCCATAGCGGGCGTGCCCAGGTTTACCCGCATCGAAAGAGCATGCCCCAAAACCCGACCCGGGGCGAGGGGATAAAGGAGAGTACCATGCGTCTCAAAGACAAAGTCGCCCTCGTCACCGGCGGTTCCCAGGGGCTGGGGCTAGCCATCGCCCGAAGGTTCGGCATCGAGGGAGCTCTGGTGTTTATCGGCGATATCCAGGAGGAGCAGGGCCGCCGTGTTGCCGCCGAGTTCGTCTCCCAGGGCGCCCGGGCCTGGTTCGTCCGCCTGGACGTGGCCGACGAAAAGAGCTGGCAGGCGGCGCTCGCCGAGCTGATCGGCCAGGCGGGAAAACTCGATATCCTGGTGAACAATGCCGGAATCAACATCCGCGAGCCGATCGAGCAGATGAGCGTCGAGAACTTCGACCGGATGCTGGCGGTCAACGTCCGGGGGCCCTTTCTGGGCATCAAGCATGCCCTGCCGCTGCTGCGCGCAAACGGAGGCGGCTCGATCATCACCATGGGCTCGGTCTGCAGCCTCATCGGCCACAAATTCACCCCCGAGGCCTACACCGCCGTCAAGGGGGCCATTTCCCAGTTGACCCGTTCGGTGGCCGTGCGCTATGCCAAGGACAACATCCGGGCCAACGTCCTTTGCCCCAGCACGGTGGAGACCCCGCTGGTCCAGGAGATGATGAAGGACCCCGAGCGCCGCAAGGAGCGGGTGGGCGAGGTGCCCCTGGGCCGCTTGGCCAGCCTCGAGGATGTGGCCGGCGCTGCGCTTTACCTCGCCTCGGAAGAGGCAGCGTTCATCAATGGGGTGAACTTCCCGGTGGACGGCGGCGTGACGGCGTGGTGATCAAGGTTAAGGAACGAAGATGAACGACTTGCTCATGGCCTATTATGGCGACGATTTTACCGGCTCGGCCGACGCCATGGAGGCGTTGACGCTAAACGGCGTGCCGACGGTGCTTTTTTTGGACCGGCCCGATCCCGCGCTGCTCGAAAAAAGGTTGAAAGACGTCCGGGCCGTGGGCGTCGCCGGAACCAGCCGGGCCATGACGCCCTCGCAAATGGACGGGGAGTTGCCCGGACAGTTTCAAATGCTCAAGGACCTGGGGGTCCCGCTGATCCATTACAAAGTCTGCGCGACGTTCGACTCCTCCCCGAATGTCGGCAGCATCGGCCATGCCGCCGACATTGCCTTCGACGTGATCAAGCCGCCCTTCGGAATCATCGCCCAGGGCGTTCCGATCATCGGGCGCTACGTCGTGTTCGGGAACCACTTCACGACCGTGGGGGATCGGACCTTTCGTCTCGACCGCCATCCGATGATGAGCAGACACCCCATCACCCCGATGGACGAAGGGGACCTCCGGCTCCATTTCGCCAGACAGACGGCCAAAAAAGTGGCGCTGATCGACGTTCTCCAACTCAACCGGTCCTTCGATTCAACCTCCCGCCTCTTCGACCGGCATGTCAGCGAGGGAAACGAAATCATCCTTTTCGACACCCTGGAAGAGAAGCACCTGCTCACCATCGGCCGGCTGCTCCATGAAAAAGCCAACAGGCCGCAACCTGTTTTTGCCATCGGTTCTTCGGGACTGGAGTACGCCATGGCCGGCTACTGGCAATCCTCGGGCATCGTCGCGAAACCGGCTCCGATTCCTCCGGCGGGACCCGTGGACCGCATCATCGTCATCAGCGGCAGCGCGGCGGACAAGACGGCCGAGCAAATCAAATGCGCCATGGGTCAGGGTTTCGAGGGAATTCGCCTGAACACGGATCTGCTCGTCGACCCCCGGACCGGCCGGGATGAGCGCTATCGCGTGATCGAACTCTCGCTCGACTCCCTCCGTCAGGGGAAAAGCATCATCCTCTATTCCACCCTCGGCCCGGACGACCCGACCATCCCGAAAACCAAGGGGCGGTTGAAAGCCCTGGGCATCGACGCCAACGAGGTCGGAAGGCATCTCGGAAAGCAGCAGGGATTGATCCTCCGTGAACTGGTGGAAACTACCGGACTCAAAAGGGTGTGCGTCGCGGGCGGAGACACGTGCAGTTATGTTTTGCGGCAGATGGATATCCATTCGCTGGAGCTGCTGATGCCGATCACCCCTGCGGCCCCCCTGTGCCGCGCCTTCTCCGACAATGCCGCCTTCGAGGGGCTCCAGGTGGCTTCAAAGGGGGGACAAATCGGCGCGCCCGAATATTTCATTCAGGTCCTGAGGGGGCAAAGGGTAAATCTTTAGTGATATAGGGTGCTTTGGCGGTAATAAAATAGACCAGTACGGCAGACATCGTGAGCGACTTTCTCAAAGAGAAAGCAGCGCAAGCCGACTTCACGGTAAATGACAAGGATTTCGACGGCAGAACCGGTAGTTCCCACCCGGGGAAGGAGACAGAGACATCGCCATAGTTCATCGGCACAAAATCTGAAAAAATTAGCGCTTCACAAACAGCCCGATGAATCTGGGACATAGTCTGAAAAAAAGAACCAGATATTCCAGAATACATACGATCCATAAGGCGACCATATTGAAAGCATAAGTGCTTGCATATGCATCTCCGAGACGTTTTCTTTCTGCATAATAATGGGAGCGTCCCCATGTGGTTGAGGGTTCTTGGTAGATCGGCAAAACCTTCTGAACAAGGCGATCACCGGAAACAACCACCGATTCCAACTCCAGTTCGTTCAGGACCAGTTGATTGATGCTTTTATTAAAATATTCACTCTTCAGCCTTTCCAGACCCTGCACCCCCAACTGTTCCGTAAGCCTTTTCTCGATCTCTTCCCTTTGCCGGGATGCCTCCGTCCTGCCATCATTATAAAATTCCTTGAGGCGTTTCAGGTACTGGCTCAGGAAATCCATCTGTTTCCGGTCAAAAGAAGTGATCACGAACATTTCGGCGCCCAACCCCGATGAGATCCCCGTCTCCCTTTCAAGCTTTCCCACCTCATTGCGTAATATTTTCAGATTCCTCTGTGTGGTTATCTCTTTATCGTCCAGGTCGGTGCGAAGGAAAATATAATCGGCCAGTGACTGGAGCTCGGGAAGATGATAATCGACCATATAGGCATTCTGTCTGACAACCCTTTCAGAATCAAAAAAATGGCGCATATATCTGTTGTTGCGAAACTGCTCGACGACCAGCGCTTCATATCCCCAGCGGGCGGGGATCACGTCAACGTAGAACGGCGTGAGCCGATTGCCTGAATTCTCGGGGATCAGTTGATCAAACTTGATCACCACACCGCATAACATCATCTGGGGAACGAGAAGGAGCGGGATGAGGATATAGATCGTCACCGCGGTCTTGAAGGAAGCGGATACATTCAAACCAAGCAGGCATGCAGTCATTCCACAGGAAAAAAGAATCAGCCACAGGGGCCAGAAAAAATCTTTCAGTCCCAACACCGGGCTGGCAATCATCGTAAACAGCAGCATCTGCACGGCCGTAACCAGGGCCAGGTAGGCTACTTTCGAATTGATGTAACTGAACCAGCTCAGGTTCAGAAATTGTTCCCGCTGCAGGATCTTGCGGTCACGGTTGATCTCTTCGGCGCTTATGCTCAGCCCCAAAAAGATGGCGACGATGACACTCATGAACAGATAGACGCCGATGTTTTCATTATCCTGAAAAACATATTCACTTATCCCGAATCCGCGGCAGATGGCCCCGATAAACAGCGCCAGAACCGGCGGTTCCAGCAGGGTGATCAAGAGGTATTGTTGATTGGAAAGACGCGCCTTGACGACGCGTTGGAAGAATATCTTTGACTGGCCTGCCAGTGAGGGACGCTGGAGGCCCCGGGGAGGAGGAGGCAATGTCTCCACCTTCACGCGGGATGGACTTGCCTGCTTCCCTTGCTCCTTCAGATATTGTGCATGCCACTCCTGCGGTGATATTCTCCGTTCACCCGTCCAGTGCCCGTAATTGTCCAGGGCACGCATCTCGATAAGCTCGAATATCTGCTCGGGACTGACACTGCCGCATCCCGGGCAGACGGTCTCATCCATCCCGGCCAGATTAACGGCACGGCGAAAATAGGTGATCGCGTCAATGGGGTTGCCGTTATAGATCGGCCTGCCGCCGCGGTCCAAAATCCATAATTTATCAAACATTTTAAATATTTGCGATGATGGCTGATGAATGACCACCATAACCAGCTTGCCGCTGGCGGCCTGTTGTTTGAGGAGATTCATCACATTTTCCGAGTCCGCCGAAGACAGGCCCGATGTCGGCTCGTCAACAAATAAAATGGTAGGTTTCCGTATCAGTTCCAGGGCAATATTCAGGCGCTTGCGCTGTCCCCCGCTGATTGATTTCTCCAATGGCGAACCAACCTTCAAATCACGAATCTCATACTGGTTGAGATCCCTGAGTGTCTTGTCGACTTCCTCGATCAATCGATCATGACTGAGATCCGCCATGCAGAGACGGGCGTTGTAATAAAGATTCTCGAAAACGGTCAATTCCTCAAAGAGCAGATCGTCTTGCGGGACGACCCCGATCACACCTTCCAGACGACTGTGTTCCTTATAGAGATCGAGACCGTTGATGTGAACACTGCCGGAATCCGGTTTAATGCTGCCGTTTAAAATGTTCAAGAGGGTTGATTTGCCCGCGCCACTGCCACCCATGATTCCGACTAAGGCGCCTCCCGTTTCTTCAAATGCGAATGTGTGAAGGCCGTTGTCGCTTGCCGGAAACCTGAAGTTCAGATCAGTTCCGGCAAAAGAAAGATTGCCGCCAACGTTTTCACCGAACATTCTGGCCGCAATTTCTGCGTAGTATACGGCGTTTCGATATTCGTCACGGATGATGGCGCCCATGTCGAGCAGGCTGATACAGCCTGCAGGTATGGTAACCCCATCCACCTGAATCGGCTGTTTCTCCGCCTTGATGAAAAAGGCGTTCACTTCACGAATATAGAGAACCATGAACTGTTTTGTGAAATCACGCTTGATCAGTACAGGACCGGGATCTTCAGTGGCAGCCTCAAAATTGACAAGCAATATGGATTCGTGATCATGCCCGGCGATGGGTATCGTACTTCCGAATTGCAGCAGGGCATTTCTCACATCGGGCGTGAAGTGAAAAACGTCCATCAAGACGTTGCTGATGACGAGAGACAAATTGTCCGTGGACATTCCCTGGCAAATTTCAAAGAATCGCAATACCAGAACGTACTGATCCAGTCGTGTCAATTCCCCTGAAATCCCCTGAGCAATCGTACCTGCACGGGACAAATCGATGCCCTCTTTGCTGTCGGCATAGAACTCCAAAAACGCGTCGTAGAGTCCAAGGTACCCCTCATACTCACGGATACCGAGATAATTACTCAGATAATGCCGTACGCGTTCACGTGCATGGCCCCGTTGTGTATCGGGCAATTGTAAGGTGAAGAGGGCAAAGATATGTAATATGGCGCTGAGCAGTACTTCTGACATTATTTGTTATCTCCCAGCGGGCAAGAGCGCATGGGCCGGGGAACACCCATGGATGCGAAAATCATGATCATGCGGTTCCTGCATCGCGGATCGGGCTGATGATAGCTGCTGATGGTTTGTTGCAGCATGAGGAGGTCATCATCACATCCCTGCTTGGATCAGCAGAAAAAACAGCCGCTGGCGCCGGGAATGCCGAACCATTCCCGGCGCCAGTGGTGTGTTGCCTTCCCTAATATTCGCTGTTGTTGCAAATTCTTACTCGCAATCCCCATCTGGTTTTGCGGCAAGAATTTGATTGCGTACCTTGGTGATCAGCGCACGGGCCTTTTCGCAATCGTCTTTTGTATAGGTATTTTTGTTCAGCAGTATCTGATGGATTGGTTCAAGGGCTTGAAAGCGCTTGCAGTACTGTGCCATCTTGCCGGCCTTTGAATGAGGTTTAAACAATTCAACCGCTTCGAGAAAACTCAGATGTTCCTTCTGAGAGCTGAGCAATGCCAGCATTTCCGGACGATAGTCATTCGCTGCGATCAACTCGGTCACGATGTATATGCCTTGAACGACGCCGCCGTAGGCTGCGTCGGCCCAGAATTCCACATCCTTCGGTTTGTCGGATATTTGCGGAAGCACTGCCTCTATTTCTTTAGCAAGCGTATCGGTCACATCATCGATGGTTATCTGACCTTTCTTCTGGGCCAGCTTCTTCATGGCCGGCATTACCGACGCGGAAAGGTTAAGGCTGCGAGCCAGATCATCACACGCCCTGATCCGTTCCGCCATCTCTTTTTTCTTGCCAAACATAGTGGCATAGGCCGTGTCAAAAGAATACATTCCCCATAAGATTCGCTGAGTATCCTTGTCTTTTACTGCACTTGCTTTTGAAAGAGGTGTTGTAAGTTTCGGAATGTAGGATGCCCCCGCTTTTTTGAGTTCTTTCATCATTTTGGCGTGATCGCGGACGTCGTTGGCCAATAATGTTTTCATCTCCGACGCTATTCTGTCCTTCAACGATGAAATATCGGTGACCACATTTTTTTCTCCCGCCGCTTGGTCCGCAAAGGTGTTTCCGGAGAAAGCAACGACCAGCAATACGACCAACAGGCAGTTTATGACGTACTTACACATACAATACACCCCCTTTTGATTTAATGGTACGGCCACGGACCTTCCGTGGCAGGCTGCAAGGCATAAAAAAATTGTTTCAAGTATCCAAAGATATCGAGCCACGAGTAATGAGACACCCACGGACGGTGGCTGAGATATATGATTGCCCGGCGATGGAAGATCGCAGATATGGTATTGAGTGTCAAGGTAATAATGGCGACACGGATTGGGTGTTGCAATTCTCTCCATTTTCAATAGACTCTCTTCCCGGAGACAAGGAACCGAGAGGTGCAGGATTATGCCATGAACGATGCAACGGGTGCGGGAGGAATCAAGTCGGGGCTCTTCTGGGGCTGGTATGTCGTGATGGGGGCATTCCTGATCCTGGCGATCAACTACGGGGCGCGTTACAGTTTCGGCGTCTTTGTCAAACCGATGGCCGCAGAGTACCACTGGTCGAGATCGGTGATCTCCGCGGGCATGTCGATTATGGTCCTGGCCTATGGAATCGGAGGGATATTCGCCGGCAGGCTTGCCGATCGGATCGCTCCCCGCTGGATCATCACCGCCGGAGCGGCCCTGATGGCAACGGGCCTGTTTCTGACGGCCTTGATCCGCGAACCCTGGCAGTTTTACCTGACCTACGGTGTTTTCGGCGGGTTCGGCGCCGCCTGTTTGGGGGTCGTGGTCTGCAACTCCTCCGTGGGGAAATGGTTCGTCCGGAAGCGGGGTCTCGCCATCGGCATCGCCTCTATCGGCGTGGGCGTCGGCACGATGGCGACGGTGCCCCTGGCCGGCTATGTCGTCAAGGTCCATGGTTGGCAGATGGGCTTCGCCTCGATCGGGATCTTTGTCCTGATCATCGGCGTGGGGCTTTCGCAGTGGCTCATGGGAAAGACAAAACCGGAAGATTACGGCCTCCGGCCTGACGGCGGGATAGCGGAGGAGGTCGGTCCGTCATCCCCGCCGGCTTCCTTCACCGACCACCCTGCCCACTCCTCAATCAAGACGGTTCTCCGGGATCCCCAGTTCTGGATCATGGTCATCTGTTACAGCCTGGCCGTGATGGCAGAGATGTCGGCCATGGTCCATCAGGTTGCCCATGCCCTGGATCGGCAGATCGATAAGGTGGCGGCGGCGGCGTCTCTGGGGATCATCGGAATGGCCAGCATCTTCGGACGGTTTTTCTTCGGGTGGTTGTGCGATCGCATCCGTGATGCCAAGTATGCATCGGCGTTAGGATTTTTCTTAATGGCCGTTGGCATGTTCCTGCTGCTGAAAACGACTACCGTCACGATGCTGTTTGTTTATGCCCTGTTGTTCGGTTTTGGTTACGGCTCGATGACCGCGCTGATGCCTTTCCTCCTGGCCGATCGTTTCGGACGCCACATCCTGGGGGCTTCCTACGGTATGCAGGTTTTTTTTGTCATGGCGATCGGCGGCGCCTCCGGACCCATGATCACCGGGTATATCTACGACCTGACCGGCTCCTACACCGACGCCTGGATACTGAATCTCGCGCTCCTGCTATTCGTCACCTTTCTGATCCTCACCCTGAAAAAACCTGGTAAGGTATCCTCCGGGTTTTGATAAGATTTCCTTGACACAGAAGACCACTTTCCGTATCGTCCGACCGTCGAGAAAGCATGTTCTTATCGATCTATATACGCCCGCCATGAAAAAGCAATGCTTTATCAATAACTTTTGAGGCATGATCACCCCATGAACCGTATCCTGATCCTCTTTGCCCATCCCCGCTTTGAAAAATCGCGGGTGAACCGC
>Ga0351876_1156_pt1 | contig 14066 bp, 12 predicted proteins | sample BONcelFGM3001C15_FD_206774 | JGI IMG/M metagenome (GOLD analysis project Ga0351876, IMG submission 206774) | Enriched cells from coal bed in the Powder River Basin, Montana, United States - BONCAT cells FGM rep3 HSBNCT.FGM.300.1.C15 ...
GTTCATTCGCTCGTTTTATAATTTTTCATATGGCGCAACCGCGTAAGATCCCCCGCGGTTTGTGTATAATTATTTATTGATATCGATTATGGGGAGAACACGCACAATGATTCGTAAATTCACGAGCCTGCTGTTTTTGATTCTGCTCGCTGCCGCCACGGTTGCACCGGCCCAGGAGCAGTCCGCGAAGCCCGATGGCAAAGAAGTGGAAAAGGTTTTCATGACTGTGACCCGCCTGGACCTGGAGCGCGGCGCGGCGTTCACCTGGTGGACCGAGCAGGTGTGGGCCACTCAGGCGTACGCGGATCAGGGCGAGGAGTCCCTCACTACGTTTTCCATCCTGAAACTCATCACCCGGGACCAGCACCTGATTTCCCCGCTGCCCATCAGCGACAACACCCCGGCCGTGGACCCCAAAACCGCGGTGCTGTCCAATGACCTGGGCGTGCGCGTGTCCGCCATGCCCGTGCATCCGAGCCTCAACGGCATGCTGCCCTCTTTGATGGCTTTCCCCAAAGCCGACGCCAGGGGCAATATCCTGGACGCGCCCGGCGCAACCGCGCTCACGCTCACCATTGGCATGGCCGGCGAGCCCGAACCCGTGTCCTACTCCTGGCCCCTGCCTGTGAAGTATCCGGACATTGTACAGGATGCCTATGCCTGGCTGGATAAGCAGGCGCTGCGCGATCCCGCTCTCATGAATGAAAAGGAGTTCATTATCACGCGCCTTCTGCCTTTGATGCAGTTCGACATCGCCACGGCCATCATCGCCGCGCCCATGCCCGAAGCCCTGTTTCGCGAACTCGTGCAGCACGACGGCATGGACGACCCGGCCAAGCTCCAGATCCTGGACCAGATCCTGCAGGGCAATGATTTCTTCATCCTCGTGGGCATGGACAACAAGGAAAATCCCGAGCGTTCGGACACCGTGGCGCGCACCGCCTACGCCATGAACGCAGCCGGCAAACGCGTTGAGCAGAATCAGTCCGCTATGCTCTCGTTCGCCGATATTTTCGAGGAACTCGACGACGAGGAAGGCAAATCCTTTGTCATCTTCCCGCACCTGGGCAAAACCGGCCCCGTCAAACTCATGATCACTGACGAGCCAACCGGCGCCAGGGCCGAATTTATGTGGATGCGCTGAGCGCCCGCATGCCTGCGCCGCGCGTTGTTGTGCAGCATTTGCAATCGCGTAACAACTAATCTATAATGGCTCCCGTATAATCCAATTCGTCTGGTTGAGGCAGCGCGGGCAATCTTGGGGTGTTCGGGCCATGCATAACAGAGAAGTTAATGCCAACATCTATGAAACCCTGTTCCAGCAGTCCCCCGTGTGCATGTGGGAGGAAGACTTTTCCGCATCCAAATCCATAATCGACGGTATTCTCGAATCCGGGGTCAGCGACCTGGATGCGCACTTTGCGGCCCACCCTGAAGACCTCGTGCGCATCGCAGCCGTTATCCGCATTGTGGACGCCAATGCCGCGGGCATGAATCTTTTCAAAGCGAAAACCCGCCAGGAATTCATCGATAATTACCCGAGTTTTTTCCATGAAGACACCACGCCCGATTTTATTAATTTCATCAAGGATGTAGCCGCGGGCAGAACCCAGTCCGCCGCAGGCCTGGAAGTGGCCGTCCAAACCCTGGCCCGCGAGCGCCGGGATATTATCCTGTCCTGGAGCGCTGAGGCCGGGCGGGATGATTATTCCCGCATCTGGTTCTATGCCGTGGACATCACCGAAAAGAAACAGGCGGACCAGGAGCTGCGCCGCTACCGCGAGCAACTTGAAGCCCTGGTGGCCGAGAGAACCCGCGCCCTGCAAGAAACCCATGAGCAACTCCTGCACGCCCAGAAAATGGAGGCCGTGGGCACGCTCGCAGGCGGCATAGCGCACGATTTCAACAATATCCTCGCCACCATCAGCGGCGCCGCCGAGCTCCTGCTCCGCAGCACGCAGCACGATGCGCCCCAGGCGCACAAGCTCCAGCGCATCCTCAATTCCAGCCTGCGCGCCAAAGACCTCACCATGAAGCTGCTCACCTTCGCGCGCAAGGAAAAGCTCAACACCGTACGCCTGTGCCCCAACACTGCGGTGCGGGAAGTCATGGACATGCTCCAGTCCACGGCCTCGAAAAAAATCACGCTCAGCACGCACCTGGACCCCGCCCTCCTGTATGTGGAGGCCGACGCCAACCAGCTCATCCAGGCCCTGCTCAATATCTGCCTCAATGCGTGCGACGCCATGCCCGGCGGCGGCGAACTGTCCGTCCACACGCGCAACACGGAGCTGTTCCCGGACCAGGCGCGCGTTCTCGGCACACAGCCCGGCGCTTTCTGTGAAATCACGGTGTCGGACACGGGCCAAGGCATGGACCAGGCAACCGCCGGCAAAATTTTTGAACCGTTCTTCACAACCAAAGAGCGCGGCAAGGGCTCGGGCCTGGGCCTGTCCGTGAGCCACGGCATCATCACCGCGCACCATGGGACCCTGTCCGTGCGCAGCGAACCCGGCAACGGCGCTTCATTCCGCATTCTGCTGCCCGCTGTGCCAAAACCCGACGTCCAGCCAGGCCCCGGGCAGACCAGCCATACGGCCCGGACCCAGGGAACCCTGCTGCTCGTGGACGATGATGAAGCGTTTCTGGACACGGTCGGGGAACTTCTTACTTTTGAGGGTTTCGATGTTTTATCCGCCTGTTTCGGCGAGCAGGCCCTGCAAATATTCGAGGCCGAACGCGAACGCATCAAACTCGTGCTGCTCGATATGATCATGCCGGGCATGGACGGGCCGGAGATCTTCCGCGCGCTCCAATCCCTGAACCCCGATGTGCCAGTGGCCCTGTGCTCGGGCTTCAGCGTGGAAGGCGACGCCTCGGCCCTTTTGGACCAGGGCGCAATCGCCTATCTCCAGAAACCTTTTGCCGCCGCCGAACTCCTGGCCCTGTGCTCCCGCGCCATGCTCCGCTGAACCACACGCCCCCGCTCTCATTCATAGAAATACTTAATTTATTCCCACGCGCGCGCCTTGTGCTATAATACCCGACATGTAATTTTCCGTGGGTAGATGCGGAAAGCTGCGCCCCCTCTGCCGGGCCTGTGTGGCATTCCGCTTGTTGCGCAATCGTGCCGGGCTGCATTCCCCCGGCATTTCCACCGCGTTTTCCGCATCCGCTCCAACCCGACTTCTCTCGCGAGGTGCCCGCCATGACCATCAGGGAAATTCTTGAGCAAAACGCCCAGAAAACACCCGACAAAATCTTTCTGTATTTTGATGACATCACCAAAACTTACGCGGAAATCGATGAACTCGCCAACCGCGTGGCCAACGCTCTTCTGAGCCTTAACGTGAAGCGCGGGGACAATGTGAACCTGCTGCTCACCAACCGGCCCGAGTTCATTTACCTCATGTTCGGGCTGGCCAAAATCGGCGCCGTGTGCTGCCCCATCAACCCGGCCCTGCGCCCGGACGAGGTTCAGTACATCGTGAACAATTCCGAGTCCGTGGCCCTTATCACCGAAGATCGCCTCATGCCGCTCGTGCGCGGCATCCGCGAGAATATCCCCAAGGTCATGGACGTGATCGTGGCCGACGGGTGCAAAAAATGCGGGGAAATGGTGTTCGAGGACCTGGTGAACAGCGCGTCCGCGGCCCCGCCCCCGCCCGGCGTAACGTCCAGCGACCGCGCCGCCATCATCTACACCTCGGGCACAACCGGCAAGCCCAAGGGCGCCATGCTCACACAGGCCAATTACATCTGGGACGCGCAGGCCGTGGTGCGCTCCGCGGAAATGACCGCTGAAGACCGATTCATGTGCATCCTGCCCCTGTTCCACGTGAACGGGCAGGTGGTCACCGTGCTCGCCCCCCTGTGCGCGGGCGCAAGCATGGTCCTGGTCGGCGCTTTCAGCGCGTCCAAATTCTTTGAAACCGTGGACAAGTTCAAGCCCACCGCTTTCAGCGGCGTGCCCACCATCTACGCCATGCTCCTCAACACGCCCGGCACCGAGCAGTACGAGCTGTCCAGCCTGCGCTTCTGCATCTGCGGCGCGGCCCCCATGCCCGTGGAAGTGTTCAAAAAATTCGAGGAAAAATTCACGGCCCAGATTCTCGAAGGCTACGGCCTCAGCGAAGGCACGTGTGCATCCAGCATCAACCCACTGGGCGGCAAGCGCAAGGTCGGCTCCATCGGCGTGCCCATCCACCCCGAGCAGGATATGAAAATCCTGGACCACGACAACAACGAGATGCCCCGGGGACAGCACGGCGAAATATGCGTCAAAGGCCCCAATGTCATGGAGGGCTATTACAACAACCCCGAAGCCACGGAAAACGCCATCAAGGACGGCTGGCTCCACACCGGCGACATGGGCTACGTGGACGAGGAAGGCTACTTCTTCATCTCCGGCCGCATCAAGGAAATGATCATCCGCGGCGGCGAAAACATTTATCCCAAAGAAATCGAAGAAGTCATCTACACGCACCCGGCCGTGGCCGAGGCGGCCGTCATCGGAGTGCATCACGATTTCTACGGCGAGGAAGTCAAGGCGGTCATCGTGTGCAAGCCCGACATGTCCGCCACCGAACAGGAAATCCTGGACTACTGCCTCGAACGCCTGGCCAAGTACAAATGCCCCAAGTCCGTGGCCTTCATTGCGGATATGCCCAAAACCGCCACCGGCAAAATCCAGAAACGCAAACTCGTGGAAGACCCGCGCTGGACCGCCGAATAACGGCCACCGCGCGCGAATAAGCTCGAAACGCAATCCGATTTTTCGATATACTGCACCAAGCACTCAGCACCAAGCACCGTCTTTATACGAAAGGAGGCCACAACTTTGGACTTCAACATCACCGAAGAACAAAAGGCGTTCACCGACGCCGTGTACAAGTTCGCCAAAAACGAATTGTACGAACTCACCAAACAAGCCGAGCGCAAAGGCGAATTCAGCTTCGAGGCCTGGAAGAAAATGGGCGACTACGGCATCATGGCCCTGCCCTTCCCCGAGCAGTACGGCGGCCACGACGCGGGCGTGATGACCACCCTGCTGGCCATGGAAGCCCTGGCCCACGGCGGCTGCGATGCGGGCACATGCCTGGCCTGGGGCGCGCACACCATCCTGTGCGGCGTGCCCATCTGGCAGGTGGGCAACGAGGAACAAAAGAAAAAATACCTGCCCGGCATCGCGTCCGGCGAACTCATCGGCGGCTTCGGCCTCACCGAACCAGAGGCAGGCTCGGACGCCGCGGGCCTCAAAACCACGGCCGTGAAAAAAGGCGACAAGTACATCGTCAACGGCTCCAAAATGTTCATCACCAACGGGCCCATCGGCGGCGTGTTCGTGGTCACGGCCATCACCAACAAGGACGCCGGCCACTTCGGCATCTCCGCCTTTATCATCGAGCGCGGCTTCCCCGGCTTCTCCACGGGCGAGGACCTGGACAAGCTCGGCAACCGCTCCAGCACCACCTGCGAACTCATCTTCGAGGACTGCGAAGTGCCAGCCGAAAACCTGCTCGGCCAGGAGGGTTTCGGCTTCATCACCGTGGGCAAAACCACCCTCGAGTGGGAACGCTCCTGCCTGCTGGCCGCGGGCGTTGGCGGCATCGAGTTCGGCCTGGACAAAACCGTGCAGTACGCCAAGGAACGCAAACAGTTCGGCAAGCCCATCGCCAGGTTCCAGGCCGTGCAGAACATGCTCTCCGAAATGAAAGTCAGCGTGGACGCCGCCAAGATGGCCCTGTACCGCGTGGGCTGGCTCAAGGAACAGAACCTGCCCGCCATGCTTGAAGCGTCCATCGCAAAGCTCTTCATCTCCGAAGTGGGCCTGCGCGCATCCGACCTCGCGGTTCAGGTGCACGGCGGCTACGGATACATGAAGGAATACGACGTGGAACGCGGGTACCGCGACTCCAAACTCGGCACCATCGGCGCAGGCACCTCCGAGGTTCAGCGCATGATCATCAGCAAAATGCTCCTCAATACCAAGAAAAAGAAAGGGGGCAAATAATCATGGATTTCGCACTCAGCAAAGAACAGCAGGAACTCCAGAAAGAATTCGGCAAACTCTGCTGCGACGCCATCGCCCCCGGCGCGGCCGCGGCTGACCAGGCCGCAGCCCTGAACACGGACAACATCAAAAAGATTGCGGACGTCGGCTACTTCGCCACCGCCATCCCAGAGGAATTCGGCGGCAGGGGCCAGGACCTCGTGGCCCTGTTCGCCCTCACCGAAACCCTGGCCGCGGCCTGCCCGGGCACGGCCATGGCCGCGTCCACATCCGCGTGGCTCTGCAACACAGCCATCCTCAAGTACGGCTCCGCCGGTTTGAAGAAAATCCTCATGCCCGCGCTCGCCAAAGGCGAACAGATCGGCGGCTTCGCCCTGTCCGAACCCGGCGCAGGCTCGGACATCAACGCCATGGCCGCCACCGCCACAAAGGACGGCGACTGCTACAAACTTGAAGGCGTCAAAGGCCTCACCTGGAACGCGGCCGCGGCCCACGGCCTCATCGTGTTCGCCAGAACCGGCGACGGCCCCGGCGGCCAGCCCGCCCTCTCCGCCTTCGCCGTGGAAAAAAGCTGCGGCTACAAAGTCGGCGCACAGGCCAGAACCCTGGGCCTGCGCGGCGCACCCGCCGCCACCGTGGACCTGGCCGGCTGCCGCGTGTCCGCCGACGCCCTGCTCGGCGAAGAGGGTAAAGGCTGGGACATCGCCATGGACCTGCTCGACTACGGCCGCCTCCAGATGGCCGCCATGGCCATCGGCATCTCCACCGCCTGTTTCCTGGCAGCCAAAGCCTACGCCGAAGACCGCTCCGCATTCGGCAAACCCATCGGCGTATTCCAGGAAGTGGCGTTCAAAGCCGCGGACATCTACATCGCCGCCGACGTGCCCCGCCTGCTCACCAACCAGGCCTGCTGGAGAAAACAGAACGGCGAAAAATGCAGCGACCTCATCGCCAGCGCCAAGCTGCTCGCCTCCCAGAAAGCCGTGGAAGCCGCGCATAAATGCCTCCAGATTTTCGGCGGCGTCGGCTACACCCAGGACGCGCCCGCCGAGCGGCTCTACCGCGACGCCCGCTTCTTTGAAATCGGCAACGGCACCACAGAAATCATGCGCCAGGTCATCTGCAAAGACCTCCTCGGCCCGGATTTCTAAACCCCCCGGCGCGCCGCAACCCGGCCACCCGGACCCACACACCGCAACCCCAAAGGCGGGGCCCTCAAAAGCCCCGCCTTTTTATTGATTACTACTAAAAGGCCATAGCGCACAATGCAGCGAAACACAGGCACTGGCATCGCGCATCACAGCGCGCCTGTCCTCTGTTTTCGCGGGCGCAAAGCACCCAAACCCGGCGCCATCATGCACAATGATGGATGTCATCAGTCAATTTTGTATACTTCTCTACGGTGTCTGATAATGAAGATAGTAATCAGCTTAGCTTCTCGATCAAGCGAATAAATGGCGCGGTAGTCACCGAACCTGAGTTTATATGTTCCCTTGAATGGTCCTTTCAATGGCATATGGATACCCTGCCTTCGGCTTCCCCGCCCAAGGACGATCGGCGGGGGCTGGACTTCAACCAACTGGCTGTGCGCGCTGCCGGGCGCACGAGCGCGGGCGTCCCGCCCGCATCGCACAGCGCCATGCCCCGCGACACAAATCTGCGGGCAAAATCCACGCGCCCCGTGCATGTGAGTAACGAATAAGTGCCGAGAATACCGATATGTCCCGCACCAGTCTTTTCAGGGCGCGGCGTATTCCGCGCCCTCTATCCTGCCCATCCTGAAAAAACAGACTTGCGCCCATGGCACCACCCCCGCTCCATAATTATTCACAGCGCAATAAGTAATTGCGCATAAATGGGTAATGTGATAGAATGTCGGCATGAGAAAACTGATAATAGCAGATGCGCCGACCATTGTGCTTGGGCTTCAAGACGAAATACGACGCTCGGAGGAATCACGATACGACCACAGGCTTCATGGGGTTCTCCTTGTTGCACAGGGTCTATCATGTCAGCAAGTGTCTGGTTTGCTTGGTGATTCACCTCGAACAATACAGTATTGGATTAACCGGTTTGAGCGAGAAGGATTGGCAGGGCTCGTGGAAGGGGAAAGGACGGGCCGACCCAGGCGATTGAACGATGAGCAACTTGACGAGATTGGGGTTGCCTTGAGGCAGAGTCCCGAAGATGTTGGAATGATAGGAACCCTATGGGACGGGAAAACGCTGTCAGCCTTCATAAAAATGCGCTTTGGAGTCGACTTGAAAGCGAGGCAATGCCAAAACCTATTCAGGCAATTGGGATTTCGGCTGAGAAAACCAAGGCCAAGGATAGCTCATGCAGACCCCGCTGCCCAGGAGCAATATAAAAAAACTCAGAAAATGGAAGGATGATCCGGGAATAGACATCTGGTCACTTGATGAAGTGCATTTCCAACAGTACGGTTCGCGTTGCCGCATGTGGATTCCGCCAGAGGAAAAAGACCCAGTCGTGCTGCATCATCCAGGCAGACAGAGCGTAGGGTATTTCGGGGCTGTGCGTATTCGTGATGGCAAGCGCGTCTATCTGAGGGAGACGGGGAAATTCGACGGAGCCTCCTTTCTTGCCTTTATGAAACATCTGTGGAAAACAACATCGAGATCGGACAAACAGGCGGTTGTGATCACTGACAATGCCAGATACCATCATGCCAAAATGCATAAAGAATGGAGAGGGGCTCGTTCGGAACGCATGATATTTGATTTTCTCCCTCCATACAGCCCTGAGCTCAATCCGATCGAGAGATTGTGGAAGCTCACGCGGAGGCTCTGTTTACATAATCGATATTTTCCCCAGTTGGATGATGTGGTCTCAGTTGTGGAAAATCAATTCCAAGCTTGGTTGAAAGGAAGCGAAACAGTTCGCAAATTATGCGCAATTACTTAATGCGCTATGTATAAAAAGGTTTTTGCTTATAAAACGCACCTGTCCAGCTTGAGAAGGTTTGACGCTTTATCAAATAATGAGATACCCCGGACTTCAGTCCGGGGAGAGTTCATTCGTCTTTAAAATCAGAAGGCTTGATCTGGCTCAACCATTTGCGGAAGCGGTGGCGCTCGTCCATGGTATCCGAGGGGGAGATAAGTTCCCGCCGGGTCTGGTCCTCTTCACTGCGGGGCGCGAAGATCACAAACACCACGGCTTTTTCATCCTCGATTTCCGCCCAGCCGTGGATGGGGAGGTTGTCGCTGAGCATGGAGAAGAATTCCTCGGGCGGATCTTCCACAAGTTCAGTGATCTGCTCGGCCTCACGGTACAGGGTCTTCATGTGGGCCAGCTCGCCGTTGTCGGAAATGTAGAAAACAATTTTGAATGTTTTCTTCACGACACGCTCCTTGCGATACCCTACTTCATGTTCATGCGGCCGGAATCCTCGAATATGGATTTGAGCACGGCCACTGTGTCTCCGGTTTCGCCGCTCATGAACTCGCAAATAACACCATTCTTATTGATCACATACATTGTGGGCACGGCGTCGATTTTATAATCCTGGTGCATTTTTGTTTCTTTAATCACCGCCGCGGGAAAATCCACCACAATCTCATTCAAAGTTTTTTTAACGGTGTCCTCGTCCGCCTTGGTCTCGCCGTGCGTGACCGTGAGAACTTCCACATTGTACTTCTCGGCGAACTGGGTCGTAAATTTACGGATGCGGGGCAACTCGACCTTGCAGTGCGGGCAGGTCGGGCTCCAGAAAACCAGCAGCAGGTTGCCCTTGCCCTTGAGCTTGTCTTCGCTCCACGGGCGGCCTTTGAGATCCTTGACATCAAACGCCGGGGCGCGCTTGCCAACGAGCTTAAGCTTCTCGTCGTCGCGCGTGGTATACGGAATGAAGTCCACCTGCGGCACGGTCTTGCCCCTGGCCGCCAGGGCCAGCATTTCCTCGAATGTGAGGGTGCGGATGCGGCCGCTGAACTGGCGCATGGGCTGGGACACGAGCTTGCCGTTCTTGTCCAGCAGATAGGCCACGGGCAGGGGCTTGCTCACCTGGAACGCTTTGGCGCCATTAAGATCCGGGTCATACGCCAGGGTGAACGGCCACTTTTCCTTGCCGAATTCCTTTTTGGCTGTCTGCTGCTCGCTCTTGTCCTTGCCGCGCGTTACGGCGATGACTTTGAGGTTCTTGAACTGCTTGCCGGACGTGATAATCCGCAGCTTGTCCAATGCCTCTTTGCTGGCCTTGTGGTCGGGCCCGTAAAAAATAATGACCGCGGGCGCGCCAAGCTTTGCAATATTGATCTTTTTTCCATCTACTGTGATGAGTTGGAGCCGGTCCACTGTCTGGCCCTGCTCCACTTTTCCGCTGGCCTTGTTCTTGCAACCCAGGCAAAGGGCCGCAACAAACACCAGGCTCCAGATAAATAATTTCCGCGTCATGGATTTCCGCCTCTGTTCTGTGCTCTGTTTCATACTGATTCGTCGGTTTCGATTTTTCGAATGTGTCAGAATTTTTTCTCCGGACCCCGCCGCATATGAGGCGCCGGAGCCGGGCCGAACCAAATCCGGCGTCACTTACTTTTTAGCGGGTTTCGCGCTGCGATGCAAGGGGCGGGTTTGCAAAAGCACGCACCCGCGCCGGTCCGCAACGCGCGCGCCCCTCTTGTATCCGCTCCCCCTGATTGATACAATGCCCTATGACCGCGGCGCGCGCGCCGCCGACCCGCTCGGGAGGATTCACCGTGGCAAAGAAAACCGCAAACCGCAAACCCCAGAAACCGCTCTATGAAGTCGTGAACGTGCTCGGCGCGTCCGACGACAAGCTGCTCAAAATAAGCTCCGAGCGCATGCTCGCACTCAACATCAATGAAATGAAAACCATCCAGCGCCACTATACGCGCATGGACCGCAACCCCACGGATGTGGAACTCGAATGCCTGGCCCAGACCTGGAGCGAACACTGCAAGCACAAGGTGTTCAACGGCCTTATCCAGTACACCGAAGACGGCGCCGCAGAAACCATCGACAACCTCTTTAAAACAACCATCGTCAAGGCCACCGAGGATGTGCGCAAGAAACGCGGTAAAAACGACTGGTGCATTTCCGTGTTCAAGGACAACGCCGGGGTCATCGCCTTCGACAAGCAGGACCACCTCGCGTTCAAGGTGGAGACCCACAACCACCCCAGCGCACTGGACCCCTACGGCGGCGCCAACACAGGCATCGGCGGAGTCATCCGCGACCCCATGGGCACGGGCCTGGGCGCGCGCCCCATCTTCAACACCGATGTGTTCTGCTTCGCGTCCCCGGACACGCCCCACGACAAGCTGCCAAAAGGCATGCTGCACCCCAAGCGCATTTACAAAGGCGTGGTGGCGGGCGTGCGCGACTACGGCAACCGCATGGGCATCCCCACGGTCAACGGCTCCCTGCACTTCGATGACCGCTACCTGGGCAACCCCCTCGTGTTCTGCGGCACCGGCGGGCTTATCCCCGTGAACTGCATGCGCAAGGCCGCGCGCGCCGGCGACCTCATCGTGGCCGTGGGCGGGCGCACCGGACGCGACGGCATCCACGGCGCTACCTTCTCGTCCATTGAACTCGAGACCGAATCCGAAACCACATCCAGCGGCGCCGTGCAAATCGGCAACGCCATCGTGGAAAAGAAAATGCTCGATGTAATCATGCAGGCCCAGGCCGAAAAACTGTACACCTGCATCACCGACTGCGGCGCGGGCGGGTTCTCGTCCGCGGTTGGCGAAATGGGCGAAACCGTGGGCACGGAACTGGAACTCGAAAAAGCCCCGCTCAAATACGGCGGCCTGGCCCCGTGGGAAATCCTGCTCTCCGAAGCCCAGGAGCGCATGGTCCTGGCCGTGCCCCCGCACAAGCTCGAACGGTTCCTCACACTCTGCACGGATGAAGACGTGGAGGCCGTGGTCATCGGCCGCTTCACCGGCGATAGAAGATTCATCGTGCGCTACAAGGGCGTGACCGTGTGCGACCTGTCCATGAAATTCCTGCACGACGGCCTGCCCCGCCTCAATCTTGTTGCGGAATGGTCCCGCCCCACGTTCAAGGAGCCCACATTCAAAGAGCCGGCCAACCTCACGGCCTGGCTTGTGAAAGTGCTCGGCAGCTACAACGTGGCCAGCAAGGAATGGGTGATCCGGCAGTACGACCACGAGGTGCAGGCCGGCACCGTGATCAAGCCCCTCCAGGGCCGCAGCGCCCTGGGCCCGGGCGACGCCGCCGTGATTGCGCCCAAGATGAACAAGCGCCACGGCGTGGCCGTGAGCAACGGCATGGCCATCCGCTACGGCGACATCGACCCCTACTGGATGGCGGCCAGCGCCATCGACGAAGCCCTGCGCGGCATCGTGGCCGTGGGCGGCGATCCCGGCCACACAGCCATCCTCGACAACTTCTGCTGGGGCAACCCCACCAACCCGCGCCGCCTGGGCGACCTGGTGCGCGCGTCCCGCGCGTGCTGCGATGTGGCCGCGGTGCTCGGCACGCCCTTCATTTCAGGCAAAGACAGTTTCCACAACGAATTCTCCACCGGCGACGGCAAATCCATTGCCGTGCCCCCCACACTGCTCATCTCGGCTGTGGGCCGCGTCAACGATATCTCCAAATGCGTGACAACCGACTTCAAAGAACCCGGCAACCCGGTCTATGTCGTGGGCATGACGCACGATGAACTGGGCGGCTCCCAGTACTACCAGGTGCGCGGCGCCATGGGCAACAACGTGCCCCGCGTGGACGCGGACCTCGCCAAAGATACTTTCAATAAAATGGCGTCCGCCATCCGCCGCGGCGCGGTGCGCGCGTGCCACGACTGCTCAGACGGCGGCATCGCCGTGGCCGTGGCTGAAATGGCTTTCGGCGGCGAAACCGGCGTGTCCGTGACCGTGTCCAAAATCCCCACGGCGCCCGGCATCAAGCGCCTGGACAACATTCTGTTCTCCGAATCCAACACCCGCTTCATCGTGGAAGTGGACAAAAACAAGCAGAAACTCTTTGAGCAAATCATGCAGAAAATCCCGTGCGCGCAAATCGGCGAAGTCACAGCCGATGACACCGTGGCCTTCCTGGGCAAAGGCAAAAAGCCGGTCATCAAAGCCACCTGGGAAAAACTGCGCACCGCCTGGCGCGAACCCCTGCTTTGGTGAGAGATGCAGCAGATATCAGACAGCAGGACATAGACAGCAGACAGGAAACATAATGAACTTGCAGCGCGAAGTGCACCAAAAGAACATAACCCCTTGTTTTAAGCCGCAGGCCAAACAGCCCGCCCTTACTCCGCGTCTCCGCGCCTCCGCGGTATCCTTTCTTTTCGCACCCATGCACCAAGCACAAATTCCAAAGGACCTCCAACCATGCTGAACACCGTGAAAACACTCGTTCTGCGCGCCGCGGGCACCAACTGCGACCGCGAGACCGTCTATGCATTTGAAGCCGCCGGCGCGCAGGCGTCCGCCGTGCACATCAACCGCTTCATCCGCGGCGAAGACAACATGAGCAAATACCACATCCTGGCCCTGCCCGGCGGGTTTTCCTATGGCGACGACATCGCGGCCGGCCGCATCCTGGCCAATGAAATGGCCTACAAAGTCGCAGACCAGGTGCGCCGGTTCGTGGCCGACGGCAAGCTCGTGATCGGCATCTGCAACGGGTTCCAGGTCCTGATGAAAACCGGGCTCATCGCAGGCCTGGACAAGCCCGGCAAAACAGGCCGCGGACTGCCCCTGCAAAAAGCCACGGTGTTCGACAACGACTGCGGCAAGTTTGAATGCCGCTGGGTGCACCTCAAAGCCGCGGACAACGGCAACTGCATCTTCACAAAAGGCATGCCCGAAATCATCGCCCTGCCCATCGCACACGGCGAAGGCAAAGTCATGCTCGACTCGGACCAGACCCGCCAGTCCCTGTGGGACAACAACCAGGTCGTGTATCAATATGTGGATGAAAGCGGCGCATTCGGCGACTACCCCGTGAACCCCAACGGCAGCACCGACCACATCGCCGGCATCTGCGACCCCACGGGCCGCGTGTTCGGTCTCATGCCCCTCCC
>Ga0351876_1188_pt1 | contig 13700 bp, 3 predicted proteins | sample BONcelFGM3001C15_FD_206774 | JGI IMG/M metagenome (GOLD analysis project Ga0351876, IMG submission 206774) | Enriched cells from coal bed in the Powder River Basin, Montana, United States - BONCAT cells FGM rep3 HSBNCT.FGM.300.1.C15 ...
CCTCCTGGTCCGGCGCGGGCCCGCGCTCCGACGCCCCGGCCGTGCGCGCGCGCCACACCGCCCGCGCACTCGCCATTCTCTGCATGACCCTGCCGGACAAGCAACTGCGCGAATCCTGGATCAGCGACACCGTGTCCGCACTCACGGACCTGGTTACCAAAGACTTCGACTCCGTGAGCAAAGACCCCTACGCCATGGCCTACAGCGCCCACGCCCTGCGCCTGTACCGTGACCGGCTCGAAAACAAAAAACCGCGCATGCCCAAAATCTGCGGACCCGAAGACTGCCCATACTCACGCATGCGCCCGTAATGCTCAGACATACGTATCGCACACCGTAATCATGCAAACAGGCAATAGCCCTGTATGCGGTATTTCAATTATTTTGTCGAATTGCTATCGCAGACTCAGCATCGTATCATGCATTGCGTTTATTTATTGTATGGGAGCCTCTGAATGCCGGAATATATTGAAAAAGAGATATTTGAAGAAGTGCTGCTGTGCGACAGGCAGGGCGGGCTGAACCCCGGGGCCGTTGCCTGGTCCCGAAAACCCCTGCACATTGCCAACATGCGCGGCAACTGGCCCAGGAAAAAGAAATGGAACCATTGGGTCATCACATCCGACACGTTTTCGTTCTGCGCATCCCTGTCAAATATCGACTATATCGGGCTTGCGCATGCTTACTTTCTTGACTTCGCAACCGGGGAATTAATCGAACACACAGTCGTGCTCCCCCTGGGCCTTGGCTGCCGCCTGCCCGAGCGCCTGGAGCAGGAGGCTTATTTCAAGAACCGCAAAATCATGATGCGTTTCAAGTATAATCTGGACGGATTATCCATTACCGTGGAATCCCGGCAATTCGGCGGCGAAAAACTCAGCGCCGATATCCAGGTGCATATCCCCGCGGAGCACGAATCCGTGAACGTGGCCATTCCCTTTGGCAGGGGCAAATACCGATACACATCCAAGCAGACAGCCTTGCCCGCAAGCGGCGCAATCCGAATCGGAAACCGCGAATATCAGTGCAACCCGGATAACACATTCGCATCCCTGGATTATAACCGGAGCATCTTTGACTACCGCACAAACTGGAACTGGGCCAATGCAGCGGGCCGCCGCAATGGCAACAGCATCGGGCTGAATTTCGGGTCCAGATGGCGCAACGCGACCACGCTCACCCAGAACGGGATCTGTTTCAACGGAATCATCCACAAAATCAGCGAAGACATCCTCTTCACTTACAACAGCAAGGATTACATGGAGCCGTGGATTTTTAAAACAGAAAAATCAAACAGGGTCAACCTCACGCTCACGCCATTTTACGAAAAACTCATTTGCGAGGATTTCGCCATAATCAAAACCCATGTGCATCAGGTGTACGGAACCTTTTCGGGTACAATCGAACTTGATGACAAAACCACAATCAGTATCAAAGATCTCATAGGCTGGTCCGAAGAGCAGAATGCAAAGTGGTGATTCCGCAGTCCCGGACATTTTCGCATCGAATCAGCACATTGCAACGCACATGCACATCGGCCCATGACACGAACTATCACCGGGATTCATCAACATTCCAAAATTTTATGATGATTATTTGCATTTCAAGCTTGTTCCCTGAAATTCAACAACAATGTTGTTTATTTTTAAAATCAAGAAATAAAATCACCATATCATTCGTTTTGAATTTAAGATCATCGGTATTACACCGGATACACATGTGCAAAAGGATTTCAAAAACCGGGGCGGCTGGCTGATTTTTCAGGCTGTATGTGCTATAATTTATTTGCTTCGGGGATATAATAAAAGCGATATACAATGACACAGAGCCATCGGGCCGGACATAATTTCTTTTTCAAATCCAATTTGTTGATAATTTTATGCGTGTTCGTTTTTACGGCTGCTGCCGGAACCGGTGCGGTTGCGGCGGATCATGTTCTGGGCGCTGGGTGGCGCTTGTTCAGTGTGCCGGAAAAATATGCTGCGCACGCGGATTTGGGCGCTCTGCTGCCGGAAAACTGCACGGTATTTACTTTGCAGAATGGTTTGCCTGTGCGCGTTGCGCCCGGGGCTGTGGCGCCTGGCCGCGGTTACTGGCTTTATTTGTCCGAACCCGCAGCCCTGCACCTTGATGAGCCGGATGCGTGGCAGGCGCGTGCGTTTTCTGTTGCCCTGACTCCGGGCTGGAACATGATCGGCGTGCCCCTCGATACCTCGGCCCTGCCCGGCGAAGCTCTGCGCGTGGCCGGGCGGGCCGCCACAGACGCACCCCAGCTTCGCCCGGGTATTTATTTCTACAATCCATCCACAAAGGAATATGAGCCGGCCTCTGTGCTGGAGCCATGGACCGCGTATTTTATATATGCGCGCGAAGCCGCCACGCTCACGTTTACTCCGCCCGATACCGAGGGCGGCGACGGGTTTTATGCGCTGCCGTTTGACGCGCAGAGCATTGTGGCTGATTCCGGGGCCGGCGCGCCCGCTTATATCCAGGGCCAGATGCTTGTGGCCATGGACCCGGCCCTGAGCGCCGAACAAGCTGCCGCGGCCCTGCGCGCGGCAGGGTTCGAGCCCGCGGGCGCTGAGGTTTTGGCTGGAATATACCAGGTGCGCGTGCCCCAGGGCATGAGTGAAACCACTGCGGCTGCGGCGCTTGCTGCGGTGCCTGGCGCGCAGGGCGCTGCGCCCAATTATGTGCTGTCCGCGCTGAACCTGCCGGATGATCCGGTTTTCGCCATGGCGAACAGCCCGGTTGCTGGCGTCATCGACAATTCCGATTATTACGCGTATGAAATTATCGGCATGGCCGGGGCCTGGGGTATTTACGATGAGCCGGGCCGTCCCCTGGTGGCCGTGGTGGATACGGGGGTTGACGCATCGCATCCCGAACTGGCCGGGCGCGTGCTGTCGGGCCGCGATTTTGTGTCCGGGGGCGTGTCCGTGGACACGTCCGACGGCAACGGGCACGGCACTCAGGTGGCGGGCGTGATTGCAGCCCGGGGCGGCAACGCGCAGGGCGGGGCCGGCATGTGCTGGAACTGCCGCATCCTGCCCGTAAAAGTATGCAACGCGCGCGGGCAGTGCCCGCTGTTTTCTGTTATCAGCGGAATCGGGTATGCCGCGGCCATGCGCGCGCCGGTTATCAACATCAGCCTGGGCGCGTCATTCCCCGCAGATTCCCATGCCGCGGACATGTTTAACGCGGCCCTGGATGTGGCGCGCGCGCGCGGGCTCACGGTTATCGCGGCCGCGGGCAACAACAATGCGGACGCCGGCACATTCCTGCCCGCGGCCCTGCCCGGGGTAATCAGCGTAGCGGCCACGGACCGCGATGACACCCGCGCCGCGTTTTCCAATTTCGGCGCATCCGTGGATCTGGCCGCACCCGGCAAAGACATTTACACGACCGACACGGGCGGGGGCTACAAAACCGTGGGCGGCACGTCTTTGTCCGCAGCGTTTGTATCAGGCCTGGCCGGTGAAATCCTGTCCGCCATGCCCGACATTACCGCCTCGGAAATTGAGCGCACCCTGCGCGGCACCGGGGTGGCTGTGGCCACGGATCAGCCCGTGGGCATGCGCATTGACGCGGGCCGCGCATTGCAGGCCCTGGACACGGTGCGCGTGGTGCGACCCGCGGGCGCAAACAAAGCGCCCGATATTTCCGGGGCCACGGCTTCACCCGCTGTTGCCCCGCCGGGCGCGGCTATTGTGCTGCGCGCCGACGCTTCGGACCCGGACGGGGACGCACTGTCCTTTGAATGGACCGCGCCCGCAGGATCTCTTAAATATGAAAACGCGCGCGAGGCTTTGTGGGACACAGCGGGCCTGGACCCCGGCGATTACTCGCTGCTCGTACACGTGAGCGATGCGTACGGCGCCACCGTGCATGAATCCGTAACCGTGACCCTGGCCGGCGCATCCCAGCGCCTTGAAATCGAGCCCCTGGATCCGTTTACGCCCATCACCGAAACCTTTACATTCCGCGCATGGCTGATTGAATCCGACGGCGCGCGCACACAGGTTGCGGCGCAGTGGGAGAGCGGGGATGCGGCCATTGGCGCGATTGACGCGGACGGCGTGTTCACGCCTGCCGGGGCATCGGGCCGCGCGCCAATTACCGCGCGGTTCGGCGGCCTCACGGCTGAAGCGTCCATAGAAACCGGGGATCCGGTCGCCAGCCCGTGGGCCGGGGAGCAGGCCCTGGAACTGCCCGACGCCGGAGCCGTGCTCGGCACGGTCAGCGGCGGCTCATGGTCCTGGACCGAAAACTCCGCATTCATGATCGGATCCGTGGTCGTCAACGTTGTGTTCATGGAATCCAACGGCAGCATCGACGCCAACCAGTTCAACTGGACCACGGCGCAGAAAGATCAGGCTTACGCGGAAATCAAGACCGGGCTTGACTGGTGGGAATCCCTGGAACCCAATGCTTATTTGTCGTTCAATATCCTGCCCTATGAAACATTCAGCACCGGATATGAACCCACGACCAGGCAGAGCGCGCAGGATTATCTGTTTGTCAGCCAGTACCTGGCCTCCAAGGGGTACAGCGGCTCCTATTCCGCCAACCCCAGAATCAATGCGGTTTACAACAACAGAAAATTCGCCGATGACATGCGCACACAGCGTAAACTCGACTGGGCGTTTACGATTTACGTAGTCACCGGGAATTCAAAATTCACAGACGGCCGGTTCGCCTATGCGTGGCTCGGCGGTTCGTCCATAATGATGACCTTTCAGAACGACGGGTGGGGCATCGATAACATGGACAAAGTCACGGCGCATGAAACCGGGCACATTTTTCAGGCCCTGGACCAGTACAGCGGGGCATGCACCAATTGCACGGATCTGGGCGGTTATCTCCAGGGCGTGAACAGCAACTGCGTGACATGCAGCGCCGCGCCCAGCATCATGAAAGGCAATTCATGGATCGCCGACCCCACGGTGCGTGTGCAGATCGGGTGGCGCGACAGCGACGGCGACGGCGTGCTCGACCCCGTGGACCCGGGCTGGGGCGGCGCCAGCTCCTTTACCCTCAGCCCGCCCGCAGCTACCGTGGCCAGCGGTTCCACCGTGGACATGACCGCGACCCTGCTTAATTTCAAAGGGGACACCATTCCGGCCGCCACCGTGACCTTCATCACCACGGCGGGCAGCATCGCGCCCACGCCCGTGCGCACCTGGCTTCCGGGCGAAGCCACATCAACCCTCACAACCGCGTGCGCCACAGCCACCGTGACCGCATCCACAACAGGCGTAGCCAATGTAACATCAATCATCACCGGCACCTGCGCCAGCGGGGTCACCCCGCCCACAAACCTTGTGGCCACAGCCAACTGCCCGGACGTGGACCTTACCTGGACCGCGGCTGCGCCCGGCACATATGACCGCTACACAGTCAAGCGCGCCACAGTGTCCGGCGGCCCCTATGCCACAGTCACCACCGGCATCACCACCACGAGTTACACAGACCCCAACCCGGGCGGCGGCGTCTATTATTACGTGGTCGTTGCATACAAAAGTACCAACCCTCTTGATGCCACGTCCGCGAGCAATCAAGCCAATGTCACGCTCAGCTGCGGGGGCGCGCCGCCCGCAACCTTGACGGCCACGGCCAATTGCCCGGACGTGGATCTGGCCTGGAGCGCGGCCACGCCCGGCACGTATAACCGGTACACCGTGAAGCGCGCCACGGTTTCGGGCGGCCCCTACGCCACCATCACCACCGGAGTCACCACTACATCATACACAAACGCCAATCCCGGCAACGGCACGTATTATTACGTTGTCGTGGCTTATAAAAGCACGAATCCGCTTGATGTCACGGCCGCAAGCGGCGAGGCCAGCGCAACCTTGAATTGCAGCGGGGCCACAGGCACCTGCATCGTATCGTCCAACGCCAACTCAGGGGCCAACACCCTGCGCCAGTGCATCATCGACGCCAACGCCAACCCAGGGCCTGACACCATCCAGTTCGATCCGGGTATGGCGGGACAGACCATTACGCTGCTCAGCTCACTTCCGGCGCTCACGGATGATGAAACCACGATTGACAACACAACCGGCGGTGAGGTTGTGGTCAGCGGCAATAACGGGAGTTTTCACTGTTTGCCTATTGAATCGGCAAGCAATACAATCAGTGGGCTGACAATGCTGGAATGCGGCACCACAGGCACCACTTTCATATGCGACGCTGCTATCTATATTGACGGGTCAAATGCTCATGGGAATACCATTTCAGGCAACTATCTTGGGACTGACATGGCGGGCAGCAGCGGCCGAGGGAACAAATGCGGGGTTTACGTGCATGACGCTTCTTATAACACAATAGGTGGCGCTACGGCTTCCCAGCGGAATATCATCTCGGCGAACAGGGTCCACGCTGTTTATATTGGTTGGAATACCTGCGAAGGCAATAAAATAATCGGCAATTATATAGGTCCTGACCCAACTGGAACAGTTTCAATAAGTCCTTCTCTCTCACAGAATCCCGCTGTGCAGGTGGAGGCCAACAATACTATCATAGGGGGATCGGCTCCAGGAGAAAGAAATGTCATTTCAGGAAATGAGGGGTTTTATGGCGCAGTTGCCCTTTCAGGGGATAACAACAAAATCATTGGCAATTACATCGGTGTAGATGTTACCGGTGTTCAAGCCTTACCCAACCATAGGGGAATTAGCCTCAAAGGGGATCGCAACTTCATTGGTGGTTCTAATTCAGGCGAAGGGAATGTTTTTGGCCCCACGAATTTTGGCGGTGCGATTATTATTTTTGAAGGAACGTTCAACAAGATTTTCGGAAATTACATTGGAACGGATTCCACAGGCACCGTTAATTATACTATCACTGATAGTGCAATTGTTCTTATGTGCTCTCTTATCTCTCAAAAAACCAATAATAATCAAATTGGCGGATCTAATCCTGGAGAATCCAATATTATTGCAAACTCGACCGGTGTTGGTATTACATTAGGAGGGAACAGCAATTCAGATTGCGATAATAATAAATTTTCTCGAAATCGAATATACAATAATGCGTTAATGGGGATATATGTTGACAGCACCAGTAATAACGGCATTCAAAAACCCACAATCACAACTGTCACTGCCAACGGCACGAACTACGACATTTCCGGAACGGTGAATTGTCCGGCGTATCCCTGCACCGTGGAATTGTTCCGCGCGGACGACAGCGCTGCGGGCGTGACCGCGGACGCGGGCGGGGGCGAGGGCTATGCATATCTGACATCCACCACGGTGGCCGCGGGCGCGGCGTTTTCGTTCACCAATGTTTCCATCAGCACCAACAGCACCAAGGTCAGCGCCACGCTTACAGACGCGGACGGCAACACCAGTAAGTTCTCCAACAACGGCGATTTGCCTCCCACGCCTGTGACCAATGGCGCTGCGTGTGACCTGAACTGGCCCACGTACCATTGCAACAACCACAACACGGGCGCGAGCGCGGCCACTGTGGATCTGCCCCTGAGCCTGCTCTGGAAATTCAAGGCGGCGGATGTTGTGTTCGGCATGCCCGCGGTGAATGGGGACAGGGTATTCATCGGTTCTTTCCGGAAAATGTATGCCCTGAACAAGCTGACCGGCGCACAGTTGTGGAGCTATAACACAGGCAACAACACCTACACACCCGCGGTCGACGGCGGGTTGGTTTACTTCACGTCCATGGACCATAAAATTTACGCGGTCCGGGAAACAACCGGCGCCCTGGTGTGGTCATACACCGCCGGCAACGAAATCTACGGTTCCCCCACGGTGCAGAACAACCGGGTGTTTTTTGGCGCCGCGGATCGCAAAGTCTATGCGCTCAATGCGACCACCGGGGCGTTGCTCTGGACCTACACCACGGGTGGTATTGTGAGTGTAACGGCGTCCGCGGCCGACGGCCTGGTGTTTATCGGTTCCGACGACCACAAGGTTTACGCCCTGAACCAGGTCACAGGCGCCAAGGTGTGGGAATTCCTCACAGGCGATCGCGTCTCAAGCGGCGCGCCAACCGTGGCCGATGGCATGGTGTTCATCGGGTCCTTCGATCACAAGGTTTATGCGCTCAATGAACTTACGGGCGCCAAGGTGTGGGAATTCCTCACAGGCGACACGGTGCGGACTGCCCCGGCCGTGGCCAATGGCAGGGTTTTCGTGGGCTCGTACGATAATAAAGTTTATGCCCTGAATGAAACCACAGGCGCGAAATTATGGGAATACAACACAGGCAGCTTTGTTTATTCCAGCCCCGTGGTCGTGGACGGCAAGGTGATCGTGGGGTCCGGCAACGCCAAGGTCTATGTGCTGGATGAAAGCACGGGCGCCAGGTTGTGGGAATACACCACAGGCGGCATGGTCTATTCCTCCGCGGCCGTGGCCGGGGGCATGGTGTTCATTGGTTCCAACGACACCTATCTATATGCCTTCGAGCATGTTGCGCCCACGCCGCCCGTGGCCACGGCCACGGTCACGTGTCCCGATGTGAATCTTTCATGGAGCGCTGCCGCGCCCGCGGAATATAACCGTTACACAGTCAAGCGCGCCACGGTTTCCGGCGGCCCCTACGCAACCCTTACCACGAACCTCAGCACCACGAGCTACACGGATCCCGCGCCCGGCAACGGCACTTACTATTACATTATTGTGGCTTATCAGAGCGCCTATCCCTATTACAATACGACCAGCACGGAGATTGCGGTGGTTGTAAATTGCACGGCCACGAATATCGTGCCCACACCCTGCGGCACAAACTGGCCCTTCTATATGTGCAACGTGGAAAACTCGGGTGAGGGCGCAAGCAATGTGGCCCCTCCATTCAGAGTGAAATGGCGGCAGCCGATTTCCGCATCCTGGTCCGCCGTGTCTGTGAAGGATGGCATCGCGGTCACGACATCAAAGGATGGCAAAGTGTATGCCTATAATGCGGATAACGGGACCCTTTTGTGGACCAGAAGCGCGGGTGGAGCATACATGGATAATACCCCGGCCATTGGCAATGGTCTGGTGTATGTAGTGCCCAGTTCGGGCGGCATCATGTATGCGTTGAATATCAATACCGGCGCCACAGTCTGGCAAAAGAATGTGGGCAGTGCGGCTGGCGGATCCCCTGTCACAGATGGCGCGAATGTCTATGTGGCGGCATCGGGCTTATATGTATTGAATGCATTGACCGGGGCCACATTGTGGACCGGGAGCGCGTCTTATGATGCGGCGCCGGCGGTTACGGCTGACCGGGTTTTCGTGGTATATGCCGGAGCAATTCGTTGTTATAACAAAAGCTCCGGCGCTCTGATATGGGTCAGTACGAGCCTGGGGAGCATCCAGGGTTCGTCACCCGTGCTTTGGAAAGACAAAGTTTTTGTAGGCGAAAACAACTTAGAAAGAATCGTTGCCTTGAACATTGATTCAGGCGCTATCGTCTGGACGCACGATTTGGGCACTGAACCCTTGGATTCAACCTCAGCTATCGCCGACGGGGTTTTATTTGTAGGGGGCAAAAACGGCTATATCTTTGCTGTGGATGCACAAACCGGAACCAGGAAATGGGAGACGAGCGTTACTTCATACACAAGCAACAGCCCCCCCGCAATTACCACGGCCAACGGGTATGTGTTTTCCGGCCAATGGAATGCGAGCGCCGTCGACAAGAATTTTACGGTTCTGAACGCTTCTACCGGGGCGATTGAGTGGACGTATAACATTGGCTCAAATAGATCCTATTCGCCCCCGGCCATTGCCAACGACATTGTTTATATTACCACTGATGGAACAACCGGCACCGAAATTATCGCTTTCGAACCGGACATCGCCACCGGCACGGTGACTCCGCCCGTGATAACGGCTGCGCTCAATTGCCCGGACGCGGATATCACCTGGACGGCCGCGTCTCCATCAAGCTATGACCGCTACACCGTGTACCGCGCCGCCGCAAGCGGCGGACCCTATACCCAGATAGCCACGGGCCTGTCCACTTTAAGCTACACCGACAGCATGCCGGGGCAGGGCCTGTACTATTATGTGGTCGAAGGTTACAAGAGCGGCAGCCCGGGCGACAAGACCGGGTATTCCAATGAAGCGTACGTGGATGTGGACTGCGATGTAACCCTGTCCGTGGCGGGCCAGTGCACGCCCATCCTCACGTGGAATCCGTCCGGGGACCCGGCCATGAACCGCTACACCGTGCGCCGATCCGCAACCAGCGGCGGGCCGTGGACCGATGTGGGAACCAACATCACCGCCACCACGTGGCAGGATACAGGAACCGCGGACCATACCGCATATTTCTACACGGTCGTTGCGTACCGCTCCACCAACCCGTTGAAGAAAAGCGATCCGTCCAATGAAGTGACGATGACCACGGACTGCGCGCCGTTCGATGTGGAAGCCCTGGCCATGTGCCCGGATGTGCTGGTCACCTGGAATGCGCCCAACTCGCCCGTGTTCAACCGGTTCACCGTGTTCCGCAGCACCGCCAGCGGCGGTCCCTGGACCCAGATCGCAACAGGCTTGTCCCTCACAAGCTACACGGACACGCCGCCCGCATCCTCGGGACAGACCTATTACTACGTGGTGCAGGGCTATGAAAACGGCAATCCGGGCAATAAATCGGATTATTCGCCCGAAGCCTTTGTCGCCAATTTCACGTGCCCGTATCCCGAGCCCCAGAACCTTGTGGCAACGCTCAAATGCCCGGACATCGAACTTACGTGGAATTCTGTGGCCGAGGCCACAGGATACCACATTTACCGCGCCACCACCTCGGGCGGTCCCTACACACTGCTGGAACAGGAGGTCGCGAGCCCGTACACCGACACCACAGCCGCCACGGGATCCACGTACTTCTACGTGGTCACCGCGTTCTACAGTTCCATGGCCGGGCAGGAAAGCGGGTACTCCAACGAAGCGGCAATAACCAAAAACTGCGGCACAAATACGCCGTATACTTATGACTACGACTGCGGCAACAAAATTCCGCCTCACTTCAGCGCGCCCACGCCCGACGGCGAATTGTACCGGCCGTGGGAAGTGGCCACGGACCCGGCGGGCAATATGTACGTGTCCAACTCCATCAATAACCGCATCGAGAAATATGACAAAGATTGCAAGTTCATCAAGAAATGGGGCGCGCCCGGCAATTACCCCGGGCAGATGACCGAGCCGCGCGGCATCGTGTATAACCCGTCCGACGGGCTCATCTACGTGACAGATGCATACGAGCGCGTGCAGGCATTCACCACGGACGGCGCATACTCGCACGGATGGTACGCGCCCAAAGCCGTATCCCTTGCCGTGGACGGGGCCGGATCCATTTACGTGGTGCAGCACAAGCTTCTGGGCTACCTGGCCAGGTACGACACCAACGGCGCGCCGATCGCGCAGTGGTATATGCCCAACATCCTGGGCGTTGGCGTGGACCCGACTTCGGGCACAGTTTACGTGACCACGAACACAGCCATCCAGGCCCTGGACAGCGGCGGCAATGTCACGGCCACCATTGGAGCGGGGCAAGTGGCCAATCCCGCGGGCATTCATTTCAGCCCGGACGGCCGCATGTTCGTGTCTGACACGGGCGCGCGCCAGGTGTTCATCTTCCAGGGCGGGCTGCTGCTGGACACCGTGGGGCAGGGCGGCCTGGCCGCTGGCGAATTCACGGAGCCCACAGATGTCTGGGTGGTGGATGACAAAAAGCTCCTGGTCCTGGACCGCCAGCACGACCGCGTTAATATCTTTTCCCAGAAATGATTTTACTTCTTAACGGATTCATCCGTTGACTTTTATCCTTCAATAATTCTGATGATTTTTATAAAATTTCAATGCGTTGCGTCGATTCGCATTCAATGCATGGATTGCAAAATAGATAATATTCATTAATAAATAACAATTGAACATAAAATGTTTGTGCTTGTTGAGTAACCTGATCCCGTATTAAAGTTGTGCAATGATGAAGAATGGCATATATTCGGATCAGGAGCACTTGCAGGTGCTGCCGGGGCGGAGGGCTCACTATGTATTTGTGGCGTAATCAAGGCCTGGCGGTTCGTGTTTATTCCCTTTTCGGTATTCTATTAGTCATGGCTCTTATTGGCGGCGTAATTACCATCTGGTACGCTGCGAACACGGGGCGCATGCTGCGAATCATGATGGAGCAGGATGTTACGGCTCTGGAGGCGGCGCGCGAACTGGAAACTGCGTTGGTCAGCCAAAAAGGATTTCTCACATATTATTATATCGACCAGAACCCTGACTGGCTCCAAAAACTTGAAAGCCGCAAACATGAATTCAACGATGCCCTGGACACAGCATTTAAACACACGCATACGGACAGAGAACGGGATATCCTTATAAAGATTCGGGATGAGTACATGGAGTATTCCCACTCTCGTGACCAAGTTGTCAAATTGTATAAGGCCGGCCGGTTTGAAGAGGGATCGGATTTGCACTGGAAGATCCGGCTGAACTTTTTCGCCATTCACGACCTGGCCGAGGATTACAAGCAAATTTATACAAAAAATATCATAAATACGCAGAACAACCTGCGCGGGCGCGCCGTGGAGATGCGCAACTTCGTGATTGCCGGGATGGCCTTGCTGCTGAGCCTGGGCATCGGGTTCGGGGTTACCCTGGCCACACAGGTGATCCAGCCCATCCGCCGGTTATCTGCGGCCGCGGCCGGTGCAGACGGGCAGGACGGGCAGCGCGAGAACGAAATGAAACAGCTCAGCCGCAGTGTGCATGGACTTATTGAAAACGTTGGCGCCACAAAAAAGGAACTCGAACAAAGCCGGGAACTGCTGGAGCACTCCGAGAAGATGGCCCTGCTGGGCAAGCTTTCCACCGAAGTGGCGCACAGTATCCGAAACCCGCTCACATCCATCAAAATGCGCTTGTTTTCCCTTCAGCGAAGCCTGGATTTAAACGAAAACCAAAAGGAAGATATTGAAGTTGTTTCCGAGGAAATGCGCCGCCTTGATAATATCGTGCGCAACTTTTTGGAGTTCTCCCGCCCGCCCAAGCTCAAGATGCAGTCTGTGCGTGTTTCAGACCTGATGAGCATGACCCTGGCGTTGTTGCATCACCGGTTAAAAATTGCGGGCGTGGTTGTGGAGCGCCGCACACAGGATGATTTGCCGCATGTGAATGCGGATCCCGAACTGCTCAAGGAAGTGCTGGTGAATTTCATTGTGAATGCGTGCGACGCCATGGACGACAAGGGTGGGAAGATCCGGATTCAGGAAATGGAAGCCGTGGCCGAACACATTGGGCGCGCTGTGGTCGTGCGCATTCAGGATTCAGGACCGGGCGTGCCCGAGGAGATTAGAGACCGTGTTATGGAACCGTTCTTCACAACCAAGGCCGAAGGCACAGGGCTCGGGCTGTCCATTGCACGGCGTATCATCGAGGAACACGGGGGCCGCATCGACCTGTCTTCGCCCGATAGCGGGGGCGCTTGTTTCAGCATCAGCATTCCCATTCCCGAAGGCGAGGAATCCCCATGACCCAGATATTGATTGTAGATGACGATACGCAGCTCAGGGACAGTTTCCGCAAGCTGCTCATTGATGAAGGCTTTGACGTGGATATCGCTCCCGACGGCGAAACGGCGCTGGAAATGGTGCGGCGCCAGCCGCCCGATCTGGTGGTCATGGACGTGCGCATGCCGGGCATGAACGGGCTTGAAACGTTTACGGAAATGCG
>Ga0351876_1189_pt1 | contig 13566 bp, 12 predicted proteins | sample BONcelFGM3001C15_FD_206774 | JGI IMG/M metagenome (GOLD analysis project Ga0351876, IMG submission 206774) | Enriched cells from coal bed in the Powder River Basin, Montana, United States - BONCAT cells FGM rep3 HSBNCT.FGM.300.1.C15 ...
GCTGTCCAATGTGCTGGTTCTGGCCGTGTTCGGCGTGGGCCTGCTGGCGGCGTACATGCTGGCCAAGCCCTCGGTGCAGTTGCATTATGCGTACAGCACGGCTGTGCAGGCCGGGGAAGCCGGCGAGAGCGGGGAGCCCTCATGGGCCGGCCGCATCACCGGTATTGCCTGGGGTATTATCCCTGTGGCGGGCGAGAGCGATCAGCGCCTGGTGTCGGCTGTGGAGCTGGCGTCCCGGGCTGCGCCCAATGCGCCCGCGGCGCAGAATTTCAGGGCCGCGCTGGCCGCGGCCGGAATGTCCAGATTGCAGGAAATGGGCAATGCTGCGGCCACGGCCCGTTTTGGGCGCTGGGCGCGCAGCAACGGCGCTGCGGGCCAGGCATTGAACCAAATCGAATTCCAGAGTCTTTCCACGGCCGCGAGCCAGGCCATGCGCCAGGGCAAACATAAGGAAGCGCAGAGTTTTGTGGATGCCATGAATTCCCGCCTCGAGGACCCGGCGTATCCCGGTCCCGGACTGCACGATCAAGCGGTTCTGGAAGCGGCGCGCGTGCGGTTCCTGTGTTTGGCCCATGCCGCGGGCGCGGCTGTAACTGCCGGGGATCCGGAAAAGGCTTTCAAACTTATTGAGCCGGTGCTGGACAGCAACGCCGGTATCGATCCCGGGCTGGCCAAAGCCTTCGCCGGGTTGAAACAGAAAATCAAAGATGCTTTGTCCGAGCGCGCCGCAAGCGTGCGCCAGGAACAGGGCGGGCAAGCCGCACAGCCAATTATGGATATGGCGGGCCGCCTCTGAACAGGGGCGCAATGTGTTATCCGGACGGGATTTACAGGACAATGAGCGACGCGCAGGAAAAAGGAATTGATGACAGCCTCCAAATGGTGGACGGCGGGGAACAGGGTTCATACCTCACGCGGTGTGTGGCCATCGTTACCATTCTTCACGAGTTCGGCATCCTGGATGAACTCATTCAGACCGGACGGCTGGACCCCAAGGATGTGGACCGGCGTGTGGAAATTCTCGAGAAAAAATTCCCGGGGTTTCGCGCCCTGGGCAGGGAAATAAATCAACCTGATTGATACACATCATTAGAACAGAAAGGTGTTTGAACAATGCCGGAAAAAAAGATTCTTCTCAGTGAAAAAGACCTGCCGCGCAAGTGGTATAACATTGCGCCGGATCTGCCCGAGCCCCTGGCTCCTCCGCTTAACCCGCAGACCAGGGAGCCCCTGGGACCGGAAGCACTGGCGCCGATTTTCCCCATGGCCCTCATTGAACAGGAAATGTGCCAGGACCGCTGGGTGGACATTCCCGAGGAAGTTCTGGACATTTACGCCATGTGGCGGCCCACGCCCATGTTTCGCGCTACGAACCTGGAAAAGCTCCTCGATACGCCCGCAGAGATTTATTACAAATACGAGGGCGTGAGCCCGGCCGGAAGCCACAAGCCCAACACGGCCGTGGCCCAGGCTTATTACAACAAGCGCGAAGGCGTCAAGCGCATCGCCACCGAGACCGGCGCCGGCCAGTGGGGCAGCGCGCTGAGCCATGCCTGCAGCATGTTCGGCATTGAGTGCATGGTTTATATGGTCAAGGTCAGCTTCACGCAGAAACCTTACCGCAAATCCATGATTGAAACCTGGGGCGCCAAGGTTGTGGCCAGCCCCAGCGAACTCACGGAATCCGGCCGCAGTATCCTGGCAAAAGATCCCAACAGCACAGGCAGCCTGGGCATCGCCATCAGCGAAGCCGTGGAAGATGCGGTCAAGCGGGACGACACCAAGTACGCCCTGGGCAGCGTGCTCAACCACGTGATTCTGCACCAGAGCGTGATTGGCCAGGAGTGTTTGAAGCAGTTTGAAAAAATCGGCAAGCTGCCGGACATCATCATCGGCTGCCACGGCGGCGGCAGCAACTTCGCGGGCCTGTCGTTCCCGTTCGTGCCGCTCAAGGCCGAGGGCAAGGATATCCGCATTGTGGCCGTTGAGCCCAAGTCGTGCGCCACGCTCACCACCGGCAATTACGACTATGATTTTGGCGATGTGGCCGGGTTCACACCGCTCATGATGATGTACACTCTGGGTCACGATTTTGTCCCGCCCGGAATTCACGCGGGCGGCCTGCGTTACCATGGTGCGGCTCCTCTCACGAGCCTTCTGCTCAAGCATAATATCATCGAGGCCGTGGCCTATAATCAGCTCGAAGTCTTCGAGTCCGCAATGAAATTCGCACGCACCGAAGGCATGATTATCGCTCCTGAATCCGCGCACGCTCTGCACGGCGCAGTGGTCGAGGCCCTCAAGTGCAAGGAAACCGGTGAGAAAAAGGCCATCCTGTTCGGCCTGTCCGGGCACGGCTTCTTTGACATGAGCGCGTATGATGCGTATCTTGCGGGCGACCTGGGCTGATTCGGAAATACACGGCGGTTCTGAACATTGACAGCGGGATGAATGTCCCGCATCACGTATAAATGCGGCGGCTCAACACAAGTAGGTAAAGGTGAGAGCAACGTGAATGTTCTTGTGCTCAACGCGAGTTATGAGATGCTGAACGTCACGCGGTGGCAGCGCGCCCTGCGCCTGGTTTTTTCGGGCAAGGCCGAGATGCTTGAGACGTGCGCGGACCGGCAGGTCCGGTCCGCGCGCATTTCCATTCCCATGCCTTCGGTCATTCGCATGAATTACTATGTGCAGAAACCGCGGCTCCTTGTCCCGTTTTCCCGGTCCAACGTGTTTCTGCGCGACCGGTGCACGTGCCTGTATTGCGGGGTCACCCGCAGTCCGTCCGAGTTGACACTGGACCACGTGGTGCCGCGCGCAGCCGGGGGCGAGACATGCTGGGAGAACGTGGTCACCGCATGCCGCCGGTGCAACACGGTCAAGGGCGACCGGCTGCCGGAGCAGGCGGGCATGCGCCTCAAGCGCAGGCCGCGCGCTCCGCATTTTACGCCCACGCTCAATAATTCATTCCGGGCCGAATGGGAAAAGTACGTGCCATACGCGGTTCCCGAGCCCGTGGAAATGGTTTGAACCCGGAGCAGAATCCCGGGCCCACACACCGTGCGCAGCGCCGCACGGATGCCTTAGGGAGGCGATATCATGAATCGTTTGATTCTGGTTTGCACGGCACTGCTCGCTCTGGCAACAGCCGCGCCCGCCCGCGCCGCCGCACCATTGGCCGGAGATGGGTTTGTGGAGTTGAGAAAGGGCGGCATCGTCCAGGTCTACATGTTCAAACGCAACTATAACGATACCTGTGACCTGTCCCAGGCGTTTGTGACCGGGTGGATTTCAAAGGATGTTCTGCAGCAGAAAAACGATCTGCTGGCCGGCGTGGCGGATATCCAGGAGCAGGGCGCGGAAAACGCGCGCATACGCATTTTGTATGATGACATCGAAAAAATCCTGCTCGTGGACCAGGCCGCAAACTATTCGCCATACCTGTCCGAGTCGGCTTCGGACATGGTTGTAACCGCGCTGGTGCCTGGAGAATCAAAGGACGAACCCGCCACGCGCCTGGAGATCGGCCTCAAGGACGCCTGGTTTTCGAATTGTTTCGGCCAATATGTATACGTTGAAGTGGATGATCTCCTGCACCCGGATCGCCGCGTCACCCAGAGATTTGAAATCACGGCAATCGCCGGCATCAGTTTCGGCGCCCTGGGCGAACTTAAGTGGAACCAGGAAACAGGACTGTTTTTCCCGCAGAATTATCTGTTTGATCCATACGATGGAACACGTTTGAAATGGTACCGGCTTCCTGCCCAGGGCATGATCGCCGCTGAAGAAACCAAGAATGCGGATGGCGTGGAAGAATAACCTGTCCGCCCGCCGCGCCGCGCCCGCGCAGGGCCGGCCGCTCTTGCACCCTGTTATGAAGGATCCCGCCCGGAACTGAGGTTCCGGGTTTTATTTTGTTATGGCTATCAACTGGAAAAAACTCAACCCCGCGCAGCGCGATGCTGTGCAAACCGTAGAAGGCCCCGTGCTCGTGGTGGCGGGCGCGGGCACGGGCAAGACCCGCACCATCGCGTACCGCACCGTGCACATGCTGAACAGCGGCGTGGCGCCCGAGAATATCCTGGGCATCACGTTCACCAACAAAGCCGCGCGCAGCATGCGCGAACGCGTGTCCGGCCTGGTGGGGCGCGACACGGCCGCGCGCATTCCCCTGTCCACCATCCATGCCCTGTGCGCGCGCATCCTGCGCGAAGATATCTTCGCCATGGGCCGCGACCCCCAGTTTACTATCTTCGACACCGCGGACCAGATATCCCTCATCCGCACGGCCATGGCCGAGCACGGCCTGGACCCGCGCCGCAACGACCCGAGCACCCTGCAGTTCCGCTTCAGCACCGCCAAAAACGAGGGCGGCGATGCTTCCGATATTTTCAACGATCCGCAAACCCTGGGCATTTACAACCGCTACAATGTGCTCCTGGAAAAAAATAACGCCCTGGATTTCGACGACCTGCTCATGTTCGCCGCGCGCCTGCTGGGCCAAAACAAACAGGTGCTCGCCAAGTATCAGGACCGTTTCCGCTACATGATGGTGGACGAATACCAGGACATCAACAACGTGCAGTACGAACTGCTGTTCCAACTGGCCAAAGCGCGCAACAACATCTACGCCGTGGGCGACGAGGACCAGAGCATTTACGGGTGGCGCGGCGCGCGCATGGACCACATTCAGAATTTTGAAAAAGCGTTTCCGGGCGCGCGCATCATCAAGTTGGAGAGCAATTACCGCTCCACGCGCCAGATCCTGGAAGCGTCGAACTTGCTTATCAGCCACAACACGGGGCGGCGCGACAAGAAGCTCGTGTCCGCGCGCGGCCCGGGCTTCGGCGTGCGCGTGCTCGCGGCCGCGTCGGACCGCGACGAGGCCGCGGCCGTGATTGACCGCATCATCTCCGAAAAGCATCAGGCGCATCTGCGCTATTCCGATTTCGGGGTGCTGTTCCGCACAAACGCGCAGTCGCGCATCTTTGAGGAAATGCTCATCAACCGCGGCATCGCCTATGTGCTTGTGGGCGGCACCAAGTTCTACGAGCGCAAGGAGATCAAGGATCTGTTCGCCTACCTGCGCTTCGGGGCCAATCCCCAGGATGCGGCCGCCCTGGACCGGGTGATTAATTATCCCACGCGCGGCATCGGCAAGAAATCCATGGACACCATTGTGGACTGCGCCATGGCCCGTGGCGAGCCCGTGGGGTTCGTGCTGCGCGATGAGGCCATTCTCGCCCAGCTTCCGGACCGCGCGCGCGCGGGTGTGGAAGCCTTCACCGCGATCATGGATGAATTCAGGGAGCGCTCGTCGCGGCGGCCCATTGCCGACAGCATCCGCTGGCTCATCGAGAAACTGCAATTCAAGGAAATCCTGGAGAAGGCCACGGAGAACGTGAACGATGCGCGCCGCCGCCTGGAGAACATGCACGAGCTGGTGTCGTCCATGGCCGATTACGAAGCCGCGAACAAAGAGCCGTCCCTGGCCGGGTTCCTGGGCAACGCGGCCCTGCTTACGGACGAGCGCGAAAGCGACGACGATTTGAAGGAGGATTCCGTGGCGCTCATGACCATGCATTCGGCCAAGGGCCTGGAATTCACCGTGGCGTTCGTTGTGGGCTGCGAAGAGGGGTATCTGCCCCATGACCGCAGCATGGACACAGATTATGAAATCCAGGAGGAGCGCCGCCTCATGTACGTGGGTATGACGCGCGCCATGAAACGCCTGTTCCTGTCCTGGTCCAGTGCGCGCCGCAAATTCGGCGAAATGGTGCGCCGCAAGCCTTCGCGCTTTCTGGCGGAAATTGAATCCGCCGTGGAATACGACAGCATTGATGACATCAAGCAACAGGCGCAAAGCGCGTACAGCGATATCGCGAAATCACAGATGGATCGGTTCAAAAAGCTGTTTGATGACAAGTAATTAATGCGGATCCCCCAATCAATAATTGAAGAGAGATTTCCGACGCCTGCATCGTGGGCAGGCAGGAATTTGCTGGTCGATGAACCAAGCCCCTGATGTGTCATTGCGAGGAACGTAGTGACGCGGCAATCTAAAGAAGTATCGCAGGCCAACCAGAGAACTGATATATGGCGATCAATAATCATGAGAAGAACTGTTGCGCAGACGAGACAAAGCCAAGTTTATAGCAATCCCGGAAAAGAATTCAGACCTTTACAATACAAGCAACGCATGGTTCAGAGCGTGGCTTTGCGCATTACGTGACCTGGCAGCGGCGGCAGCGCCCTACACAAAAAACGCTTTAAAAGCTGACAGAATTCCATAATATGGTCCCCCTTAGCAAAGGGGGATAAAGGGGGATGTGCATCTGTCACGAACCAACAATTTACGACTGTTCACCTCTTGGTTCTTTTTCGTGATTGCTATAATTGATGAGCAACAAACCGTCTCATGTCCCAAACGTGGTTGCTCTGTGTTTATTCTTGAGATTGCCACGTCAGCCTGGCGGCTTCCTCGCAATGACAGTCTTTGGGGTATGTGCTGAAAAGAGAATCGTCAAACTTCAGTCCGCGGTTGCTTATTTGAAAACAATTTTTAGGGGCTTGTCGCAGGGCTGTTGAATGAGGCAATTTTCGGCACGCCTTTTGCCGGGAAATTGCCCGCCAAAGTTTTGGGGGGATTCTCAAGGGACCCTTTCTCAAAAGGGTCCCTTGAGTCGTCGAAGACAATTCCCTGAAATTTCCGCTAAATAATATTATCCGTCAACTGGTATGCGCAGTACTCGCCGCACATGGAGCAGGTTTTGTCGCCTTTTTTGTGCTTCTTGTCCTGCACGGGTTGGAAGCGGTCAAAGGCCTTGGGGTCCAGGGCCAGGGCTTTCTGTGCGTCCCAGTCCAGGGCCTTGCGCGCCACGGACATTTTGCGGTCCCATTCCGCGTAGCGCGGGTTTTTGACGATGTCCGCGGCGTGGGCCGCGATGCGTGAAGCCATGACCCCGCGGCGCACGTCTTCGGGTTCGGGCAGGCCCAGGTGTTCGCTGGGCGTGACATAGCACAGGAAGTCCACGCCGGCCGCGGCCGCGATGGCGCCGCCGATGGCGCTGGTGATGTGGTCGTAGCCCGGGGCCACGTCCGTGACCAGGGGGCCGAGCACATAGTAGGGCGCGCCGTCGCACAGTTTCTTTTCCATCTTCACATTGGCCTCGATCTGGTCCAGGGCCATGTGGCCCGGGCCCTCGATAATGGCCTGCACCCCGGCTGCGCGGCACGCGGCGGCCAGCTCGCCGAGCACGATCATTTCGTGCAGCATGGGCCGGTCATGCGCATCGGCCTGGGCTCCGCTGCGCAGTCCGTCGCCCAGGCTGAGCGTGACATCGTGCTTGCGGCATATTTTCAGGAGCCGGTCGAAGTTTTCATACAGCGGGTTTTCGCAGTTGTGGATGGCCATGTACGCGGCCAGGAAGGACCCGCCGCGCGACACCACGCCGCACACGCGCGGCTTCTGGCGCAGAAGCTCCACGGCCTTGTACGTGAGGCCCGCGTGGATGGTCATGAAGTCCACGCCTTCCTCGGCCTGGTGCTCTATGATGTCGAACAGCAGCTCAATGTCGATGTGGATCTTGTCCGCGCATTTGTCGCGATTGCTGACAAGCAACTCGTAGATGGGCACTGTGCCCAGGGGCTTGGGGCAGGCGTCCAGGATGCCGCGGCGGATTTTGCGCAGGTCGCCGCCCGTGCTGAGGTCCATGACCGCGTCCGTGCCCGCGTCCAGGGCGGCCTTGAGTTTTTGTTTCTCGAAGCGGATGTCGCAGCGGTCGCGCGAGGTGCCGATGTTGGCGTTGACCTTGGTGCGCAGGCCCGCGCCCACGCCTTCGGGCTCCAGGCCTTTGCGGTTCTTGTTGGCGGGAATGCTGATGCGCCCGGCTGCGATTTCGCTCACGAGCCATTTCACGTCCACGCCCTCGTTTTTGGCGACTTTTTTAATAATCGCTGTTGCCTGGCCCTTGCGGGCTTTTTCAATCAATGTCATGTCATGCTCCAGTTCGCCGCCCGGCGGCGGTGTTGGTTTCAATACATCATAAGAACAAAGGGCCGCGTTACTTGACCACGCCCTGGGTGGGACTGCTGGGGCTGGCGTATTCCACCTCGGGGATGCGCCCGGCCAGGTAGCCCATGCGCCCGGCTTCCACGCCCGCTTTCATGGCCTTGGCCATGAGCACCGGGTCTTGCGCTTTGGCAACAGCCGTGTTCAGCAGAACCGCGTCCGCGCCGATTTCCATGGCCGCTGCCGCGTCGCTGGGCACGCCCAGGCCCGCATCCACCACGATGGGCACTACGCCCTTGAAACGCTTGATAATCAGTTTAATGAAGCTGAAGTCGATAAATCCCTTGCCCGAGCCGATGGGAGACGCCAGGGGCATTAATGCCGCTGCGCCCGCATCCACGAGCCTGCCGGCCAGCACCGGGTCCTGCATCATGTACGGCATGACCACGAACCCTTCCGCAGCGAGAATTTTGGTGGCTTCGATGGTGCCCACCATGTCCGGCAGCAGGGTTTCAGGATCGTTGATGACCTCGAGCTTGAGCAGCTTGGTCATGCCTGCGGCTTTGGCCATGTGGGCCACGCGCACGGCTTCGTCCACGGTGGCGCATCCCGCGGTGTTGGGCAGCAGGGTCATGTGCTTGGGAATGTAATCAAGCAAAGACTCTTCATTGGGGTTGTCCAGGTTCACACGGCGCACGGCCACGGTCACGATTTCCGCGCCCGAGGCTTCGAGCGCCTCTTTCATGAGCGGAAACGTCTCGTATTTTCCTGTGCCGATCATGAAGCGGGATGAAAATTCGTGCGGGCCGATCTTGAGTTTTTCGTCTTGCATTGTCAACCTCCCGGGTTGCTGGTGTAATGTTCCACCACTTTCACAGGATTGCCGTCACTCTATAGTTTGAATGTGTGTGAAATGAATCCCACACGTTAATCATCTTGATGATGCTTCAGATCTTTTAATCGTGGAGCTGCAGAGTTGCGGAAGCGTTTTCCTCACACGCTTCATGGCGCGATCCGCCGCGGGCCGCCAAAAGGTCCCCCTTAACAAAGGGGGATCAAGGGGGATGTGCCCCGTAACGCACAGCGCGCTCCCCACGCAGGAAAATCTGTTTGCTTCACTTATAGACAAATTCCTTTTATTCCCTCTCTGCAATCAGCCGCCGCCCACGAAGCGCACGATTTCCAGTGCGTCGCCATCCTGTACAATCGTGTCGTCGAACAGCTTTCTGTCGAGCACGTCGCGGTTGTATTCCACGATGGCGGTGGCGCGCTTGATTTCAAAATGGTCGAGCAGGGCGTTGATGCTGAGGCCCGCGGGCACTGTGCGGGCTTCGCCATTCACTGCGATGGTGATATCGCTGTTGTCCGTCATGCGTGGGCGTCCTCCCCGGGTTTGGCGGGCTTGCGGTAGTTGCTTTTCAGAATCGCCGTGATTTTTTCAGCCTGGGCGCAGGGGTCGGCGGCGCGGGCCAGGTCCGAGATGACCGCGGCCCCGGCCGCGCCCGCGGCCGCCACCTGCGCGGCGTTATCCGCATTGATGCCCCCGATGGCCACCACCGGGATGCCGAACTTGCGCGCCACGGCTGTAATCAGCGTCGCGCCCACGGGCGTGCGCTCGGGCTTGGTGGGCGATGCGAACACCGCGCCCACGGATAGGTAGTCAGGGCAAAACAGCCGCGCCTTGTTGGCTTCTTTCATAGAATGCGTGGAGATGCCGATGAGCAACCTGTCGCCCGCGATTTCACGCGCGGCTTCCGCGGAAATGTCATCCTGGCCCAGGTGTACGCCGTGTGCGCCCGCGGCCAGGGCGATGTCCACGCGATCATTTATAAAAAGCAACGCATCAGAATCCTGCATGTTCCGGCGCACAGCCTCGGCCTGTTCCACAAGGGTTTTGTCCGAAGCGTTTTTTTCGCGCAGTTGAATCACCGGCACGCGGGCCTTGAGCAGGGCGGACAAATATGCGAATGTGCCTCCGCTGCTGAGGGTCTCGTAGTCGGCCACGGCGTAAAGGAACGGCGCGTCCGGAATGGCGTGCCTGCGCGCAGCGTTCAGCAATTCATTGATTCGTTTTTCGATGTCATAGAGGCGGAACCGCGCCTCGCCGTATCTGGCGGACGCCTGGGGCTGCACGGCGCGGGAGAATTCCTCGAGGGAGCGTACCGCCTCCTGGGCGCGTTTCAGGTTGGCGCACACAATATCGCATACACCGGCGTGCGCGGCGGACGGGGCGTTGCGGGCCACGTCCCCGGCGCTGTTGCGCGCGCGCAGCAGGCGGTCCGCGCCCCCGGGCAGGGCTGCAGTTGTTTCGCGCACCAGGTGGCGCAGGGCGCGCAGCTCGGCCGTGATGTCCGCGGCGTCCAGCACGAACCGGATTCCGTCCTCAACCACGCGCAGGCCCTCCACGCACCGGTTGGCGCTGGCGTCCATGGCGCGATAAATGCCATCGGGGTTCCGGGTCAAAGTATGCCGTCCCTTCAGAAACAGCCCTCAATGCAAAAAGCCGCATCCGGCGCAACGGGGACACGGCTCCAAAAAGTTTCCGTCTCCCGCATTCCCTACGCCGGCATGATCCGGATCAGGTTCTGGGGTATGGCTCTCAGCCTTGCGGCACCCCCAGCGGGCTTCGATTATCAGTATACGTTTGCGGGGCACAAAAATCAATCGGCGCACATCCGCGCAAGACATAATATGCAAAAAGGAACTTTAATACTTGATATGTTCTTATATCTATTACTCAAAGCATCATATGCGAGGTGTTTATTATGGAACAATTTCTGAATACAAGTGTACTGTCCATGGGCATAGACTGCGACCCGGACACAGTATATGAAATCATGTGCCGGTCACGCGGAACAGACGAATGGGGAGGACTGGAAAATCCAGAAGAGCAGGGGGCCTGTCTCCATGGATTCCCCGGACGGCAGAATGAGCATCCTGCCCCTGTACAACAGGGACTGGCTCACCCTGGACGAGATCGTGGAAATCGAACCTTTTGACGAGACCCTGATCGCCCAGCGCCTGGTGCCCAATGACAAGGGCTCCGAACTGCTCGTGACCCTGTTTCAGCCCGAGCGCATGGCCGACCACGCATTTCGTGAAATGTCCGACCACATGCACCAGGCCATGCGCAGCCTCAAGCGCATGATCGAAATGAAAGCCCCGGCCGGCGCGCGGCTCATGCCCTGCGAAACCCTGTCCGTAACAATAGACCGAGACCCGGGCAGCACGTTTGATTTTGTATCCTCGGTGAGCAGCCTGCCCCAGTGGGCCTTGCGCTTAATCAAATCCATGAGCCGGCCCGGCGGGGACTGGTCCGCGCGGCCCCGCGGCACGGCCCGCGTGCGCCTGCACCACGAGCACGGCACAGGCATTGCCGATCAGCACATCATCCCAGAGCCCGGCGCCGACTTTCTCGTGCCCGTGCGCGTGCTGCCAAACAACGCAGGCTCCGAAGTCACCGTGACCCTGTTTCAACCCAAAGGCATGCCCGATTTGGTGTTCCGCGACATGCTCAGCCGCGTGCGCCAGGAACTGGATGTGCTGCGCGATTTGCTGAAATTGCGGGGATTTGAAAAAGCGGCCTAAGCGCGCGTAGCCGCAGGCGCCTGGCCCAGGAAGTTCTCCACAACCTCGGCCACTTTGGCGGGTTGCTCCAGGGGCACAAAATGCGTCTGGTTCTCGATGGGCACAAACTGCGCACCCGGAATTTCCTTTGCCAGATCCTGCACCAGCGCGGGGTTAATCATTTCATCTTTTGTGGATGACAGCACCAGGGTGGGTACGCGCAGCCCGGCGATGCGGCCGCGCAGGTCGTGATTTGCGATACAACGGAAACATCGCACCAGGGCCGCGTCCGCGAAATCCAGGGCCGGGTTTTCCCGCTCCGGAAACAGTTCCGCGGGCTTGGTCAACAGTTTGCGGCGCACCACGAATCCCAGAATCATTGGCAAAAGAATCAATAAATGAATCGCGAAATTAATAAATGCGCGTTTGGCCGCGTTGCGCATGAGGCACTGCGTGGTCGCGCACAGGATGAGTTTTTCCACACGTTCCGGATATTTGAGTCCAAAATGCTGAGCCACCATGCCGCCCATGGAGTGGCCGGCCACCACCGCACGCTCAATGCCCAGCGCGTCCATGAGCCCGGCCAGGTCCTCGGCGTGCGTTTCAAATGAATAATCCAGGTCCGCGGACTTGTCGGATTCCGCGTGCCCGCGCAGGTCATACGTGATCACACGGCGCTTCTTGCTCAGCAGGTCCGCGGCCTTGCCCCAGCGCGTGTAATTGCCCGAAAACCCATGCAGCAGAAATACCGGCGCACCCGCGCCCGCGCCGCTGTCGTGCACACTCATGCTGATTCCAGTCCGTGGATTCTGTATCTTCAAACTGTCACATTCCTTTTTACGCTTTTCACTATCTTTTCAAATATAGTATAGCCTTGAACAGCGCACATGATCCCAAAAAAGTGCAAAAAATAGTGTGACATCACACGCGGTTTCAAACCAATTTGATCGGGGTTGTTGTTAATTTATTTGAATCGAAAGCAGCAATATTTTTCATTGATCGACCATGCTCCATAAAGTAGCGATCACGCGCAGAGCGCGGGATCGCGAGCCAGAGCTTTTTGGGGAAGGGGCGTGGGGAAACCCCTTTTTAGCGGAAAAGGGGTTTACCCCCAATTGCTTCTTCTTCTCCTTCTTTTCTTTCTTTTCCTTCTCCTTTCGCTTCTCTCAACATCCTACGGCGTGGCGTAGCAGTATACGCAGCCGCCGGCGCAGGTTTGGGAGTACCAGCCGATGTCCAGGCTGCGCGTGCAGTGGCACAGCTTGCGCTGGTTGGTGGCGCGGCGCGTGTCGCACAGGGCCCTGTCCGGGTGCAGCTCGTTGAACAGGGCACCGTCAATGCACGCGGATCCGGGCAGGTCCGGCTGGCAGCAATAGAGCAGGGTGATGCCCAGGCGCGCGGCGGTTTGTTCAAGTTGCGCGCGCTGCTCCTCACGGTTGTATTCCGCGGGTTCCATGGCGTTTGCGGCCAGGCGGCGCGCGACCTTGGCGTACATCTCCATCCAGCTTGTGGTAATGTGCGTGATTCCCATATCCGCTGCCGGGCCGGCAACAGACTCGAACCGGTCCACGTTGCAAATGAGGTTTCCCCTGTGGCGGATATTCACGATGGGGTCGAAACGCACACGCACGCGGCGCGCGTCACCCGTGAAATCAATGACATCGCGCAACATTTTTATCGCCTTGTCCGGCGCGGGTACGCCCGGCTCGATTTTCGTGCCGCCCAGTCCGGTGATGGTGTAATGCACAAAAATCTGGCGATATTGTGACAGCGTGTCGCGCAGTGCGCCGGTACGCAGCATGTTGGCCGGGTTCTTGGTCCACAGCACAAGCGTATGCACGGTGTCCGGCGGGTGCTCGCCAAGAAGCTTCACGAGCCGCTCCGGAAACATGGCGCACAAATCTGTGCGCCGGCTCGCGGAAATGACTTTGAGCAGCGGCTGCGTGCCGTGGAGTGTGAGTTGCGCCATGTGTCTTCGACGACTTAAG
>Ga0351876_1191_pt1 | contig 13391 bp, 10 predicted proteins | sample BONcelFGM3001C15_FD_206774 | JGI IMG/M metagenome (GOLD analysis project Ga0351876, IMG submission 206774) | Enriched cells from coal bed in the Powder River Basin, Montana, United States - BONCAT cells FGM rep3 HSBNCT.FGM.300.1.C15 ...
TTTCCTTTTTAATTAAAATTTCAACTTTACTTCCAGGGTAGGAGAATTTTACTGCATTGCTGATTAAATTATTGAGAACCTGTTCCATCTTATGAGGATCTATTATTATATCAGGAATATTATTATCATGATCGAATAATATATTAATGCCTTTCTTTTCTGAAAGAACACTGTTTATTGTAATATTATGATTTACAAGACATATAAAATCTACTTTACTGAGATTAAGGTTCAATTTACCTGATTCAATTATGGAAATATCAAGCATTTCATTTACAAGATGAAGTAAAAACTCACTTGTTTCCTTTATGGTTGATATAAAATCCACATAGGTTTCATCTTCTTTAATCTTATCTTCTTCGAGTAAAAACTCACTGTAACTCATTATTGCACCTATGGGGTTTCTTAAATCATGGGCAGCCATTCCTAAAAGCTGGTTTTTCTCTTCATTTGATCTCTGAAGTTCTTTATTTCTATCTTCCAGTTCACTTTTTATCTTTACAAGTTCTCTGTTTGCTTCTTCCAGTTCCTGATTTTTATTAATGGCATTTTCGTAGGTAGAAAGGAGGAGATCTATTATCTGAAGTCTGTCTGAATTGATAACATATTTCTGATCTCTAAATGATATGACAATATCCGGCTGTGTAAGGAATTCTTTTCTTAATTCCCTGTTTACCAGTATGTAATTGATACGGGACAGAAGAAAATCTTCTCTATAAGGTTTTGTGATAAAGGTATCTGCCCTGCATTCAAGACCTCTTATAATATCCTTCGGATCTGAAAGGGTTGTAAGGAGTACAACAGGTGTATCTTTAAATTTTTCATCAAATTTTATATGTCTGCATAACTCATAACCGTCCATTTCAGGCATAACAATATCTGTAACAAGAATATCAGGCTTTTCTTTTCTGAATATTTCCAGTGCTTCTCTGCCATTTCTGGCCAGTGTGACTCTGTATCCGTTTTTCTGCAGAATAAATTGAAGCTTTACTGCCTGGGTAAGACTGTCTTCTGCAATCAGAATTTTGATATCTTTATTCATAAAATTCCTTTCTTTATAAGGGTAGAAATGGTTTCTATTATCGTGACGCGTGACGCGTGACGCGTGACGCGAGGATACATATGAAAACAATCAACTGCAATCACTGCAGAATATAATATTCTATTAAACAAAACTTAACAAAAATAAAAATCCCTATAACCCTGAACTTATTATATGTTATCCATGTAGTTATCGGCAATATGAAATTGAAATTTATTAATTTAATCAATAAAGGATTCTATTTTTTTTATAGAATTTTATTTTATGGCCTGAAAAAATAACATTCTGTATATATATAAATCTCGTGTTACGCAAAGGAGACCCTGTTATGACAGAAAAAATTCTCTTATTAATTTCAACTATGTTCATCATATTATTTTTCTTAGGAATACCTGCCATGTCGATTGAAAAAACAGCAGGTTCTCTTGTTATTGTCGGAGGCAGGCTTGAACCTGATAACAGTGAAATATACAATAAATTTATAGAACTTTCTATGAAATACAGAAATAAAACGAGAGCAGAGATTAAAATAGGAATCGTGCCGGCAGGAAGCAGTGAACCTGTCTTCAGTGCCGAAAATTTCAAAAAGAATCTCATTTCATACGGTATTTTTGAGAAAAATATAGAAACAATTCCCATTGCAGTAAAAGATGATCCTTCAACCGATTTTGACGAAGCAACATGGAAAGACAATGCCTTCAGTAAAGAGATAGCAGAAAAGATAAAAGATTATGATGCAATATGGTTTACAGGAGGAGATCAGTCGAGATATACAGAGGTTCTCCTTGATAAAGAGAAAAATAAAACACCTCTTCTTGAAGCCATATGGGACATATATAAAAAAGGAGCAGTCCTGGGGGGAACAAGTGCAGGAGCGGCTATAATGAGTTCTCCAATGATAGGAGGAGGAAACAGTCTTGATGCACTGAATTACGGTATTACTTATAAGGCAGAAGAGAAGAAAAAATTACTTCTCGCAGAAGGACTGGGATTTTTCAGTTACGGTATGGTAGATCAGCATTTCAGTCAGAGGGGAAGACTGGGAAGGCTTGCTATGGCAGCAATTGAAACAAATAATAAACTTGCCTTCGGTATAGATGAAAATACTGCTATGGTGGTAGATAATCTGAATAATACTATAGAAGTTATCGGAGAAGGAGGCCTTACAATAGTAAATTTTACAGAGAAAGAAAATTCAATAAAGAATATAATTATAAGCTATATAGAAAAAGGTGATATTTATAATATTGCCGCAGATAAGTTTGACATCAAAAAAACAGAAAATTTCGATGAAGAAGAATATGAAGACAGAGAATTTTATGTAAGCACATCCATTTTTGATGATATAAAAGATGCAATTACAGTATATCTTTATAAAAAAGAAAAAACAGAAGGTCTGGCTTTTGAGATGACAGGTAAAAAAGAAGGGGCAGGTTTTATACTGACATTCAGAAAAGGGAAAGATACGAAAATCTACTGCTGTGACAGAGGTTCTTCTGCTGTTAATGTTTACATGGATATAGAACCGGTAAAAATAGAAGTAAAAATAGATAAGGGCAGCCATTAAAGCCGTCCTTATCTGTCTTACCGGGGAATATCATTTTCCGGGGGACTACCAGTTGCCTATATCAATAGCCAGTTTTGCCATTTCAACAGCATGGTATGAACTTTTTCCCGGCCCTCCCTTGGGATCTGTCTGAGCAGTTCCGTCCTGTGCCACAGTCTGACGGTCTCCTCCAATCTCTCTGTCTATAAAATAATTATCCCAGAACTGAAGGGTTTTATCGGAAGCTTCTTTATATTTCGGATCTCCGTCGATTTTTGACATGGCAAGAGTGGCAAGATAACCTTCTTCCTGCTGCCAGAAAGCTTTATTGTTATGCCACATATTCTTCCCTGTTTCCCTTACAAATACATCAAACCATCCGCCTTTTTCTTTATCATAGCCTTTTTCAAGAATAGAGTCCAGAATATTTTTTGCACTATCTTTATAGGTTTTTGATTCTTCATCGGTCAGAAGTCCTTCTTTACTCAGAAGTTTTTCCGCACGAAGCAGAAAAAGTGCTCCCTGTGTATTATGGCCTGTTACCCCTATGGTTCCTTCAGGCTGTTTCTGCCATCCTCTCCAGTCTTCTTTCCAGTCTGACGTGAAATTTTCTTTAATAAAACCTGTAGACGAATCAGGGAAATATTTAATGAAATCACCTGAGAGTTCTTTTAGCTGTCCCAGAATTTCCTTCTTCCAGTCTCCTTCTGCTATGTCTGCCATATCAAGAAGGGCAGATGTGGCAGGATATACTGTAGAATTGTAGCTCTTTGTTTTATTTGCCTCAAAGGTACCGTTGTTCACACTGTCAAAAAAGCCTCCATTTTCCTTATCTGTAAAATGGTTCGTAAGGAATTTGTGGCCTCCCTTTATGATTTCAAGTATTTCAGGGTCTTTTGTCACTTTATAACAGGCAATTAAACCGGTAAGACCATAGGTCTGTTCGTTTATTGCAAGAGGTTTTTCCGTTTCTCCTTCGGCCATATTACCCTTTTTATCTACCTTCTGCATCCAGAAAACCTCACCGTTATCTGTTTTCTGCATATGATGTTTGAGCACAAAATCCACACCATGTTTTGCCAGTTCCAGATATTTCTTATCACCTGTGAGTTCATAGGCTGCAGCATAGGAATAAATCTGTCTGCTTGTTGGCATAAGGAATTTTTCATTCTCATTGGACACTTTTCCAGCACTGTCTATATGGGTATAAAATCCTCCGTCCACTTCATCTTTTGAAACATGTGCAAAAAAATCAGTCATATGGGTTGCCTGATTTACCCAGAATTGTTTTGAGCCAATGGAAGAAGTTCCTTCTATTTTTCCTGTTTCAGACATCTGTTTAAGCTGGTTTAAATTATTCATAAACCCGGAAGAAGATGTCGTTCCCAGGGAAATACTGTCGGCAGGAACTTCCTGAGAAGTAGTTTTTTGACTGATTGCAGTAGCTATCTGTTTCATATTGATAGAATTAATATTCATATTATACCTCCTGAAAATCGTGATGCGTAATGCGTAATGCGTAATGCGTAATGCGTAAAAATTCAATTCTAACCTGAGATTATTACTGAGGTGAGCATAAATCATTCATACTTAATTCTCGTGACGCGTAACGCGTAACGCGTGACGAGAGGGAACCAGTTTATTACATGCTCATGCCCAGATCAGTAAATACCATCATGTATTACATAGTATTATAAAATCATTCAGAGAAAATTTCTTGCTCAAAATTGCTTTTTTTCTCTGTCAGAGAATTTTTGCGAAAATTCTTCGGAGACATACCAAAATAACGTTGAAAAAGCCGGCTGAAATGGCTGTTACTTTCAAACCCCACATCCATAGTAATATCAGTTATCGAAAATTTTGTATTTAAAAGGAGATTTCTGGCTTTTTTCATTCTGTATCTGTTAAGATATTGATGTGGTGTTTCATGAAACAGCTCTTTAAAGAGCCGGAGGAAGTGGAATGGTGAAAGACAGGCTGCGGAAGCAATCTCTTTCAATTCTATTTCTCTGTTGAAATTGGAATGAATAAAATCTCTGGCACTTTCAAGACGGCGGAATATCTCCAGTCTTGTCGTATGTTTCAGAGCAGCTATTCCTTCGATTTCAGCCATTACATATTTATTAACAAGGAATAGTCTTTCCAGTAATCTGTAGAATATTTCTTCAAGCTTCTGTCTGGTAAGAGTCCTGTTATTGACAGATGAATGGAGATTTTTCATAAGAGAGTTCATTATTTCATCATAATTATAAAGTTTCTCAATAAAAAGCGGATATTCTACAGACTGTTCCGGTTCATTCAGAAGTTTCATATGAGAAAATTTAAAATTTCTGAAAGAATCTTCCACAAAAGGTCTGGCAAAAAATATACAGAAAGATTCTACATCTCTGCCTGGTCTTATCTGTGAAGAATATTCATGGCCGCTGTTTAAAACCAGATATCGGTTTTTATCAACAGTAAATCTGCCTTCATCTGTTTCATATAATTCTTCTCCGTCACTGAAAACACTTTTTATGGAGAGGGTTCCATTATGTTTCGGATAGTAAATGCATGAAGTTTTGAAGGCAACTATAATATTTGCCCTCCCAAGATAGGGGCAGTCACAGCCTGTCTCTTCCTGAGAGGAAAAATCTCTGCCTTTCTCCCAGCAGAGATTGCATTTGTTCTGCTCGAGTGAATCTTCTATTTGAGCACTGCAGAGATACATATAAACCTCCCGAAATCACGTTATTTACAATTTATGTATATTATAACATGTTTCAAACTGAAATGTTTTAAAGGATTAACATTTTTTATGAATAATATTATTATATAACTGATAACGGAGGCTTTTATGAAACTTAAAATACCGCACCCCTATACACTCATATTCTTTTTAATCATATTCATTGCAATACTGACCTATATAGTACCTGCAGGGGAATTTGACAGATATAAGGATAAAGACGGAAGAAATCTTGTAAAGGCAGGTTCCTATCATACAGTAAAAAAGAATCCCCAGGGTGTACCAGGAGTACTTATGTCTCTCATAAAAGGCATTGAAGATGCTTCTGCAGTTGTAGGTTTTGTCCTTGTCATAGGAGGAGCCTTCGGTATTATAAGTGCCACAGGAGCAATAGAAGGAGGGCTAAACAGAGCAGTAGAGAGCTTAAAAGGGAAAGAAATGCTTATCATTCCCGTATCTATAATACTCTTCAGCCTGGGAGGCACGACTTTTGGCATGTGTGAAGAAACTATACCGTTATTTATGATATTCATACCACTCTGTATGGCTATGGGATATGATTCTATGACAGGTTTTTTAATTGTTTTCATGGGCCCTTCTGCCGGATGTGCATCATCTACATTAAATCCTTTCTCTGTAGGCATAGCCCAGGCAATTGCAGAAATTCCCCCGGGAACAGGCATAAATTACAGGGTTATACAGTTTATTATCTATACTGCCATTACTGTAATATTTGTCATGTGTTATGCTCACAGGGTAAAGAAAAATCCCGAAAAATCAGTAGTTTACGAAATAGATAAAATAAACAGAAATCTTTTCCTGGGAAAAATCGGCTCTTCTGAGAATATGGTAGTTTTCACAGGAAGACATGCTTTAATTATTTCAATATTTATCACAGGCATGATCTTTATGGTATGGGGGCTACTTGTAAAGAAATGGTATATAGAAGAAGTATCAATGGTGTTCCTGGGGATAGCTATTTTATCGGGCATAATTGCAGGTTTCACTCAGGACAGGATGGCAGAAAGTTTTGTAGCAGGCTGTAAAGATTTCACCTATGCGGCAGTAATAATAGGGCTTGCAAGGGGAGTCCTTATTGTGGCAAAGGATGGAAAAATTATAGATACAATATTATTCAGTTCTGCAACTCTTCTGGCAGGACTTCCGAAACCTCTTTTCGTAACCCTTATGTTATTTACACAGAATATCATTGCCTTTCTCGTCCCTTCTTCATCGGGGCTGGCATCTCTGACAATACCGGTTCTGGCTCCTCTCGGAGATTTGCTCCATATTCACAGGGATATAATAGTAACTGCCTATCAGTACGGAGGCGGTATAACAGGCATGATTTCACCAACGACAGGGACTCTTATGGCAGGCCTCTCTATTGCAAAAATCCCGTGGAATAAATGGGCTTATTTTATCCTGCCTGTGCTCATATTTTACTGGTTAATTGCAGTAATATTTTTAATTGTGGGGTTAAGTGTTTGTACTGTGTGAATTAATAGTGAATCGTGAAAAGTGAAACGAGTTGTAAGATTCTCATCTTTCGTTGTGATCACTCTGGTCATGGCCGTTAGTGACAGATATATTCCACTCAATACTCACTATTTAAACGTTTCAGATGGTAGTATGGAGGACAATCTACGAGTCTTTCATCTTTCATCGGCATTCCTATGGTAAAATGATAGAGACTCTGATAGACATTATCTTTAAATCCGATAATTTCATGAACTGCATCATCAAAAAAGCATCCTATACCTGTTCCCCTGAGGCCTTTCGCTTCTGCTTCCAGATATAAAACCTGTCCGATCATACCTGCTTCCCAGAAAAGCTGAGGGTATCTCCAGTGTTCTTTTTCTACTGTCTCTCTGAATTTTGCGATCATTCCCAGTGAAAAAGCACTGTCTCCTGCTATATCCTGAATACAGCTTACAAGTTTTGCTTCTTCTCTGAAGTTTCCTTTCTTTAAAAGATAAAGAGGGAAATCTCTTTCAACTTCTTTCCACAGAAATGACCTGTGAGAAAGTTTTTTTATTTCTTCCAGATCATGATGGTTTCTTATAAAGAAATAAATTCCACTGTCCAGGCCTTTAACATTGTGGACAAATATAAAGAGGTGTACAGACGGCATGGAGATTTCAATATCAAAAGGTGCAGTATTATTTCTCTGCAGGGTTTTATCCAGAATAGAGAAGAATTTTTCTCTCGTTATAACAGAATCATACCTGTTAAAATCTACGGCACTTCTTCTCTGTCTTATAATTTCCGAAGCTTTTAGCTGCGTCACAGAAGACAGATCCAGTTTTTTATTTCCATAATCATAAAATCTTTCTTCTGTTACAGATTTTTTAACAGACTCTGCAGTATTATAAATGATTTCCCACTTAACTTTTTCTATGCTGAGTTCATCAGGTATACCGATAAAAGAAAGGTTTGAAAATGAAGAAATTATCTCCTCAGTAAGTCCCCTGGATATATCATCATTGGAGGAATATACATAACATAAAACTTCTCCGTATTCTTCCTCCAGCTCTTTCCATTCTGTCTTATGAAACCCCAGAGTTCTTTCAATATCGTCACAGGACATAGAGTTTAAATATTTTATCTTCCATCCGAAAAGATTTGCCGAAAATCTTAAAGATGAAATGGCATGACCTGTATCATGATTGCAGTAACGGAAAGCTCTTTCTCCATATTTCCATGCTTCCCTCCAGAATATACTCGAAAGACTGACCAGAAAACCTTCTGTTTTAAAATGTTCTGTAACCTTCTGCCATAATTCTTCAGGCACTTCTGTTCTTTTTTCAAGGCAATGGAGAAAGGAATTATAATGATAGACTCCACAGGGAATGTTGCCTGTAGAAGGTAATATTAAATATGCCTCAGTAGGATGGAGATTTCCGCTCGAAGGATTAATTCTGAGAGACCATCTCTCACCAGGCACCTGTTTCCAGGCAGAAAGGCTGAGTGATAACTCCAGAAAACCTGCAATATTTTCCTGAGTAAAACTGCATTGCTGATTTTCCTTATATAATCCTTCATAGTCTGCATCAGGATCTTTTTCGAGTAATGGTAACGGTAAAATCTCTGAACCTCTGTAAAATCTGAAAGGTAAAGGTTGATTTTGCCAGTCCAGAAAATCAGGCCCTATAGCATAATTATGAAAGTGATGTTTTGTCTTTTCATGGTAAAGGATAATAAGTTCCTGCAAGGAATTTTTCATATATAGAAACTTTCTTTAAAAAGATTATTTACTACTACTCAATTCTTGCGGTAAAAACTAAAACCTTTTGCCAGGAATATTAGTATCGAACCCTATAATTTTCCGGCTTATCAAAAAAGGTTTTTCAGTCAGGAAACTGCAGGTTTTCAGCATTATTTAGAATAGTATTCAGAATAGATTCGACTCCTAATTCTCTTGCCCACTTCTGCAGATACTCTCTATTAAGATTTTCCCATTGAACTATTACAACCCCCAGGGCATCACGGAATTGAAGCTCCGATTCTCTTTCTCCCGCCCATTCCAGTTTGCTCAGTATAGCATCCTCGGGAGAAACGACATAAACCTGGAGTCCAAGTATATTCACAGGTATTTTTCTTTTAAATTCTTCAAGGCTGAAAGGACGTTCTTTACGAATTATAATATCTGCTTTCCAGGCTGTTTTATAATCAATTATATTGAACATAGAGTGTTTTTCTAATGCTTCCATAGCAGTTTCCTGACTTATATAGTAATCGTCTCCCAGTGATTGAATAAAAATATTTAACTGTGTTGCAGCAGGTGCAATGACTATATCTATATCGTTTGTTGCTCTTGGTTCTCCGTGAAAACTACTTCCCAGAGAACCTGAAATCATATATGGAATTTCAGCGTTTTCCAGGTTCATCACTATTCTTTCCAGAAAATCTTTCTGACTCATTACCTTTGATTATCCTCTCAGTATAAGCTTTGCAAAATAAGTTCTCCCCTATTGCCAGGCGGAAAGCTTCCAGTTCAACATCATTATCGTTATAGTCAGGTCGTCTCAGGCGAATGCCATCTTTTATAGTGGATCTGAGGTCATCACTTAATTGAATAGCCATTACAGCACGTTCATAAATACCTATTTTACGTAATATTGAAAACTTGATATAACTGGCTTCATTTGTTGTATCCCCCGGGAAAAGATTTAAATTCTTCATTTTGCTCTCCTGTCAGCTATTTTATCAGGACTTACGCAAAAATTACGGTAAAACCAGTCATTGCGAGCGAAGCGAAGCAATCCCGTCTGTATATAGAAAACCATTGGGATTGCTTCGTCGCTACGCTCCTCGCAATGACAGAATGCGTAACTCCTGTTTTATCATTTGCTTTTTTAATTATAACAAAAAAAAGTTTATTCAGCAATTGCTGATGATGTAAATGTTACAGGCAATGCCAAAGATTGCGTTTAAAAATGACAGGTAATTTTATTCAGGATGGAAAATCAAATAATATTTAAAAAAGGGGGAGATGTTACTGTAAGCTGAACTGTTTCAGATTTAATTTCCTTTGTTTTTCCTGCATCTTTACAGAGAAAAATTCCTTTTGAACCTGACAGTCTGAACTGATAAAAGAAGAATCTCATGGAACTTTCTGAAATATGATTATTCTGTTCGAATTTGTGCCGTAATTATTATTTTTCACGCCCCAGATATTTGAGGTTTTGGTAAAATTCTGGGCATTAATCAGTATGGCTTCACATTTAAATCCTGACTTTATACCGATAGGAACAATATATTCATCAAGATTTATCTTCCCTTTCCTCACCTCACCGACTTCAAAGGCAACCCATCCGTTCTTTCTGGTAATTCTGTATAATTCCCTGAATACGTCACCCATTACAGAGGACCATTCCTCGACGGTTCTTGCCATAGTAATCTTCTTTCCTATTTCTTTATCATCAATGGAATTAAACCAGCAGCGGAGCCAGTTGTCTGCAGAATAATGAACTATATTTAAAAAAGGGGGAGATGTTACTGTAAGCTGAACTGTTTCAGATTTAATTTCCTTTGTTTTTCCTGCATCTTTACAGAGAAAAATTCCTTTTGAACCTGCCAGTTTGAGATGTTTTATCTGTTCTTTATCAAGGGTTTTAATAAGATTTTTAGACTTTTTTAAAATAATTTCCAATGTATTTCTATACTCAGGTTTCTGCTCAAGTTTTTTATTTATTCTCACCTGACTTTCCTGTGATACTGCCTGATTTGGCGGAAGGGTGTAAACAGAGAAAAAACCTCTTGAATGGCCTGTAAGCCTGTTTGTAGCAACCATTCTTATCCATTTGTCCAGATTGTCTTCACTCTGAGAGACTTCCCTTTCTTTTAAATAACTTTTCAGACTTATAAGCTCTCTTTCCGTATCAACATGGTAAAACATGGACAGATCTATTTCAGATTTTAAATTTCTATCAAGAGAAATTTCTTTCAATCTTTTCTCCAATTTTTTCATATCGGGAATAAAGAATCTCGGAAAAGATAAAATCTTACTCAGAGGATTTATGTCATTTGAGATAATATTTCTCCCGCAGAGGCCTGCTTCAATTATGGTAGTTCCCCTGCCGCTGAAAGGGTCATAGACAAAATCGTCTTTATCAGTGAAAAGATTTATGAAAAAGGCAGGAATCTGAGGTTTAAAGCAGGCTCTGTAAGAAACTTCATGAATAGAAGAAGCCTTTCTCTGGCCGGAAGTCCAGAATTCATTTACATATCTCGGAATTTCAATTTGTCCTGTATTAAAATATTCAATTTTTGTTTTTTCTGGTTCTGAATTTAAAAGATCTTTATCCAGAGAAAAATTTTCCAGTAAAGATCTTATATTTATACTATCTGTCAATGTATGTTCAATAAACCCTTTCAAGGACTTTTGTAATGCAGTTTATAGCACCCATCATAGAACTTATGGATGTCATGTCTACAGGAACAGGTTCATAACCATATTTTTTATAAATCCCGTTACCCACATTATCCAGTTCCGGAATGTTGAAATTCGGTATGAATATATTATCACCGTCTATTACAGAGTTATTATAGGTTAACCATGGTACTCCCTCTGTATCGGACGAGCCGAGATAGGGAACTCTTTCTATCTTATAGCCATCACTTTCGAATTTCTTTGCCAGGCTGTCAAAATTTTCCTGTAAATCATCTGTAACACTATCTATAAGACTGTCAAGAGGGTGAGATGCAGGAGAATCTACTTTACTCCTGATTTCTTTTTCATATTTACTATATTTATCAGGATTTTTTTTCTTTAATTTCGTAAGAATATCTACAGCCATAGAAGGGTCTCCCACTGTTATAACAGGCCTGCTAGTTTCAGGATCAATTTTCCCGATAGGAGTCATGGCCATATCTATATGGAAAGCAGGCTGTTCCCCATTATGTCCCACAATAACTATTTTTTGATGGGGAAAGGTTTTCTCCATCATCAATGTACAGAGATCTTCTTTACTTATATCTGCAGTATTTTCTATATGAAGCTCATTAATTAATTTTTCATATTTTTCACTGAATTTTGGATTATCTTCCTTACCTTTAAAGAAATTTACAACCTTTCTTATTACGGAAGGATATGGCTTCATGTCCTGAAGCATAAATTTTACCGCGTCAGAACCTACAAAGAGTGTATCATCTGTAGCAAGCTGGTTTCCTCCGTCTATATAAATACCTTCAAGCCTTTTATATTCAAGAGAAGGATCTGCATCTGCAATTTCACCTGCAACTGCTCTGTCATCACTTCCGGGAAACCAGGTTCTATCCTGTTCTACAACTTTATTACCAATAACAAGGGTAGAGTCCTGAGCCCATATGGAGAGATTCTTTCCTGTGTTGATTATATTCACTCTTTCCGGATTTTCTATTATTCCCTTTTTGCCCCAGCTATTTACCTGTTCCTGAAGATAGTTTCTGTCGCTTTTATTGCATGTGAGAACAGTAAATTTTGCTTCAGGCATTTTAGATATAAAGGTCTTCATAGCATTCACATAATTACGTTTCGTATCATAACCGTCAAAAGTAAGACACATATGGGCAACTCTGCCATGATTGGCAGGGATCATATAGTCGTCAAGGTTCAGACTGTATATATGTTTTTCCGCAGCAGGTTTCATATCCTTCTTTTTAGCCATATCAAGGAGTTTCTGTGCATTTATATCATATTCGGAAGATCTCTCATCTGAAATGGTTACTCTGTCAGACAGTTCTTTTTCCCTGAACTGAGACTGTTTGAATGACACCATATGATTTGATGTTATTTGTTTTTTATTTGTAATTTCCATAATATTATCCTTACTCTTTAAAAAATTCCTGATTTACTATGAAGAATTTAACATGACTGAAAGGAAATAGCAATAGAGGTAAGGTTAAAAAAATGTTAACTTATTACTATAGTTTTTATAAAATTATTATATTTATATGAGAATCGTTATGCGTAATGCGTAATGGGAAAATACATTCTCATGCTTCGTTGTGACCACCCGGTCATGGCTGTTAGAGTAATTCTATTAAAAATACTAAGTAAAATTAACAAAAATTTAACAAAATCAATATTGTTTTTGACATTAAATAAATTTATAATAAAATATAATTTATTTTCTTGAGAAAGGATGATTTTTTTGTTAATCAATCATTCAAATCATAATACAGGAGGCTATTTAATAGCAAACAACCAGGGAACAAGTGCCGGGCAGAAACTGGCTACTATGCAGCAGGCATCCACAAAGCAGCTGGACAGAACAGAGATTATGGAAGGTTACGGGAAACATCTGAATGCAACAAAAGAACTCTACAGTGATAAAGGCTTCAGCCCTTTAACAGAAGAAGGGCAGTCTAAAGCCCAGCCAGAAGAAAGAAAAAACAATGCATCATCGGCAAAAGAGAAGGAAGGTATGTCTGCAGGAGAGATAGAAACAGGAAAAGTCGGAGAATCGTCTGACTTACAGAAAAAAACTCAGATTATAGACAGACTCATATCTCCCGGCACAGATGAAGCAGCAAAGAAAAAGATTCATGAAGCCTTCAGCAATTCCAGCGCAGATCAACTTGAAAAGGTAGCA
>Ga0351876_1192_pt1 | contig 13373 bp, 11 predicted proteins | sample BONcelFGM3001C15_FD_206774 | JGI IMG/M metagenome (GOLD analysis project Ga0351876, IMG submission 206774) | Enriched cells from coal bed in the Powder River Basin, Montana, United States - BONCAT cells FGM rep3 HSBNCT.FGM.300.1.C15 ...
AAGGAAGTTCCAGAACAGGTATTTCATCGGAAAAGGATTCAGTCCAGAATTGTTCCTGATGTTTTATAAAATTGCTCTTAAAGAATTTTTCCTGCCAGACAGAGAAATCTCTATACTGTATATTCAGAGGTTTCAGGTGATTGCCTGTGTAAATGGAAGAAAATTCTTTTAAGAATACTTCCATAGAGACTCCGTCAAATACAATATGATGTATATCCATAAGAAGAACATGGTTTTGTGGGGATACTCTTATCAATTCAAATCTGAAGAGAGGGCCTGTTTTTAAATCGAAAGGTTTTATGAAATCGTGATGAGTGATGCGTGATGCGTGATGCGTGTGGTCATGACCATCGCCGGTTCCTATAAATTCGTGAGACGAATTATTCTTATCTGTGAAGAGATCTCTACAGGGAATTTCAACTTTTACATCTTTATGTATTTTCTGTACAGCCTGACCGTTAATTATATGAAAGGTGGTTCTCAGGGCTTCATGCCTGTCTACTATTGTGTGTAAACTATTTTTGAGCTTTAAAATATCTAAATTTCCTTCGATTGTGACATACATGGGAATATTATAAACTGTTCCTGTTTCACATGATTGTTCCAGAATAAAAAGCCTTTTCTGTACAGATGAAAGAGGGTAATATTCTCTTTCTTTCACCCTTTCCGGAAGAGGATAATCACTTACAGTTTTTTCAGATATAACCATAGAAAGCTCTCTTATGGTAGGAAATCGGAATATGTCTTTCAGAGCTATTAATATTTTAAAAACTTTCTCTATTTTTGCCTGTACCATAGCTGCTTTAAGGGAATGGCCTCCAAGGGAAAAGAAATTATCATTTATACCTGTATGTTCTATTCCAAGTACGTCTTTCCAGATTTCTACAAGTTTTATTTGAATCTCATTTTCCGGTGGGATATAATCTGCAGATGAATCCACAAGACCTGCCGGCTCGGGAAGAGCTTTTTTATCTACCTTCCCGTTTGGAGTGAGAGGTATTTTATCCAGGTTCATTATATAAGTGGGGATCATGTAATCAGGCAGTTCTTTAGAAAGAAATGTTTTCAGTTCCCCTTTATCTATATCTTTATCAGATATAATATAACAGCAGAGATATTTATTCCCGTGACAGTCATGTTTATCTGCCACAACTGCATCTTTAATATCTTCATGTTTCATTATTACCTGTTCAATCTCGCCTGGTTCTATTCTAAAACCTCTTATTTTAACCTGTTGATCAATACGTCCAAGAAATTCAATATTCCCGTCAGGCAGCCACTGTGCAAGATCACCTGTTCTATACATTTTTTCTCCCGGCACAAAAGGATTTTTTACGAATTTCTCTGCAGTAAGATCGTCTCTGTTCAGATAACCGCGGGCTATGCCTTTCCCTGCTATACAGAGTTCTCCCTCTTTACCTGGAGGCTGAAGATTATTCTCTTCATCGACTATATAAATACTGGTATTTGCCACAGGTTTGCCTATGGGGATATTATCATAATCTTTATCTACAGAAAAACTTGTAGTGCATACAGTATATTCTGTAGGGCCGTAGGCATTTATTAGCCTGTAATTTTTTCTGTGATAAAATCTGAGTTTTTCCCCGCCTACCATAAGAGTTCTGAGGGTTTTATTGTCTGTGTCCATGAACTCTTCTGCAAATTGAGTGGGAAGGGTAGTTACGGTTATATTATTTTTCTCAAAATACCTGTTCAATTCATACGGAGAAAGCCTTGTTTCTTCATCTATTATGTGAAGGGTTCCTCCTGAGATTAAAAGAGGGAAAATCTCAATTATTGTAGGGTCAAAACCGAAGGCCACAAATTTTGTGGCACTGTCTTTTTCAGTCAGTTCCATCTCTTCTTTATACCAGAGACAGATATTTAACATAGAACTGTGTTCAACCATAACACCTTTCGGTTTTCCGGTGGAACCGGATGTGTAAATTATATAGGCCAGATCGGAAGGAGAATTTATGACAGGAATAACGGATTTATCTTCTTTATAAAAATTTTCATCTTCAAGATCAATAAAGGTGCCATTAAATGTTATTCTGTCAGAAAGATGCCTCTGAGATAAAATTACAGATGAATTGCTGTCCTTCAGGATATAATTTATCCTGTCGGAAGGATAGGACGGATCGACAGGAACATAGGCACCTCCTGCTTTTATTATGGCCATAACACCTGTAATCATTTCGAGTGAAGGCTCAACCATTATACTTACAGGCATATCAGGCTTTACACCATAATACCTCAATAATCCGGCAATTTGATTTGATCTTTGATGTAATTCTTTATAGGTTAATTCTCTGTCTCTATATACAACTGCTTTATTATGAGGTGTCTTTTTTACCTGTTCCTCGAAAAATTCCATATAGAGTTTTTTAAGTGGATAATCTTTATATGTATTATTAAAATCATATAATAACTGTTTCTTTTCATTTTCCGAAAGTATTTCTATCATAAATTTTACAAAAACTCCTTTCTAAAAATTCATAAAAGAACTCATTTCAAGAATATATCTGCAATCTCCATTTCCAGATCATCTTCGAGATCATAATTTCTATTTAACAGAATTATTACAGAGAGATGTTCTTCCGGGAAACGGACATAGTAAGATATAAAGCCAAGCCAGGAACCGTCATGCTTCATATATTTATGGCCTGATTCTGTTTTTCCGAATTCCCATCCGAACCCATAGTCAGTATTACTGCCATCGTTTAATTTAGCCGGTTTTAAAGCTTCTATAAATGAAGTAAAAATATCATCCACTTCGTTACCTTCATTTTCTGCCTGACATACCTGACTTGCATGGCTGATAGAAATACAGAAAATAACCATTACCGTTATTAAGAACATGGAAAAAGCTTTTCTCATTGCCATTACTCCTTCTGAATTAAAAATATATGTTGCAATTATAACATTGCAGAAAGATTTTAGTAACAGAAATTTATTATTTTTTTTAACAGCAGTATTTCATATATGGGGTTGTCGAGAAATAACCCCATCATATTTACAGTCTATATCGTGACGCGTAACGCGTAACGCGTGACGCGAGTATGATAACCGTTCTAATAATTTGCCAGGGTTATTTTCTTACAGTCTCTATGGATAATTTTTTCCATAATGAATTCATGCTATTTTTGGCGTCTGATAGACGCCTAATATATACATGGTGTTTTTTTTTCTGTGAATATTAAATGAAAGGCGGAAAATTATGAAAAAATCTATTTTACTGTGTTTAACATTGCTTTTAACATGCTTATGCTGTTCTTATGCATTATGTCAGGATTTTACTCTCGGAGCCATAACAGGCCTGGTAAAGGATCAGCAGATGAAACCTGTTGAAGGTGTGGATGTTACTATTATAGGAACGGAAAACACTGCCATTACAGATTCTACGGGAACCTTTTTTTTCGGCGAACTTGAGCCGGGGAATTACACTCTGTCTATTGTTATGAACGGCTATCAGAGTCAGACAAAAAAGATTACAGTCCAGAAAGGACAGACCAGATATCTTGAGGTGGACATGATACCGGGTAATTCCACATCGACAGATATGAATTCTACTTCTGTTAGCAGTCTTCAGACCGGCTCATCTGCAAACCATACACTTTATATAGCCAATTCTGGTGCCGGTAAAAGTTCTGTCATGCAGAATCAGCCGACAAAAAATCCCTACGGAGATAATTACGGAGGAGGATATGAAGACAGGATAAACGGCAGCCTCAATACTGGCGGCACATGGAGCGGTGATTCCTACTCAGGTATAGACACATCAGGCACTGCCCCTGAAAACCTCTATCCTGCCTATCAGGCAGGTGCAGATCCTCTTTCAGAAGCCTATAGTAATTCTCCTTATATACAGTCTCCTCAAAATACTTCTCAACAGTTTATGGGAAAGCAGAGTAATAATCTCATGATAATGAGTTCTGCTACCAGACAGGCTATGAGCCTTATAGAATGGTTCAGCGGCGCAAGTCCTCTGTGGGTTACAATGAACGACTCGGGAATTTTATTTATAGCAGACACTTCCAATGTTATAACATCTATCAATACCGGTGCGAATAACCAGGTTACAGGCACTATATCCATGGGACAGAATATGGTTACAGACATAGCTGTAGGAAATTCCGGCACAAGACTCTTCTGTACCCTTGCAGGAGTAGAGCCTTCCGTATCAGTAATAGACTGTTCCGGAGGAGGTCTTGCTTCCCTTAAGAACATACCTTTAGGGAGAATGAAAGACGGAACTTCTGCCTGTCCCTGGGGAGTAGGAACTCATAAATCAGGCCATACTGCCTATGCTGCAATGGGACACCAGACAGGAGGAGAACTGGTTGCCATAGATACGGGAACGAATTCTGTCATGTATCATGTCACAGTGGGGCAGAACCCATTCGGTGTGGCAGTTACACCAGATGGGAAAAAGGTCTATGTGGCAAATCAGAATTCTGCAAATGTGTCTGTAGTGGATACAGGGAGTAAACAGGTAATAGCAACAGTTCCTGTGGATTACAGTCCTGTCAGGATTGCAATTACTCCTGACGGTACAAAAGCCTATGTTACAAATAAATGCTCAGGCGGCAACGGCACTGTTTCTGTTATTAATACAAATACAAATTCCGTAATATCTACTATACCTGTCGGTAAAGATCCTGTGGGCATATCCATTTCGAGAGACGGGAAAATGGTATATGTGGCAAACAGAGGGTCTGACTCTATTACAATGATAGATACGTCAGGGAATACAGTTGCAGGGACTGGAGCAACATGCCAGGGAGGCATGCCGAACTCTGTAGTGGCAAAGTAAAAGTTCCACACAAAAATGGGTATTCCGAGCCAAAGAGGGTAAGATGGAACAGGAGTTACGCATTCTGTCATTGCGAGGAGCGCAGCGACGAAGCAATCCCAACGGTTTTCCATATACCGGACAGGATTGCTTCGCTTCGAGCGCAATGACTGGTTTCTTCGTAATTTTTGCGTAAGTCCTGATGGGAAAGTCATGGAAACTGGGAATATTTTAAAATTGCAGAAACCTATAGAGAGCTCCAGGGAAGAAATCTGGCAGAGCCGACAGAGAGAGAATTAATAGAAGCTTTAAAATATCAGGATAAGATAAAGACATTAGAATAGAATAAGGCCGGGATTGATTTCCTGGTTTTATTTTCGTTTCATTATGTGCTACAATTTGTTAAAATGAGGCACTGGCTTTTTGAGAAGCTATTTTTGTGTTATAGCTATTAAAATAGAAAAGATATGCGAGTCAAAGTTGCTGAAAAGGTTTACAATACTGGATTCGAACCAGCTACAGTCAGATCTTAAGTCTGATGCTCTACCGAATGAGCTAATTGTGTGTAAGCAACTTACGTTATAGAACATCTTTTCTGCCATGATAGTCGCAGGTCCGGAGATAATATTCCCATCACTGAGATATTTCTGCCTGGTAATCCTGTTGAAACATGGGAAGTCCTGTTTCCACATCTACTGCTCCTGGTAGCCCCCATTTGCTTCCTGTCTTCACAACTTCTTCAAGACTTCTTCACAACTTTATGCTATAATTATTTCATTTATTATGAAGGAGGAGTATATTATGAGTTTAGAATCAGCCAAGGCATATATTGAAAGAATGAAGAACGATGAGAATTTTAAAAAGAAAGTAACTGAACTTAAAGATTCGGAGACCAGGAAGGTTTTCGTTGTATCAGAAGGATTTGATTTTTCAGTAGAAGATATTAAACAGGCGTCATGTGAGCTTTCAGAGGAGGAATTAGAAAAGCTATCTGGCGGCTTGTTGCCACGATGTCAGGGTAAGGTTCAGTTATAAGGCATACGTTTATATAATTGTTAATACATCTGGTTATTTTGGGTTGTGTTAGTTATAATTTGTGTAGGGTTGGGTAAGCGGTTGTTGGCCTGGCCAGCGATTGAATTCAATCGTCAAACCCAACTTAAACCCGGCCTATCAGAGAACGGTCGGTGTTATGATATTGAAGGAGGGGCGGAGTAGGATTGGGTTATCTGGAAATTATAGAAAGGCCCAGAAAGATAACTTCAACGGGAGCAACCAGATCTTCTACTATAGTTCCCCATTTATTAGCCAGGTCTCCCCATTTTTTGTTCATGTCATCTCTCATTTTCTTTGAATCTTGTTTCATCTCTTCTATGGTTGCTTGAGTATAAGTTTTAAAGTCTTTCATTTCATGGCTTAAACTATTCACATTTCTGCTGACATTGTCAATCTGTATCTGAGTTCTGCTTACTTCGTATGATAAACCTTGAATCATTATTTGAGTCTGTGCTGCTAAAGCTTCTAAATTATTTACTTTTTCTTCTATAACTTCCATAAAGTATCACCTGCCTTTCTACACTGAAACTTCTGCAGCTGGCTTTATTCCTTATTTATATCACCCATAATTATTATAACACAAAAAAACAAATATATCATAATATAAATTTGGTTCTACTGCAAAAACCTTATTTCATAAAAAATATATTGAGAAAATGACTTAAAATAACAATTTTTCAGGGTCTAAAATGGCTAAAATTTTGGGAAATAAAAAAATCAGGAAATTATTAACTGGTACAGGTTTTCATTAAATCTCCGTGTAACATTCTCCAGGTTTAGACCTTTCCAGTCTGTTAATTACCACTTTTCTCCAGCCGCTATCATCTTGTCCCTGTTCTATTTCCATCGAAAGGTAGGAGAAATCTTTACAGATATAGAATCTAAAGGGAAAATAAAAAACACAGGGGGAACATAATAAATGGTAAATGGAGAGCTGAGGTCAAAGATAGACCGTATCTGGGACGCCTTCTGGAGCGGGGGAATTTCCAATCCACTGACTGTGATAGAACAGATTACATACCTTCTTTTTATAAAGAGACTTGATGAAATACACACTTCGAGAGAGTTAAAAGCAAATAAGCTGAAAAAAGAAATAGAAGAACCAATTTTCTCAGAAGCACAGCAACACTGTCGATGGTCACGTTTTAAAGACATGGAGCCTGGAGAAATGTACCGGATTATATCAACAGAGGTCTTTCCGTTCATAAAAAACCTCCACTCAGATGAAGAGAGCACTTATTCACGGTATATGAAGGATGCAATCTTTATGATACCTTCTCCCAACCTGCTGTAACGTGTAGTCACAATGCTTTCGGAAATTCCTATGGAAAGCCGTGACACCAAAGGAGACCTTTATGAGTATCTACTTTCGAAGATAGCCACAGCAGGCCAGAACGGACAGTTCAGGACTCCGAGGCACATAATAAGAATGATGGTAGACATCATGCATCCCAGACCTTCTGACACCATATGTGACCCTGCCTGCGGAACCTGCGGATTCCTCGTGTCTGCTGGGGAATATCTCAGGGAAATTCATAGTGATATGCTGTATAAGTCAGAACAGAAGGAACATTTCAATAACCACATGTTCTTCGGAAATGATTTTGATGCAACCATGCTCAGGATAGGGGCAATGAACATGTTATTACATGGAGTCGAAAGTCCGAATATAAGCGGAAAGGACTCTCTTTCTCAGACAAGTGCTGATGTCAGGGAAAAATATACTCTTGTTCTCGCAAATCCTCCCTTTAAGGGTTCTCTGGACTATGATTCTGTTGCAAAAGACCTCTTACAGACCGTGAAGACAAAAAAGACAGAACTTCTCTTTATTGCCCTGTTTCTGAAACTCCTTAAAGTCGGAGGAAGGTGTGCTTCTATTGTTCCGGACGGAGTCCTCTTCGGGTCTTCTAATGCACACGTTGACATCAGGAAGGAAATTATAGACGGTCATAAACTGGATGCCATAGTTTCCATGCCGTCAGGAGTGTTCAAGCCCTATGCAGGGGTATCTACTGCAGTGCTGTTCTTTACAAAGACCAATTCCGGCGGAACAGATAAGATCTGGTTCTACGACATGAAGGCTGATGGGTATTCCCTGGATGACAAAAGGACTCCCCTGGATGCCGGGAAGCATGAAGAGAATAACATCCCGGACATAATCCGAAGGTCGAATAATCTCGAAGGGGAAGCAAACAGAAAGAGAACAGAACAGTCCTTCTTCGTGCCGGTGGAAGAGATACGGAAGAACAATTATGATCTGTCCATAAATAGGTATAAAGAGATAGTTTATGAGGAAATATCTTATGATCCTCCGAAGAAGATTATTGCTGAACTGAAACAATTGGAAGATGAGATACAGACAGGTCTTGCAGAACTGGAGGATATGCTGGGATGAAATCCGTTAAATTAGGAGATATATTCAAAATAACGTCTGGAGGAACTCCAAATAGAGATAGAAGAGATTATTATGAAAACGGAAATATACCTTGGGTAAAAACTGGAGACTTAAAAAATAAATATTTATACCAAACCAGTGAATTTATTAACGAAGCGGGGTTACAAAATTCATCTGCAAAAATTTTTCCAAAAAATACAGTTTTGATAGCATTATATGGTGCTACAATCGGTGCGTGTTCTATATTAAAAATTTCAGCAGCAACCAATCAAGCTTGTGCAGCACTATTGCCAACTGAAAAAGTAAAGGAGAATTATCTTTATTACTATTTGAACTATATAAAACCTAAATTCATCTCCCTAGCTGTGGGAGGTGCTCAACCTAATATTTCTAGTAGTATTTTAAAATCTACTTTATTCCCTCTCCCACCTCTGGACGTCCAAAAAAAGATAGCCACAGTTCTGGACAAAGCAGACAGTCTCCGGCAGAAAAGGCGGGAGGCCATAGAGAAGCTTGACCAGTTGGTGCAGTCAGTGTTTTTGAATATGTTTGGCGACCCTGAAATTAATCGAAAAGGGTGGGAGATAAAAACTTTATCTGAGGTCACTACTTTAATAACAGATGGTGTTCATGCAAAACCAAACTATGTTAGAGAAGGAGTTCCTTTTATTTCTGTCTTAAACATAACGACAGGACGCTTAGATTTTAATAACTGTAAATTTATTTCTGTAGATGACCATAAAAAATTCTCTAAACGCTGCAGACCTGAGTATCTTGACATCTTATATACTAAAGTAGGTGCTACATACGGACGCCCAGCTCTTGTTGATATAGACAAAGAATTTAGTATTTATGTAAGTGTTGCTCTCATTAAACCACAGCATAAGATTATAAATCCTTACTTTTTAAAAGAAACATTAGCCAATGTTGCATTAAAGAAGCAAGCTGATAAAGCAATTAAGGGTATAGGCGTTCCAGATTTACACTTAATTGAAATAAAAAAATTTAAAATTCCTTTACCACCGATGGAAGTACAACAAAAATTTGTAGAAATAACTAAGAAAATTAATGAGGAACGTAATGAGTTGAAAAAATTTTCTACTTATATAGACAACCTTTTTAACTCCCTTCTGCAAAAAGCCTTCAGAGGAGACCTGAAGTTTAACGACAGAGCCTTTTCCGAACTGGAAGAGGCAGTCACATAAAGGAGTAAACAGTTATAAAGAACACAGTAGACACTGACTTAATCGGGACATGGCACATATATGAGATGGACGAATACGATAAAGACTATATAGATGAAGAAGTCCAGGCATTTATTGAGATAAATTAAGATAGACATAACAATTATAAACTCTTATAATTATAGTTATGGAGGTAATGGAATATGAATAATAAAATAAATACCATTTTAAAAGAGGCAGCAACACTTACAGTAATAGAACAACTGGAACTGATAGAAAATATTATTCATTTAATGAAGCAAACCAGGAAAGAAAATAATAAATGGGATGATATTTATGGCATAGGAAAGGGTATATGGGAAGGGATAGATGCCCGGGACTATGTAAATCAAATAAGAGAAGAGAGAATATAAAATGGGTAAATTCGATGAAATTTGGAAGGAAACAATAGAAAAACTTTTTGAACAATTCATATATTTCTACATGCCTGATCTGGCAGTAGATGTGGATTTTCAAAAAGGCTACACTTTTCTTGATAAAGAGTTTCAAACTATAGCTTTAAAATCAAAAGATACTAAAAGATTTATGGATAAACTTATAAAGGTTTATCTTAAAAATGGCCAGGAACATTGGATTTTAATTCACCTGGAAGTGCAGCTTGGAGGATATAAAGACTTTGCGAAAAGAATGTTCAGATATTTCTATAGAATTTATGATAAATACAATCGCAATATAGTAAGCCTCGCTATATTTACAGGTAAAAGTAAGGCTTATCCTTTGAGCTTTAATTATGATTTTTATAAGACCAGAATTATTCACGAATATAGATGTGTAAGACTTGCAGATTATGAAGAAGATTATCTTTTAAATCAGGATAATATCTTTGCACTTGTAACTCTTGCTGTTAACTACAGCATTAAGAGTAAATCCGATGAAGAGTTAAGATATAAATTTAAAAGCAGACTTATAAGACTGATGTTTTCCAGGGGATACAGTGAGGAAGAGATTATCGATCTTTTCAGATTTATAGAGATTATGCTTGAGTTAAAAGATGAGAATTTGAATAAACTTATTTATAAAGAAATTCTGAAATATCAAAAGGAGGTGAACAAAATGGTTGTTACAAAATTTGAAAAAATTGCTATGGAAAAAGGAAAAGAAGCCGGGATAAAAGAAGGGATGAAAGAAGGGATAGAAAAAGGGATAGAAAAAGGGATAGAAAAAGGGATGGAAAAAGGCAAAAAAGGAGAAAAGATAGAAATTGCAAAAGAATTATTGAAACGAGGGTTTTCTATAGAAGACATTTCTGGAATAACAAAATTATCTCTCAATGAAATAAAAAAAATCAGGATAAAAGATGAATAAGAATAAATCAAAGGAAACGAAAATACCTGAAGATAATATAAAATTAAAGGATGAATTCTCTCAGTGGGATAAACTGAGTGAAGAAGCATTAATAGAATTTGAAAAAAAATTATAGATTCATCACGCAGTGCGTGACGAATCTATAAATGAGAGAGGAAGAATAAAATGGCATCTAACTTTGAATTTCTGAAAAAAGACTGGCAAGACCTATTTGAATCAGCCAGTGAAGCGGAAAAGAGTGTGTACACTGCACCGAGAACATGTGTATTTTACAGCAGGTATGCTTTAGAACGTGCAGTCTACTGGCTATACCAGAATGATTCTTACCTTAAGATGCCCTATCAGGACACCCTGGCAGCTATGATACACGAACAGACCTTCAAAGACAACCTTTCTCCCGGATTATTTGACCCAATCAGATTCATCCATAAACTTGGGAACGAAGCAGTTCACAGCGATACAAAAATAAACTCTAACCAGTCCCTGACAGCTATCCGTCATTTATTCACTTTCTTAAACTGGCTTTTCGTATATTACAGTTCCTCCTCCGTGAAAGGTCTTACCTTTAATGAAACTCTCATTCCAAAGACCGGAATAGTAGATGACAGGACTTCAACCCAGCTGCAGAAGATAGAAGAAAAGTTAAAACAAAAAGATACAGAGATAGAAGAGAAAAATAAAAAACTCCTCGAGACAGAAGAAGAAGTAAAGAAACTTCGAGAGAAAATAGAAGAGATTGAGAAGATAAAGCAACAGAATAAGGAACAGGCAGAACAGGCCGTAACTGTAGACGAACTTACAGAAGCAACAACACGGAAACTGTTCATAGACATTCTCCTCAGAGAAGCAGGGTGGAATCCCGAAGATCCAAATGTCAGAGAGTTTAAAGTGACTGGCATGCCAAACACTGCAGAAACAGGGTTTGTGGACTATGTCCTCTGGGGAAACAATGGTCTTCCTCTGGCAGTTATAGAAGCCAAGAAGACCACAGTAGACCCGAAGGAAGGGAGCAGGCAGGCAGAGCTTTATGCAGACTGTTTAGAGAAGATGTACGGTCAAAGACCTGTTATCTTCTATTCCAACGGTTATAAAACATGGATCTGGGACGATGTGAACTATCCTCAAAGGGAAGTCCAGGGCTTCTATAAGAAAGATGAACTGCAGCTCCTCATCCACAGAAGGAAAGACAAAAGAGACTTATCAACAATACCGGTTAACAAAGAGATTGCAGGACGTTATTACCAGGAAGAGGCAATCAGAAGGGTGGCAGAAGCATTTTCCTCTAAGGCAAGAGAATCACTTCTTGTAATGGCCACAGGGACAGGCAAAACCAGAGTTGCTATTGCTATTGTTGAACTTCTCATGAAGGGAAACAGGGTAAAGAGAGTTTTGTTTCTTGCAGACAGAACTGCACTGCTCAAACAGGCAAAAAATTTCTTCACACACCATCTTCCTGACGTATCTTTAGTGGATATCACGGAAGACAAAGAAGACACAACATCCAGGATTGCGTTCTCCACTTACCCGACAATGATGAATTGCATTGACGAAGCCAGAAACGGAGGAGAAAAAAAATTCGGAACAGGTCATTTCGACCTGATAATAATAGATGAGGCACACAGGTCAGTTTATCTGAAATACAAAGCTATCTTTGAATACTTCGACTCTCTTTTACTCGGACTTACTGCAACACCAAAATCAGACGTGGATAAAAATACCTATCACCTGTTTAACCTTGAAAATCACGTTCCTACATATGCCTATGAACTTGAACAGGCTGTGAGTGACGGATATCTCGTTCCTGTGAAAGCCTATTCAGTTCCAATGAAGTTCCACCGGTTACGATCCCTGGGAAAAGCCCACTGCTTTAGCTGTGGGATAGGGCATGGGGCGGGTCTTTTAAAACTTAAATTAACTTATAAATAAAGTTAAAAACTGTTGACTAAATCTTTTCTATGGTATTTAATTGACGTGAGGTGAGATTGAGTAAATGGCAAGGATAACATCTGAAGATAAAAAGAATAAAATTAGGGCTGCACTTCTAGCCACTAAAGAAAAACGTAAACATCAAAGACCTATGGTATTTGAATTAAAAATAGACTATTCTCACCTAAATAAGTCTGAACAAAATACATTAAAGATGTATTTCATAGAAGCTAAATGGATATACAATCACATTCTTTCTATGGAAAATCCTTTTATTTATGATAGTAAAGTTAAAACAGTTAATGTTCTAAATAAAGATAGAAAATTAGAAAAGAGAAAACTTAAATATCTTCCTGCTAAGAACAGGCAGGATATTCATAAGGTTCTTATGAACAATATAAAAGGCCTGTCTGTCAAAAAGAATAATAATAAGAAAGTAGGCAGGCTTAAGTTTAAATCAGAGTATAACTCCATAGAATTATCTCAGTATGGAGTAACCCATAAAATAACAGGAAGAAACCGTATTAAAATAAATGGTATAAAAAAACCACTTAAAGTTCATGGTTTAGAACAGATAAGTAAAGATTACGAGACTGCCAATGCGAAATTAATTAAAAAACCTTCTGGTTATTATGTAAACCTCACTTGCTAT
>Ga0351876_1195_pt1 | contig 13156 bp, 11 predicted proteins | sample BONcelFGM3001C15_FD_206774 | JGI IMG/M metagenome (GOLD analysis project Ga0351876, IMG submission 206774) | Enriched cells from coal bed in the Powder River Basin, Montana, United States - BONCAT cells FGM rep3 HSBNCT.FGM.300.1.C15 ...
AATATCCTGCTGTTTTTTAAATGTTGCTTCCAGGTAATTCATGTCGTATAATTAATAGTCATGAAACAAACAATTGCTGTAGCCATGAGCGGAGGAGCAGACAGCTCCTATGCTCTCATAAAATTAAAAGAAGAAGGTTATGATGTATTTGGTGTAACATTAAAACTCTTCTGTTATGCCGATACAAAATATTCTCCAAAATCCTGCTGTTCCCTGGAAGCAATCAAAGATGCAAAAGCCATATGTTCCGACCTTGGAGTTTCCCATTTAGTAATAGATGCTTCAGAGGCTTTTCAAAAAGATGTGGTAGATTATTTTGTAAATACTTACAGAGCAGGCCTTACTCCAAATCCCTGTGTGGTATGTAACAGTGCCATAAAGTGGAATTTTCTCTTAAAAAAAGTTCTTTCCTATGGAGCAGATTTTCTTGCTACAGGCCATTATGCCATGGTCTGTTATTCGGAAGAGAAAAAAAGATTTCTTCTTAAATGCGGACTTGACAGAGATAAGGATCAATCCTATTATCTCTGGGCCCTGGCACAGGAAGAACTGTCAAAAACCATGTTTCCCCTTGGAGAGATGAAAAAAGAAGAAGTAAAGGAGAAACTGGCCGGGTATAATATTAAAGTCTCTAAAAAACCGGAAAGTCAGGAAATATGCTTTATCCCTGATAATGACTACAGGGGGTTTTTACAGGACATGGGAGTAAAGATTTCAGAGGGAAATTTTCTGAATTCTTCCGGAGAAATAATAGGAAAACATAAAGGTTTTCCATTTTATACTATAGGACAGAGGAGAGGACTCGGTGTATCCTATAAAGAACGTCTTTATGTCACTTCTATGGATACTCTTAAAAATGAAATAACACTCGGAGGAAAAGAGGAACTTTACAGGAAAGAACTTGTTTTTTCCAGGGCAAATTTCATGTATATTCCGGAAGAACAGGCCGGTCTTAAAGGAAGGATAAGATACAGGGGAAGACTGCAGAACTGTCAGTTTAAAGAACTGGATAAAGGAAGATATAAATTAAATTTTCTCGAACCGGTCTGGGCTGTATGTTCCGGACAGTCTGTTGTTATTTACGAAGGAGACCAGGTGGCAGGAGGAGGAATTATAGAGTGACAGAAGGATTTTTCAAAAAATTTATAGAAATACTCTCTGGAATGAACTTAACGCCCTTCGGGCGAGTTGTTTAAAGTTGAGTGTTGAAGGTTGAGAGTTGAAATTAACCTCAAACTCTCAAATCTCAACCATATAATAGTTTAACTGGAATGAAAATTCCTGGAAAATTAAATTACAAAGGGAGGTGATTAAATGAAAAAAACTTCTCTATTATTGCTTCTTCTATTATTAGGTTCTTTTATTTTAACAGCTTCTCTCTCATATGCAGGAGATGAAGATTATGATGTTATGTCAGTACTGGACAGACACTATCAGGCCATATCAGGGAGGGATTTTAAAGCTGCCTATGCCCTGAGGAGTAACGACTGGAGAACATATCATTCTTACAACTATTTTTACAGCAACTGGGAAAGTAATTATACTATTGAGCTGGCAGACAGACATGTTATAAGTAATGACGGTTATGAAGCAGTCGTAAAGGTCAGAATCTATTCGGAAGATTATAATTCAAAAGGAAATCTCCATAAGGCCTATTACAGGGGGAAAGCCTATATGGTTTATGAAAATGGCAAATGGAAAATAGATGATATTCAGGTCAAAGAGGAATAAAAAAATAAAGAATAAAAAAATGGTGAGGAAACTCGCCATTTTTTTATATCTCTATAATGGGAGGTTTTTGAGATGAGTCAGACTGTTATTGAAGAACTGAGTGGAAAAAATTACTTTCTCTCCAGTAATTCGGGGGATCTCTATATTGTGCCGGCAGAATTTATAAGAGAATACACAGAAGATGAAGAAAAAAAATATTCAGACAGAATTTCAGACAGAATAGTCGTATTTGATGCAGAAAATATTTATGAAATACCATGTGAGGTTTTAAGTGATTACAGACTTTCCGGAGAAGAAAAACAGAGTTTCCAGGAAAAACTTCTGTCAATAAAACCTGACAATCTTGAACCATCCGTATTACATAAAGGAAGATTAATACTTTTTGAATATATCCTTTCACATTACAGAGAAAAATCTGATGTCCATGGTTATGGACTGATGAGAGAAAGAGAAGAAGAATGCAGAATGGCAAAGAAAAATCAAAAAATCTTAAAGGAAGGATATGATTTTTCTGATAAATCTTCAGATATTTATGATAGGCTTCAAAGATGGTTCGAGAAATATGATTAATGCCAGAACACCATCAGCATTATAAATCTTTCGAACCTGGCTGCCAGATACGGCCAAAAAAAGATTATGTCCTGCCATTCACAGGAATTGATATTATTATTCCCATGGCCTGGCTACCGTTCAACTTTTACTTGCTATTACGGCGGAATTAAAAAAAATTATACGTTCTTCAATGGATAAATCTTTAGTTAAAAGATAAAGCTTCATACGTGTATAATGAATTTCCTGCATCATTTCGTCATCAGGGAACTCTTCTTTTACTTCTTTCCAGATTTGTTTCTTTTCCTCTTCTGTTATCTCTCTCATAATTTGCTCACTCCTTATAATTCAGGTGGCGTAACAATTTGAATATTGTTATATCCATTAGCATTATTAATAGAGCTAACCTCAAAACGAGTTTTAACTTTTACTAAATGTTTATAATTCCAGCTGACTAAATAGGTAATACTATTAACACTGGCAATTGCAACATGATTAGCATCAAATATAGATTTTACTGAAAAAATACCTCTTTTTAGATATTCTTCAGTTAATTCTTCTGCTTCTTTCGTTAATTGTAAAATAGTAAATGTATCAATTAACTCTAACATCATTTTTTTTAATTTCTCATTCTCCTCTGTATTATTAAGAATTTCAGTTAAAACAATATCTGAGATAAATATATCTAAATCCGGCAATCGGTCATGCCAAAATTGTTTGGTAAGTTTCTGGCGATATGGTTCTCTATTATCAAAATATGCACTTATTATTGAAGTATCTAAAAAAACTTTCGACTTTATCATAAATCTATTATAGCTTATAAAGTATGTAAATATCAAGTAAATAAAAGCTTTTTAGTAATTTTATTAAAGCTGTATGATATTACAAAAATTATTGCATACCTTAATTTATTGAAACTATTCAGCCTCCTTTTGCCATAACAGGAATAAAAGGCTTACCTACAAAAGCATTTTGAATAGTTTCAATAATATTTAATCCATGTTTTCTAACTGTAGATATATAGCTTCTAATACGGGCAAAGTATTTAGCCCCATTTTCACTTCGAAGTGTTAAGTAGAATTTTGTTTTCATTTATAAATCCTCCTCGTTAATTAATTATTTTGATTTAAATTCAGAATTTGGTTTAAATTTCTGGACACGGTAGTTGCCTCCGTCCACAACATAAAGATTTCCTTCGGAATCTATGGTTATTCCTTCAGGATTATTAAACTGGCCGGGGCCGGAACCACTCTCCCCAAATCTGGTTATGAATTTGCAATTTTTATCATATATGAGAATATTGTTTTTATAGTAATCTGTAGCTAATATATCTCCTCTTGAATCTATAGTTATATCCGGACATCTGGGAAAGTATTCATTCCCTTCCGAAAATTTTGCTTCTGTTAACGAAGATACTGATTGTTCTGCAACTAAGATACGATTTTTCATCCACTTTCCTGTTTGCTTCATCTTATTTAAACGATAATGATGAATGATATATCTAAAATCGCTTTTAACTTCATGAATGAAGTATCCTATCGTATCTACAAAATAAAAAGAACCTGCTGAATCTATTTCAATAGCAGAGGACAGTACAGATCCAGGTGAAAAGGATCCGCAATACCATTTTTTTCTAAAGGCGCCGTTTGAATCGAATTTTTGAATAAATCTTTCAGGTTGTTCAGTGTCAACTACATAAATATAACCTTCCTTATCCAGACAAATTCCGGTGGGAAACTCAAATTGCCCGTCATTCTTACCTTCAGAACCAATTTCTCCTATAAAATATCCGTTCCAATCAAATTTCTTGACATTCCTAACATCTACTATATAAATATACCAGTTTCTATCTACTATAAAATCAGCAGGATATATAATAAGTTGTCCTTTTTTATAACTTTTACTTAATTGAAAGTCAAATTTTTGTATAAATTCTCCATTAGAAGAAAATTTCTGTATGTTATATCGCCTGTCTGCTATATCATAATCATTATGAGAAATTATTACATATTCACTTACAAATACATTTCCTTTTGTATCCAGAGCTATCTTGAAATCTAAAGGTGTTTTTATATCATTAAATTCATGCAATTTCCATGAGGTAAGAAAAATATAAGGTTTCGATGAAGAACTCTCAGGTTTGACAGCAGAATAAGAGCAGGATGTTCCCTGTGGTTCAGGAGAAAAAACAAGACTAGTATCAGGAGTTGAATAAGGTACGGAAGTCTCCGGTAATGCCGGTGCATTATCTTTTATAATATTATTAATTATTAAATATCCTGTTAATGTCAATACTGGAACTATTAAATATAATATTATATTAAAGTATTTATGTAATTTCATTCGGTTCTTTACGGCCAATGATTATTCCCTCCAAATATATAGACGTTTAGAGAATAAAGTTTTATTATTCAATTAATCTATTTACTGATCCAGATATCTACAGGAGCCGGAAAATATACATCATCAGAAAGAGAAGGACTTGCAGGAAAATATTCTAACTTACAATCGCTTTTCTCAAGCTTGATAGGCCTACCCTGACCAAGTATGTAATAATTTCTTGGATCAGGATTAACTCCATAAAGAGATAACATATCAACTGCCTGTTTGACGTGCATAGGTTGGTCAGGCGTTACTGTAGGAGCAGGAGGTAGCGTAATATACTCAGGAAGCGGAACGTCTACCGGAGCCGTTATTCCATACATCATATAATAAAAGAAGTAATAACCTATATTTTTCCCCCACCACGTATCGCTAAAAGTAGAATTTCCCAAATAAATCTCCGCACCGGAAAAACAATCATGAAGGTCTGAAGAGTGACAGGCATTTACATATACAACTGCATCCTTATATTCATCAAAATTATTCTTACTAGCGAAATAGTCACGCAATAACATAAACACTTTCATCACATTAGTCTTGTCATTATTTGGAGCAGGCCAACTTGAAGGTAAATGAGACAGTGGTACCCAGGTTTCAATCCATCTACCTGTAGATCCTCCTTTCCATTGCCAATCCCTATTTGCATCTTTAAACGTTTCTATTGGACTTTTTGTCCCATCTTCCATTTCTATTACAGGGCAGACAACTATTCCCTTTTCAGAACCATGTGTAAAAATATATATTAGTCCATAGTTTCCCATATTCTCATAATCATCTGGTATAGGAATATTTTCCGTACTCTTAACACGTGCACAATAAACATTACCATTTGAAAAGTTAGGGTCTTCTATTAAAAAAGGAGTGAAATCAGATGAATGAGTTATTTTACTATGAACCGTATATTTTTCTCTTTTTAAATTATTTACTATGCCATCTGTACCTTCTTCTTTGGACATAAAAACCTGCCATTCAAAAGGGGATAAAATTAATATATTACTTGGTTTAAAGTAATCTATTTCGGCTGCTTCCAAATCAGAATTTCTATTAAATGTATTTTGTTCTGGTTGTGGTGTCATATTATCACCTGTAATAACCACGTTATTATTATTCGGATAACTTCCGAACCAATCATCGCTGGTGGCAAAGCCATAAGAATATCCATCATTAAAAAGCACTAAAATCAAAGGATTTGGCCCAAAACCATCACAACTGATAGCTCCTTTAATACCTTCGGGAATATTCGGGATAGAAGATTCATGCAGGTTATTATTCAACCAGTCTACAGTTTTTTTAGAAGCATCTTCTATGCTGAGTTCTTTCCTCCATTCTAAAAATTGGTTATTTGCTTTCAACGTCTGGGTTCCATAAAAAGGATCACCTGCAGGTCGTTGAGTCGGCGTTGCACTTGGAGTAAAAGTAGGAGTCGGCGTTGGCGGCACTCCAAAATTAAATCCAGTCATATCCTGCGAAAAGAAATCTATTATCTTCTCTTCCCTGTGCCTTACCTTCTGCCCATTTACTTCAGTCCACCATGTAGCAACAACTTTCCTGTAATGCCCCATAAACACCTTTGGCAGACTGTAAGCCCCTGAAGCATCTATCTTGCAACAAGCCTTCGGCCCTAAAGACTTTACATATCCTTTTACTAACGGCATGCCCCCGGTATAAACAGTGCCTGATATACTGGAAGTTTTCTTGATAACTTCTGTGAAAATATTTAACGTAAGGCCATTATTGGTTTTAGCATTTATCGTGGTATCTACAGGGGTATTCAGACCATTCTTAATATATAAGCAACCATAGGCTACCTGATATTTATGTGCTCCAAAGATACAAAGGTATACCGGCTGTGTGATACATCCTATGGAAGAATTATTCAGAGTAAACCTTAAACCTGCCGATTTAAGGTTTATGCCAGGCTCTGCTTGAACCTTGAAGATCACAATCTCACCAGGAAAAGCAAATTCTTCTCAGGGCAGGATTTGAGCACTGCATTTGTGGCATCACTTGAACTAATATTATCGGAAGAAGGAAGAGTTTCCACCTCAGTATAATTATCTTCACCAAGTGCTACTTCAAGCTTCACATTGCTGTCTGCAACTCCTGTAAGAACATTATTTTCAAAATATCCGTCAGGACTTACAGGTATCGATGTGTCGTTGTAAACACTGTAGACCTGTACCTGTGAATTATATTTTGGCAGGGGTTTACATTCCGAAAGGGTTTTATTCAATTGAGTGTAAAGCTCCTGTATTTCAGGCCTGGCCCAGTCTCCAGGGTAATCCTTCTGTAAACTATTTGAAACCTGCGTAATAAATGGCTCATTTCCTGACTCATCAGATTGATAAGCAGGAACGTCAATTACGCTTATATTGGGAATAATTTCCCCGTCTTCTGTGGTTATATTATTGGCATAAATATAACCCTGGACAGGTTTTACACTGAGAGCAGGAGTCGGTGTAGGATTAATCAGACAGGAGGGACTATTGATCGAATTTGTATCTGTAACCGGTAATGTTACATTGTTTCCTCCACACCCGGAATTTGATAATAAAGCAATAATTACAATCAGGATAAGAGTCATAAATGACCTTTGCATAATCCAGCCCCTTTCTAAAGATACCATTTTGTTTAATTTTTTAAAATTCTTCAAAGATGCTTAAAAATCCTTCCGAGTTTTAAAAAAAATTTACAGAGGAGGGAATAAAGTCTATTAAATATAAACTATTAATTTTCAATGGCGTAAAATCGAGTTTTAAGCCAGCTTCACTAGAATGGCATAAATTCTTATTCTCCGGAAAATATCAAATGTCCTCTAAACAGAAGTTCATGAAAACAGGAACATCTATATATTCATTATGGCAAATCTGGTTCTTATGGCATGGGTAAGGTTTATAGCATAGCTTTTCATAGGACTGATTGTATATTTTCTCTATGGCATAAAACACACGAAATCGGAAAGATACAATATAATGCTTTTAGTGAATTTTGATACCACATATTTCCTTTTATATTTCAACAAAATTACTTCACCAAAATGGTGAATGTATTTTATCTTATATCCCTGTCATAACAAGGAGAAAATATTTTAGCCGGTGGATTATGGAAATCATCGAATTTTTCATGGAACAATTTATCTGAATCTGAAGATTATAATTTTATTCATATTCATAGGAGCAGGTATTTTTTATATAGAACCTGTGAACAGGCGGGTTTCAGGGCAGGTTCATAGGGCATAATGGTAACGAAAGGTAGGATACTTCCTTTATCTGACTACAGACATTCGGAAGTGTCCTACCTTTCGTTATCTCAGGGATACGCTATCCTATTTACACTTTACTTATTTCTTAGTCCATGCCCAAGTTCCATCGTCACTCCACCAGAGTATCGTGTGATATCCTGGAAAAAACCCAGTATCATCATATATACTGCCGTCCAAACCCAAACCAGGTACCTCAATAGCACCTATTTCACGATCAGATGTAGTAACAACACAGCCCTCATATGTTTGACCATTTCCATCTGTAACAATTATTCCCATCCATATTCGCGGAATGCAACCTCCCCCCTTATCTATTGGCTGAGTAACTGTTATGGAATATGATTTTCCCGATGGTTGTTTGTTGTCATCCCTATCCTGCCACGTCCCTGCTATATAAGGCTTATACGGTGGAATTGGTATAGGAGTGGGTGTTGCTGTAGGCTCCGGTGTTGATGTTGGCTCAGGTGTTGGTGTTGGAGGCTGGATTGCAGCTACATAACATTCCCTGGTAATAACACTATTAGGGTCTCCCGGAATAAGTTCACACTCAGCCTGAACTGTTATATTACCAGGCTGAGTGGTTTTAAGTATTGCATTGCAATAGCCGTCAGAGGCAGTATAGGCACTTACTATTTCCTGACTTATCTGACTGTCTATGGGGTATAGTGTGCCATCACCATCTATTACTTTGAATTTAACTTCAAAATTCTCTAATCCCATTACTCCCTGGCTTTCAAGGGTATTATTTGAATTACTGTTTTCTTTTCCTATAAATGGAGTAGATGCAGCATCCGGAATATCGGGAGATTCCACTACTAGCCTTGCTATAATTTGTGTTTCGCCGGTGTAATTGCGGGGAGTAGGAGCGATTATGATGGGGTAATAGTTTTTTTGAGAGTCATTTGAGTTTGATGGAGTAGAGGTCTGGATAGGGGCAACATTTACAATGGAACTGGAAGAAATAACGGGTTGTAAGTTTATATCAGGAGGGTTTGCTGCCAGGTTTAGTTTTTCATTTCCCATATTAAGGTCAAATATATTATTACCAACTTTTATTTCAAAATCTTTGAGAAATTCTATTATAGGTTTATCAAGGCTATTAAGATCAGGATCTTTAAAAGCTCCTGCCCCGATTGTTACCGGCACAGTAGGGAATGGTAAGGATGAGCGAATAAAAATGACGACAATTGAATTTGGACTTGTTATAACACCTTCTCCTAAAATTTGTCTTTCTCCTATTGGTTTAGCAGGGTCTGTATTTTCAAAAACTTTAAATTTTATTTTATGTATTCCAACAGGCATAGATGCCGTTATTTCTTTATCATTACCTGATGGGGAAATAATACAGCTTCCTGGAATTTCTCCTTCCGGCCATTTGACCTTGATAGTTATATAAGCTTTATATTCATTTGGATCAGGTGTTGGAGTGACTAAAGATGATACCTGAGTAGTTCCATTGCCACTTCCACAACTGATTAAACAAACAAGGGAAAATAATGTTAATAAAATTAGTGTTATAAAAAATTTCTTTTGCATTATAAATCTTCTCCTTTTTTAATAATTATTTTGATTTAAATTCAGGATTGGGTTTGAATTTTTGGATGCGGTAATTACCAGTGTCTGCTATATATAAATTACCTTTAGAATCAATAGCAATACCTCTAGGGTTTTTAAATTGCCCATCTCCATCTCCTTCAGTTCCAAAGGTGATTATAAAAGCCCCATTGGGGTCGAATAATTCTATTTTATTGATTTTAACATTAGCTATTAAAATATTATCCTGTAAATCTGTTGTTATATCTAAAGGAGATTCATAAACCTCTTGTTTACCTTGATCGGGATACAAATTAGTTATAATTTGACCTGATTTATTGAGTTTATATATTATAGAAGCTTCTTCAAAGCCATAATAAGAAAAACAACTAGCTACAACATAAATATAACCTGATCTATCTATTGTAATATCACCCAGGAAAGCAATGTCAAATTCCTCTTCCCATTTCGTTATAAAATTCCCATTATTATCATATTTACCGATCCAGGCTCCTCCATTGCTACGTTTAAAAGAACTAAACATATTAGTTACATAAATATATCCATTAAAATCTATTCCAACACCATAGGGAATACCAAACGGTATATTTTTAATGATTTGCCTGAAGCCACCCCATTTTTTTATAAACTTTCCGTTAGAATCGAATTTTTGTATACAGCCATTCCCGCTATTAGTTACATATACATAATCCTTAGAGTCTATAGCTATATGTTCTGGAATATCCATTTTCCCAGTAATTTTACATTTATTTCCCCATTTTTTTATAAATTTTCCATTAGAATCGAATTTTTGAATACGATAACTTTCAACTTGATTAGTATTATACAATGTTGATATTATCTTATGATCTATTACATATACTTCACTTTTAGAAGTCACGGCTATATCAACAAGTGTATTAAATTGTCCATTCTCATTCCCTTTAGAGCCCCATTGAGAAATAAATATATAAGGCGTGATAAATCTTGGTGTTGATGAAACTCTACTATTTGCTGTTTCTCTATTACAGCCTGTAAAAATAAGTATCATAATTATAATATTTATTAGATGTAGTTTTATGTTCCTATACATTTCAAATCTACCTATTTTTATGAACCGTTATAGTTACAGGTGCTGGGAAATAGACTTTTTCACTAGAAGTATCTGGAAATATTTTTAACTCATTAGTATATTTATTATTATTTAATACTTGAGTTACTTTATAATAGTCTAATGCATCAAAAGCTTCTTTAACATGCATTGGATGCTTTGGCTCAGTCGGTGGTGTGCCGGATACTTTACTGGAGTCATAATAAGGAACACCAACGGGTTCTTCATTACCATACATCAGGTAACAAAAAAAGTAGTAGCCTAAACCTTTTCCCACATTCAAATTTAGAAGTCTATAAAAACCCAGATAAAATTTTGCATTGCTAAAAACAACATTAAGCCCATCTCTATCATAACCATACTGATCTAATGCCCCTGCAGATTCGCAAGTTGCATTAAAGATAACCGTATCTTTAAAATCGTAATTATTAACTAAACGCTCAAAAAACTTTGTCCTAAGAGCAATTGTAAAAATATACCCAGATTCTTCTTCAATATTTTCTTCTCCAGGGAGGTGTACCTTAAGATTATCTATGAATTGCCAGTGGAAATTCCACTCACCTTTGTTACGTGTTGGTTCGAATGCCTGTGGATACCAGTGAGATTTAACCCAGTCAAAAGACTTTTCATCGTCTAATAAATAAGGGCCCATAATTATTCCTGAATCATTAGCGGTTATATCGTTTCCTGCAACGGATTCACCCCAACCATGACCAAGAATATATATTAACCCATAATCTCCCATATGTTCAAAATCCCAGGGTGATACAATATTTTCCATACTACCATTAGAATTTAAAGTACATTCATATTTAGGTACCGGGTAAGGTTGACCGACAACGGGAGGTATTATACTACACGGATTAACAGTAAGCTTAAGATCTGATGCATGGGTAACTCTCACCGTTACATCATAACCCTTATCCTCTAAGTCTTGAGCTATAGTTTCCAGGCTGATACCAGGAACGGGTATATCCCAATCAAATGGAGAAAGAATTAATATTTTATTGGGTTTAAATGTAGTTATTTCTGAAGCGGTAATATTTGAAAAAGAATTTTCTTTATAATTATTTTTGCCTTCTTTTAAAACTATTTTATTCTTTGTTACATGTAATTTTTTAGGAATTTTATTATTTACATTATTTTCAGAATGAATACTTGTACCAAAAGTTTGATACATACCATCTGTGAATTCTACTCCAATTGCAGTACCAGCTACGTAATCTATTCCTCCTTGTGCAATACCTTCTGGAGCAGATGGAGCACTTACCTTACCATTCAACCAATCAAGAGTCATCTGTGTAGCCTGTTCTTTACCAAATTCATTTTCCCATTGTTCATACTGGCCGATTACTTTTACAACTTGATTCCTATAAAACGGATCTTCTGGAGGACGAAGAGTTGGAGTTGCACTTGGTGTAAAAGTAGGTGTAGCTGTAGGTAGCGGCGTTGGCGTTGGTGGCACTCCAAAATAAAATCCAACCGTATCAGAATTAAAGAAATCAATAATCTTCTCTTCCCTGTGCCTTACCTTCTTTCCATTCTCTTCTGTCCACCATGTTGCAACTACTTTCCTATAATGCCCTTGAAATACCTTCGGCAGACTGTAAGCACCTGAAGCATCCAGCTTGCTACATGCCTTCGGCCCTAAACTACGAACAAAACCTTTCACCATAGGCATTCCACCAGTATAAACTGTGCCTGATATACTGGCAGTTTTCTTTATAACTTCTATGAAAATATTTAAAGTAAGTCCGGAATTTGTTGTTGCCGTGATTGTGGTGTCAACAGGTGTATTTAAGCCATTTTTCACGTATAAACAACCATAGGCTACATGATATTTATGTGCTCCAAAGATACAAAGGTATACCGGCTGTGTGATACATCCTATGGAAGAATTATTCAGAGTAAACCTTAAACCTGCCGATTTAAGGTTTATGCCAGGTTCTGCTTGAACCTTGAAGATCACAATCTCACCAGGAAAAGCAAATATCTTCTCAGGGCAGGATTTGAGCACTGCATTTGTGGCATCACTTGAACTAATATTATCGGAAGAAGGAAGCGTTTCCACATCAGTATAATTATCCTCACCAAGTGCTACTTCAAGCTTTACATTGCTGTCTTCAGCATCTGTAAGCACACTGTTATCAAAATGACCATCATTGCTTACAGGTATAGATGTGTCATTATAAACAGAATAAACCTGCGCCTGTGCATTATACTCAGTCAATGGCTTACTCTCTGAAAGAGTCTTGTTTAGCTGAGTATAAAGCTCCTGAATTTCCGGACTTGCCCAGTCCTCCGGGTAATTCTCCTTTAAGGAATTACTGAACTGACTGACAAAAGGCTCATTTCCTGACTCATCAGTCTGATAAGCAGGGACATCCAGTATATTTATACCTGGAATAGTTTCTCCGTCTTCTATCACAGTGTCATTGGCATAAATATAGCCTGATACAGGCTTATTCGTTAATACAGGTGTCGGAGTTGGAAGTGTATAACTTACCGGATTCTGAGTCGGAGTTATGCCTGAATCCGGAACAATGCCGGAATTACCTCCGCATCCAAAGCTTGATAATAATATAAGG
>Ga0351876_1196_pt1 | contig 13041 bp, 9 predicted proteins | sample BONcelFGM3001C15_FD_206774 | JGI IMG/M metagenome (GOLD analysis project Ga0351876, IMG submission 206774) | Enriched cells from coal bed in the Powder River Basin, Montana, United States - BONCAT cells FGM rep3 HSBNCT.FGM.300.1.C15 ...
GTTGTGGAAGCAGCACTTCACATTCGGCCCGGCCGATGTGCGCGCGGCTGTGGATGAATCCGGGGCCGTGTTCGTGGGCGATGACGACGGCATAGTGGCGCGCCTGGACGCACGCACCGGCGATGAGCTGTGGCGTTTCGATGCGGGCGCGCGTGTGCGCTCGGCCCCGGTGCTGTGGCGGGATCTGGTGATCTTCGGCGATGGCGGCGGTGCGGTTACGGCTCTTAAAAAAAACGACGGCAAGCTGGTGTGGAGCAATGAAACCGGCGGAGAAATTCTGGGCCGCGCCAGCGCCTCGGGCGAAGTGGTTCATGTGAATTCCACGGACGGCTACCTGTACGCCCTGTACGGGTGGGATGGCAACATCATCTGGCGCTACAACCTGCAACAGCCCGCGGGCACGCGCCCGGCCATGGGCGGGGGCATGGTGGTGTGCGCGGGCGACCGCGGCCGCGCCGCGGGCCTGGCCCCGGGCGAGCGGCGCGTTGCGTGGGAGTATATCTCGGGCTCATCCCCCCTCACCTCTCCGCTCATCGTTAACGGCAGCATCGTGTTCGCCGCGGACCGAGGCGCCATTTACGGGCTTAATCTCACTCAGGGCACATATATGTGGAAATACATGGCCGGCGCGCCCATCGCGCACGAACTCGCGGCGCACGGGGACGTGATTTACTTCACCACCACCAAAGGGGAAGTGGCTGCATTCGACACCTCCGCACAAAAAGAACTGTGGCGCGTGGCGCCAGCCCAGGGCGCAAACCGCAAGCCCGGCGGCACGCCCGCTGTGGTGCAGAACTGGCTCCTGGCGCCCTTTGATCAGGCCGAGCTTTTCGCCCTGGATCTCGACACCGGCCAAACAATGTGGACTTTCCGCGAGCAGGTGCTGGCCCCGGGCGCCTTTGCCGGGCTCTCCACGGGCGGGGACTGGATCGCCGCGCCCAATGACAATGGATATTTGTACCTTTTCCGCATCCAGGGCGGCGCCGCGCCCGCAGCTTTGGCTGCCGTGCAGCCCGGTGAAAAAACGAACCTGCCGGACACCTCGGAAACAAATGGCAATTCCCAGAAACAATCCGGGCAAGTCCCAGAATCCATAAGCCCGGAAATCAGGGAGCTGCTCGACGAGGCCAAGCAGGCGTTTCTTGCCGGAGACTATGAACAAGCGGCCTTGGCGTACAAGAAGATCATTGAAAAAGAACCCGACAACAAAAAGGCGCACTACAACATGGCCGTGGCCCTGGAACATGTGGGCGGCGAACGCTACGCCACGCCCATTGTGCTGCCAGAGGCTGCTGAACACTATGAACGCGCCCTGGAAATCGACCCGGAATTCCTGCCCGCACGCATCAACCTCGGCATCCTGTACAGTAAACTGCAGCAGAACAACCGCGCCGCGGATATCCTCAAACAAGCCCTGGCCGTGCGCGACGACAAGAATGTGCGCTACAATTTAGCCGTGATACTTGAGAAACTCAAACGATTCGCCGAAGCCCGCGAGCAGTGGGAAGCCTACCTCGCGCTCGAAGACGACGAGACGTTGAAAAATAAAATCCGCAGCCACCTGAAAAACCTTGAAGGGGATGCACCGCCCGGGGAAAACTGAGCGCCGCCATGGACCACACCGGAAACCGCAACATTCTGAAAAGCCTCAATGAACAGCGCGCCCTGGCCACCGCGGAGCTGGACGCTGTGTGCACGGACCTGGATGTCATGCTCGTGGAACTCGTGGCCGAGGTGCACCGCTACCTGGGCGATTTTATATTTGAAAATGTGCTGCGGGACATTCGCAAAAAAAGCAGCCAGGCCGGAAACTGGCCCCCGCACAAGCTCGACGCCCTGCATGCGGATCTCGACGCCATCGTGGACAAGGAAATTGATCGCATCACCGACGCCCTGCGCAATAATGAGGAGTGGTACGATACTGATGTGGTGTTCCTGGAAAAAGGCACACAAATCTGGAAAACCGTTCACAGTATCGACGCGCCTGTGAATTCAACCGCCGCGGATTCAAAACCCTTGTTGTGGATCCCCGGGACTTCGATTTTCAACGCGGCCGCCTGTTCGCCCCGGACGGCACGCGCATCGACCTGGTATACCGACGCGTAATTACGCGCGAAATTGCTGAAAAGGAAATGGAATGCCAGGCCCTCATCACAGCCGCGCGCAAGAAAAAAGTGTGCCTGGCCAACCCGTTCCGCAGCAAGGTGGTGGCCAATAAATCCACGCTCGCGGTTCTGTCCGACCCCGCGTTCAAATCCCTGTTCACCACGCGCGAACGCGAAGTCATCCGCAAGAGCGTGCCGTGGACCCGCAACTTTGCACCCTGCGCCGTGCGTTGGCAGGGCAGAAAATGGGATATCCAGGATCTGGCGCGCAAGCAGCGCCGGGTTCTTGTGCTCAAGCCCGCGGACGGGTACGGCGGCCAGGATGTGCACATCGGCCGGGACACAAAGGCCAAAGACTGGGAGGCGGTTATGCACCGCGCCCTGGGCGGCAACTGGGTGCTTCAGGGCCTGGTGGAGCCGCCCGTGGAATTCTACCCCGTGGCAGGGCCGCGCGGCCTGGCATACAGGCGCTATAACGTTAACCTCAACCCGTTTGCATTCGGCGGCCGGTTCGGCGGGTGCATCTCGCGCCTGTCCATTACGCCTATCATCAACGTGACCGCAGGCGGCGCCATGGTGCCCACCATGACTGTGGACCCCAAATAGAGGCGCGGGAACATTGCGCGTTTCCAACGGCTTTTTAGCCAGTGTGCGGGGCAGGGCGTGTATGCCATTGTCCGCACATCCTCTGATGGAGCTTTTATGAAACTGATCGATGCGCACAACCATATCGGGTTCAGCCCGGACGGCGGGGCGGTTACATATGAGGAACTTGACGCGGCCATGCGCGGCGCAGGCGTGTCGCGCTATGTGGTGTGCCCCATTGATGAGCCGGGCAGCGGGCCGTGCTACACCGAGCCGAACAACCGCATCGCAGCGCTTATGAAAAAGGACGCGCGCGTGATCGGGTTCGGGCGCGTGGCGCCCACGCAGTGCATGGACGCCGCAGACGAAGTGCGCCGCATCGCCGCCCTGGGCCTGCGCGGGCTCAAGCTGCACATTATCTCCGACAAGTTTAAAATCCAGCAAGCCCGCACTGTGATGGAAACCGCGGCCGCACTGGGCCTGCCCGTGCTGTGCCATACGCACCACACCAGCTTCACAAGCAATGCCAAACACTGGCGCGCCCTGTTCGCGGAAACCGGGGCCACGTTCATCATCGCCCACGGCGGCAAGGACAGTTACCGGGAACTGTGTCGCATCGCTCCAAAATATGACAATGTATTTATCGATACCACATGCGTTTCCATTAACCGTACGCGCGTCCTGCTCTCGGCCCTGGGCCCGCGGCGCATCCTTTTTGCCTCGGACATGCCATACGGCCACCCGCAACTCGAAAAGCTCAAATGGCGGCTTGTAGCCGGAACAAAGGATCTTGAATTCATATTTTATAAAAATGCCTGCCGCGTGTTCGGCATCGACCCTGATACATTATGACATTTATTACGGTCCGTACGTGTAAGATTCGGCTTGAACAAGCCTTTTTTGTGATGCCAGGCTGTTGCTGAAAGGGATCAGAACAACCCTGTTTCTGTGATGGCTGTCACTTGTTCGGCAGGGGTCCGGGGGTTGTGCTCTGATTGTGCAAAAACCGGGCGGCAGCCGCGCGCAGCAGTCCCGAAGATCCTTTTGACAGTCGGAGAACACACGGCCAGACCTGCACGAGACGGGCAGGTCTAAACAAACATTTATTCTCCCCTCATCACATATTCATATTTGACCGGGGTTGTAAAATATAAAGCTCTTGCAATAGGCCGGGAATTAAAAATCGTTGATGCTCCCGAAGCATCCGACGCGGGCGGCGACGACATGGAATAATCTGCTTCAAGAGTAAAGCAGGCCCGCACCACGGCCACCATTAAAAAAAAACAGCCCCGCCTCAACCGGCGGGTTTTTTTAATGTGCCGGGCATGGTGCGGCGCCTGCCCTGGGACAAGCACATGAATGATAAATGAATATAACTAATGAGTTCATAAGTATGTTGACAAATAACGAGCCATTTCCCTCTGTGAAAGGGTGACAATCTGTCTAACTACTTACGACCGGATTAGTAACTAATGAGCATCGGCCAAGGGGTGTGGCTTTGCATTCGCCTATCGTTGAAACAAATACCGGACCACGACAGCGTTCCATGCGCGGCCAGTGCGATTCCTGTAACCGTCCTCGTTCAGTGCGGCAGCCACTTTCTGAAAAGATAATCCAGATTCGCGCAGGGTCTGCATGTGGACGAGGATTTCCTGCTCACCCGGGCATTGGATCAGGAACCCACCCTCGTCGGCTGTGGTGCCATAAGGACACTCACCACCCAATTTCAGGCCCTCGGATTTCCTCTTGGCCAGGCCCGCCTTGGTTCTCTCTGAGGTCTGGTCACGCTCGAACTCGGCGAACACGGCCTGCAGACTGAAGTACATCTTGCCAGCCGCGCCGTTGGTTTGGACGCCCTCATGGATACTGTGCAATTCGATATTGCGCTTGCGCCAGATATCCGAATACTTCAGCGCCTCAGCCGCATTTCTGAACAGACGGTCACGTTTCACGGTGACAATCGCTGAGATGTCGGAACTGCGGCCATTGGCTGTCAGGTCAAGGAGATGGAGCATACCAGGGCACCCTCGTACATTGCACGCAGAAATGCCTTCGTCGGCAATAATTTCAAGCAAGTCAAGTTCATGAAGTTGTCTATAAAGCTGGATTTTTTCGTGCTGAGCAGCAAGTGACCAGCCTTCTCTGGCTTGCTCATCAGTGCTGACGCGGATGTAGCCCAGAGTTTTGACGATGGGCGTATGAAGCATGGTGCGTACCTCCCATGGGATTATTTGGAATTTTATATATATAGGCATCCGCATGGGGATTGCTAAAGGGCGATGGAGTGTGGTAGAATTTTGAATAGCGATACAAGGGTGAATTTAGAAGTATCATGCGCTTGATATTCATTAGAGTATTCTCATTTCTGGCTTTGGTTGGCTTTATTGCGTCTCTATTTATTCACATCGCAAGCTTTTTTTGTTTTTCAACTTCAGACGAATCCATATTGATTCTTTCTGTTGGGATATTTGTAGTGATTCTTCCTATGCAATGGTTGAAATCAGGTAAACGCCAAAGGTGGTGGAAAATGTTGGATATTCTGCCCAATTGGCTTGTTTCCATGTGTGGTTTTGTTGCCATATATGCTTTTTTCAACTTCTTCATAATGATGGTATTGATGGAAAGTGGTTATGGTGAGTTTAGAGATGGAAACTATTACTTAATGAGTCACAATAAGATTATAAGAGAAATCACAGAGCAGAAATTCCATTGGTTTAATGCATACCGGACAAGGTTGTTTTCTGGTCACTGGATGATATTCTACATATTTGCATTCGCAGGTTTGTGGTTTGCCAACCACACTGCACAGCATCAGCCAGGCACCGTGACAGAAGACGAGAGACGCGAGAATGTGATGTAGAGGACATGATGCAACGATGATGGATGAGCGAGAAGAAGATTGGAAACCATTATCACCCAAATCGGATTTGTCATTATCTGACCAAAGAAAGGAGATTATCCGTTTACTAAAGAGAGATTTTGTACCTTTATTGCGTGAACATGGTTTTAGTGGCTCTCACCCAAATTTTAGACGCCTTAAAGGCAAACAATTTGATTTCATATTTGTTCAATTTAATAAATACGGTGGAAGTTTTGCTATTGAGTTGGGTTATTGTAGCCCAGAGCAAGCGGATATGATTTCAGCAGAGTTTCAGATAGACAACAAGAAAATTACAGTTGGACATTTATATTTCAAGCAACGCTTCCGTTTAGGTGCCTTGAGCAATAACGAGGACCGTTGGTTTACATACAACTTATATTACAACTACAGTGCTTGTGTGAATGAGGCGATTGAATTGTTTAAAACCCAAGCCGAATCATGGTGGAAAAATCCCGACAAGAATATGGGACAATAAAAGCGTAAGCCATAGCCACAGCAGCAACACATCAGATGTGACAGAAGATGAGAACGCGAGAGAAGATGTGACGTAGAAGTAGAGGAACTGATGAAGTGAACACGTATAAATCCGACAACAAATTCTTGTACAGGAACATCATTGTCCTTTATGCCCTCCTGGTTGCGCTGGTTGCAAGCCACGTCATTGAGTATTTCAATGTATTCAAATACGCTGTAGATATCATGTATATCAACCTTTTATTAGCCGCAGGAAAAGCAATGACTGGGAAAGCTCAAATTATTTATGACAGGGTAGATGTGGATAATAGTAGCATCTTGATAAGAAAGAACTCTGACAAGAAATATGACACGTCTTTCCGAATGTCGTACAAGAATATTGTTAATGTCAGTGTCCGAGATGTGCTGCTCAATGACATGTTCAGTGACAATGTATGCAAGGCGTATATATTCAAGCACAACCAGGGCAAAGAGCATTATTTGAGATACGATATCAATGACAACAAGCAATTCGAGAATGACTTAAAAGAAGCGGGCGTACAGTTTACGGGAAGGTAGGCGCAAGCCATTTCAGCAGCATGCGCCAGCAACGAGCAGATGTGACAGAAGACGAGAACGCGAGAGAGATGTGACTTCGTAAGAGGATATGATGAATGGCAGCTAAGAAAATGCACAGGTATGAATTTTTTGTACTAATTCGGCATGTTCTAATCAGCATATTCTGCTTCATCAGTTCAGCGTATGCCTTAATTGTTGGAAGTAGTGGGCTGGCTGCAGTTTGTGGAACTGCTGGAATCCTTGGTGTCTTGGTCACATTTATCGCATATCGAAAAGTAAATAGTGATAAACAAGTCGTGAAACGAGAGTACGAGCAATATACAATCAGGAATCCTATTCAGCTGTCGGTCATGATATTTGCTATTGTATCAGTAATGTTTGGCTTACTGCTTTTTAAACCGGACGGTTATTCGCTTTGGGCTGCAATCACAATTTGCGTAACGGGTGTTACAGCAACAGTTCTCTGTGTAATTTGGCATATTGAGAAAATTAGTAAACGACAATCTTAAAGAAATAAGCAATAAAGAAGTTGAACTATTTTGCTTGGTTTATTGCGAAAAATCAGCCGCTCAAAACACCTGTACGGCCGCACAGCCTCAAATCTCCCAGTACATACTCAGTACATACCCGGACCTCAACATAAGGGCATACAGGGGTATCACACGGAAATTCGACATTATCGGACAATTGGCTGCGAACGAATTCAAAAAGCCTAATGATAAAGCGATTATTTGGACTGGCTTTGTCAGAATCCGCTGAAATTCCGTGAAAAATCAATCATTTTGGGAAAATGATGGATTCTGGTGTTTGGCCGGGCTGCGGCGGGCATGGGAATTTGCTGATGGGCTGCAGGTTATGCTATGGCAAGCGCAGGCTTTCAGCGCGTTTGCTGATTGGCTTTTCATGTTATTTTGTGTCATTGCGTTCGGGCATTATTGGTTCAGGATCCTCCGGCGTTTTTATTGGTTGACGATGAGGGGGAAGTCCATGCCGTTTGAGAAGATTTGCGGGTATTGGGCGCGGTGGAAGTGCTGCTGGGCGAATTCGGGCACGCGCTGCTGGATGAAGGGCAGGAGTTCGAGCACGGTGATCATGCCGTCCTGGGGCGAGGTGTCGGCGCTGCCTTTGAGGGCCTGCAGGACGGTGTAGGTGAGCAGGCCGTGTTCGAGGCCGGTGACTTCCAGGGCTTCCTGTGTGTCGGATGAGGCGGCGATGAGGAACGAGCCTGCGGATTTGGCGAGCAGGGCCAGGGCGCGCTTTTCGGCCATGCCGCGGGTGTTCATGGCCACGACCATGCCGCCGCTGCCGCAGGTGTCGAGCACGAGCAGGGTTTTGCGCGCGGACACCCCGGCCAGGAATTCCATGAGTTCGGCCTGGCTGAGGCCGTGGTCCACGATGTCGGCGTCGCTGTTGTAGATGAGGTCCTGGGGGATGAAGAAGTAGGCGTCGTCCAGGGTGATGCCGTGGCCGGCCAGGAACAGGATCACCACGTCTTCGGGCCGGGCCATGTTCTGGATTGCGCGCATGGTGTCCTTGATGCCGGCCATGGTGGCGTCCTGGTTGAGCAGGTCATAGCGGTGCACTTCGGAGAACAGGTTGCGGGCGCCGGTTTCGAGGGTGGCGGCGAATTGTTCCGCGTCCTTGTCCGGGTAGGTGAGGGCCAGGGTCGCGTCTTTGTATTGGGATACGCCCACGCTGAGGATGTACAGTTTCTGGCGGGTCATTTCCCCGGTCTGGCGCCACACGTGGATGGTGTCGCGGCGGGTTTCGATGTGGTCGCGGCTGAAGGCTGTGGCTTCGATGATGTTTTCGCCGGGCAGAAGGTCCACGATAAAGGGGCGCTGAAAAGAGCCTTCCTTGTCCTTGAATTCCAGGGCCTGGCCCGTGAGTTTGCCGTTTACATAAACGCGCACGCGTTTGATGCCGCCGCCCGTGTCCGTGGCGCGCACGTTGATGGTGATTTTGTCGGCGTCGCCCAGGTCGGCGCCGTCCTTGAGGTCCAGGATTTTGATGTCGGGCGGTGTGGCGAAGCCGGTGCGTATGTCGCGCGAGCGGGGCACGGGCTGGCCGGCAATGACGAGTTCAAACAGGCCCGGGCGGTAGTATTCGTCGAAGAACTGTTCGGGTGCGTAGAGCTTGTTTCCGGCGCGCCAGCGGATGATTTTGCGCGCGGCGTCGGTCATGTCGAAATAGCCCCGGGGGGTGACCAGGATCCAGTCGGCGCCGGCCAGGGGGATGAGCACGGCCTGGGCCTCTCCTGTGGCCGGGTCCCAGAGGCGGATGGTGGAGTCGTCCGCGGCCGAGATGATGTGTTTGGAGTCGGGGCTCCACGCGGCCGCGGCCACGTCTCCGAAATGGCCCTCAAGGGTGTGGAGCAGGGCGCCGGTGTGCGCGTCCCACAGGCGCACGGTCATGTCGCCCGCGGACGTGGAGATGGTGCGCCCGTCCGGGCTGAAGGCCGTGTACAGCACCCAGCTTTTGTGCCCGTCCAGGGTGCGGATCAGGTCCCCTGTTTCCGCGGACCAGATTCTGGCCTTGGTGTCGCCGCCGCCGCTGACCAGGCGCTTGCCGTCCGGGCTCCAGGCCACGTCATAAACATAGGCGTCGTGCGCCTTGATGGTGCGCACGCATTCGCCTGTGATGAGGGACCAGATTTTGACTTCTCCCGAAAAGCTGCCGGTTGCCAGGAAGCGCCCGTCCGGGCTGAAGGCCGTGGCGAACACCACCTCGCCATGCCCTTGGAGGGTGTACACGAGTTCGCCGGTGGCCGCGTCCCACACGGTTGCGTATTCGTACTCGCTGCCCGCAGCAATGAGCTTGCCGTCGGGGCTCCATGCCACGGAGTCCATGGAATCGCCCAGGGAGTGGAGCAGGGCGCCGGTTTTGATATCCCACACGGTGAGGTTGTAGCTGCGCAGGCCGTCCTGGCATTTGACGGCGATGCGCGCGCCGTCGGGGCTGAACGCGAATTCGCCCACGGTGCTGGGAATGCCGTCGAGAACCGAGATGGTGCGGCCGGTCATAGTGCTGCGGATTGTCACTTTTTTATCCCAGCCGCCGGCTGCGAACAGGGATCCGTCCGGGCTGAAAGCCGCATACTGCATGCCGCGGCCCAGGCCCTGAAGTGTGGCCATGGGCGCGCCGGTTTTGAGGTTCCAGAGTTTCACGGCGCCGTCGCCGCCGGCCGTGGCGGCCATGTCCAGGGCGGGGTTCACGGCCACGTCGTTGATGCCGTAGGCGTGCGCTTCGAGCAGGTGATTCCATTTGCTGGTGGACAGGTCCCACAGGAGCGCGGCGCCGTCGTAGTCACCGGAAATCAGGGACTTGCCGTCGGGTGAAAAAGCCACGGTATTGACGTTGGATGCGTGGCCGCGCAGGGTTTGCTCCTGCAACCCGGTTTCCGTGTTCCAGATGGCGATGGTCATGTCCTTGCCCGCGACCGCGAGGAACATGCCGTCGCGGGACAGGGCCAGGCCGCGCGCGCCGTTTTCGTGGGGCAGGGCCACGGTTTGCTCGCCCGTGTCCAGGCGCCACACGCCCGCGCGCTGCTGCGTGTCGATGGCGAGCACGCGCGTATCGTCGGGGCTGAAAAGCAAATCCGATGTGGTGTCGTTGAATCCCGTAACTTCGTTCACCACAGCGCCCGTGTTCCGGTCGAAAACGCGGATAATGGCGTCGCGGTCGCCGCCGGCGATAAGCTTGCCTGATGCGCTGCACGCCACGGCCTCGTAATTGTCGTTGCGGGCATTGGGGTTGTTTGGATCATTGGTGATCTGTTCCAGGGGCGTGCCGAATGTGCGGATCAGGTCCCCGGTTTCCGGGTCCCAGAGTTTGATGGTGGCGTCCCAGGAACTTGTGGCCAGCATGCCGTCCGCGCAAAAGGTCATGGCCGACACCGTGAGGGTGTGGCCGGTGAGGGTGCGGAACAGCTCCCCGGTTTCCGGGAGCCAGATTTTCACGGTTTCGTCGCTGGAGGCCGATGCCAGGTATTTGCCATCGGGGCTGAACGCCACGGCCGTGGAGCGGTCCGTGTGCCCGCTCTGGATAATGAGCTGGGGCGCGGCCGCGCCGGGCGCGGGCATGGCGGGCGCGGCCTGCATGATGCGGTCCACCTTATCCATGGGGATGGCGCTGCGGATGCCGTCGGCGTCTTCGATAGTCACCTCGGAATCGGTCTGGCCCACGATATTGCCTTCGATCACGCGGCCCGAGCGCAGGGTGACTTCCGCGGCGCGGCGCGGGGTTGCGGCCGCGAGCACGAGGATGGCGAACAGGCTCCAGATAGCTGCTTTCAATAAGCTTTTCATTTGACAGATCTCCAACAGGTTTTGATGTATCAATTATAACAGACGGAAAGTGCGGCGGGGATGCGGCGCGATTTGCACGCGCAATTTCTATGAAACAATATCTGGTAGAATAGGATTAAATAACATGATGTGATGGGAATCACGAACCGGGGGTGGCAGGAATGAAGGTCCGCATAGAAAAGGACACCATGGGGCAAGTGCATGTGCCCGCAGATGCGTATTACGGAGCGCAGACGCAACGCGCGGTGGAAAATTTTCCGGTGAGCGGGCTGCGGCTTCAGCCGGAATTCGTGCGTGCGCAGGCGATCATCAAGCGCGCCGCGGCCAGGTTGAATGCGGACGCCGGGCTCCTGGCCCCAACAATTGCGGACGCCATTATCAAGGCCGCGGATGAAATTTTAGAGGGGCGTTTTGACGCGCATTTCGTGGTGGACGTGTTCCAGGCCGGGGCCGGCACATCGCAGAACATGAACGTGAACGAAGTGCTGGCCAACCGCGCGGCCGAGCATTTGGGGGGCAAGCGCGGAGATACATCCCTGGTGCATCCCAACGATCATCCCAACATGGGCCAGTCCACCAACGACACCATACACGCGGCCATCCACATCGCCGGGCTGCTCGCCATCCACAAGGAACTGCTACCCGCGATGCGCGCACTGCACAAGGAATTGGAAGGCAAGGCGCAGGAATTTGATGATGTGGTGAAAATCGGCCGCACGCACCTGCAGGACGCCACGCCCATCCGCCTGGGCCAGCTCTTTGGCGGATACGCCGCGCAGGTGGACAATGCCGCGCGGCGCGTGAATGACGCAAGCGACGCGCTGGGCGAACTTGCTCTCGGGGGCACGGCCGTGGGCACGGGGCTCAACACGGCGCCGCATTTCCGCCAGAAGATCACCGGCGAAATCAGCGCGTTCACAGGCATCACCTTCCGCACCCCGGCCAATCCGTTCGAGGCCCAGCACTGTTTCGACGCCGTGGTCGAGGTGTGCGGCGCGCTTCGCACCATGGTCACATCGCTGCGCAAAATCGCTGACGATTTCCGCCTTCTGAGCAGCGGCCCGCGCACAGGCATGGGCGAACTCAAGCTGCCGCCCGTGCAGCCCGGGTCCTCGATCATGCCCGGCAAGGTGAACCCGGTCATGGCCGAAATGCTGAATATGGCCTGCTTCCACGCCATGGGCCTGGACACCGCCATCGTAACTGCGGCCCAGGCCGGGCAGATGGAACTGAACGTAATGATGCCGGTCATCGCCTACGACTTTTTACAGGAGATACAGGTTCTGGCCGGAGCAATCAGCGCGTTCACCGAAAAATGCGTCAAGGGCCTGGACGCGGATCGGGACATGTGCCGGCGGCACGCGGACATGAGCAATGCCCTGGCCACGGCCCTGGCCCCGGAAATCGGGTATGCGCGCGCCGCGGAAATAGCGAAAAAAGCCCTTGCGGAAAACACCACGGTGCGGGAAATCGCCCGGCGCGAAAACCTCATGAGTGACGAAAAACTGGATGAACTTCTGGATTTGAAGCGCATGACTCAGGACCCGTCATATTGATGATTGAAGAACGGCGGGATTTTTCAGCTCGGCTTTATAACCCGGCAGTGACGGATTGGATTCATTTCCCACGCTGAGTAATAAATGAAAGATTGCGGTGCGGGCTTAGCGGCGGGCTGTGGCCGGGAGCATGTTTTGCGGGTCGGCGCAGCAGCGGAAGCCCAGGTAGGGCAGGGTGGTGGAGGCATCGGACCATGATGTATCGCCGCAGTTTGGCTCGAACTGGCTCGGGTTGCCGCCGATGCGTACGCCGTGCACATTGGGGCGCTTGTGCGTGTCTGCGATCCATTCCCAGATGTTGCCGGTGAGGTCCACGGGGCCGTAGGGGCTGTCGCAGGTGAAAATCTCGGGCGTGTGCACGGGCTCGGCATTGATTGTGTCGTCATAAGCGCCGGGTTCCTGCATGTCCGGGCGCCAGCCTGAAGGTTTGGGGAATACATCGCCATAGTGGCCCATGCCCAGGTTGCAGGTGCGGTCGCTGTAATCATCGGGCACAGTGCGCGCGAAGCATTTGGGCCCGGCGCAGGTGAATTCCCATTCCACATCCGTGCAAAGCCGCTTGTTGAGGCCGCGGC
>Ga0351876_1112_pt1 | contig 12836 bp, 17 predicted proteins | sample BONcelFGM3001C15_FD_206774 | JGI IMG/M metagenome (GOLD analysis project Ga0351876, IMG submission 206774) | Enriched cells from coal bed in the Powder River Basin, Montana, United States - BONCAT cells FGM rep3 HSBNCT.FGM.300.1.C15 ...
AGCTCAGAAGAGAACAGAAATTAAAGTAGAAGAACTTGCAGAAGCTCAGAAGAGAACTGAAATTAAAGTAGAAGAACTTGCAGAAGTGACAAAAGAACTTGCTAAAGATCAGAAACAAATAAGGAGTAATCTGGGAGGACTTTCTATTACAGTCGGATACAGGCTTGAAGATTTATCTTATAAAGGACTGCCAGAGTTACTTAAGAGAGATTTCGAAATTACTCTGCAGGAAAGATTGAAAAGAAAATATGTAACAGACAATGAAGGCAGTCAGATAGAAGTCAATATAGTCGGTAAAGCCCATAAAGACGGGAAAGATATTATGATTATAGGTGAATCTAAATCACAGCTTTCTAAAAATGATATTAATTATTTTATCAGGAAAAAGCTTGATAGACTTAAAGGTGTTTATCAGGAAATATTTCCTGTGCTTATCACCTATATGATAAGTGAACCGGATGTGGAAGATTATGCAAAGACTAAAGGAATAAGCTTATATTATTCCTATGATTTTAACGGCATGTAAGGAACGATTATGCTGCCAGATAAAGATAATAAAAATAAATCCCCCGGCATAACAGGGAAGATCTGTATGACATTTTTCCTCCTGATTTTCTTTCTGGCAGGACTTTTCGGCATTGTTTTTATAGGTCATGAATCCTTTAATATCATCAGAAGCTACACATGGATTAAAACAGAATTCACATCTCTTTCATCCGATATAAAAGAAGATGAAGAGGGATATTCTTTAATAATAAATTATAAATATGATTTCCAGGGTCAGTCCTATAAAGGTGAATATAAAGAAAGTTCTATTAAAGATTATTCTAAAGTAAAGAATATGTCAGATACATATAAGACCGGCTCAAATGGCATATGTTCTGTAAATCCTTCTTATCCTTCTGTTTCGATTTTAAAACATAAAAGCCTCTGTTTTCTGCCTGTTATATTTATCCCTCTTATATTTATTTTTATCTCCAGTCTGGCAATATATGGCCTATGGGCAGGGGAGAAGGGAAATATAGACAGTGAAACAGTTAAACCACAGGCTATTTCAAAAAAAGCTTCCACTCCTTACGGTAAAATTGCAGGTACCTTCTTTTTCGGTATTTTCTTTATTGCAGGTATATTTGCAGCCTATTATCTGACTTATAAACCACTGGTAAAATTGATTGATGCTCAGTCATGGATAGAAACTCCCTGCAGAATAATCTCCTCCAGAATACTGACCCATGACGGTGATGAAAGTACAACCTACAGTGCAGATATTCTTTATGTCTATAAGGTAAACGGAATTGAATACACTTCCAACAGATATAGATTTTTCAGTTCTTCCGGCTCTTACAGAGGTGCAGAGAGATTAAAGGATAAATATCCTCCCGGCAGAGAGACTGTCTGTTATGTAAATCCTTTAAACCCCGTAGAATCAACTATTAAGAGGGATTTTACTAAAGGCATGGTCTTCTATCTTATGCCTGTAATCTTTATCCTTGTGGGAGCAGGAGGAGTTTATGGATGTCTGAAAAAAGAATTTCTTTCTCCCGGCCCTTTTTCTGAGTGTAAATATACAGGTCATATACTGGAAGAAATAAAACTTCAGAGACATATGAAATTGAAATCACAGACCCCTCCTTTTGCCAGATTTGCAGGGCTTCTGATTGTTTCTCTCATATGGAACGGTGCTATAAGTATTCCTGTAATGGATGCAATAAATAGTTTTAAAAGAGGAAGCGGTGAAGCCTTTTGTTTCCTGGGTATAATTCCCTTTGTATTGATAGGACTGTTCCTTGCAGGATCAACTGTATATTATTTCCTTACTCTCTTTAACCCGAGACCGGAACTTGTCCTGTCCTGTCATCCTCTGTCTCCCGGAAGAACAGCAGACCTCTCCTGGACTATTACTATGAATGCCGGTGCCATAAAGAAATACCGTATTTACATAGAAGGCAGGGAAGAGGTAGAGTATGATGATTCTAAAGATAAACATACCTTTTTTACTATGAACATAATAGAAACAGAAAATCTCTATGAAATAGAGAAAGGAAAAGTTACTTTTACCTTCCCGGAAGACACAGTACATTCTTTTAAGAGTGAACATAATAAAATAGTCTGGAGTCTTCATGTATCGGGAGAGATAAAATACTGGCCTGATATAAATGAAGAATTTGAACTTACAGTTCTTCCTGAGAATATGATGGGAATTAGATGTCGTAATGCGTAATGCGTAATGCGTTACGATTAGAAAAATATATGAATAATTTAAAGATAGAAACAACTGATAATAAAATAGAATATCTTCCTTCTGAAAGGGTCAGGGGAACATGTTCCTGGTCTTTTGATACAACTCCGAAAGGGATAGAATTGAGGCTTTTCTGGTATACTTCAGGAAAAGGCACGACAGATGTTAATACAGTAGAAGTACTTTCAGTTAATGAGCCTCTTAAGGAAGGTAAAAGGGATTTTTCTTTCACTCTTCCTGCCATTCCCTGGTCTTTTTCAGGGAAACTCATTTCTCTTATGTGGGCACTTGAAATGATTGCAGAGCCCGGAGGGGAAACAGAAAGGTTCGATATCACAGTGTCTCCTTCAGGGAAAAAGATTTTACTGGAAAGAACTTAAAATTCCTGTTTAGAAAGCCTTACTCACTATTCACTCCTTAATTTCCAGTATAAGTAAATCTACCTGTCGTGAAAAAACACAATCTTCACACAACTCCATTAAACGATCACCTTGTAAATCAAAATTTTATAATATATAATAAAACCTACAGATTGTTAAATGCTCATGCTCAAGGTCAGTAAAAAGGAGAACATCATGGAAGAAGGATTAAAACAGATATTAAGTAAGCTTGACACAATGGAACGTTCTATTAAAGAGTTAAAAGATGGTCAGGTGAGACTCGACACAATAGAAAGTTCTATTCAAGAGTTAAACGATAGTCAGGTAAGACTCGAAGGCAAAATTGATAATTTTGAAAATAAAGTGGAAAAAATGGATGATGGACAAACTTATCTATTTAAAAGGCAATTTGACTATGAAATAAAAATGAATGAAAGAGAAGACCGGCTCAATAATAAAATGAATAAAATGTTATCTTATATATCAAATCTGGTAGCTAATGTTGAAGGCATCAAACAGGAATTGCCGGTATTCGGTGCAAAGCAGATAGAACATTCTAACCAGTTAGAAGAACATGAGGAAAGAATTGTTAAACTGATGCCGGTGAATAAAAGGTAGCTTTGCTAATAGCATTTTGCTAATTTTTCCTGATTCCCGATTCAATTTTTCCCAATGTTTCAGCTCAAAAATGACCGACTTTCTGAAATATGTCCTGATAAATATGCAATAACAATTATAAAAATCCTGTTAATCCTGCATCCTGTAAATCCCGGTTCAGACAATAAAAGAAGAAGGATTTTCTTCTCCATTCCACAGGAAAAGGTAGTTCACTCTTTCTCACTTTTATGTTAAAATATAATTATGAGGAAATTAAAATTATACCTTGACACATCTGTTATAAATTTTTTATTTGCCGATGATGCACCGGAAAAACAGAGAGTAACTCAGGAGTTTTTTGAAGATTCTGTATCTCAGGGGAAATTTGATATTTATATATCAGATGTTGTTATAGGAGAAATAAAAAATACAAAAGATATAGATAAGAGAAATAATTTGCTGGAAGTAATATATAAATATAACCTGAACATTTTATCCCTTTCAGAAGAGGCTATAGAACTGACAGATGAATATTTAAAACAATCAGTTATTCCGGAGAAAAAAGTTGAAGATGCGAGGCATATAGCTATAGCCACTGTAAGTGGATGTGACATGTTATTAAGCTGGAATTATAAACACCTTGCAAATATAAATAAAGAAAAGAAAATACAGATAATAAATATTCAGCAGGGTTATAATTATCCTGTAAGATTGTCCACGCCAATGGAGGTGACAGGGGAATGAATGTATCTAAATCATTAGAAGAGGTATGGGATTGGAAAGATGCTTTATATGAAGAGACTAAAGAACTGAGTAAAGAGGAGTTAGTTGAGTTTTTCAACGACAATACAAAAGAATTTCTGGATACTATGGGTTATAAAAAAAATCCGGTAAAAGAAGGCATTTATAAATTAGAAAAAATAAATGTTGCTACGACCGCTTGTTGATCGGTAAAAATTATAAAAATCCTGCTAATTTTTTCATTCCGCCCATCCCGGTTCAGACAATAAAAGAAGAAGGATTTTCTTTCCCCTTCCCCGGCTAAGTACCGCTCCAGATAAGTTACTGAGGTGAGCATAAATAATACATAACTGCTCTCGTGACGCGTAACGCGTGACGCGTGACGGGAGGAAGACCTTTATTACATGCTTATGCTCAGGTCAATAGTAACCATTTTATCAGCTTCTGCCTGGCAGGCTCTTACGAAGAAAAATCATGTACTTTATATAAGTTGTTTTACAGACAACAAATTAGCCCTTACTTAATTTTTAATTCTATATTACATCTCCATTTTTCTTCTCCAGATCCTGCCAGGCAGAAGTTTTTTATGGATACTCTTTTACCTGTTGCGGTACTAAGAGAAGATTTATATTGTATTGTTTTTTATAATATTATATAATATAAATATACAAATATATGATTATATGGAGGTGTTATTTTATGGCTGTGGTAAAACTTGGAGCCAGCAGACAGATTGTAATTCCAAAAAAGTTTCATGATAAGCTTGGCCTTTCTCCTGGTAATTACCTGGAAGTAGAACTTAGAAATAATCAGCTAATTGTTACACCTAAAGAGCTTGTTGACAGGAGGTTAAACGAGGGACTGGAAGATATTAAAAATGGCAGGGTACTCGGTCCGTTTAATACAGCAGATGAAGCAATGCAGACTCTTCAGGTGAAAAAATCATGAGAGTTTTAATCTCAGAACGTTTTAGTCGTTCTTTTAAAGAAGCACCGGAGAAAATTCAGAAAAATTTTGGGAAACAACTGGCTCATCTATTAAAGGATCTCCGTTACCCTTCTTTAAAATCTAAGAAATACGATGAGTCCCGTAATATCTGGCAGGCCAGAGTAGATGGGGATTGGCGTTTTTATTTTACGATTGAAGGAGATATATATTGTTTAATAGATATTATTTCTCATCCCTGAAAGGGATAAATATGCAGTAAGAATTATAAAAGTCCTGTTCATCCATTACTCCTGCACCTCCCGGTTCAGACAAAAAACATGAAGGATTATCTTGTTTTACGGGTTATTCAGACACTCATCATGATTATCCAGATTTCTGAGCCTGTATACATCATCAATTATATCAAAAGTAAATCTGTAATGTATATCCACTCTTACTTCCCAGATATTATTAACTCCCTGCATTTTCTTTGTATGTAACGATGGATGATAGGGATTCTGGCAGAATAATCTCAAAGCCTTTTCCACTTTTTTCTTCAACCTGACGTCAAGCTTCTTAAAAGCCTCTTTGAATCTATCTGATCTGCCTATTTTCATGAATTCAAATCCTTTATCAAATCCTCAACATTCTCAAAATCCTTACAATTACCATCCTTGAAATCTCTGTCAGCTTCTTTCTCTCCTTCCTGCCATCTCTTACTGAAAAACCACTCTTCATCTCTATTAATAACCTTCTGAGGAGTTAAAATAATTCTGTTGCCTTCAACCTCAACAGCCAGTAAATCATGCTCTTTTAACTGCAATGTTTTCCTTATATCAGCAGGCAGAGTTAATTGATTTTTCTTTTGTATCTGCAATAATTTCATAAAATCACCTCTATTCCGAATTTCCGCTATACGGAATTTCCGTCATATCTATTATATAGCATTTTGCTAATTTTTCCTAATTTCCGACTAAAATTTCTTCCCCTATGTTTCAGCCAAAAAATGACCGACTTCCTGAAATATGCCCTGATAAATATGCAGTAACAATTATAAAAGTCCTGTTAATCATGCATCCTGCAAATCCCGGTTCAGACAAAAAAACATGAAGGATTTTCTTTACTCCATACAGAATATATAAAGACCGCACTATATTAAAACATTCAGATGCTCTTGCAAAAAATGAAATTTTTTTAGGAGAGTGTTTGACGTTGAAAGATAAATTTTTCAGATTATTCAAAATCCGTCTTCCCAATTTTTTCACGCCTTACCACCCCTATATTAATATTTTAAAAGAAAGGAATGATCATTATGACCAAAAAACTTTTAATTTCCATTGTATTAATAAGTATTATATCAGGCATTATCATCGCAGGGTGCGGTGACACAGGGTCGAGTCAGATTGTAGTGCCTGCTACAGGCACTCCTACACAGATAGCCAGTCTGATCACTATAAAAGGTCAGGCCCTTGAAGTGAACGGCACACCCATACCGAACGCATTCGTTGTATGTGTAAATCTCGGATTGTCCGCTTCTCTTTCGACTCTGGCAGATCAACTCGGAAATTATATATTCAAGAATCTTCCCCCGGGAACTTACAGGATTGAAATATGGAGATCAGAAGGGGATCATAATTCTTCTCCCGGAAGCCCCATAGGAGCAATTAATATTACTGTTACAGAAGGAACTATTACCGTTAATGTTACAGTGGGAACCATTGACCCCACTCCGACACCGACTGCAACAAATACACCCGGAGGGCCGACCAATACGCCGGGAGGGCCGACTGCTACAAATACGCCGACTGCAACCAATACACCAAAAACACCGACTGCCACAAATACGCCGGGAGGGCCGACCAATACGCCTGTGCCTGCTCCTACAATTACAAATGTTAATCCTTCATCCGTGGCTGTGGGAGATAATGTTGTCATAACAGGTAATTATTTTATTAATGTAACTTCTGTGACTTTTAGCTCATCTCCAGCAATAACTTATACGGTAAATTCTTCGACTCAAATAACCGCTACCGTACCTGCAGGTGCTGTAACGGGGTTAATTACCGTGACTACAGCAACAGGTTTTGACACTGTTAGTTTTACTATGAAGTCCTGGCATGATATAAGCAGTAATTTAACTGCCGACCAACAACATTTACTGGATGTGACTTTTACAGGTGATGACGTATGGATTGCCGGCGATAAACCTGGAGAGTTATATCATTCCATTGATGGTGGAACGTCCTTTACTCCTGTGCCACTTCCTTCACCTGTTTATCGAGCTAAATTAACTGCATCAAATGGTTATACTGAATATGTAACTTCTCTTTTTGCGAGAGGTGCAAATGATGTATGGGGAGTGACAAGTTACAACGGAGGAGGTAGAGTTCTTCACTGGAATGGTTCTACTCTATCTGCTGTAGGTAGTCCTGTATCGGCATTGAATTCAATCCATTTTCCACCATCAGGTAATATTGGATATTGTTGTGGTAGCGATGGTAGTGCTCCTTATGTCGGTCAAGTTGATACATCTGTTCCTTCTGTAACTGCATTCGCCACTCCACCGGGAGGCCCTTATTCAAACTGCATAGTATTTCCAGTAGATTCAAATACCGGATGGGTATCTTCCTTTACAAACGGTTCCATAGACCGTTATGCCGGAGGCACATGGAGTAATGCAAATCCTAATCCTTCAGGCAGTTTTAATTCGGTATATTTTATTGATAATTCCAATGGCTGGGCTGTGGGACAGGATTCTTCGACAAATGCCATAATAATTCATAGTACCACAGGAAATTCCTGGTCTTCACAAAATTTACCTGTAGGTATTACTGCCAGTAATGTAACCTTAATGGATGTATTTTTTAGAAATACTCAGGGGTGGGCAGTAGGTCGAAATAGTAATACAGATTTAATTCTCTATACAAATAACAGCGGAAATACATGGACTGTACAATATCAATCGTCAACATCACCTCTGTCACAATTAAATGCTATTTATTTTGATTCTAACGGTGTTGGCTATGCAGTAGGAAATAATAAGAAGATATATAAATACTATTAAATATTATTTCATCAATAATAAAAGCGGAGAAAGCATGAATTTCTCCGCTTTTTTTTGATTATTACATGGTATTTTATTACAGTTCACACCATGAAAGCACATCTGTAAGAATACGATAAAAAGGTTTACTTCCTTCCATATATTCCATATTTGCTGTAATATTTCCGCCACGTAATGCATATATAGAACCACTGGAATAAGGAGACGTTTTGGTTCCGTTAACAGTAACCACTGCTCCTATTACATTTATAGGGCCATCGATAGTAATATCTCCATAGGAATATATCATCCCCTGAAAGAAAGATTGATTCTGGTTGAAAAATATAGAAGGATTCTTTGTAAAGCTTTTCCAGTTATTCTTCTTTTGATAGAAAAAATCTCCAGAGTTCGTATCTTTCATATATATATCTGAATTCGGATCATTGAACCAGGCAGCTACTTCAGAGCCTACTCTGGAAGGATCTCTCAGGGTAGATTTATTATTATTCCACCAGTTTTCTATTCCTCCTATACCTACAGTTGTTGCCGGTATATTATTTGCTCCTGCATCTTTCATGGCTTTTATTGTGGCCTTTACATTTAAAGGCTGTTTATAAAGCCATTCATTATTACTGTTATTTGTGCTGTTATTTATATATACATTACCTTCTGAAAAGAGTAACGAACCCTTACTGTCTGAAGTGTTAACTGTTGAAAGTAACTGTCCTTTTATTTCCAGACTATTTCCCTGATCGAAGCCACATAGGGTTCTGTATCCTGCTGTTATAATAGAGCCTCCATAAGAAGTATTATAACTGCTTTTTACATTTCCTTTTACCTCAAGAACACCATTTACAAACAATTTCGCTCCGTCTCTTAGTTCAATATTGCCGTAAACTACCAGATTCCCATTGACCTGAGTATCTTTATCCACGATTAAAGTTGGCCAGTTTCCTGTTAAAGTGCGATTCCCTGCAACATATTTTCTGTCACATGAAACTATGAGAGGAGGGAGAGAAGCACTTTCCGGCCTGTAGGAGATCTGATTCGGATCCGACTGGTCTAACTCTTCTGTAAGTGTAGCGGGATCTGTTACCCCGAAAGAAGTGCTAACTCCTGCTGCAGGAGTCGATGACACTATTGGTACAGGAGTGCAATTGGCAATATTCACTACATCTGATATGTTGTATTCCTGAATATCAACAGGAGCAGCACCTGAGACCTTATGTTTATCATCAACTGCAGGAGCATTGACAGTTCCTACTGCTCTTATAACGCTTCCGTTGTAAAACCTGCAGCTATTCGGATCGGTATTACTGAAAGTAAGATCTTTATTTGCCTGTACCGAACTTGCTATGGGGTCTCCTGAAGTTATATCATTTATACCGTTTACCACAAGCCTTGAATTACTATCACTGTTCGGATCTATTACTATACTTGCCAGATTGGCATCCTTATCACAGCACATACCCATAGCGACGCCGGGATTATTCCTTACTACAGCCCTGATAACCCTCTTATAACCCCTGTAAGTGCCTTCTCCTATTATTACAATCGTATTACCCGGCACATTGGGGTCACATACGTAAGGAGCAAAATTTGCTGTAGTTGGATTGGGATTTGACAGATTTTCCGCATAAATATATTTGCATTCAGCCTGACTCATCTCAATAGAAGGATTATCTATTGTTACATTATACGGCCCTTTTACAGGGATAGACGTAAGTGCTGTAGGTGTAGGCCCCGGAGGGTATGGTGTAATAATAGATGCAGACATATGGTTGAATTCATACATGTTGTAATTAATAGCCGAAGTGGCAAGATTGAGGGCTTCAAATCTTGCTCTTACATTTCCCGTAGTTCTCAGATTGCCTGTGCTCAGAGACACAATGGCAAGAGAGAGTATGAGCAGTATTATTAATATTGACAGTACCATAATAAGGGCTATCCCTTTATTCTCATAGAGTGAAATATTTTTTTTCATAAATCTGACTCCTTTGTTGTCTGAACCGGGACGGGTAGGATGAAAGGATTAGCAGGATTGCTTGCCTGTAGTTGATTTCCTTTTCCCTTTCTCCCGGTAATTTTTTTAGTGCATTACCTGTTTTATGTCTGTATATAAAAGATTTGTATAAATTGATTTTTAAATTTTATGACTTGACCTATTTTTATATTTATATAATATCATATTTTAATATTTTAGAAAAGATATTTGTTTTTTTATTTTTAATTTATTTTTGATGTATATGGAAATTTCCTGTAATGGCAGTGCCGTTAAATGAATTTTTTACAGGAATATTACTCCTTTATGAAATGGAGTTGTAAATGAATATGGTAACAAGAGCTGAATTCGCGAGGTTAATTTTCAATTTTTATGAGTTAAGGAAATGCATATAATATTATATTCTGTATTGATAGGAAAATTCCTTTAAATTGTCTCTGCCTCTCTTTTTAACCTTTCCCATATATCTTCGACAGTTAATTCTTTTACCCATTTCTCCAGATAATTCAGATCCAGTTTATCGTATTGTACTTCATAAATTCTCAGGGCATCAATAAATTGTTTTTCACTTCCACCGGATAATTTGGCCCATCTTAATTTTGCCAGAATAGTATCTTCTGGACTTGAAACCTGTATACGGGTATCTATCACTTCTTCCTTATATCTCCTGGAAAAACGTGAAATATCAAAAGGTTCATCTGTTAATATCCAGAAATCTACTTTATTTCCTTCGTTTACATCAATAAGATTGAACATTGTTTGTCTTCTAATAGCGTCAAGAATACTTTCTTCATCCAAATAAAAGTCCGGTTCTGGAAAGGCGGCAACCAGTTGTTTTACTTTTGAATTTGGAATAATAACAACGAGATCTATATCATGTGTAGACCTGGGTTCACCATGAAGGCTTGAAGCAACAGAACCAGTTACCATATAATCGATTTGACTGGCTTCAAGCGTTTGGACCACTTGCTTTAATAATTTCTGTTGTGACATTTTTTTAGACGCTCCAGTAGTATTTTTCTAAATTCATCGTGCGATAAATCCGGGAACCTTTTGTGTAATCCATGAATAAAAAGTTGTACTGTGAACTCAGATAATTCGAATGATTTCAGTAATCTTTGTTCAGGTGTCATCTGTCTCAGTATCTGAATATATTTTTTATGATTTGGCCTTTCTTTGAGATCCATATATGGTCATTTCCTTTATTCGGCATCGATTCCATCCCACAATTCAGATATAGGATAAGTTTCTCCTTCTAATGCTTCTTTCCATCCCTGGCGAAAGCTTTCTTCTGCATTTTTCAGGGACACACTTTCACGAAATAAACGTACAATCATAAGTAGATCTGGCAAATATTCTTCCGGGACAGATTTTAGCTCTCTTACCAGTTGACTTTTATATTCTGAAGTTCTGGTTGGCATAATATATTCTCCCTTCTGGATAACTCTCTGTTGGATTCTATAATGAGTTGTATCGCTTCTTTCAGATTTTCTCTGGCTTCTTGCAGGGTTTTCCCCTGTGTATTTGCACCGGGTAATTCTTCTGCATAACCTATCCACCAGTTATCTACCTTTTCAAAAATAGCAGTAAATTTTTCCATTTTTATCCTCTTTTATTTTATTTGAAGTACTTCTATATTTTTATTATATATTATTCATCAAGTGATTTCAACAATATTGATAACAGGATTTTGTTGAAAAATTATATCAACTTTGATATACTTCTTCATTACCGGCTTTCGGCCCATAGAATAAATCTTCAGCCTTATCATTTATGAATTTAATTGTTTTATATAGCTTATTGGAGAAATGTAAAATGACCACTGTTGCTGTAACCAGATGCAATGTAATTCAACCACCGGTTTCTCAGGTCAGTAACCTTAAGATTTTAATATAACTTTTTATTAATCAATTGATAAATATTGTATTTATTATTATCTTTTGATATAATAATAGAAAGAAGGTTATAAAAATGTTGAAAGGTTATTTGAATGAGTTCTATAGATGAAGTAAAGAAAGCTATAGTGGATATAAATATGGCAATAGTAAGTAAAAACATAATCTTTGTCAGTAGAATGGATAAAACAAAAATAACTTTTTCGAAGAAAATGGCTATAAAAGAACTTAATAGTCTTACATACAAAAACTATCATAAAGGCCCTGAAGGAGATAGAAATACCTCTGATGGAGAAGTATGGATCTTTGGTAAAAAAATAAATACTGAACAGATTTATATAAAAGTAAAATTACAGGATAAAAAAGGTTTGAGTTTTGTAAAAATAATGTCTTTTCATCCTGCAATATATGATATGGATTTACCATTTGATAAATAATTTTGGGAAGGAGGAGAGAAAATGTTAGGAGAGAGCAATGAAAAGTTATCTGTAAAAAATATATTTACCCGGGTCTGTATTGAATGTGATGGAGAAAATATTGAGTATATTGAAAAACCTGATACAGTAGAAATAAGAGGAGAAGAAATACAGGTAATGGCAAAATACTGGATTTGCAGAGATTGCGGAGCTGATTGGGAATTTCCCGATGAAGGAGAATATGATCAATTAGATGAAGCCTGCCGTATTTACCGTAACAGACATGGGATGTTACAACCGGAAAAGATAAACGAATTAAGAAAAAGAATGGGGTTTACCCAGGGAGAACTTGCTAAAATTTTCGGATGGGGAGCAGTAACTATTTCCCGTTATGAAAATGGTTCTCTCCAGAGTAAATCCCATGATGAACTTTTAAAATTACTTGAAAGACCTGGGACATTTTATCAGTTTATAAAAGAAAAAAATAACCTGGAAAATAAAGACAAATATTTGCGGCACATAGAGCAGAATTTAAATTTAGAAAAAGAATTATCTGTTAGTTTTTTAGAAAATTTATTATCCGGTAAGCCTGATGA
>Ga0351876_1202_pt1 | contig 12724 bp, 18 predicted proteins | sample BONcelFGM3001C15_FD_206774 | JGI IMG/M metagenome (GOLD analysis project Ga0351876, IMG submission 206774) | Enriched cells from coal bed in the Powder River Basin, Montana, United States - BONCAT cells FGM rep3 HSBNCT.FGM.300.1.C15 ...
ACTGGCAATTGGACTAAATCGGGGTGATACTTCCCTAAAAGTTCATCGATTTCCCGAGGAGAGTAAACGGAAACACCAATCTTTTTAGCAAGACCTGCTGCTTTCAGGTCTTCCATAGCTTTCCAGAGATAATGACCGCCTGGGACAAACAAGTCGCTTACATGATGAACAAGAAGACCATAAATAGCAGATTGTTTCACTTTTTTTTGAGACTGGAAAAATGCCTCTTTTAATCTTATGGTATCCGCTCTATCGATCCGATCTTTCTTAAAAACTGGCGTTTTGGTAACGATTTTAAAAAACATCCTTTTCGGCATGCTTTTACCAATAACTTCTTCGCTCGTGCCATAGGCTACGGCAGTGTCCAAAATGGTTATGCCGCTTTCCCAAGCGAGCGTCAGAATGTCTTTGACTTCTGTTGCAGGTGTGATTCCCTGCATATTTGAAACTCCATAATCTAAACCAAACTGCACTGTGCCCAAGCCGATTTTCATGAAATGATTCAACGCAATGCCTTTATTTAATTTGCAACCACTTGTTTTATTTTTCCAATTACATATTCAACTTCATCGTTGGCAAGCTTCGGGAACATGGGAATCGAGATTGCCCGGGAATAATACTCTTCCGCCATTGGGCATAGCCCCCGTTCATAGCCCAACCTTTTATAGTAGGGATGCAAATAAACAGGGAGATAATGGACATTAACCTGTATGTTTGTCTCCGTGAGCAGCCAATTGAAAACATTTTGGCGATTATTCACCATAATTACATATAAATGCCTTGACGAATCGAAGCCTTCCTTTTCCTTTATAAAGTCTATTTGCTTCATTTCCGCAAATGCCTCATCGTACATCTTGGCTATTTCTTTTCTTCTGGCAATAAATTTGTCTAATTTCTTCAATTGGCTTGTACCAAGGGCGCATTGTATATCCGTAAGGCGGTAATTATAACCCAGCTCATGCATCTCGTAATACCAAGGACCATCTGTTTCTTTCATATATTTGATATTTCTCGTAATCCCGTGGGATCTGAAAAACACCAATTTTTCATATAAATTTTGATCATTCGTTAAAACCATTCCCCCTTCGCCTGTTGTTAATTGTTTTACTGCATGAAAGCTTAAAATCGTCATGGCTGAATGGAAACAACACCCAACTTTTATCCAATCCTGGCCGTTTTTTAATCTGTATTTTGCCCCAATTGCATGAGCAGCGTCTTCAATAATTATCAGATTATTTTCTTTGGCAATTTTACTGATTTCTTCCATATCCGCAGGATGTCCGGCAAAATGAACAGGAATTATTGCTTTTGTCTTCTTGGTGATCTTCTTTCTTATATCAACCGGATCAATAAGCGCCGTACCTGGTTCGATATCAGCAAACACGGGTTTTCCACCACAATAAAGGACACAGTTGGCAGAAGCTGCAAAGGTAATAGCCGAAGTAATGACTTCATCCCCGACAGATACACCGGCCGCAAGGCACGCAATGTGTAAGGCTGCTGTTCCGTTACTTACGGCAACGGCGTATTTTGCACCGCAGTACTGGGCGATACTATTTTCAAATTCCTCAACCAGCGGCCCCTGTGTGAGATTTGATGATCTCAGCGCATCCGCTACGGCAAGGATGTCATCTTCCTCAATCCATTGGGTTGCGTAAGGAATCTGCTTCATAGCGCACCCAGCCTTTTAATGATCTCCCCCATTTCTTCTGACGTCAACTTCCAGGGATTATCACCGGAATTGTACTCAAATTCATCGGGGACTGGCTGGCCGCCATTGTTCGTAAACCGCCTCCCCCAAAAATCGAAGTCTGGTTGAATAACATAATGGTCAGCATACTCGATGGTTTTTCTGGCATCATCTTTCGGGATCATGACCTCATGAAGTTTCTCACCTGGTCTTATTCCTATAACCTCCGTTTTGCATTCCGGGGCGATTACTTTTGCCAAATCCATGATATTCATACTGGGTATCTTGGGCACAAAAAGCTCGCCGCCCACCATCGTTCCCAGGCGGTTTAATACGAAATTGACGCCTTGCTCCAAGGTAATCCAAAAACGTGTCATCCTGGGATCGGTAATGGGTAATACGCCATTTTTACGACATTTAAGGAAAAACGGAATTACGCTACCACGACTGCCAGCTACGTTCCCGTATCTTACCACGCTGAAGATGGTGCTTTCCCCGCCAACATACGAATTACCCGCAATGAACAGCTTGTCCGAACAAAGCTTTGTGGCGCCATAAAGATTAATCGGGTTAGCGGCTTTGTCCGTGCTCAACGCAATAACTTTCTTAACCCCCTGATCAATTGCCACGTTAATTACATTTTGCGCACCTAAGATATTTGTTTTAACGGCTTCGAATGGATTATATTCTGCGGCAGGAACCTGTTTGAGAGCCGCTGCATGGATCACATAATCGACATCATGAAAGGCTCGGGCCATCCGCTCCTTATCCCGAACATCACCAATAAAAAATCGAATGCCCGGATACTTGTTGTCGGGAAATTGTTGTGCCATTTCAAATTGCTTCAATTCATCACGACTAAAAATGATGAGTCTTTTCGGTTTATATTTTTTTAAAATAATCTCTGTGCATTCTTTTCCAAAGGATCCGGTACCACCGGTAATGAGGACAGTCCTATTATCAAACATGTTTTTGTTACCGCCTTTTACTCGTATATTGTGTTTCTGTTGTCTATATAGAAGTTACAGCCCACTTGAGGCAGGTGCTATGATAACCTTTGCGATTATTCCCTCGGTTTGTTAGCGGATCTTCGAGATGAAATGATAGAACGCGCCCGGGCGAATCAATTGTAAAAGTATTTTTCCCTGAAAGGCTCGTAAAATTTAAGTAAACCAGATAATCCCCCACGCCGATACTTCGTGGTGGAATGGATATTCGGATCAAATGCTTACCGCAGGGCAAGGAATCAAGCAGATTTGGTTTTATATCGTAACTATCTGACTCAAGCACCAGAGTCCCGTCCGTTTTTTCGATAGTCATATAACCGTAAAGGCCAGGAACTTTCTCACGCACCAAGCAGTCAAGCAAAATATGGACTGGCTCATCGCATGTAAATTCTAATGTTTGTAAACCGTCATTGTTTGATAGCTTAGCCTGAGTTACTTGAAACTCTTTTGCATCATCATATTTAAAATTGAAGACTGCTGCCCTATCTGATTTATCAAGACTCTTCAGGTAAGTGCTTATGATTTCAGCAGGCATACCTATACTATCGATCATGCCGCTATTCAAACAGATGGCCTTTGTACATAACGCTCTGATTGCTGACATGTTATGACTTACAAAAAGGACAGTTCTCCCCTCTCGTCCAACATTTTCCATCTTACCCAAACACTTTTTCTGAAACTGGGCATCGCCTACTGCAAGGACCTCATCCACAACAAGTATCTCCGGCTCCAGATGCGAAGCCACGGCAAAGGCCAGTCGGACATACATTCCACTGGAGTAGCGCTTTACGGGGGTGTCAAGGTATTTCTCAACCTCGGCAAACGTTACGATCTCGTCAAACTTGCGCTTAATCTCAGCCCGGGTCATACCCAGAATGGTACCGTTTAAGTAGATGTTCTCCCGCCCGGACAGTTCTGGGTGAAAACCTGTACCCACCTCTAGCAGGCTGGCGACACGCCCTTTGATGGTTATCCGTCCGGTTGAAGGCTCGGTTATTCGGCTCAAAACCTTCAGTAGAGTGCTTTTCCCAGCCCCGTTACGGCCTATAATGCCCACCGCCTCTCCACGGAGGATCTCAAAACTCACATTATTGAGCGCCCATACTTCCTCCATCGTGTCGCCCTGTATGAGGGGCTTCCCTGTTGCCAGATCTTTGGCCGTGTTCCAGAGAGTTCGCGCGTTCTGCATCAAGACATCACGTAGAGCCGTATAGCCGCCCCTTTCCGCATGATGGCCAATCACATATTTTTTGCCGAGGCTTTCAGCTTTGATGACGATATCACGCATAATTTCTGTTTCCATTCTAAATCAAATCAGCAAAGGTTTTTTCCATCTTCCGGAAGCGGGTCAAGCCCAGCCAGATGAAGAAGGCAATGATGGCGAGGCTAAGCAGGAAGCCGGGCATGTAAATGGGGCTATTGTCGCCAAGGACGCACCAGCGGAAACCGTCGATCACGCCTACCATTGGGTTGAGATTGTATAGCAATCGCCATTGCTCCGGGATGACTTTACTGCTGAATCCTACGGGCGAAACATAAAGACCAAACTGTACCACAAAGGGAATGATATAGCGGAAGTCGCGGTATTTCACGTTGAGCGCTGTAATCCATAGACCAGGGCCAAGGCTGGCCAACAGGGCCAGAATGATGAAGCACGGCAGCAACAGCATCTTCCAGCCCGGTGCGAATTGATAATGAACCATCATTCCAATCAGGATTATGAAACTGATGAGGAAATCGATGAAAGCGGTTACCAGGGTCGCTGCGGGAATGATCAATCTAGGGAAATAAACCTTGCCGATCAGGTTGGCATTGCTGATCAAACTGTTGGACGATTCAATCAGTGCGTTCGAGAAAAGGGACCAGGGGAGCATTGCGGCAAAGACCATCAGCGCGTACGGGGCGCTTCCGTCGCTGGGGAGTTTGGCGATGCGGCCGAAAATGACGGTGAAGACAACCATTGTAAGCAAGGGCCTGATAATTGCCCAGAGAATCCCAATGATCGTCTGCTTGTAGCGTACGGAGATGTCCCGCCAGGCTATAATCAAAAAGAGTTCACGGTACCGCCAGAGATCGGTCCAGTAGTTTTTCTCAATGTGGCCGGGTTCGATGATGAGCACCGGTTCCGCGTTATGCGACTGAAATGAATTATTCATAATCAAATTATCACACTCTTGCACGGTTGTCATATCCCGTGCCACATACTGGACAGATCAACGCTTCGCCAAGTTTCTCGCCGCATTGGCACATCCAGCCGATTTGTTTGGCAGGGTTACCCACCACAAGAGCATGGTCTGGAACATCCTTCGTGACCACGGCCCCAGCGCCGACGAAGGCGTATTGACCGACGGTGCAGCCACATACGATGGTGCAGTTCGCCCCAAGTGTGGCACCTTTTTTTACGTGGGTGGGGCGGACCTGGTCCATCTTGGAGATTTCCGCCCGTGGATTGTAGATGTTCGTGAATACCATCGAAGGGCCGCAGAAGACGCCATCTTCCAGAGTGACGCCTTTGAATACACTGACGTTATTCTGGATTTTACATTTGTTGCCGATGGTGACGTCGGGACCGATGACGCAGTTCTGGCCGATGTTGCATCTCTCGCCGATTTTAGAGCCGGAAAGAATGTGGCAAAAGTGCCAGATCTTGGTGCCTTTGCCGATTTCTACGTTGTCGTCAATGATGGCTGTGGGGTGGATGAAGACGTCGTCCGGAAAAATAGGGACTGAAACTTTTTTTCCTGCGGAAGAAAAGGATTCAGTCCCTATATTTTCCTTCGCTTCGAGGGAGCGCTGGCTGTGCTCCAAAACCTTCAGAACCCTTAGGCCCTCCCCGCCGGAGGTTAGGGGCGGGGTTCCGGTTTGGATAGCGGTCAGGAAGGCCTCGCATTCGGCCTTCAGGGGCTCTTTCCAGATTGGGGTGATATCGACGGCGAGGCGTTCCGCTTTCTGGGGCACCGGGAGGCCGTTTTGCCAGTTGATCGTGTGGGGATAAAGGACCAACTTCGTTTCGACGGGCTCCGTGTCGTCGAAGACGAACATGCCGTTGCTGCCCACGATGACGAGCTTCTGCTCCTTGAAGGGATTGAGCCAGCTCACGAAGATGTGGGCGCCGATGCCCGAGGGAAATTTGAGGTTCGTCATCGTAACATCGGCAATGCGGGCATGGAGGAAGTTGCTACCCACCGAATCGACGTAGGAGGGCTCCTCGCCGGCAAGGCTCAGGATGATGGAGATGTCGTGGGGGGCGAAGGACCAGAGGATATTCTCCTCCCGGCGGATCTTGCCCAAGGAGAGACGGCGGGAGTAGATGTACTGGAGGCGGCTGATCGTTCCCTGGTTGATCAGCTCCTTCAGGCGGACCACGGCGGGGTGGTACTGGAGGATGTGGCCGACGAAGAGGATTTTCTTGCGCTGCGCGGCCAGACGGACCAGCATCTCGCCGTCGCCGCGGGTCAGAGAGAGGGGCTTCTCCACGAAGGCGTCCTTGTCCGCCTGCAGTGCCTTTTGGGCCAGGGCGAAGTGGAGGGCGGCCGGGGCGGCGATGACGACAGCCCGGATCTCCGGATCGGCGAGGACGGCGTCGAAGTCTTCGGTCACCTGGACGGCGGGATAGGCCTCCTGCATGGCCTGACGGCAGGCAGCGGCGCCGTCGCAGATGGTCTTGAGGACGCCCAGCTCGTGGAAGTTGCGAACCAGGTTCTTGCCCCAGTAGCCGGCGCCGATGACAGCGATCGTCTTTTCAGTCATAACACGTCCTCTTGATTCAGCGGATGGTTCAACAACGCCTTTAGGCTATGAACGGCGGCCCTGCCGTCGCCGTAGAGAGGCGGATGGGCAGGAGGGGGCATGAAGGCGCGAACCGCCGCGACGATGCGGTCGCGATCCGCCCCGACCAGGATGTTCCAGCCGTTTTGCACCGTTTCGACCCACTCCGTCTCGTCCCGCAGGGTGATGCAGGGGACCTTCAGCCAATAGGCCTCTTTCTGCATACCGCCGGAGTCGGTCAGCAGGAGGCGCGCTGACTTCTCCAGGGCGATGATGTCGAAATAACCGACGGGATCGATGAGCTTCACAGAGTTGGGCGGATGATAGCCCGATGCCTGCAGAACCTTGCGCGTCCGGGGATGAACGGGGAAGACGAGGGGTTCGTCGAGGGCCGCGAAGGCCGACAAAATGTTGGAGAGCCGATCGCTGTTGTCCGTGTTCTCGGCGCGATGCACCGTTGCCAGGAGGTAGCCCTGCGGCCGGAGCCCCAGGCGGGTCAGGATGTCGGACTGGGTGGAGGCCCGGGCGGCGGCGAATTGCAAGGCGTTGGCCATGACGTCGCCGGTGATGACAACTTTGGGGGGAAAAACCGGGACAGGGCATTTTTTCTCTGAAAAAAAAGGGCTCTGTCCCTCATTTTTCCCGATGCCCTCGGCGGCGAGGTTGTCGACGGCGACCTGGCTGGGGCAGAGCAGGAGCTGCGCGAGCTGGTCGGCCACCACCCGGTTAATCTCCTCGGGCATGCGGCGGTTGAAGCTGCGCAGGCCCGCCTCCACGTGGGCGACGGGGATGTGGAGCTTGGCCGCGGTGAGGGCGCCGGCCAGCGTGGAGTTCGTGTCGCCGTAGATCAGGACCCAGTCGGGCTTCTCCCGGAGGAGGACCTCCTCGATGGCCGCCAGCATCCGGCCGGTCTGGCAGCCGTGGGAGCCGGAGCCGACGTTCAGATGGTATTGCGGTTCGGGGATCTCCAGTTCCCGGAAGAAGACGGCCGACATGCCGTCGTCATAGTGCTGGCCCGTATGGACGAGAATTTCCTCGATGGCGGGTGATGCACCGCTGCGGTTGTGGGCGGCAATGGCGCGGGAGACGGCGGCGGCCTTGATGAACTGGGGCCGGGCGCCGATGACGGTGGCGATCTTCATTTGCTGGAAACCTATTCCCGATTCCTTCCTTGCTTGCGGGCCGCATTAGCACCGAAAAATGGAGGTACTTCGGCGCGCCGAAGTAGTTTAACTATTTAAAATTGAGGGCGTTCATGGCATCGGAGAGGGCCATGACGGCCTCCTGGATCGCCATCTGCTCCTCGCTGCTCAGGGTGTCCCAGTCGAGCTTGGCGAGGCGGCCCCGGAGGGCATCGGCGCCGGCGACCAGGGTGGCCACCTGCTCGGCAGGGAGTTTCTCCTGGCGTTCCTTTTTGGCCTCCTCGCGGATCTCGTCGCTGGTGAGCCCCTTGGCCTTGTACTTCTCGTAGAGGGTGAGCATCCCCCTCTCCTGTTTCTTCCGGGCGATCTCCACCAGGACGCGGCGCGGGCAGGCGGGGTTGATGCGGCACTCGTCGCGGATGACGGCGGGGAGACGGTTCAGGGAGAGGATCTCACTGACCGTGGAGAGCTTCTTGCCCAGGACCTTGCCGACCTGCTCCTGGGTGTAGTTCAGCTCGCTGACTAGGCGGCCGGCGGCCTCGGCGCGGGGCTGGTTGGGGTCCGGTTGGGGTATCTCAGCAGCCATCTACACTCACTTTTCGCGTTTTTTAATCTCCCCGTACAACTTAGCTACCGATTTCCCCGAAAAAAGTTCATCTTTTGCTTTCAGGTAATCCATCTTTTGCGCCATGTTCTCCCTAATGAAAATGGCTGCTTTAGTAATCCCCATTCTTTTGATAAGCGTCTGAATTGCCTCACTTCTGACCTCTTCTCCAGACGGAATCATTAAATTTTTAGCCGTCGGCATTGTCCGCCTCCTGTTTTAACATGGTCATAGTTAATTCTACTGGATTTACCGCAATAACCATGCCGGTGTATTTCCGTATTACTCTATCATCACATGTAACGAAATAGCCAGCCTTTAGTCTTTCTGCACAGGCCAGATGCAGAGCATCAAGCCCCTTAATTCCCAAGGCTTCTATCGTCTGCGCCCGTTTTGCCAATCTATCATTTAATGTCTGGATCACACGAGCTTTATGTAAGACTGACGTAACGAATATCCGCCTTTCTGCATAAGGATTTTGTGAATTTTCGTATAGCAATACCTCTGATGAAACTATTGAAATAATTCGCTTCTCGATCAGACCAAATATTAAAAGCATCGCTGATGCTTCCAGAAAAATACGAGGTTGCGATTGATCGTCAAAAATCCTATTCAAAGCGCTTGTATCAAGATAAACATCCATACGTTCACTCTCGACAAGGAGGGCACTTAAGCCATAAGAAGGATCAAGTGCTCATTCTCCCTCCCTTAATCCCCTCCCGCAGGGGGGAGGGGAAAGTGGTATTGGGGGGTTAGGTTTTTCAAGCGGGCTGTTTGCCGCTGTTCTCAGGTATCGCGTCAAGCGTGTCGTACAGGGCCATGAAGGCTTCCTTGATCTGGCTCCGGTCCTCAATGGAGAAGGCCTGCCAATCAGCCTTGTCCACGCGGGTGTGGAGGGCGGCGATGCCGGTAAGGATGGCCGCTGCCTGTTCGGCCGGACCAGGTTGCTGCCGCTCCTTCTTGATTTCCTCGCGGATCTCGTCGCTGGTGAGCCCCTTGGCCTTGTACTTCTCGTAGAGGGTGAGCATCCCCCGCTCCTGCTTCTTGCGGGCGATCTCCACCAGGACGCGGCGCGGGCAGGCGGGGTTGACGCGGCACTCGTCGCGGATGACGGCCGGGAGGCGGTTCAGGGAGAGGATCTCGCTGACCGTGGAGAGCTTCTTGCCCAGGACCTTGCCGACCTGCTCCTGGGTGTAGTTCAGCTCGTCGACGAGGCGGCCGGCGGCCTCGGCCTCCTCGACGGCGGTGAGGTTCTGGCGGAGGGAGTGCGCCTGCCGTTTCTGGATCAGCCATGGTGTCCTCCTTCCTTTTTATTAATCACCCTCATTACCCCCTCACCTTACCCCCTCACCCCGACCCTCTCCCGCAGGGGGAGAGGGGGTAAGTGTGATGGGGTCAGGTCTTTAAAATTAGCGTTTTGCGGGTATTCCTTATTGCGAGGAGCGAATTTTGCGAGATCTTTGCACGACTCAGTTGGTTACGTGATGAGGGTTAGATCTTTAAATTAGTGGTTTGCGTGAGAGTGCTAGCCGGCATGTCTAATGATCTTGTTTTCAAGATTGAGGTTTTCCGTCGAGATATTGAAGAGATCGGTCAAGGCATATCTTTCGGTCGCATCCAATACTTCCAGACCGATCAATTTTCCGTTTTCATCCAAGTCGATGTTTAGGCCATCTTCGATTTCAACCGTACGCGTTACATATTTTTCCTGCAAACGGATATAGATGGCATCGACTTGATTATCATATTCGATTTTCATATCTCACATCCCCTTTACCATGGCCGTGACAACGATGATTTCATTTTCTTCCACTTTATAGGTGATTTTCAATAATCGTCCCTGAATCATTTTGAAGGCATTGATTCTGCCATGAACTGAACATTTTTCGGGGGTCAGGTCTTGCATTTTAGCGTTTTGCGGGGAGGCTGATCTATGAGGCTTCCTTTACCCTGTACACATGGGTCGATGTGAAATCGCGTCTACCGTGAATGATGCCGAGATATAAGCCTGATCCGATTTAATCTCATAGAGAATCCGATATGAATGGATGAAGATCTCCCTTATGCTTTCATCGTCTATCTCAGGCACCTTCCTGCCGATCACCGGGTATGCTACCAGAATGTTTGCTCTATCCATGATGTCCTGAACCACTTTTTTCGCATAATACCTGGAGTCGGCTGCGATGAAGTCGTGAATTGCCCGCATGTCGGATTTTGCCGGACCGGCCCAGACTACCATGACTCGACTTCCCGCTTCAGAGCTTCTGCGGATATCGTTTCGCCTTTTTCAACGGCTTCTCTTCCCTTTCTGACTTTCTCAATCACATAGAGCTGGTACATGATGGTGTCTATATCGGCTGTTTCCGGAAGATGAGAAATTGCCGTCAAAGCTTCCTGCTTCAGAGTATTCATTGCGATACCTCGGGGGTCAGGTCTTGCATTTTAGCGTTTTGCGGGGGCTGTATTCTCCTTTTCCGATACTGTGCCAATCAATGTCATAGCTTCAATACAGGAATGCATGCGCCATTTTTTTAATTGCACATAGGCGACGGGCTGTGCCACCTCCTTATTGCGGAGGGACATTTCCTTGTGCCAACGATTGAAATCCTCCTCACCCTCAACCTCGAAGATAATAAGAACATTGGTCGGCAGCACGGGAACACTTTTTTCATTTTCCATCATGTAACGATGAAACTCACTTGCCAGCATTGCTGTAAATTTATTGTAATCATTCATTTTCTGTTCCTTTCAGAAAGGCATCTCGGTAATGCCTCCAATTTTCGTTAATATCCCAGTCTCCATACGTCAAGGCGCTTTCAAAATGAAGATCTAGCCGAGTTTTGGTCTGCTTTCCCATTTTATCATAACGGTCAACATGGGAAAACCCATGTGCGCAATCGTAGCGGATGACCACCTTCCATTCCTCTCCCATTTTGATTTCCAATTGTACGATAAAATTTGTCACTTTACCGCCATTCGTTTCATGGCGATGCCGCTTTCTTACTCCGTCATCCAGGATAACTACGAATTCGACACTTTTGGACACAGGCAAGGGACTCTTTATTGATGTAAAGAATATTGGCGCCAGAGACGCCGTTTCGATCATCGTCGAAGATAGCAAGATTGTCGTGCCATCTTTCGACTACACTTTTCGGGGGTCAGGTCTTGCATTTCATCGCAGTCTCGGGGGTCAGGTCTTGCATTTCATCGCAGTCTCGGGGGTCAGGTCTTGCATTTTAGCGTTTTGCGGGGGGCGGGACACTATTCCTTGATACGGTAAACCAGGTGATGCGCCTCTGTGTCGGCACGGTGGGCCTTCAGGTCGGCGGCGACGGTATCAAGCTTGGCCGCAGTGGCCTCGCCCTGGGCGGCGACGGTATCAAGCTTCCGGATCACACAGTCGATCCGGCCGTCGAGGCGCTTTTCCATGCGGTCCATCTTTTCCGCAAGCATCTGGTGCCCTTCCACCACCAGGTCCAGCTTGTGCTGAACGGCATCGGCGAAGGTTCCCACCTGGCGGGAGATCAGGCTCTCGATCTGTTCAAGATCCTTGCTGTCCATGTTTCATCTCCAGACTTCCGGGGTCAGGTCTTGCATTTTAGCAGACTTCCGGGGTCAGGTCTTGCATTTTAGCGTTTTGCGGGGAGGCGAATCCGAACCTTCGTTATGAAATCGCCCTCAGCCCCTTTTCCTCGATGACCGTTAAGAGCCTCAAAGCCGGCCCTCCGGGTTTCTTGACGCCCCGCTCCCAATCCGAAACAAGATTCTTGGAGACATTCAGATAACGAGCAAATACCGGCTGGGAGATGCGCTCACGGAGGCGTATGGTTTTAATCTCCTCGGGGCTGAGGATGCGCACAGGGGTCAGACAACTCTCGTCGAACTCGCGCATGGTCTGCTTTTCGATGGCGCCGATTTCGTGGAGCGCATCCATGGTTTCATGGATTGCGGCATATGCATCACTTCGATATCTTTTTGTCATGGCCCTCAACCTCCTCAAACTGGCCTTTTGTAATCAGAATGTCCAGTTGGTCTTCGGAAAGTCCCAAGACATGCTTGGCCATCTTCTTGAATTGCTCTTCCTCGTCCTGGCTGATGTTGTCCCGCTCGCTTTTTGCGAAACCATACACGAAAAACGCCCTGCATCTTTCATGGAGTAAAATAATGGCTCGGTAGCCCCTTGATTTCCCTTGTCCGGGTCGGGCCATGCGTTGTTTGACTACGCCCCCGCCCAAGTTGGCATCCACCTGTCCACGTTCGGCTCTTGCAATCGCTTCGCGAAGCATGGCGTCGGAAATATTCTGCCCATGAGCAAAGCGAGAAAACCACGCGTTCTTGAAGATTCTCATGAGGCGCGTCCCAGATATCCACGACTATCACACATAGTGTTATCTAACAAGTACAATTTGGGGGGTCAGGTTGAGGATTTTCCGCTGCGGCGAATGCCCGTGACGACGATGATTTCCCGCTGGAGAAGGTAACGGGCAACTTCAGCCTGCACATCCCGCCGGAC
>Ga0351876_1169_pt2 | contig 12581 bp, 9 predicted proteins | sample BONcelFGM3001C15_FD_206774 | JGI IMG/M metagenome (GOLD analysis project Ga0351876, IMG submission 206774) | Enriched cells from coal bed in the Powder River Basin, Montana, United States - BONCAT cells FGM rep3 HSBNCT.FGM.300.1.C15 ...
GCACGATCGAGCGCCACGCCGCTTGGATAGTTTAAATGCGCCTCGGCGCCCGGGCCGTCGGAGACGCCGGCCGTGCCGGGCTGGCCGACGAAGTTGGCGAAGGCGTAGAGTTCGGTTGCGATCTGGACCGGATTGATCGTCAGGGTAAAGGCCTTCGCGGCGGACAATCCGTTGCTGCCGGTCACCTGCGCGGTGAAGCGGGTGGTCGTCTCCGTTTCCGGCATGCCGGCGATCACGCCGTTGCCGCCGAGACTCAACCCGGAAGGCGGACCGCCGGACATGACGGTCCAGGAGTAGGGCGACGTGCCGCCGCTCACCGCCAGGGTCTGGTTGTAGGCCGTGCCCACCGTGCCGGATGGCAGAACGGCGCCGGTCACGATGGTCGGCGCGGCCGGCTTGACCGTGAGGGTGAAGGTCTTTGTGGTGGAAAGGCCGTTCTGATCGGTCGCCTGTGCGGTAAAGCGGATGGTCGTCTCGTCGCCCGGCGTACCCGTCAGCACCCCTTCACCGCTCAGGTTCCAACCCGGCGGCAGGCCGCCGGACGTGACGGTCCAGAAGTAGGGCGCCGTGCCGCCGCTCGCCGTCAAGGTCTGGCTGTAGGCCGCGCCGACCGTACCCGCCGGCATCTGACCCGGGCTTGCGATGATCGGGATGACGGTCAGGATCAGGGACTTTGTTGAGGAGAGGCCACTATTGCCGGTTACCCGAACGACGAAAACGGCGTTCACAGCCGCGGTGGGCGTCCCGTAGATGTAGCCGCCACTGCTCAGATTCAAACCTGAGGGCAGACTGCCTGAAGCGAGGGCCCACACATAGGGGGTTGCGCCGCCCGTCGCCGTCAATATCTGAGTGGCGTACAGGACGCCCACCGTGCCGGATGGCAGGGGGCTTACGGTCGTGATGGTCGGCGGCGCGTCGATCGTAAAGGTCCGCTGGGTGGACTCGCCGTCGCCGCCCGTCACCTGGACGGTAAAATTGCCGGTCGGCAATGCGCCCAGCGTGCCGCTGATGACGCCGCCGGGGCTGAGACTCAAGCCCTGCGGGAGTGTCCCGGAAACAAGGGTCCACGTGTAGGGCGTCGTGCCGCCCGTTGCCGCCAGGGTCTGGCTGTAGGCCATGCCGACGGTGCCCGCCGGCAGCAGCGCGGCGGTCGTGATGGTCGGAGGAATGTACAGATGGGTGGGTGTTCCTCTGGTGATCCGGTGGTTCTGGGTATCGGCCACGAAAAGCATCCCCGCGCTGCTTACCGCCACCCCTTGCGGCTGGTTGAACCGGGCCGCGCTGCCCGCACCGTCGGCGCTGCCGGCACTGCCGTTCCCCGCCATGGTCGTGACCAGCCAGTTCGATCCGGAGGGTGACAGCCTCCGGATCGTGTTATTGTCCTGGTCCGCCACGTAGAGGTTGCCCGTGCCGTCGATCGCGATGCCGAACGGATGGTTGAACCTGGCTTCGGCGCCCGTGCCGTCGACGTTTCCTGACCCGGCGGTTCCCGCGATCGTCGTGACGACGCCCGCCGCCGTCACCTTGCGGATCAGGCCGTACTGGTAATCCGTCACGTACAGGTTGCCTGTTCCGTCCACGGCCACACCGGAAGGTTTGAAGAATATGGCCGCGGTGCCCGTCGCGTCGAGAAAACCTGCGGTCCCTGACTTGCCTGCCAGTGTCGTAATGGCGCCGGCCGGCGTGATCTTCCGGATCGTGTTGTAGTACGAATCCGTGACAAAGAGGTTGCCCGGGCCGTCGACGGTCACGCCGGAAGGGGAGATGAAACCGGCTGCGCTTCCCGCCCGCGTTGTGACCACCCCTGCCGGTGTGATCTTCCGGATCGTGCCGTCCAGGCAGGTGACATACACGTTGCCCGTGCCGTCCACGGCGATTCCGTAAGGTCTGTCGAATCGTGCCGCGCTGCCCGTGCCGTCGGCGCTGCCGGCGCTGCCGGCAAGCCCCGCCAGTGTCGTGACGACACCCTCCGGGGTCACCTTCCGGATCGTGCTGTTGTAATAATCCGCGACATAGGCGTTGCCTGCGCCGTCCACGGCCACGCCACGGGGGGCGTTAAACCGCGCGTCGCCGCCCGTGCCGTTGGCGCTGCCGCTTGTCCCCGGCTGGCCGACGAAATTGCTGAAGTCATAGGCATTGATGGGGAGGTTCTGCCCGTGCCCGGGGAGGGCTGCCGCGAGGAACAGCAGGGCCGCCGACAGCCCGGCGAGGGATACCCGGAGCAAGCGGTCGGCAACTGCGGAGGGCGTTGGCGGCCGAGGTTCCGCGTTTTTGCGGATGGCCGACGGAGACCCTGCGCCGGTTCGTTTCATCCGGATGCGTGCAGCGAATATGGTTTCGCAAACGTGACAAGCTGTATTCATCAATCCGATCTCCTCTTGCAACATTATGCCCCTTCCCCGGCGAACAGGCGCGGGAACAGCGATTCCGGCAGGGGATCATCCCGGAGGCATTGGGATTCAATCTTAAAGGTTAGCGGTTCCTATGGACAGCGCGAAAGGGTCCCAGGAGGGCAAAAGCCAAACAAGGGTACCGGGGCTTCGGTAGCGGTATCGCCATTCGTCGCCCCCGGCCTGTAAAGAGATGACCTTGAAGATTTGACAATGACCGGCATCAGACTTGCATATTATTCAAAATCTGTCAATGACCGCTTACATCCCGGGTGTGCGACAAATTTATAGGTAACACATTCACATCGCCGCTTGATGCTCCCAAAAATCTTCCCATCGGTTGCTCATGATGTTGCAGCGCAGGGCTATAATATTATTCGCTCCCCGGACTGTCCAGTGCATACCCGACTGTTTCAGGCGCTGACCAACAAAGGTTCGGCACCCTGCCCGCGGCGATCTCGCAGCTTTCTGCACCTGTGGCACCGGTTCCCGAAACGCGGGAACCGGTCGGCGAGGGTTCCAAGAGGATTTACAATTACAGAAGCGTATCGATATCGGCGAGGTGCAGGCCGAAGGCATCGGCGACCCCTTTGAAGGTGACCTGACCCTGGACCACATTGGCCCCTTTTTTGATCTCCGCATTCTCCTTCATCGCCCGCTTCCACCCCTTGTCTGCGATCTCGACCGCATAGGGGAGGGTGGCGTTCGTCAGCGCCAGTGTGGAGGTTTTTGCGACGGCGCCCGGCATGTTGGCCACGCAGTAGTGGATGATCCCGTCGATCGTATAGATCGGATCCTTGTGCGTCGTCGCCTTGGAGGTTTCGAAACAGCCGCCCTGATCGATCGCCACGTCCACCAGGACCGATCCCTTTTTCATCAGTTTCAGCATGTCGCGTGTGACGAGCTTCGGCGCCTTTGCGCCGGGGATCAGGACCGAGCCGATCACCGCGTCCGCCTCGCTGATCAGCCTGCGGATGGTCTCCGGCGTGGAAATGAGCAGGAAGCAGTTCTTCGGCATGACATCGGAGAGGTAGCGGAGCCGCGACAGGCAGGAGTCGACGACATAGACCCTGGCGCCCAGGCCGCAGGCCATTTTTGCGGCGTGCGTGCCGACGGTTCCCGCGCCGATCACCAGGACCGTCGCCGGTTCGACGCCCGGGACGCCGCCGAGGAGAACGCCCTCCCCTCCGTATTCCATCTCGAGGTACTTGGCGGCCTCCTGGATCGACATCCGGCCGGCGACCTCGCTCATCGGGATCAGCAGCGGCAGCGATCCGTCCGCTTTCTGGATCGTCTCGTAGGCGATATCGATGGATCGGGTTTCGATCATCGCCTTCGTCAGCGTCTCGTTCGCGGCCAGATGCAAATAGGTGAAGACGATCTGATCCTTGCGGATCAACGGGTACTCGGGAGGCATCGGTTCTTTCACATGCATGACCATGTCCGAGCGGTCGTAGATCTCCTTTGCGGTCTTGACGATCTCGGCGCCGGCGGCGGTGTAGGCATCGTCCCCGAAGCCGCTGCCCGATCCCGCCCCCGTTTCAACGAGGAGCGTGTGGCCATGCCCCTTCAGGACCTCGACGCCGGCCGGCGTCATGGATACGCGGTTTTCCTCAATCTTGATCTCTTTTAAAATTCCTGTAATCATGGCTTCCTCCCGCAAGGTGATAGGATCTGTTCAGAAATGATTCTACGGGAAACGCGTTTTAGCCCTGCCAGAACATCGATGCCGCAATCGCTTTGACGAGCCTCTCCATGTCGGTCGGGTAGACATCGCCGATGTTGCCGATCCGAAATGCGCTGGCCTTGGAAACCTTGCCCGGATAGATCACGAATCCCCTGCTCTTCAGTTTGTCGTAGAACGTTTTGAAGTCGTATTTCCCGCTTTCCGGACTGTAGAAGGAGGTGATGAAATGCCCCTGGAATGCGTCCGGCAGGAGTGTGCGGAATCCGAGCCCCCGCATGCCGTCCACCAGGGTCCGGTGGTTGGCCCGGTAACGCTCCGTCCGCTTCGCGACGCCGCCCTCTTCGTCCAGTTCCTTCAACGCCTGATGGAAGGCCCTGACGACGTGGGTCGGCGAGGTGTAGCGCCACTTCCCCTTGTCCTTTTCCATCGTGTTCCACTGGTCGTAGAGGTCCAGCGAGAGCGAGCGGGCCCGGCCCTTGCAGGTTCCCAGCAGCTCCCGGTCGGCGATGATGAAGCCGAACCCGGGGACCCCCTGGATGCACTTGTTCGCGCTGCTGACGATGATGTCGATGTCGAGCGCCTCGATGTCCATCGGGATGCCGCCGAAGCTGCTCATCGCATCCACGATGAAGATCTTGCCGTGCCGCTTCACGATCTTCCCGATCTCGGCGATGGGGTTCAGCATGCCGGTGGTCGTTTCGGAATGGACGACCGCGACGTGGGTAATCGCCGGGTCCGCTTTCAGCGTTGTCTCCAGCTTATCCAGGTCGGGCGGATCGAGCTCCCCGCTGTCGTTGAAGACCACCGGGATCTTCAGGGTCTTTGCGATCTGCACGATCCGATCCCCGTATGCGCCGTTGGGAAGGACCAGCAGCTTGCCGTTTTCGGGAACGACCGTGCTGATGATCGATTCCACCGCGAAGGTGCCGCTCCCCTGCATCAGGACGCAGGTGTAACGGTCGGTCTTGTCCGTCGCCAGTTGGACCAGCTTCTCCCGCACCTCCTGGACGATCGTTTTGTAATCGTCATCCCAGGTGCACCAGTCCCGGAGCATCGCGGCCTTCACCGTCTTGGTTGTCGATAGCGGGCCCGGTGTCAACAAGAGATAAGGATTGTCCGGCAAACTTTTGGTATCCATATCAACCTCCTCGTCTTTATCAATGGATTCAGTGGAAGATCCAATGAAATCATTTCCATAGTGATCGTAGGCCCCTATCTATACCTTCCGCAATATAAGTCAAACGAATAATAATCATATAATTGATAACTGTCGGTTATTTGTTGAGGGGGCTGGACTGCGCTTTTTGCGGAAGACGACGGGTCCGGTCGGAAGGGCGGCAGAGATGCCATTAAAACGTTTCTTGGCTTCTTGACGTACCTCTCTGAGAGAGCGGCGCAGGAAAACCGATCATCGCTTTTTGTGCCGATCAGTTCCTCCGGTACCTCATCCCCAGCAATTGCAGTTCCTCGTGCCCATCGGGAGGCACCGAGAGGATCTGGACCGAACTTCCGCCCTTGCTGGTGAAACCGCGCACGTATGCAAGGGTGTCGGAAACGGGAACGAGTACGTTGAAGCCGAAGAAGAGCATCCCCCCGTTCTCGAAAAGGCTTCCGCCTCCGCACGGAAAGACACTCTGACAATTCGTTGCCTCGTATATGCCAAAACGGGCGGTCCAGGCGGCCGGTATGGGCGGGGGGGTGTAGTATTCGGCAACGAACCTGACTTTTCCTTCACTGTGCCAGATCATCACCTTTCTGCCCGAGATCTCGCTGAATTCGTACTCCCAGTCCTGAGATCCCGGGGTCGAGAACCAGCCGTTCGCCTTCGGCACCACATGGACGGTGGCGCCGTCGTCCGGGTTTGTCCACTCGAGTGCGCCGGGTACGCTCCGAACCTTGAGGAAAGGAGCGGAAGAGGCATACGGTGATCGGGAAAAGACATAGATGCCCTGGAGGGCATCGAGCCGGGCCTGGTCCCATAGGACGGTGGGCGAATAGGCAGGGACAGAGGGGGGCGGAGGCGTAAGACCGGTCTTTTCCCGGAGGGCGAGCTTCAGGGCCTGCTTGGCAATGTCCGTGAACGGGATCTGCGTGTCATTGGCGAGGACCACGACCCCGAGCTTATGATCCCGCAGGATTTCGAGGTGGCTGCGGAAGCCCGGATTCGCGCCGTTGTGATGGCAGAGCCTGCCGGCATAGGCAAGATCGGCGTCATTGAGTTCCCAAATGAACCCGATCCTGGTATCAAAATCGAGGGGTATCCCGCCGTTCTGCGGGGTGAGCATCATCTCCAGGGTTTCCGGTTTAAGGACCTGTCCCCGCTCACCTCTGCCCCCGGCATGGACCATTTTGATGAATTTTGCCATGTCCTGTACTGAAGAAATGATGGCCCCGGTCGTGCTGCCATTGTTGTAGAATCGAGGAACTTCCTGGCCGTCCTGGTAGCCTTTTGCAAGATTTGCAGCGACGTTCGGGCTGTCGATGGACACGGAGGTGCGGTCCATGCCCAGGGTCTGAAAGAGTTCATCCGAATAGGTCTGGAAGCTCTTGCCCGAGGCATTGCTGATGACGGGCGCAAGAAGAGAAACCGCACTGTTGGAATAGGCATGGATAAAATTCGTTGGATAGGTAAGGTACTCACCTTGAAGGTAGGAGACGAGCTTGGTGTTGAAATCAGGGTCCGGCGCCGCCGTCATCACCCCGTTGTCGATGTCACCGGGAATGCCGGAATGGTGCGTCAGGATCGAACGGATCGTGATCGGGCCGCCTGCGGGAAAACCGAGGGGCGGCTGGATCGAAAAGGTCGGGATGAAGCGCGTCAGGGGATCGCCGACGTCGAGCAGCCCCTGGTCGGACAACTGCATGATCATCGTGCCGGTGAAGGTCTTCGTAACCGAGCAGATTCGGTACGCTGTGTCGGGGGTGGCCAGGGTGCGCGCTCCCGCATCGGCGTAACCGAAGCTCCTTGCCCAGACCACCTTCTGGTCGTCCACCAGGGCGATCGCGACCCCGCCGGTTGCACCGCTGTCAGCCAGTTGTTTCTCGATGGAGGCGGTCATCTGGGTGATGGTATTGGCGTAAGGGGCAGGGGGATCGGCGCCTCCGCCGGAACAGGCGGCAAGGGGAGCAACGAGCAACAGAAGCAGTAACGCACACGATGGTCTCATCCCCTTCATTTCACGACCTCCTCTCGATTAGAGCCCCATTCGGGAAAAAATTTTACCGACCGCATCGGTCATCAACAGATCCTGAACCAGGAGTGAATCAATAAGATTCCCATAGTCCCACACATTTGAAAAGATTACATAGGCGATGTCCTTCTCCGGGATGTAATACATCATCGTCATATAGCCGATATGCTTGCCGTCATGTCCGTAGCCTGTTTTTTTCGAAAAATTGACGCCAAGGCCATAGGCGCTGCTCCCACCTGAAGGCAAACCGGCTTTCATCATTTCCACCGTATCGATTGTCACTCCTGCTTTACCGGTGAACAGTAGTTTTGCCCATGTGGCAAGGTCGAGCGGTGTCGTTATCATATTGCCATTGGCAACATAGGGGGTCATATTCGAGAGAGTTACGTCTATTAGAGTCCCGTTCATCCAGAGATAACCCGGCACAAAGGGGGCCGGCAAAGTCTGGTCTGAACCCTGCCATGGAAGGGTGGTGTTCAAGAGGTTGTTCGGTGCAAGCAATTCGTCACGCACAAAATCTTCGTATGATTTTCCGGAAACCCTTTCAATGATTAACCCTAACAGACAATAACCGGTGTCCGAATAGTCGTATTGCGAGCCGGGGGGTTCAAATGCATATTGTTTGTCCCTTGCGATGACGCCGAAAAGCTCGTCAAAGGTGAACGAATGGTTTGCGTCCTGCGCCAGTCTATAGCCGAAGTAATTCTGATTGACATAGGGTTCGTTATGCGAGGCGGCATTGTCTACGATGCTATTGTTTGACAGATCAAATATACCTGCACGGTGCATGAGAATCATCCTGATCGTGATTTCATCTTTATTGGGAATATCATAATCGGTGCTGTTCGGAACATAAGGGGTGTTCGTGTTGGGGATGTTGGCTGTTATCTTGTCTTCTATATTGAGCTTTCCCCGCTGATGAAGCAACATGACGGCCGCTGCGGTGAATGTTTTGGTTACGCTTGCGGTCCGGAAACGATAGGTATTGTCAACATCTTCACCCATGCCGGTCGATATGAAATATGCGCCCTTGGGAGAAATGATCTGCATGGCCAGACCGCCGCCGAAGTTGGCTTTGTCTTGCGAAAAGACCTGCCACTCGGAAGCCAGGATTTTTTGCAGGTCTTCCTGAGTAAACTCCGGCCCGCCACTCCCTGAACCGCAGCCTGCGAGGAACATCATCGCAATCAACGCCGGCAAAATCTTCTTTCGCATGGGTCCTTTAGATTACAATCGGTATGAAATTAAAAAAATTTATTAATGGCGACGGCTTACGAACTTTCGGGAGAATGAAATATTATATATGGCAATATGTCAATATATATTACTTTGGATTTGTTGAGTCGAGCGCTTGTGGGGAGGCTCCAACTGCGCCAGGACTGCGTCGATCTCCTCGCGGGATAAAACAACCGGGATATAGGGCTTCCTCTTCGCCCTGACGACCCCTTCACCTTTTCCGAATTCCCTGCGCAGGATCTGGCGATAGAAGAAGAGGAGGGAATTAAATGCCTGATTCTGGGTTGTTGCCGAAACCATTCGCTTCACGGCCAAAAATGTCGGAAAAGCTTTCACATCTTCCGCGGAGAGCTTTGCGTAACCGGTAGGGAACTGACCGAAGGTGCGCCGGTTTGACGCGCGGGGGCCGTGCCGAGCCTTCCCGTCTCTCAAGATATTGTAGTAGATCTCGATTGCCGCCGCTGCCTGATCCTGCTGCGTCTTGGATTGATGTTTTTCCTGCAGTTTATTGAGGAACGGGGGCAGGCTATTCTCTTGCCGGGGAGGAAGCCGGTACTATTGGTAGAAGTCCAGGTAGTAGCGAAGCCATTTTTGATAAGGCCCATGCAGGCTGTCTGGGATCAGCCTGATCTGACGCTGCTCAGCAAATTTCGACTGCAAAGCAGAAGGGATTGCCAGCATACGGAGATCTCCGGTTTCCGGATATCCTGCATTTTGACATGATATCCGGAAGCAGAAAAATAAACGGTTGCATTGCTTCTATCAAGAGATTTATAAGCAACTTACTGAGTTAAAGGAAGCCGGCCGTCTTCACTGCAAATTTACTTCCACATAGTTATTGCCCGGCGATCTGCAGATCCAGGAGCATTGGCGGAGATATCCAGAAACTATAGAATAACTTGATGGGCCCCTCACGCTATATCAGCACGAAAGACAAGCGCCGTATGTTGTGATGCTTAAAAACAAGATCAAGAATACAGAAGGGGAAGGGAGACTCTTGGGGCATTGTTACCTGAACTGAATATAGGCTGGGGATATGCGTGGTGGTTTCCATCTGCTTACACGTTGGTCACAATCGTAATCGTCGCGATTTATGGTAGAGAGTTTGCAAAGAGATTCTTCCATTTTCCCAAGTCCGAATCCATCAAGCATAAGATACCTTCTATACTGGGTGCTGCCTTGTTTGGCAGAGCGATCATGGTCTATTCGATCTTTGTGCCTCTCAAACTGAACACCCCATTGCTCTGGATCGGGGTATTCATCTTTGTTATCGGTGCCCTTCTAACGGCTATTGCCATGATCAACTTTGCTACAACTTCCCAAGATCATCCTGTTAGAAAGGGCATGTATCGTTTTTCGAGAAACCCCATACAGGTACTGGCTATTATCATGTGGATAGGTGTCGGGATAGCCACAGCATCATGGATCATATTTGGGGCATGCCTGCTCCTCGCCGTCGTATCATATCCGTCGATTCTGGCACAGGAGCGCTATTGCCTTGAAACATATGGGGATGCCTATCGAGAATATATGAAGTCCACGCCGCGCTATTTGTTGTTCGGTTAAGAACCTCCAGAGTCATCACACCAGGAGTTTATATGAAGATCACTGTTCTGAATGGAAGTCCCAAGGGCGAGTTGAGCATAACACTACAGTATGTGCACTTCCTTCAAAACAAGTTCTCTCAGCATGAGCTAAAAGTCTTTCATGTCTCACAGCGTATTAAAAAGATCGAGGAGGATGAGAAGGCCTTTCGGGAGATCATTGAGGAAATCAGGTCGTCTGATGGTATCTTGTGGGCGTTTGGTGTCTTTGTTCTTGCCGCACCTTCTCAGTATATGAGGTTTGTTGAGCTGATTTTCGAAAGAGGCGTGGAAGACGCCTTCAAGGGCAAGTATGCAGCGGTTCTCACATCTTCGATTCACTTCTTCGACCACACAGCGCACAACTATATGAGGGCCGTTTGTGAAGACCTCAATATGATATATGCGGATGGACTATCTCTGTATTTGCAGGACCTGACTGACAAGAGCAGAAGAGAAGACCTCATAGCTTTTGCTGAAAACTTCTTCGAGGCAATTGAGAAGAGGTTCACCACTGCTCGACTTTTCAAGCCGCTAACGTTCATCAATTTAGTCTATGAGCCCTCGCTTCCGAAAAAAAAGATATCCACAAAGGGCAGGAACGTTGTCGTTCTTACAGATGCGTTTGACAGCAATTCAAACTTAGGAAAGATGATTAACAGATTCAAGCAGTCTTTTGCGGAGGAGATCGAAGTAATCGACCTTAACGAAATCAACATCAGAGGCGGTTGCTTAGGCTGTATGCGATGCGGATACGACTATAAGTGTGTTCAAAAGGATGGGTTTACCGACTTCTACAACAGTCGAGTTGTGACTACAGATATCATTGTGTTTGCAGGAGAAGTCAGGGGTCCATATCTATCATCAAAGTGGAAGGAATTTTATGATCGCGCGTTTTTCTGGAACCACACACCTTCCTTGGCCGGCAAGCAATTGGGGTACATAATCTCGGGGCCTTTGAGTCGCACGCAGAATCTCATCCAAATTCTCGAAGCCTCTTCTACCACACGGCAGGATGCCAATCACGCAGATATAGTCACCGATGAGTGTGGGAACTCGGCTGATCTTGACGCTTTGTTACAGAGTTTTGCGGAACGCCTGGTCAGTTTTGCTGAAAAGGAGTACGTCAGACCGCAGAACTTTCTTGGTGTTGGGGGACATAAGGTTTTTAGAGACAATATCTGGGGAAGACTCCGCATGATTTGGCAGGCAGATCATAGATACTATAAGAAGCATGGTAAGTATGATTTTCCACAGAAAGAGCTTAAGTTGTGGATCGCCAACCCCATCATGATGGCATTGACAAAAATCCCTATGTTTAGAAAGAAATTCTACGCGAACCTAACAAAATTCTCCAGCGGAAGATTGAAGAAGATCGCTGAGAGAAAGGATTGAAGTTAGGTGCACAGTACTCGTCTAGGGCATGGTGGAAGAGCAGGGTCTCGGTCTATCCTCGCTTCGCGATCGGGCCAAGGAGCTCGGCTTGTGAGAAAGACCGGTTCCGGCCCTTCCCAGTCGTACGAGGTAAAATAGTGCATAGGCGGACAGAGACCCAGACAGAATGTCCGGGTAAGAACCGAAAAAGAGGTCAACAGAAGTTCGTCACTGCCGAGGATGTGCTCCCGGTCGTCGCGGATACGGACATTACGGGCACGCCGCAGGAGTATTTTGTTTGCCCAACCAGCCACTCAAGCCGACCCGGAATAATGCTGGTTTGATTTTGGCAAAGGTCTGTGGCAGGGCAGCTTAGTTCAACCGTTAGGCATCGTTATGATTGACAATACTATATCGATCATGATATCGTAGCACAAAATTGATCGATGGAGGTGTTGGCATGCAATCAGTCACCGTATCACCAAAATATCAAGTCGTTATACCTAAAACAGTCAGGGAGGCATTGAAGCTTTATCCGGGACAAAAACTGCAAATTGTTGAATATGCCGGGCGCATTGAACTGATACCGGAACGCGATATCAAAGAGCTCCGTGGATTCCTCAAGGGCATCAATACAGAATTCAACCGTGAGGGAGATAGGGTATGAATATCGTTGATTCTTCCGGATGGCTTGCCTACTTCGCAGATGAGCCTAATGCCGTGAAATTCTTAGCCCCGCTCAGTGATCCAGCTTTACTTGTCGTCCCAACGGTAACGATATACGAGGTATTCAAGGTCATTCGCCGCGAGTCCGGCGAGAATGAAGCACTGCAGGCGGTTGTGGCTATGCAGAAAGGAACGGTTGCGGAAATGAACGCATCATTGGCAATCGCGGCTTCCAAGCTAAGTTTGGAACATAATCTTCCAATGGCGGACAGCATCATTCTCGCTACGGCCCAGGAATTCAAAGCCACTCTCTGGACTCAGGATTCCGATTTCAAAAATATTAGTAATGTGAAGTATTTTCCCAAAAAATAAAGCTCAACCAGGCAATCAAGCGGATCGGGCTGAAATCGGCAAGAAGCTTCCGATCGTAGAGAAAGTCACGGCGGAGGATTTT
>Ga0351876_1211_pt1 | contig 12321 bp, 11 predicted proteins | sample BONcelFGM3001C15_FD_206774 | JGI IMG/M metagenome (GOLD analysis project Ga0351876, IMG submission 206774) | Enriched cells from coal bed in the Powder River Basin, Montana, United States - BONCAT cells FGM rep3 HSBNCT.FGM.300.1.C15 ...
CGTTATGTGCAGCCCAAATATGCTGCTCCCATGCGGCAAGACGGGCAACATCATAGGCATAGACAGTGATTAAATCCGAAGAATTAATTCCGAAGTGGGTCACACACCCAGATGTGGAGCGAATACCACCTGTTTCTGCCGTATACCACTCAAGAAAAAAGCCGCGAAGACCGAGAAGCTCGTTGACTATGCTTGAGCGGAACCACAGCCATCGGCCAATGTCTTCATCGTCTAAATCGGCAGATGCCATGCGTGTCCCGTCAGTCTCCACTATGAATTGGGGTAGATTCGTATCTGCATCTCCCCGAATACGCATACTCTGCCCCTGATGTTCAATCCATTCGTTACGCCAAAACTCGCCCTCTATTTGTACACCTTTATGACCACTCCGATGTCCTTGAGAGCTTTCATAGTCGGTGTTGTCATCGTTTTCTGGCCCCATCACAGGGGCGTCTTCATCTTCATCAACATCAGTTCGCCATACCCTGAACGAAGCCCAACTTCCCCCAAAGACATCATCTAAGCTGCGAATTAAGAGCTCAAATCGCCCGCCATCTCGCTGCTCTTGTTGATTCGTTAGATTAGCGTACGCGCTGCCTTCAAGAACAGCGACATTTTCCACCCGTTGGCGGTAGTAAGAGAGGCGAAGTGATAGGTTCCTTGCTGCCAAATAGTCGAGGAGAAATTCTCGCTTGATCTCGATAAGGCGATGATCTCCTTTTTCATCAAGAACCTCACGAACCACGACAACGAAATTCTCTTCTGGCCTTACCCAGTTTGTTCCATCCTTTATCAGACGTAGAGCAACAACCAAATCAGGATTCAGTATCCATAACCTTCCGCCAACTACCGGTTGAGGGTGCTCGAAGACAAGGTGAACTCCGATGGGTTCTTTGTCGTTGTATTGATACTGCTCGATGGATGAGTAGTAACCATCCTCGTAAGCATACGGCTGTGCACTGTGACCGATTCCAATGCTACTCCAGCCAAGTTGTTCCGCGGCTTCCCGGTGCTCAGGTGGGAACGCAACAGACCCACATCCGAAAAATTCGCCGACGTAGCCTATCTCTTTAACTTCACCCTGCTTGTCGTTGCAGGATGCCCTCAAGGGAACCCAGGTCGCTCTGGAGAAGAGCCGGTGAGTTTCCTTTTTATGGAGAATCCAGTCTTGGTTCATAGATGATCATTTTCCATCAGCATAACAAGTTATTGTCTGGACGAAATCACCCAGCTATCCTCCCCGAAAAGGGAGTTATCTATAAAGCAAAAAACACACCATTCCTTCGCGCCTGTCAGAAATCAAGCGGACTTCTTGCCTCTTTTACTGTCTTGCTCGGCACGCAATGGGTGTAAATCATCGTTGTCCTCACATCGGTATGCCCCAGCATTGTCTGAATCGTGCGAATATCGTAATTCGCTTGCAAAAGATGCGTGGCGAAACTGTGACGAAAAGTGTGGGAAGTGACACGCTTGGTTACCTTTGCAAGCCTTACCGCCTTTTTCAATGCTTCCTGCACCTGTGATTCATGAAGATGATAGCGCTTGCGCTCTTTTGCGCCCGGAACCGGCGTAAGTTCCTTTTGCGGAAAAAACCATTGCCAAATGAAATCCCTGGCGGCTGACGGGTATTTCTTTTTGCAGCGGTTGCGACTCAAAGTAAAGGGAAATCGCATGTGCGGCCTGGGTGCATTGTCGAGGAGTTTGTTTTTTGGTCCGCAGCTTGGCGATGAATAAACGGATCTGTTCCGATCGCCCCTCGGGAGGCGGATATTTTTGACAAAAATCGAGAAAGTAACGAAGCCATTTCCTGTAGTGCGCGCGGAAGACCTCAGGGATTGCCCGCTGCTGCAGAACGTTATCGTATTGGTCCGCTATTTCTTTTGGGATGGAGAACATGGCGTTCGAGTATCCGAATGTGATAGGACAATTTAAATTCACATCTCAGAGTCGGCCCTGCTTTTGTTTGGGCTTACGGTAGGGGAAGCGGTCTTGTATGTCAAGAAGAAATTCCACAATACATGGCCGGTCAGTTCAACGCGTTGAACTTAGTTAATATCATGATATAATTAATTAAACAACGAACAATTCCATCATTTTCATGACAGGTTCTTACTCGGAGCTGATGGCTCTTGCAGCGCCATTGCTTCCAGTTTGCCTGTGATGGTCTGCTTCAGATTGTCCAGGGCGACGGCGGGGTTGCATTCAGGCGGTTTCCCGGGGGCGGCGCGCCGACATGACGCGGTCCGTCCCCCCGTAGTCCTTCCGGCAATCGATATCCCGATAGCCGCCCGTCTCCCGGAAGAGGGCCTCCACCCGATCCCGCTGCCCCTCGCCGATTTCCAGGAAGATCCGTCCTCCCGCATTCAGGCGATGCGCGCTTTCCCGGATAATCTGCCGGTAAAAGTCCATGCCGTCGGGGCCGGCGATGAGCGCAGAACGGGGCTCGAAATCCCGGATTCCCGCCGGCAGGAGGTTGTACTGCGCCTCCGGAATATAGGGCGGGTTGGAACAGATGATGTCAAAATTTCCGGGAATCGCCGCCAGAAGATCCCCTTGAAAAAAACCCATCCGGTCGGCCACGCCGTGGGCCAGCGCGTTCCGGCGGGCAACCGAGAGCGCCCCCGCCGAGATGTCCGTGACATCCACCCGGGCTGCGGGCAGCTCCCGGGCCAGCACGACGCCGATCGCGCCGCTCCCCGTTCCGATATCGAGAATCCGCAGACCCTCTCCCGGGGGGCGGTAAAACCGCAGGAGCTCCTCGATGAGGCATTCCGTCTCCGGCCGCGGGATCAGAACATCGCTGCCGACTTCGAAGCGAAGCGACCAGAACTCCTTCTCCCCGAGAATGTAGGCGACCGGTTCACCCAGGCTGCGTCTCTCAATCCGCCGCATAAACGCGACCGCTTCGTCCTCCGTAAGCTCCCGTTCCGGATGCGTGCAGAGTTTCAGGCGGTCGATTTGCAGACCATGCATCAAGAGGAGTTCGGCGTCGAGCCGGGCGGAGGGGCTGCCCGAGATATTCAGGTCATGGGTCGCCCGCTGAAGGATGGTCCGGATATGGGTCATCGCATGGAAGCTCCATCGCCGCCTCTGAAAGGGGCAGGACCAGGGCTCGCGGGGGAGCGGTCACTGTCCCGGCTGCTTGAGCGCATCCGCCTGAAAATGGGTTGTCAGCGCATCGATCAGGGGCTGGATATCGCCGTTCAGAAAATTCTCCAGGCTGTAGGAGGTAAATCCGATCCGGTGGTCCGTCATCCTCCCCTGGGGGAAATTGTAGGTCCGGATCCGTTCGCTCCTGTCCCCGCTTCCCACCTGGTTCTTTCTCGTCTCGGAGATCGCGTCGTTGTGTTTCTTCACCGCCGCATCGAGGAGGCGCGCCCGGAGGACCTTCATGGCCTTGTGTTTGTTCTTGAGCTGGGATTTCTCATCCTGGCAGGTGACGATCAGGCCGGTCGGCAGATGGACGATCCGGACGGCGGAATCGGTCGTGTTGACGCTCTGTCCGCCATGGCCGCTCGAATGATAGACGTCGATCCGGAGGTCGTTGGGATCGATCTGGAGATCCACATCCTCCGCCTCCGGAAGGATCGCCACCGTCACCGCCGAGGTGTGGATCCTCCCCTGCGCCTCGGTGATCGGCACCCGCTGGACCCGGTGGACACCGCTTTCGTATTTCAGCTTGCTGTAGGCGCCCTTTCCGGTAACCAGCGCGATGATCTCCTTGAAACCGCCCATCCCGCCCGCCGGGGTGCTGCTCATCACCTCGACCTTCCAACCGGAGGTCTCCGCGTAGCGCGCGTACATCCGGAAAAGGTCTTCCACAAAGAGCCCCGCCTCATCCCCCCCCGTGCCGGCCCGGATCTCGAGGAAGACGTTCTTCTCGTCGTTCGGGTCCTTGGGCAGCAGAAGGATCCGCAGCCTCTCCGCGAGGGATTCCAGCGACTCCTGCAATTGGGGCAGCTCCTCCCGGGCGATCTCCTTCAACTCATCGTCGCCTTCCCGGAGAAGCGCCTGATCCTCCTCGATGCGAAGGCCGATCTTCTCGTATTCGCGGAAGGTCTCGACAAGCGGGCTGAGATCGGAATGCTCCTTGGCATACTTCTGATAGACCCCCTGTTTGCCGACAACGGCCGGGTCGCTGAGCAACTGTTCCAGATCCCGATATCGGGATTCGATATCCTTCAATCTTGAAAACATCGCAACCTGCTAAAAAAATCCGGCGGGGCCGCCGCCGGAGGAAAAATGTCCCGATCATCTGGACAGGACCGGCATCCATGGCCGGTTCCTGTTCCAGTCCGCATCGATGGATGACTCTTCGGAAAGAGGGCGCCGGCGCCCTCCGGGACACTTCAGGGGCAGGAGAACCCGCGCCCGGCGCCGCCGCGGCGGGAACCCCCTTTTGGAAAAATCGGCTGGCGTTCAGGGAACTTCTACGCCTTGTTTTCCAGGCCGGCGTACTTCTTTTTAAACCGCTCCACACGTCCCGCGGTGTCCATGATCTTCTGCTTCCCCGTCATGAATGGGTGGCACTGGGAGCATATTTCGGTTTTGATATCCTGCTTCGTGGACCTTGTCGCGATGACATTCCCGCAAACACAGGTAATGGTGGTTTCCTTGTATTCCGGATGGATTCCCTCTTTCATAATGAACCGTTCTCCTTCTCTGTTTTTGTCACTGACCGCCTCGCCGAAAAGATTTTGAACCCGGTCGGCGCGAAGGGGGTGGATTATAGTCCTTTGCGCTGCAAACTCAAGCAATATTTATTCCCGGTGCGGAAGGGGGCATCCGCCTCCGGCCATCCGGTCTTTGCGAAGCGGGCCTACTGGTTCATGGAGTCCAGGAAGAGCTGATTGTTCTCCGTCTTCCGAACCTTGTCCATAATGAACTCCATCGCATCGACGGGGTTCATCTCCTGGAGGAGCCGCCGCAGGATCCAGATCCGGTTGAGATTGACCTTCGGGATCAGGAGCTCTTCCTTCCGCGTTCCGGAACGGATCAGGTCGAAGGCCGGGAAGACCCTCCGGTCGGCGATGCGCCGGTCAAGATGGAGTTCCATGTTGCCGGTCCCCTTGAACTCCTCGAAAATGACCTCATCCATCCGGCTTCCGGTATCGATCAGCGCGGTGGAGATGATCGTCAGGCTGCCGCCGTTTTCGATGTTCCGGGCGGCCCCGAAGAACCGCTTCGGTTTGTGGAGGGCGTTGGAATCGACGCCGCCGGAAAGGACCTTGCCGGAAGGGGGCACAACCGTGTTGTAGGCGCGGGCAAGACGGGTAATGCTGTCGAGCAGGATGACGACATCCTTTTTGTGTTCCACCAGGCGCTTGGCCTTCTCGATCACCATTTCGGCCACCTGGACGTGCCGCGTCGCCGGTTCGTCGAATGTGGAGGAGATCACCTCTCCGGCCACGCTCCGCTGCATGTCCGTCACCTCTTCCGGCCGCTCGTCGATCAAGAGGACCATCAGGATGACCTCCTTGTGGTTGGCCGTGATGCTGTGGGCGATGTCCTGCAAAAGGACCGTCTTGCCGGCCCGCGGCGGGGAGACGATCAGACCGCGCTGGCCCTTGCCGATCGGGGTGAACAGGTCCATGATGCGCGTGGAGAGGTTCTCCGGGTTGAACTCCAGATTCAGTTTCTCCTCCGGGTAGAGGGGGGTCAGGTTATCGAAAAGGATCTTGTCGCGGGCCGCCTCCGGGCTCTCGAAGTTGACTTCGTCCACCTTGAGGAGGGCGAAATACTTCTCCCCCTCCTTGGGGGGACGGACCTCGCCGGAAACGGTATCTCCCGTCCGCAGGCTGAACCGCCGGATCTGCGACGGGGAGATGTAGATGTCGTCCGGACTGGGGAGGTAGTTGTAATCGACCGCACGGAGGAATCCGAAGCCGTCCGGCAGGATCTCCAGAACTCCGGCCCCGGAGATTACGCCGTTTTTCTCGGCCTGGGTCTGCAGGATCGCAAAAATCAGATCCTGCCTGCGCATGCCGCTGGCGCCGGGGACGTCGAGGTCCTTGGCCAGTTTTGCCAATTCACTGATCGGTTGCCGCTTGATATCTTCGATGTGCATTTTCGTTTCCTATCCTAAAATGTGCGTTGATTCGTATTCGCGGATGCAGCGCATCCGCACGTATTGAAGAACCGCTATCGCTGTTAGCTTGTTTTATCCATCCAAAATAACTTCAGATTTTGAAGTACATCGATTTATGAAAGAGGTGCACGGATTTTTTTCGGGTCGCTAATTTGATCTATGGATTCACTCCAAGAGGAAGGACTTAGCATACGCCTTTCAAGAATTTTGGTTATCCTTATACCCAACCGTTCGCGGATGTCAAGCGTTATTTATCGCACCCCTCCGCTTTGCGCAGCATGATGAGACTGATCTGCCTGCCCGCACGGCCGCCGCCGGCGCGGTGCGAGAAGAAGAGATCCTGCCGACAGGCGGTGCAGAGAGCGGCGGCCCGAATATTCTCGCCTGGGACGCCCGCCGCCAGAAGCTGGAGGCGGTTGGCCTGCGCGAGATCAACCATCCAGCGCCCGTTTTGCAGGCAGGGGTGGGAAAAAAGAGCCGCCTCCGGCGCGGAGGAAAAAGCGGCCAGGACCGGGACATCCACCTCGTAGCAGCAGGGACCGATCGCCGGCCCGATGACGGCCAGAATATCCTCCGGTCGGGAGGAAAACCGCCCGGTCAGGGTCGCAACCATCCGGGCCGCGATGCCGAGGGCGGTTCCCCGCCAGCCCGCATGGGCCGCCCCGATGACCCGGCGGGTCCGGTCGACGAAGAAGAGCGGGACGCAGTCCGCCGTCCGGATCCCGAGGGCCACTCCGGGACGATCGGTGATCAGGCCGTCGCATTCGGGCGGCCCTTCGGGCAGCGGACCCTCCTTGCCGATCAGATGGATCCGGTCGCCGTGGACCTGCCTCATCAGGATCAGCCCTCCGTCCGGAATCGCGAAGGCCTCCCTGACCAGGGTCAGATTCCGGAGAAGATCCTCTTCCCGGTCTCCGACGAGATCGCCCACATTGAGGCCGTCGTACGGCGGCCGGCTCACGCCGCCGCGCCGCGTGCAGAAGGCGTGGGTCAAAAAATCCAGCGCCGAGAGCTCTCCGGACTCAAGGTATTCGATCCCCCCGCTCTGAGAAAAACGAAACATGGCATCCTTCGAGGCTCTTTACGCCTCTAAAAAAACATTCCCCCTCCCTCGACGGGAAGGGTTGGGGAGAGGGAGACCTCCCTCACCGCCGGCCATCCGCTCGATCGCGAAGGAATTCACAGAGCCCGGCCATGTCCTCCGGCAGCGGCGAGGCAAACCGCATCGCCTCTCCCGTCACGGGATGGGCAAAGGCGAGACGCCAGGCATGCAGCGCCTGCCGGCCCTGCGCCTTCATCCGGGCGCGGGCCGCCGGATCGCCGACGGTCCGGATTCTCCCGGCGCCGCCGTAGACCCGGTCCCCGACGACGGGATGGCCGAGTTCCGTCAGATGGACACGGATCTGGTGGGTCCGGCCTGTTTCGATATTCACCTCCAGCAGAGCGGCCACAGTGTAGCGTTCGCGGACACGCCAGACCGTTACGGCGGACCGGCCCCGGCGGCTCTGCGTGGACATCCGCTTGCGGTCCGTCGGGTGGCGTCCCACGGCGGAGTCGATTCTTCCCCCATCCTCCTTCGGATCCCCGTAGACGAGCGCCTGGTAGGTCTTTGCCACCTCATGGCGTTTGAACTGCCCGGCCAGCCCCCGGTGGGCATGGTCGGATTTGGCGACCACCATGAGTCCGGAGGTTTCCTTGTCCAGACGGTGGACGATCCCGGGACGCAGCACGCCGCCGATCCCCGAAAGATCGCGGCAGTGGTGCAAGAGCGCGTTGACGAGGGTCCCGGTCGAATGGCCGGCGGCCGGATGGACGACCATTCCCGCCGGCTTGTCAACGACCAGCAACGACTCGTCCTCATAGAGGATTATGAGCGGGATCGCCTCGGCGATCACCCCGGAGGGCGCCGCCGCCGGGATAACGATTTCCACTACATCCCCCGGCTTCAGCTTCCGGCCGGCCCGGCCGGGTCGGCCGTTCACCAGGACCTGGCCCTCATCGACGGCCCGCCCGACCTGGGTGCGGGAGAGGCCGATTTCCCGGGCCGTCAGAAAGAGATCCAGGCGGAGGCCGGCATCTTCCGGTGCTACCGTGAAGCGGTGTTGACTTTCACCTCCGTCTGTGATCGCGTTCCTCAGGAGAGGAGGGGAATCATCCGGGCCGCAATGATTCCCGCAACAACCTTCCCCAACGGTGTCCTTCCCACGCAGGCGGGAATCCGGCCTCCGGCCGGCGAATTGATCAAGTTTGATGGGCCTGATAACGTCGTCATTCGCCCCTTTTGTCATTCCGGGCTTGACCCGGAATCCAGTGTCAACCGGCTCCGAATACCGGCGCCTGCCCCGGACACCGATCCGGGGTTCGCCGGGATGACCGTTTGGGGGACTTTTTTTCGAGGCCGTCATGATTTTCGTTCCGCCAGAATGTCCTTCAGCGCGTCCCGGATCCCGGCAAACTCCTCCGAATCGACCGTGCGGACGTCCAGCAGGAGCCGGTCGTCGGCCACCCGGACGATGACCGGCAGCTCCCGCCGCCGGAGTCGTTCCTCCAAAGCGGCTGCCGAGAGGAACGCGGCCCGCAGGCCGACGAGAAGCGTCGGGATTTCCTGGGTCGGAAGCGACCCGCCGCCGGCCATCGAGACGCCGGTTACGAGCTGGATATCCAACCCCTCCGGAAGCGCGCGCCGGAGGATCGCCGCCAGCCGCTTCGCCCGCTTCTTCACGTCGGCGACGGGCTCCGTCAGCGCCCGCAGGACCCGGATGTCGGCGAGCGCCTCCTCAGGCCGGAGGTATTTCACCATCGTCGCCTCCAGCGCCGCCAGTGTCAGTTTGTCGATCCGGAGCGCCCGGTTCAGCGGATTCCGTCGGATCCGCTCCAGAAACGCACGTTTACCCAGGATGATCCCCGCCTGGGGCCCCCCCAGCAGCTTGTCGCCGCTGAAGGTCACCACGTCCGCACCGGCGGCAAGACAGTCGCGGACGGTAGGCTCCCGCTCCAGGCCGTAACGGTCCAGTTCGATCAGGCAGCCGCTCCCCAGATCGTCGACGACGGGGACATGGTGCTTCTTCCCGAGGGCGACGAGGGAGTCCAGATCGGCCTCCTCGGTGAACCCCATGATCCGGAAGTTGCTTGTGTGGACCTTGAGGATGATCCCGGTCTCCGGAGAGATCGCCCGTTCGTAGTCGGAAAGCCGCGTCCGGTTCGTCGTCCCCACCTCTTTCAGGCGGGCGCCGCTCTTCTCCATCACGTCGGGGATCCGGAACTCCCCTCCGATCTCGATCAGCTCGCCCCGCGAGACGATCGCCTCCTTCCCCTCGGAGAGCGCGTTCAGGACCAGCAGGACCGCGGCGGCGTTGTTGTTGACGACGAGGGCATCTTCAGCCCCGGTCAGCGCGCAGAGGAGCCCCCGGACGTGGTCGTAGCGAAGCCCCCGCTCCCCCTTTCCCAGGTCGTATTCGAGGTTGGAGTAGCCCCGGGCAACCTCGACGACCCGCTCGATCGCCTCCCGGCAGAGGGGCGCCCGGCCGAGGTTCGTGTGGAGGATCACCCCCGTCGCGTTGATCACCCGGCGGAGCCGGTAAGAACAATAGCCTTCGATGATCTCCGCGGCCCGGTCGGCCGCCTGCTCGGGCGTCGGCAGGCGGAGCGTTTCCCCCTTCTCCCGGAGGATTCGCACCCGAAGCCCCTCCACGACCGTCCGGCACGCCTCCTTGACGATCTCCCGCGGAAACCCGGCAAGGCTTTCCCTCTTCTCGATCCGGAGCATCATCTCATCGATCTTCGGCAGATTCTTCAGCAGCTCCTTCTGATGTTCGTGCATGTTGTATTCCTTTTAATATCATTATGTATTTTTACAGAAACGCCGCTCAGAGCTTTTCTGAAGGCATCTTCGCGTGCGTCAGCGGGAATGTGAGGGTTGAGGCGGTCAATGGCGGCGCGCAGACGGTTTTGCAGAATGACTTCGGTAACGATGCGCTCCGGGTTTGCGCCTTCCAACAGGTCGGGGCCAGGCAGAACGTCATAGCCGTTCTCATCATGCAGCAGCTCAAGGGCGATCTGTTCGATTTCGGACTCGTAAAGACGAAGGCTCATTCTTTTCCCCCGATTCTTTCGATTATCTTGTCGAAATCACTTTCAAGAAGCCTGTCCTGGACAATTCGATATTTTTCGAATTCGCTTTCGGCAAAGGCCTTGGCAATTTCGGCACTTACGGTGCCCGGATTGTCTAAAATATCCTGCTCATTAAACTGCAAAAAGGCATCGAGTTTTTCCACCCAATCTTTCATGGACATAATTTTGCGATTATTGGCCTGCATTTCGGCAAAGTCCAAGTACATTGAAACAATGCGGTTCAAGCTGTTTAATTCCTTTTCACTCAGATAATTTTTGGCGATACTGACATCCGTTTTTCGGATATGACCTTTGGGCGCATTTTTCCATGTCGTCAGCCCCATATTCTGTTTTTGGCTATCGGCACGGGAACAAATGAGTTCGGCGGCTGTCTGGCGGCTGATCGCCCAATGCAACTTGTTCTGTACCGTGGCGAAAAAACACTGTGTCGTTTCACTGTTCCCGTCATAATCCGCACTGCATTGAGCATAAATATCGGTTATTTTTTGATAAAACCTCCGCTCACTGGACCGGATATCCCGAATTCTCGCCAGTTGCTCTTCAAAGTAATCCTTCCCAAAAATATTGTGAGGGTTTTTCAGCCTCTCATCATCCATTGTAAAACCCTTGATGATATATTCCCGCAGACGTTCGGTAGCCCAGATGCGAAAATGGGTTGCCTGCACTGAATTGACCCGATAACCAACGGAAATAATCGCATCCAGGTTATAAAATTTCGTTTGATACCTTTTGCCGTCATCGGCAGTATGTTCCAAAATGGAACTAACTGATTTTTCGACAAGCTCCTTACTTTTAAAAATATTATTTAAATGCTTCGTTATGGCGGGTCTTTGCACTCCGAATAACAGAGCGATTTTATCCTGGGTAAGCCAGATATTTTCATCGCGCAGAAATATTTCAACCTTCACTTTGCCGTTCGGCGTTGTGTAAAGCAAAAATTCCGTGAAACTGTTGTTGGGAACGATAGGGTTTTTATTCATACTTCGATCTCCCCGCTCATCAATTTGGAAGGGGATGCCGTCATCGATTTCTTCTTCCGTGCCCACATAGCGGCCTGGCATGAGGACAAAGCTGTTGTTCCAATGGCTGGATCAAGACTTGCTGAATACACATCGAAACACTCTACGACCATTGCCATATTTCATCATCCCCAAAATGCAACATTCTTCGGCTTCCGTTTTAAACTTGGGTATTTTTTCATGATATCTATACGAATCCCTTTCCTTAGGCTCCTGTCCGCCCCCGGCAGTAATCGCGGAAGTTGTTGACCGCGGTGAAGAACTCCCGCATCAGGATGACCCAGGCATACCGGCCGCGCTTCGTCAGGACGATCTCCGGCGGTTGCCACGCCAGCGCCCCGATCAGCGAAAAGGCGAGAAGGTCCGGCAGCAGGCGGAGGAAGTCGCCCCCGTACTTCTTCCGGAGATCCGTCACATTCAGACGGGTTCCGAAGAGTTTCATCATAAAATCGTAGCGGAGCCGGTCCCGGACGGAAAAGATGCGGGAGGCCGCAAGCGGCAGTTTCCCGCGGTCGATCTGGTCGATGTAGGTCCGGACGTCAAACGTATTCGCGTAGCAGACGCCGTTCAGGTAGCCGATCGACCCGCTGCCGAGACCCGCATATTCGTCGTAATCGACGATGTATTCGTCGATCATCGCCTTCCCCCGCGAGAAGCACCAGGCCGACGAGAAACGGTACGCGGGGACGAGGCGCCCGACGATCTGGTGATAGAACCGCTCCTCCTGGCGGATACCAGGTCACCTGATCCACGCCGACTTTAAGCAGCGTGTCCAGATCGTGGTCGACCATCGCCTCGGTCTGCGTCGGGAAATTGAAGATCATGTCGGCATTCAGCGTCCCGAACCGCCCGAGGGTGTTTCGGATTCGCTCCGCGATCTCCGCCCCGCTTCCGTACTTGTCATACCGGTCCATCTTCCGGAGCAGGCCGTCGTCGAAGCTCTGGACGCCGACGGAGAGACGGTTGACGCCCGCCTGCTGGAGGGCCGTCAGGCGATCCTCCGTCAGATGGTTCGGGTTCGTTTCGACCGACAGCTCGCGGATGTGGAAGGAGGCCCGCGCCAGCGCAATCGTCTCCGTGAGT
>Ga0351876_1199_pt1 | contig 12278 bp, 9 predicted proteins | sample BONcelFGM3001C15_FD_206774 | JGI IMG/M metagenome (GOLD analysis project Ga0351876, IMG submission 206774) | Enriched cells from coal bed in the Powder River Basin, Montana, United States - BONCAT cells FGM rep3 HSBNCT.FGM.300.1.C15 ...
TCGGGGAGATCCAGAAGAGCGCCCACCTGCTGAACGGCGACATCGTCGGGCTGATCACGCTGTTGTTTTTTGTCGGGGCCGTCGGCAAATCGGCGCAGATCCCGCTCTACGTCTGGCTGCCCGATGCAATGGAGGGGCCGACGCCGGTGAGTTCGCTGATCCACGCGGCGACCATGGTCACGGCCGGCGTCTACATGATCGCGCGCCTCAATTTCCTCTACGCCATGGCGCCCGAGACGATGATCGTCGTTGCGCTGATCGGCGTATTGACGGCATTTTTCGCCGCATCGATCGGTTTCGCCCAGTACGACATCAAGAAGGTCCTCGCCTATTCCACGATCAGCCAGTTGGGCTTCATGTTCGTGGCCATGGGCGTGGGCGCCTATGCCGCCGGCATTTTCCATCTGATGACCCACGCCTTTTTCAAGGGGCTCCTCTTCCTCGGCGCGGGAAGCGTGATGCACGCGATGAGCGGGGAGCTGGACCTCCGGAACATGGGGGGATTGCGGAAGAAAATCCCGGTCACCTACTGGACATTTTTTATCGCCTGCCTGGCCATTTCCGGCATACCCGGATTCTCGGGATTCTTCAGCAAGGACGAAATCCTCTGGAAGGCATTCAGCTCTTCTCAGGGCCATATCCTGATCTGGCTGCTGGCTGCCGTGACGGCGGGGATGACCGCCTTCTACATGTTTCGGCTTTTCTTCACCGTCTTTCACGGGGAGTGTCGCGCCTCCGCGGAAGTCAAACATCATATCCACGAATCCCCCAAGGTGATGACCATCCCGCTTGCCATTCTGGCCTTTTTATCCCTTGTCGGCGGCTATGTGGGCATTCCCTCCCTGCTGGGCGGGAATAACGCGATCGAACACTTTCTGGCACCGATTTTCGGTCATCCAACGCCTGCCTCAACCACAGCGGGCGGCCTTGACTGGATCTCTACGGCCTGGGCCTCCACGGCGGAAACGGCCGGGCACGACGCATCGCTGGAAATGACGCTGATGGTAGCCTCCGTGATGATCGCCCTTTTCGGAATCGTGCTGGCCTATATCCTCTACGTCAAGAGACCTGAGCTGCCGGGACGGTTTACGGCAAGCTTCTCCGGACTCTATCGCGCCGTCCACCATAAGTATTTCGTGGATGAGTTCTATGAACTGCTCTTTGTCCGGGGCACCCTGAAGGCCGGCGCGCTGCTTCTCAAGGTGGTGGACAACGGCATGATCGAAGGCGCCGTCAACGGCATGGCCGTTGCCGTGGAACGGGCGGGTGGACGGTTGAGACGGCTGGAAACCGGTTACGTGCAGGAATATGCCCTCGCCATCATCCTCGGCGCCGTGATTGTGATAGGCTATCTTGTTCTCATCCCGTTGTTTTAGAATTTGAAATTGATCATGGATCGGTGAATGGATATGGGATTCCCTCTGTTGAGCACAGTTATTTTTTTACCGCTGGCCGTTGCGCTTGTTTTGATCCTGCTGCCGCGGCAAAAACCCCTTCTGATCAAGGTATTCACCCTTGCCTGGACGATTCTGGAGTTTGGCCTCTCCCTCCCGCTGTTCTTCCGCTTTGATGAAAAAACGGCGGGAATGCAGTTCATGGAAAACCTGGAGTGGTTTCCTGAATTCGGCATCGGCTACACGCTCGGCGTGGACGGCATCAGCATGCTGCTGGTGCTCCTGACCACCTTTCTCACGGTGCTGTGCGTGCTCTGTTCCTGGAACTCGATTACGGACAAGGTGAAGGAATACTATGCGTCGTTCCTGCTTTTGGAAACGGCGATGCTGGGCGCCCTCTGCGCGCTGGATCTGGTCCTTTTTTACATCTTCTGGGAGCTGATGCTGGTGCCGATGTACCTGCTGATCGGGGTATGGGGCGGTCCGCGCCGGATCTATGCGGCGATCAAGTTTTTCCTTTTTACGATGGTCGGCAGCGTGTTGATGCTGCTGGCGATCATGGCGCTCTATTTCCACTACGGCCGCGACACCGGGCTCTATACCTTCAACCTTCTCGAACTCTACAAGGCGAACATCCCGGTCATCAAGCAGTACTGGCTCTTTGCCGCCTTCGCCCTCTCCTTCGCGATCAAGGTGCCGATGTTCCCCTTCCATACATGGTTGCCCGACGCCCACACGGAAGCGCCGACGGCGGGCAGCGTCATTCTGGCCGGAGTCCTGCTGAAGATGGGGACTTATGGATTCCTGAGGTTCGCCATTCCCCTCTTCCCGCAGGCCGCCATCGCCGCGGCGCCGATCATCTCCATCCTCGCGCTGATCGGAATCATCTACGGCGCCGTCATGTGCATCATGCAGACCGATTTGAAAAGGCTGATCGCCTATTCATCGGTCAGCCACCTGGGGTATGTGATGCTCGGCATCTTTGCCTTCAACATGCAGGGGCTCGAAGGGGGCATTTACCAGATGCTCAACCACGGCATCAGCACGGGGGGGCTCTTCCTGATCGTCGGCATGATCTATGAAAGACGGCACACGCGGATGATCGCCGATTTCGGCGGGCTTTCCAAGGTGATGCCGAGGCTGGCCGTTTTTTTCATGATCATCACGCTCTCTTCGATCGCGCTGCCCGGCACGAACGGCTTCGTGGGCGAATTCCTGATTCTGCTGGGCGCTTTCAGAAGCAACGTCGCTTATGGGGTGCTGGCCACCTCCGGCGTCATCCTGGGCGCCGTCTACATGCTGTGGATGTTCCAGCGCGTCATGTTCGGACAGATTGCCAGGGAAGAGAATAAAGGTTTGAAAGATCTTACGAAAAGGGAAACCGTCATCCTCTGCGCGATTGTCTTTTTCATATTTTATATGGGACTCCATTCCCAGGCTTTTTTCAGCAAGATCGACGCAACGGCCACAGGCTATCTCCAAAACATGCAGGCGCAAATTGCAAACCATCCGGCGGGTCCGGTTCCATGGAGATGAAAGGTAGGAGATTATGGTTGTCATGATACCGGAACTTGCCTTCGGTTGGATCATACCGGAGATTGTCATTACGCTCTCTGCTGTTTTCATTCTGCTTTTATCCGCCTTTCGCAGAAGGGACGATTCCGGGCGCCTTGCGGGAGGCGTATCGCTGATCGGCGCGGGTCTCGCGTTATTCTTCACCTTACGGTTATGGAACAGCGAAATCGACATTTTTAACGGACTTTACACGATCGACGGCTTCGGCCTTTTCTTCAAGGCGCTGGTCCTGGTGATTTCGTTTCTCGTGACGCTGTTGTCGCTTCGATACGTTGAGCGGGAAGAGATGATCCGAGGCGAATATTACGCGCTCATGCTGTTCGGCATCCTGGGCATGATGATCATGGTCTCCTCCAACCATTTCGTCACCATCTTCATCGGTCTGGAGGTGATGTCCATCGCGATCTATGTCCTTTGCGGCCTGCTGATCGGCAATCCCCGGTCGGCGGAGGCCTCGCTCAAGTATTTCCTGCTGGGGGCCTTTGCGACCGCCTTTCTGCTCTACGGCATGGCGCTGATCTACGGCACGACCGGCATACTGGATGTCCGCGAAATCGCACGCTATGTCACATCCGGAACCTTCCTGATCACCCCCGCCTTCATGGCGGGAATGGCCCTGCTCATCGTGGGGTTCGGTTTCAAGACCGCCTCCGTCCCCTTCCATATGTGGACGCCCGATGTCTATGAAGGCGCCCCGACCTCCATCACCGCCTATATGGCGACGGGGGTGAAGGCGGCTGCCTTCGGCGCCTTTCTGCGGGTCTTCTACACGGCCCTCTACCCATTCCTGACGGAATGGACCGGCCTGCTGTGGATCATCGCCGTCCTGACGATGACCCTGGGAAACATCACCGCCCTGATGCAGAACGATATCAAGCGGATGCTCGCCTATTCCAGCATCGCCCATGCCGGGTACATCCTGATCGCCTTCACGATCGGCGACCGGATTTTCTCCGCAAGCATCCTCTATTATCTCCTCGTATACACCTTCATGAACATCGGGGCCTTTGCGGTCGTCATCCTCCTGGGCCGGAAAGAGGCGCCCAATACCGGGATCGAGTCCTATGCGGGCCTCGCGACGAGACACCCGATGATCGCGCTGGCGATGTCTGTTTTTCTGCTGTCGCTCGCGGGCATCCCGCCCCTTGCCGGCTTCATGGGCAAGTTTTATGTCCTGAGCGACGCCATCAAGGCCGGCTACTACTGGCTTGCGGTCATCGGCGTGCTGAACAGCGTGGTGGCCGTTTACTATTACCTCCGGGTCGTCATGTACATGTATTTCAAGGAACCGGAAGGCGAAATCGGCAAAATGGATTCCTCTCCGGCCTATGCGGTCGTCATCGCCGTCAGCATTTGGGCATTGATCCACATGGGCGTCTTCCCGCGCTCCTTCCTGATGATCGCGCGGGAATCGGTCAATATCTTCATGTAGGGGGGAAGGGTCCGTCTATTCGAGCTTGAACCCTTTTTCACGAAACAATCTCAGACAGGCATCGGCCACGGCGCCGTCGTAACAGATGCCCCTGTTCTTCTCGATTTCACAAAGCGCCATCTCCATTCCCAAACCGGGACGATAGGGCCTGTGCGAGGCCATCGCTTCCACCACATCGGCCACGGCGAGGATCCGGGCCTCCAGGCAGATTGCTGCTCCCCTCAAATTTCTTGGATAACCGGAACCGTCCATCCGCTCGTGGTGCTGATAGACGATCTCCGCCAGAGGCCAGGAGGATTCCACATTTTTCAGAATCTCGCAGCCTCTGCGCGGGTGTTCCCGTATCAGGCAAATTTCGATTTCCGAAAGCTTCGTCGGTTTGGACAATATCTCCGCGGGGATCGACAGTTTGCCGATATCATGGATGGAGGCAGCCATGCGGATGCCTTCGATCTCATCCAGTCGAAGTCCCATCTCCACGGCAATGGCTTGAGCAATGTTTGCCGACCGGAGCTGATGGCCAGCTGTATAGGGGTCTCGAATCTCCACAGCGGCCACCATCACTTGAACGGTCGCACTCACCGCCTTCCGGAGGCTCTGAAGGGTCTGGCGGAGCTGCTCCTCCGCGCGCATGCGCTCCCCGATGTCCCTTTCCAGCCTTTTGTTCGCTTTTGCCAGCTCCGCCGTGCGCAGCCGGACCTGCTCATCCAGTTCATCGCGCGATTTTTGCAGCGCTGCGAGCGCCTCCTCCCGCTGGACCTCGGCGCGCTTGCGCTGATCGTTGAGTTTCTTCACCTTCAGCAGGATCTTTGTCCTGGCGAGCAGTTCCACCAGGTTAAAGGGTTTTGAAAAATAGTCTTCGACCCCGGCCTCGATTCCGCGAATGCGGGCCTCATGAGAGGCCAACCCGGTTACCATGACAACCGGGATATCACAGAGATTCTGGTCTTCCTTGATCTGCCGGCAGACCTCAAAACCGTTCATCCCCGGCATTTGGACGTCCAGAAGGACGAGGTCGACAGCCTGACTTTTCAATTTCAACAAGGCGCTTTCCCCGCTTTGGGCGATGATCGCGTCATACCCGGCTTGGACGAGAAGATCTTCAAGCAGTTGGAGACTGGCCTCATCATCGTCAACGCAGAGGACGACCGGATTTCGTGAGTCCATGATTACAGCCTCGGCAGGATCTGAAAATGCATACGGGATCGGTTCCTCCTTCATCTATGCGGACAGCACGCCGTAGAGGTTGTTCGGCGGCGTGACGCCTCTTTTCTCCAGGGATACACTGCATTCCGTAAAATGCGGCTTCCCCTTGCGGTTATGGGCGACCAGCGCCTGAACCACCTCCCAGCTCACTTCATTTTTTTCCGCCATGATGGTGATCTCCTCCAGGGCGGAGCGGTTGTCGAATGACACGGGCCGGTAAGGCCTCCTTGACGTCAGGGCGTCATAGATATCGCAGACGGCAACGATCTCGACCATCCGATCATCGAGGCGGATGCCCCTTGGATAACCCAGGCCGTTTCGCTTCTCATGGTGATTTCTGGCAACGCGGGCCGCCAGATTCCCGACCTCCTGCGAATAATAGCAGAGGAGGAGATATCCCGCCATGGTATGATGTTCCAGGTTTTTTCTCTCGTCCCGCGTGAGGGGCGTCGTCTTCCTCAAGATGTCGATCGGGACGCAGATCTTGCCGAAGTCGTGCAGAGGGCCTGTTTCCGCCTCTCTTACCCTGAGCTGGTAATCGGGCACAAGATTCTTCGAGAGAAGGGTTGACAACGCAAAAACCATCAGAATATGGCGGTAGGTGTACGGGTCGTTCTTTTTAAAGTATTCCACGGAATCCAAAATGGGTCGCGCAAACCGGATACGTCCCATTAATTCGATCACTTCATCGAGATCCTTCTCGTTACTGAAGATCGAATTTCCCGGAGGCTCTCCGACAAAATACCGGATATCTTCTTCTATGGTCCCGAACCGCAGGAAGGGGGTTTTGGGTTGCTCAGCAGCGCCGCCGGAAGAGATAAGGGCATGCAAACGCTCTTCGGACAGCGTGGTTCCCGCCGGGAGCAGCAGCGCGCCATCCAATGAATAAACCGGGTAGCCGAGCGTCCATTCGGGCATCGAGATCCTCCGTTTGCAAACACTGAAACCGGCGATACCCCCTTCGGGGGGCGTTGAACATAGCGGAATCCGAGCGAGACTATCCAACTTATTTCTTGTGAAGTCAATATTTTTTGGCCCGTTTCGCGCTGACGGCTAATTTTTCAAACAGCGTAGCGTCTACAAAACCGTGCCGTTCAAATCAGGGAAGCCGGAATGCGCCGGATTAAAGGTTGAAAATCCTACCGGATCGAAGTATGTTCCCGGAAAATGATTCAGGGAGTAGGCCATGCTTCATAAAATCCCCCACTGGTCAGCGGTGTTTGTCGCATTTCTGATCCTGGGCGCGGGAGGCTGCGTCGCCCAGAGCGACTATCTCCGGAAACAGGCCGAGGCCGATGCGCTGAACCGCAATCTGACGGATCTGACGGCACAACGCAACGACCTCAGGGTGCAAATTGAAAAGTTGACGGTCGCAACGGAGGGGCTGATTGCGGATAAGGATCGCTTAACGATCGAGAAGGAGATGCTCATTGCCGATCAGGACAAGTTGAAGGTCGAGAAGGATCGGCTTGAGCGGGAACGGGCCGATCTGAAAGTTCGACTGGACAGCGTCACGGAAGAGTCGATCCGGACCATTGAGAGGCTTCTGAACCGGAACATCGAACTGGAAGGCGACAAGCAGATGCTCGCGGAAAGCATCTCGCTTCTGAGGAAAACCAAAGAGGTGGAGGTCCGGAAGGTCAGCAAAACCTACGAAGATCTTCTCTCCGAGATGAAGGGCGAAATCGCGCAGGGCCAGATCGCCATAACGGAACTCAAAGGGAAACTGACGGTGGATGTCCTGGACAAGATCCTCTTCGACTCCGGTCAGACGGAAATCCGGCCGGAGGGTCTGCTTGTGCTGAAGCGCGTCGTCGATATTCTGATCACCGTGACGGACAAGGTTATCCGCGTCGAGGGACACACGGACAGCATCCCGATCTCAGGCGCCCTCGCAAAGAGGTATCCTACGAACTGGGAACTTTCCGCGGCGCGGGCGCTCAACGTCACCCGGTATCTGGAGAAGGAGGGGGTCGATCCCACGCTGCTTGCGGCGGTTGCCTTTGGCGAATACCAGCCGGTCGCCGACAACGACACACCCGAAGGGCGGGCGAAGAACCGCCGGATCGCGATCATCCTTCTGCCGAAGGAATGATATTCCAAATCAGGCGCAACCATGACAACCCTACCGAACATCCGCGATCTCTCCCTGGAGGAAATCGAGGCGTTAATCGCCAGCCTCGGCAAGGAGAGGTACCGCGCACGGCAGATCATGAAATGGCTCTACATCGGCGGGGCGACCTCCTTCGCGGAGATGACCACCCTGGCGCATGAGTTCCGCACACGGATGGAGGGGCTCACCCGAATCGCCGAGCCCGCAATCGACCGGATCCAGACGGCCGCGGATGGAACGAAAAAGGTTCTCTTCCGCCTCGAGGACGGCCTCTTCATCGAAAGCGTCCTGATCCCCGGCCGGAATCACTGGACCGCCTGCATCTCAACCCAGGCAGGTTGCGCGATGGGCTGCCGCTTCTGCCTGACCGGCACGCAGGGGCTCAGACGAAACCTCCTCCCCTCCGAGATCACCGGTCAGATGACGATGCTCCGGCGCCGCACGCCCGAGGGGACGGAGATCAGGAACATCGTTCTGATGGGCATGGGGGAACCCCTCGCGAACTACGACCACACCCTGAAGGCGATCCGGATCCTCACCTCCGACCACGGTCTCGGCTTCTCCAACCGGAAGATCACCGTATCTACCTGCGGCCTCGCCCCAATGATCGTGAAACTGGGAAAAGAGATCTGCGTCAACCTCGCCATCTCGCTGAACGCCCCGGACGACCGGCGACGCGATGAGTTGATGCCGGTGAACCGGAAATACCCGCTGAAGGAGCTGCTGGCCGCCTGCCGGGACTACCCGATGCCGGGGCGGCGAATGCTGACCTTCGAGTACATCCTGATGGCCGGTGTCAACGACTCCCCGGCGGACGCGGAAAAACTGGCGCGCCTGCTCCGCGGCCTCCACTGCAAGTTGAACCTCATCGCCTTTAACGAGTTTCCCGGCGCACCCTACCGGACGCCGACCCCGGAGTCGGTCTCGGCCTTTCAACAGGTCCTGCTCGACCGCCATTACACCGCCATCCTCCGCGCGAGCCGGGGCCGGGACATCCTCGCCGCCTGCGGCCAGTTGAGCGGCCAGGCGTTCTCCGGAAACGGACTCCCCACAGTGGAATAACGGGAGCAGAGATGCCGGGCAAGCATGATAAAGAAGCCGAATATGAAGGATTTTAACCATTGGTTGAAGAAGATCGGGTGATCATGGCGTCAACAGGTGTTTCCCGGGTCTTTGGCCTGGGTCAGTGTTCGCTCGATCATGTCGGGAAGATCGACCGCTATCCGCCGCCCGACGTGAAATGCGAGCTCTTCGAGACCGTCATCCAGGGAGGCGGGCCGACGGCGACGGCCATGGCGGCCCTCTCCCGGTGGGGGATTTCCTGCTATATCGCCGGCGTCATCGGCGACGACCTCTTCGGCGGGATGATTGAGACTTCCCTGCGTGCAGAAGGGGTTGACACGGCAGGTCTTGTCATCCGGAAGGGCGCCGCCTCTCAGTTTGCCTTCATCGCCGCGGAACCGGCTCTCGGACGGCGGACCATTTTTTGGCAGGGACCAACCGGAAAAGCCCTCCAGCCCGATGAAATCGACCTGACAACGCTCCGTCGAGCCCAGGCGCTCCACACCGACGGCCTTTGCATCGAAGCCGCTCTCTTTGCCGCCGGCAAAGCCAGGCAGTCAGGCGTGTCCGTGGTCGTGGATGCGGGTACGCTCCGGGACGGCATGCTTGATCTGGCCCGCCTCAGCGACTGTTTTATCGCCTCTGAAACCTTTGCCCGCGCTCTGACGGGCGACCATGACCCAAGGCGGGCATGCCGGATTTTATCGGATCTTGGCCCGCATGTTGTCGGCGTCACTTTGGGGGAGGCAGGCTATGTCGCCATAGCCGGGAAGCAATGGATTGAAAAACCGGCCTACAAGGTGCGGGCCGTCGACACCACCGGCTGCGGGGATGTTTTTCATGCCGGTTTTGTCTATGGTCTGGTCCAGGGGTGGAACGCGGAAGAAAGTCTGGATCTGGGCGCCTGGGCGGCGGCGCAGGTCAGCCTGCAACTTGGCGGACGGTCCGGGATTCCGACACTCGCTGCATTGAAAGCAAGATCCGGGAATGGTTCCTGAATATGTTCAAGCCCCGAGGGGCATCTCAGGTTTTATCGTCCCGTTCAGGGGACCTTGGCCCTTACGTTTTTCCGGAAGGGCTTCGAACATCCGGCTTGACTATCCATTTTCCATAAATTAATATCGATGCACATTCTATACGCTTCCCCGCCGGCAACGGGAAAAGGAATTGCCTCTTTTTCGGGGTGCATCGGACTTGCGCATCAGCCTTATTTTCAAATTGACGATCGCCACCTGCCTTATCCTGCTCGTCTTCATGCTTTTTTTTTCCTACATCAATATCACCACGATCAAAACCATGCTCCTGAAAGAAGCGATCTCCGAGGCGGACAAATTTGGCGAAACCATCATCAAAACAACCCATTATGAAATGCTGGAGAACAGGCGGGAACGGGCCTATGAAATGATACAGAAGGTAGGCACGTTGCAGGGAATCGACCATATCCGAATGATCAATAAAAACGGAAAGATCACCTTCTCAACCGAAATGGATGAGATCGGCCGACATCTCAATAAGAAAGAGGCCGGTTGCAATATGTGTCACACCGACAATGAACTGAAAGTCCATGCCTCTACCATGAACAGGAGCCGGGTTTTTATCAATAAGCGGGGCAAGCAGGTGTTGGGCATCGCCAAGGCCATTTACAACGAAGAGGGCTGTTACCTGTCGGCATGCCACTCCCACTCTCCCGAGCAAAGGACACTGGGCGTCCTGGACGTCATCGTTTCGTTGGACAATATGAATATGCAGGTCGGCGATTACCGGAACAAGATTGTTTTTCTGATTCTTCTTCTACTCATATCCGTTTCCCTGACCATCACTTTTTCTATCCATCGCCTGGTAAATCTTCCGCTGAAGGGCCTTCTTGCGCAAACCCAAAAATTGTCTCAGGGAGATCTCGACGCCCGGTTGCAAAACAGATCCAACGATGAAATGGGAGAGCTTTCCGAGGCCTTCAATCAGATGACGACCAGCCTGAAAAGCGCCAGGCTGGAGGTGACCGAATGGGGGAAGAATCTCGAGGCCAAGGTTTCCGAAAGGACCCGGGAAATACGGCAGATGCAGACCCAGTTGATCCGTTCGGAAAAATTGGTTTCGTTGGGAAGGCTGGTAGCCGGCATCGCCCATGAGATCAACAATCCGCTCACGGGCATCCTGATGTTCGCAAAGCTGACCAGCAACAGTCCCAATCTGGACCCTTTTCTGAAAAAGGATCTTGCCGTCATTATCAACGAAACCAACCGATGCGCGAAGATCGTAAACGGACTGCTTGATTTTTCCCGTGAATCCATCCCACAGAAGAAACCCGCATCCCTGAATAACATCATGGAGGCCACCCTCGCGCTGATCGGTCAGCAATCCATCTTTCACAACATCCATTTCGTCAGGGGGTATCAACCGGATTTGCCGCTTATCCCGATTGATGAGAACCAGATTGAACAGGTTTTTATCAACATCCTGCTGAACGCCGGCCAGTCGATCCCCAGCGGCGGAACCATTCGAATTGAAACATTTACGGAAAACGGAGAATTCAATTGTGTCAAAATAACCGATACCGGGACGGGGATCACCGAAGAAAACATCGAAAGGATATTCGATCCTTTTTTCACAACGAAAAATGACAGGGGCGCGGGCCTGGGTCTCTCCATTTCCTATGGAATCATCGAGAGGCACGGCGGCAGGATCGAAGTGCAAAGCGATGTCAGGGAAGGAACGACTTTCACCATCAAATTGCCCCTTTTCCCTCAGGGCGGAGATTAAAGCCGGCACAATACCCGCTTGATTTTTTTGAGACAGGTTATGGAGAGAAGCGCTCCGTGAATCTAAGACACCGACTACCCCTTATTGCAGCTACGACGGCATCTGTTTTGTCGATCGCGATCAGTATCTTTTCACTCAAATCCGGGCAATTCATCATCTTCCAGAATTTATTCTATATTCCGATCATCATTTCCTGCTATTATTATACAAAACAAGGGTTTGCCGTTTCTGTCGCGCTGTCGTGCATCTACTTTGTTCTGATCATTGCATTTACAGGCGATCCGATGATCATCCGGGGTGCTGTAATCCGTGTGATTCTGTTTATCGTCAGCGCCGCAGTGATCACCGCCTTATCGATAACCCGCGTGCGGGCGGAAGAAGCTCTGAGGAAAGAACGGGAGAAGTTCCGGACGGTGGCCGATTTTACGTACAACTGGGAATATTGGGCAGATCCCGGGCAGAATATCCTCTACGTTTCCCCATCCTGTGAGAGGATAACCGGGTACCGTCCCGAGGAGTTCATGGCGGAGCCCGAATTGATACACCGTATCGTCCATTCGGATGACCGTGATATTTTCGAAGGCCATACCGACCGCTGTCATCAATTTCCAACCGATTCCATGGACGAAGTTGATTTCCGCATCGTGAATCGGCACGGCGAGGAACGCTGGATCGCCCATCTCTGTCAGCCGGTCTACGGCAGCGACGGGCAGTTTTTAGGACGGCGCGCCAGCAA
>Ga0351876_1213_pt1 | contig 12239 bp, 7 predicted proteins | sample BONcelFGM3001C15_FD_206774 | JGI IMG/M metagenome (GOLD analysis project Ga0351876, IMG submission 206774) | Enriched cells from coal bed in the Powder River Basin, Montana, United States - BONCAT cells FGM rep3 HSBNCT.FGM.300.1.C15 ...
CTGTTCCATCATGGGGATAGACAGCGATGCCGATACTTGTTGTCACAATGAGTTGATTGGTGTCGATGAGAAAAGGCTTGCGAAAGTTCTCAACGATCTTCTGTGCAACCTGGATCACAGCTTCTATTCCCTTCAAGTCAGGAAGCATCAGAACAAACTCGTCGCCACCGAAGCGTGCAACTGTATCGCCCTTTCTCAATGCTGTGCTAAGCCGCTCTGCCGTTGCCTTGAGAAGGCGATCCCCCACATCATGGCCAAGGGTATCGTTCACGTCCTTGAAATTGTCGAGGTCGAGCATGATAACTGCAACCCCCTTTTGATTTCTCCGGGCCTGGGCCAAGGCAATTTCCAAGCGATCGGAAAAGAGCTTCCGGTTGGGAAGGCCCGTCAGGGAATCATGGTAGGCCATCAGCCGGATCTTTTCCTCGGCCTGCTTGCGGTCGGTGATGTCGCGGAGAATCCCCACGGCATGCCAGGCGCCCTTTATATGTATCGCTGAAAGCGAAAGTTGCACAGAGATTTCCGTTCCATCTTTTCGGCGGGCCTCCAGATCGAGTGTTTTTCCCACTGCGGCGCCCTGTCCTTTCTGCTGAAACATTGGGAAGGCGGCATAAAACGCTTCGTGATAATGCAACGGCGCGATTAACGCGTGCAGTTGTTGACCAATGGCTTCGGCGCCCGTGTAGCCGAGAATGCGCTCAGCGGCGGGATTCCAATAGGATATCCGACCTTCAGTATCCATCATTAGAATCGCATCTCGGGCGGAATCGGTAATGGCGCGTATACGCGATTCGCTCTCCCGCAGCGCCTCCTCCGCCTGCTTGCGTTCTGTAATATCCGTGCAAAAGTTCAAGGTGGCCGGTTTTCCAGTCCATTCGATCCGAACCGCACCAATCTCCATCCAACGGATTTCGCCATTTCGGGCCACATAACGGAACGTATATCGGGGTAGCACCTCTTCACCTTTGAGACGCTTCAAATAGTTTCCAGCCACCAGATTTCGATCTTCCGGATGGATGAAATCAAGGAAGGACCGTCCCATCAGTTCCTCGGATGAGTAACCGATTAATTGACTGGTCACTGGATTGAGAAAGACCAGCTTTCCATCCTGCGCAACAAAGATGGCTTCATTGGCGTTCTCGAAAAGGCTCCTGTACCGATCCTCGCTCTCCCGCAGCGCCGTCTCTGCCAACTTGACACTGGTGATGTCCTCAACCATGGCAATGATGTGATCAACGCTGCCATCGGATTTCCGAATACACCCCACAGAGAGATTGGTCCATACAACCATTCCATCCTTGCGGATAAAACGCTTATTCATAGAATAATGATCAATTTGACCAGCGAGAACCCGATTAAATTGATCGATGTCTGCGGCAAGATCATCCGGGTGTGTCATTTCCGACCATGTCATGCGGAAAATTTCGTCCCGGGAATAACCCATTATTGAACAGATCCGGTCATTAACCTGAAGCCATCCCTTCTCTGGGGAGGTTATGGCAATACCGTGTAAAGGCAAATCGAAGTAACTGCGGAAGCGGGTTTCACTCTTTATTAACTCATCCTTCTCTTTCTTCCACTCCCCTTCCGATTGTTCCAGCGCCTCAATCCTCTGCCTTAGAGAATCCAGCTCCAGAATCAATTCCTGCTTTGTTTTGGAGTGATCTTTCATATTACTGGCCTATAGATATCCTTTTGCCAGAATCCCCGGGATCTCCTCTGCCGGCAGAGGCCGGCTGAACAGGTAGCCCTGGCTTTCGTCGCATCCGTGTTTCTGCATGAAGGACAACTGCTCCTCTGTCTCCACACCTTCGGCAATGGTCTTCAAACTCAGGCTGTGCGCCATAACGATCGTCGTTCTGACGATGGCCTGATCTCTGGGGTCGGATGCCAGACCCTTGACAAAGGACTGATCGATCTTCAAAAAATCCAGCGGCAGCCGTTTCAAATAGCTTAACGATGAATATCCCGTGCCGAAATCATCGATCGAAATACGTATTCCCAGCGCTTTTAGTTCAGTCAGAATCCGAATAATCTTCTCCGGGTTCCGCATGATGGTGCTTTCTGTTATTTCCAATTCCAGACACTGCGGTGAAATCAGGGTGTCCTGCAGGGCTGCCTGAACGATTTCCATTAGATTCTGTTTCTCAAACTGGTGACTGGATACGTTCATGGCAATGTTGATCGGTTTGTAACCGGCCTCCTGCCATGTTTTTATTTGTTTACAGACCGTGCGTATGACAAACTCTCCGATGGGCAGGATGAGTCCGCTTGTTTCGGCCATGGGAATAAATTGCATGGGCGGAACCAGGCCCCTGTCGGGATGCTTCCACCGTATCAGCGCCTCCATCCCCATGACCATTCTCGTTGCCGTATCCACCTTCGGCTGGTAGTAGAGCACAAGCTCATTCCGCTCTATCGCCCGATGCAAATCGTTTTCCAGCGTCAGGAGTTCCAGAACAGAGGAATGCATTGAGCTTGAGTAAAAGTGATAGTTGTTTTTCCCTTCGTTCTTGGTGTGCCTCATGGCTTTTTCGGCGTTTCTCAGAAGGTCGTCAACATCCGTTCCGTCATCGGGATACAAGGCAATGCCGATACTGACGGTCATAAACACCTCGCGACCGCTCAGGTCATAGGGTGCGGATAATTCCTTTAGCAGGCGACGGGACGTTCTTGCGGCGTCCTCAATCTGCCTGATATCATGCATCAATACGATAAACTCGTCTCCACCCACCCGGGATATAATCGCATCGGTTTCGCCTTCGGCTAATCTGGCAACATAGTCGCTTTTTCGTATGGAGATGACAAGCCTGTCAGCAACCGCCTTCAGCAGGAGATCTCCAATGCCATATCCAAACGTATCGTTAATCCGCTTAAGATTATCCAATCCGATGTAAATCAGAGCAAACATCTCCTTACGACGCTGGGCATGTTGAATGGCTCTTTTTATAAGCTCTGTATATAATATCCGGTTGGGCAATCCGGTCAGGCTGTCATAATAATTCAGCAGATGAATTTTTTCTGTCGCCGTCCTTATTTCCGTGAGGTCCTCAATGATTGATATCGTGTAAATCACATTGCCTTTATTTCCATGGATGGGAGAGATGGTAAGATTAACCCACAGGATGGCGCCATCCTTTCTGACATATCGTTTTTGAAAGCGGAACATGGGGATGCTGCCTGCAAATAATTGTTCTGAGATTTCTCTGCTCCTTTCTCTGTCTTCTTCGTAGGTGAATTTTGTGATGTTTTCACCGACAAGTTCCTGTTCGGCATATCCCAACAACCCGCAGAACGCTTTGTTCACTGTAATAATTGTGTAGTCCGGATTTGCCAGAACCATCCCGAAAGGTCCTTCATCAAAGATGCGCCTGAACCGCTCTTCGCTCTGCTTCAACTCCTCCTCATATTTCTTGCGGGCGGTGATGTCGCGGATGACACAAATCAACCCACCATTCGCCATCACCGTTAATGACAGCTCCTGATGAAACTTGCTCCCATTTTTTTTCGTACCGATGGTTTCGCCATGCCAACCACCTTTTCGAGCAAGCTCAGGCATGATTTCTTGCTCAAAGTGTTGAAGAACATCAGGATCATAGAGAAGCCGCCATGACTTTCCAATCATTTCCCCGACAGTCTCATAACCATAGAGCCTGTCGTGGGCTTTGTTGACATAGACGAATTCCCCTGCTTCATTGAGGATAGCGATCCCATCGATCGCCGCATCCATGGCATCGGTTTGTTGCCTGACCGTATCCTCTGTCTGCTTGCGCTCGGTGATATCACGCGTTACACCCAGAATGCCCATTGATCGGTGATGTTCATCTCTGATAATGGAAGCGCTCACCTCCGCCCAAACGGTGGTCCCATCCTTTCGCCTCATTTCCAACGAAGCCATCCGGGATATGGGAAGCGCTTCCTGCCCGGATTTCTGAAGTTCCAGTGCCTCGAATATGATCTTTGTGGCCAGATCCCGGGAGGAGAGCGCTATCGTTTCAATAGCCGGTTGATTCAACAGCTCTGCCGGTTCATATCCCAACAATATTTTTATTGAAGGGCTGACATAGGTATAATTCAGATTCATATCCAACACGAAAATGACGTCATTGCTGTTTTCGGCCAGCAGGCGATACTTGTTTTCACTATCCTTCAATGCATCCCCCACACGCCGTTGTTCCGTAACGTCTATGAGTATTCCACGGGCGCCCTTAAACATGCCGTCTTCCATGATAGGACTGATTTTCGTCCGCGTCCATCTGAGCTCGCCGGATTTGTTGCTGATTCTATATTCAGACGGGGATTCTTTTCCTTTCCGGAGTTCGGAAAACCATTCTGCCAGATTGCTCAGATCATCTTTATACGCCAGCTCGATAAAGTTCTTCCCGACAATTTCAGCCGAATCGTATCCCAGCATATCCCTGATAGCCGGACTGATATAAAGGACCACACCCTGATCGTCCAATTCATAGATGACATCTCTGATGTTTTCCACCAGACTGCGGTATTTCTCTGCGCTTCCAGATTTTTTCAGCGCTGTATTTTGCAGGTGCAATTCCGTCAGTTCATCGATGAGCTGCTCTCTCGTCTTCTCATCATCTGTCATAGCTTCCCCCCATGGAATCTGGATAGAAACGACCCGTCTTTCTGTACAAATGTGCAAAAGGCTTGTAACTCTTCAGGCACAAAGGCACATAGTGGCAAAGGCACAAAGTGGAATATTGTCCATCAGCCGATGGCTCACAAAAGCAATAAATTCGGTTTCCCTTTGTGCCTCTGTGCCTTAGCCACTATGAACCTGTGTCGTTACAGGACTTTCTGAATATTCGATAGGTTTTGTACCGTTTGGCGCCTGCTTCTTCTATCAAGGCGTTGATCGACTCGTTGTCCTCCAGGGTCCAGCCCATCTCCAGATACTGATATTTCTTTTGTTTTCTGGCAATCTCGTAAATGTGCTGAAAGGCAAGCATGGGGATTCCCAGTTGACGGTACTTCTCCTTGATCCCGAACATCAAACACCTCAGTCCCCTGATCTCATGCCGATACATGAGAAACTTCAGCAAACCCAGGAGACCCATCCGACCGTTGAGACGCTTGAGCAATGGGTTGATATCGGGAAAGATCACACAGACCGCTGCGGGTTCGTCCTCATAATAGATAAAAAAAGCCAGGTCCGGATCGGCGAATGGCATGACGCTTTTTTGAATGTCCCGCATCTCGTTATCGGTCAGAGGGACAAAGCCCCAGTTACCGGACCATGAGTCATTGTATATCTCCCGGATCAATGCAAACTCCTCATCCTCCTCTTTTGGATGAAAGGGCCTGATGTGAACCCCCTTTTTTCGGGCGATTCGTTCTGCAAGGCGATCCATCCATTCGGGAAGCCGGTAAGCGTCGTCCATCAGAAAAGCCAGCAGGTCCTTTTCTTTGGTGTAGCCGCAAGATTCGATCAAGCGCAAGTAATACGGCGGGTTGTAGGGCATCATCAAAACCGGCGGATAATTGAACCCTTCGATGAGCAATCCTGTCTCGTAATTGGTCGACGGGCTGAGCGGGCCTCTCATGAAGGTCATTCCTTTCTGGCGACCCCATTTTTCCACGGTGGAGAAAAGTGCCTCAGCCGCCTCCGGATCGTCAGCACATTCAAAGAATCCCCAAATGCCCATCTTTTCCCCATGAACCTCGTTAGAATTGCGATCGATGATTCCCGCGATCCGTCCCACCACCTCTGAACCACGTCGGGCCAGAAAGAGGATGCGCTCGGAAAATTCCCAGAAAGGGTGTTTGCGGGGATCCAGCATCCGGCGGACCTCTTTCTTGAGGGGAGGGACCCAGTTGGGATACCCGGCGTAGATCCGCCATGGCAGGTCGATGAAGTCCTTGAGTGCCGATCCCTTTTCCACAGCAATGATCTCTATGCCGGCCATGATTGTTCCCTTCAAGGGGTTATGCCCGTTACTACCGGATCACGATAAGGGGAGGTGACAAGACGTTTTTTTTCGCGAAATTTTGATATAGCACGTCGTCCGGAGGTGGTCAAATGCTTGTTTCTTTACGGTTTTTGGCAGGACAGAATTTGAAATGGAGCCGATTGCCAAGGGGAATGATCAAAGCTGCTGTCAACATTCCGGCAAAAACATCCACCACATAATGGTAGCGGCCATAGACAGTGGCGATGCAAAGCAGGGTTGCCATTGCCAGATGGACCCAACGGATGGGCCTCAGGTAGAGAAACGAAAAATAAACCGTACACAACGTGACGGCAACGTGACTGCTGGGAAAGGCCGCACCCGGTGTTTCGAAACGCGCGTAAATCCAGGCCATGATTTGAAAGAAAATGCCAGCCTGCACGGTCGCCGGTGTGGTGAGCGGGGCGGCTGGCATGACATCGGCTGGAAGCGTCTCGGCCACGACGCCTGGGTACAGGATGCGCGGTCCCACCACCGGCCAAAAGATGAAGGTCAGGTAGCAGACGTAGAACAGGAGCGAGACGACCGAGATGAAGTGGGCGAATTGTCTTCGATCACCCAGCAGCAGCACCAGGGCGATCCCTGCGATCATCAGATAATACGAGAAGTATGAAGCAAAAAGAACCTCGCTCACCCCGCGTGAGGGAAAACGCTCCATGAGCTCAAGCCCGGGCTGCCAGCCGAACATCCAGCGTTCGAGGCGTAGAAAATGCGGGTCGAGATAGCCGTGATAAACCATCTGGTTGAGCAGGCCGGTTTCCTGGTAGAACCCGGAGTAGAGAAGGATCGGATAACACCGCCGGAGCAAGTCCATTCCCCGGTTGGCGGGACGCCGGGTATGGAACCGGATGAGAAGGTGAATCAAAACGAGTCCGACGGCATGTGCCAACACCAGGAACATCCAGATCGGCACGCGCGGGCTGTGCATCAGAAGAATGATCAGTCCCACCAGCGCCATGTAGCCCTGCGTCGTGTAATCCATGAAGGTGTAGCCCTGGAATGACGCATGAAACGTCGGAAATGACGATTCCACCTGCCGACCGGCGTGTGTAGAGGCATCGGATTCCGGGTATCGGACGTTCTGTTTCATGGGTTCATGGCCATTCATAGCCATCCTTGCTGTCGATACCATGCCATCGTCTTGGCGATTCCCGTCATCAGATTCATGGCGCATTCGAAGCCCAACTCCTGCCGCAGTTTGGTCGGATCACAAACCCAGGCAGGCGCATGCAGTTCGACATATTTGTGACGACTGAGCATGTGGGCCTTGCCTGTAAGCCGCGAAAGTACGTCCTGGATGGCGCAGACCGTCCACAACATTGCGGTGGGGAGCGGAATCGGCATTGTCCGGACGTTCATCTGTGCTGCAATTTGTTCGACCAGATCTTTCGCGGTGACCATTTCCGGCGAGGCCACAAAGAATGTCTGATCAATGGCCCCTGGATGTGTGAGTGACCTCACAACCGTCTCCGCCAGATCGGTCACAAAAACCAGGCTCAGTGCCTGCCTGCCGCCGCCGAATGTGGGCAGAAGCCCGAACCTCACACCTTTGAAAAGATAAAGGAGTTCTTCGTCACGGGGGCCATAGACTACCGGAGGCCGCAGTATCACGTACCCGGTCCGGCATTTCTCACGAACCTCGCGTTCACCGGCCAGCTTGCTTTTGCCGTATTCGGAGACCGGCTGCGGCGGGTCATTTTCGTTTACCGGTTTGGCTGGCGGCGCGGGTCCGGCTGCGGCAAGACTGGAGATGTAAACGAGACGCCGGATATGGCCTCGCCGATGATTGACGGTTTCGACCACATGCCGGGTGCCCGCGTGGTTCACGTCATGGAATTCAGCAACGCGCAGCGCTTTGGTGCAGCCGGCACAATGAATGACGTGGGTCACATCGGACATCGCATCGCGAAGGCTTGGCAGATCGTTGATGGAGCCAGGGCACACCTCAATATCCGACAGGTGTTGCCTGATAAATCGCCTGTTGCTCGTCGGTCTCAGCAGGACGGCTGTGGGGATACGCCTTGCCCGGAGTGAATCAAGAATGTGGCTACCGACAAAGCCGCTGGCGCCGGTGAGTAACACCTTCATGTTTCGCAAGCTTTCAGGGGATAGGTGATGCGTCGTGATAATCAGAAATACGTTACCACGGTGTTTATACATTAGTCGGTCATTGTTTGCAATTTCGGGCTTGGCTCTAAATTGGTCCACTTGTATTAATGTCTTGTTCTCGGCGTCGGGGTAGGTATAGGTTTAGAAAATTTTTAAAAAAGATAGACCCCGATAACGATACCGACCCCGACGCCGAGATTCTGGTTAGTAGTGGGAGAAATTACATGCCAGCAAATTACATTAACACACTCTCCCATTGGGAGAGGGCTGGGCTGTGGGTTATAAAATTGCAGATGGTGACCGATGTATATTCAACTGATTAAACTCGCGCCTTTATCCGTTATTCGAAGGGAGTGGATGCAACTGTTCACTTTCTCTATCAACCCTTTTTCAACCAGATCGGACACAGCCCGGTTAAAATGGGTTTTCTCCTGCGAACTCAGCAATTTCAAATAGTCTTCCTTCAGCCACTTGGATGGAATTGTGTCACGATCATCCAACTGAGATCTAAATTTGCTCAAAATATCCCGTTTGATTGCTTTTGGTGTTTTCAACATGTTTGCCTCCTTAACAAGGTTTCTGTTCGTTGCAGCGACCAGCGGGATGTCGTTCCCACCGCCAAATTTTTTATACGCATCAGTCGCCTGGATAGATGCTTTCTTGTTCTGCACCCTTGTATCTTCAATTTTTGTGCCAGGGCTCCAACACTCAGCGATATTTCATCCATCATTTTGATTTTTAGGGATAATCAGTTAAAAATGGTTTATCGGAGCCGGAACGATCCCGCCTGTAAAAAGGTCATATTTAACCGGTGGTCATATATGACTTTTATCGTTCGCTTTGATGGGATGGGGATGGGGGTAGGGATAGGGATAAAAGCTACCGGGGTCAGAGGTCGGAGGCCAGAGGTCAGAGGGCAGGGGTCGGAGGCCAGACTTCTGAGTTCTGTCTTCTGAGTTCTGTCTTCTGACTTCTGACTTCTGCGCCCTGCTGATGCCTATTGTTCATCCTGCGTCGCGGGTTGTGGTGGCGCGGGCTGTGGCGACACAGGCTGGGGTGCCTCGGGTTGAGGCGCCACCGAGGGAGGTGTCACCGGTAATGATTGGTCCGGTTGAGGCAACGGAGGCTGTGGCTCTGAAAACAATGGGGCGAAGCGCCGGTCGATTCTGCCTGTCTCCACCTTTACCCGCTCAATCATTTTCGCGAATGCCACCTCAAGCGATTTCTCCATGACGACCACCTGTCCCTGAGTCATGATCAGCCGCTTCAGTTCAGGAATCTTCAGGCTCGTCGACGACCTCAGGTAAACCGGTTGAATGTAGATCAGCATCTTCCCGATTGGGAGAATGATGATATTGCCCCGGGCAACCTGAGAGCCTGCCTGGTCCCACAGGGTGAGCTCCTGTGAAATCGAGGCGTCCTGGTTGATCAGGGAGTGGATCTGTTCCGGTCCATAGACCAGCGCTCCCTTCGGGAAGCTGTAGACAATCAATTTGCCGTAACTCTTGCGATCAGAGCCCGCCAGGGCCAATGCCCTGAGATTGGCTCGACCCTTCGGCATAACCGGAGAAATCAGCACAAAATCAAAACGATTGGCCTCGATCATGTCGAGCGTGAGGTAATACGATGGCCTGACCGGTTTTTTTTCCGAGTTAAGACCGGGCATTCCGACTTCCCAGATATCCTCCTGCTGATAAAAGACCTCCGGGTCTGTTTGGTGATATTTTGCATAGATGAACATCTGAATGTCAAAAAAATCCTGGGGATATCGAACCTGGGACCGGAGTTCCGGCGGCATCTGACTTTCATCCTTAAAAAGACCGGGATACATTCGCCGGTAGGCATTCACAATCGGGTCCTTTGTGTCAAAAATATAATAATCGACTTTTCCGTTATATGCATTGACCACAATCTTGACTGAATTTCGAATATAATTAATCTGTTCCGCCCCTAAGCCACTGGACGCCGAATTGGGATAGTATTGAGACGTCGTATAGGCATCCTGCATCCAGTACAGGTTGCTTTCCGTAACAACGGCATAGGGATCACGGTCCAGTGACAAATATGGCGTAATGGTTCGAATGCGCTGCTGTATGTTGCGCCGGAAAAGAATTCTGCTTTTTTTGTTGGTCTTTGTTGTAAAGAAAATATCCCAATCCTTCAGATAGTTGGCAAACATCAACTTTCTGAATGCGGAATTGATAAACACGCCATAAGCGCCATCGTAGTTTTCCGTAACATTGGAATCTCCCTTGGGATAACCAAACTCCCCGGCATCGTTCGGAACGATCACATAGGTGTAGTTATCCAACATCCCGAAATAAACCGCCGGTTGCCCGACTTTGAATCCAAAGTCCGATTCGAGCGGAATTCCCTTGAGAAACCAGGTCATCGGCTCATCTCCGCCCTGACCGGCGGGCGTCATCACCGCGCCATATCCATGCGTGTATACCAGGTGGTCATTCACCCAAGTGCGCGCCCCTTTGGGCAGTTCGGTGGTGTTCATCTCCCGGACAGCCAGAAAAACCTGCTGGTTGTGATTCTGAACGTCGTAGTGGCTGACATCGACGGGAGAGAAATCATAATACGTGCGAAGCTCCTGCAATTGCTGGTAAACATCGTTCAAAAGTTCGCCATCCCAAACGGGTATGTTTCGAAAAATAACCCGGGTTTTCTGCTCATCGACGCCTTGGGGAAGCACTGTGGGCGTGACATCACGGATCTCGACATTTTTCAGATTATACGCAGACAATGAAGCGTCGATGTTATTTGAAATATAGGGAGACTGTTTGGATATCGCATTGGGAGTGACCCAGTACTTATTTACGTATTCGGGAAGTATTCCGGAGTAACGCGCGCCCAATACCAATGAAAACAGAACCGCTGAAGCGATAAGGGGCTTGACTCCCTTCCCGTTCAGAATAAAATAAACAACCAGAATTGCGGTGACGGCCAACAGGAAGATGCATGCATACACAAAAGGAAGGATCACACGCATCTCGGCATATCCGGGCCCCGAGAAGAGCGGCTCATAAGTTGACGTATAAAGGAGTGCATACCGCTGCAGAAAAAAATCCCATATCTCGATTGTAAAGACGGATAGAACCAGGAAGCATATATGGATTTTTGCTCCCTTCTGGATACCCTGATCCTGTGCCTTGAGCAACCGGTGTTCCAGCCAGTATAGAAAAAGAACGCTGACCAGCAAGATGTCAAATGAGATAAATATTCGCTTTTGAAGCAATGAATAGATCGGAAATGAAAAAAGGTAGTAACTGATGTCTTTTCCGTACACGGGGTCCGAAATGGCGGCTTGAGGGCCAAAAACAAACAGGAGAAAGGCTTCCCAGTGTTCGAACAGCGGCAATGCAATCACGATGGCCAGAACCAGGGAAAGCGGCGTATACACGCTCATGGATCCGGTGCGGAACATCTGCAACACTTTCCGGTAGGCTTCTTTTGACTGCGACTTCAAATCCGTCGGAGGCGAGCTGCCGGTGCCCAGATACCGTGATGCGATCCAGAAATTGAACAGGAAGATACAGAAAAACAGTGTGGTGACACCCAGAAATACCAGATAACGGTAGAGCAACCGCTGCATGAAGTAGAAGGCATAGCCCAGGGAGTCAAACCACCAGTAGTCCACCATGTAGTCGATGGTCAGAAAGCTGGTAACCAGGAACAGAATTCCAAGCACCAATAATGCACCGATAACCGTCACTGACCTGCGCCCCATCAAGTTCATCCTGCTCTCCTGTCGATCCACTGAATCGGTTTGACTATCGCTCCGAATTGTCGATCCTACGACATCCAGGCCTTTTTTAAAACCCGGGAGCGGCCTATATAAACTTTCAGAAAATTCACTTGACACGGCAGCAGGGAGGGGGATAGGCCTTTTGTGGCTGGCGCCTTGAAAAACTGTCGGCCATCCCCGACCGATAACGCACCCCAAATATTTATTTTGAGTCGTTACAAATGGTTATTGATTTCGCTTGTGTGCGGGAGGAGCGCCTTTTTTGGTTTTATTTTTTGCAGGCATTACATCCGCATCTCCGGTATCCGGTCCATCCATCATGCCTTTCATCATGGGACAGTCCATCATGCCTTTTCCATGTCTCATTTGCATCATTTCGGACAGTTTCTTTTTCTGCTCCGGCGTCAGAT
>Ga0351876_1216_pt1 | contig 12013 bp, 9 predicted proteins | sample BONcelFGM3001C15_FD_206774 | JGI IMG/M metagenome (GOLD analysis project Ga0351876, IMG submission 206774) | Enriched cells from coal bed in the Powder River Basin, Montana, United States - BONCAT cells FGM rep3 HSBNCT.FGM.300.1.C15 ...
AAAAATCTCAGAGAAGGCAGGATAAGTACTGCAAGAATAAAACAGGAGATTTCATGTCAGGATTCTCTATCTATGTGGGATGAAGGTTCACTGCTTGAACTTATAGAACAGGAATATTCCTTTACCCTTGATGAAGAGAAAAATCCTGTCTGTAGAAGAACAAATAAAATATATGATAAATCAGGCAATCTCACAGGTGAAGAAGAAGAACAGACTTCTTACAGAAAGAGAGAAGGAAGTGGTGAAAGAGAATCTGTAGTTCTGAGAAAAACCTATGAATTTTCAGGAGAAGAAAGAATACAGACAGGTGAGGAAGAATTTATAGAAAGTTTTTCAAAAAAGAAAGAACTGCAGTTCAGTAAAACCTTTTTCCAGTACGGAAAGAAAATTTACAAAAGGATAGACAGGATACAAAAGGGAGATGTAAGTGAAGAATATAAAGATCTCAGCACTATAGCAGAAACAGGCATAAAACTCTTATTTGCAAGACTTTTAGAGAAGGGCTCAGAGGAGTTAAATATAAGGCATAATGCCCATATATTTTATAATTCCATAGAAACAGAAGACAGAGAAGTGAGAATTACTCTATATAAATCTCCTGAAAATCCTTCATTTTCAATCATGAGGACTGATTTATTAAAGGGTTACAGTAATCTACTGCCTCTCTGGATATTAATGTCATCAACATATGATCAGATAGAAACTCAATATCTATTTGAGGGGATTAAAGACTCAACTGTTATAGATAGATTTGATAAGAGTACATTATTTCATAAATATAGAGGAACTCTCAGGCAGGAAGAATTAAAAGGAGAACCTCTTAAGGAAGCAGCAAAGATACAGGCAAGAGTGGATGAAGAGACGGTGCAGAAGCTCAGAAGTGAACAGAGAAGCCACATTGAGATGAAATTTTCCGAAAAAGCAAATAAATTCTTTAATATTCAGACTATAGCCTATCTGAAAAATAACAGTCCTTCTAACTGGGTAAAAAAAGGTGATGAAATATCTATATCAGAAATGTCAGAACATATTATTTACTGTATTTACAGATATTTTAACACTGAAAATAATCTCAGAAGGACATCTGCTCTTGAGAGAAAACATACTTTTTTACCTCTCGTAATGTCGGGAGAACTTGGTCTTGAGGCGCTCCTCGGACAGAAATTCGGCCTTGACCTGGTATTTCTACTGTGGGAAATGTTAAATCTAATAGGCCATACGGAAGGGAAAGACAGATTTGCATCTATAAAGGTTTAAAATAAAAGAGTTGGATTTCTTACAGAATTTATATAAAGATCAGTTAGAATTATATTTATCGGAATTAGAAAATCGTAACGCGTTACGCGTTACGCGTAACGCGTCACGATTAAAGGGGTGATTTTAAGTGGGAGTAATCTTACATTCCAGACATTCCAGAACATTTTCTGAAAGAGTAGTTGAAAGATATGAGAAATTTCAAAGGTTAATAAAAGAAAAAGAAGGTAAAGTAAACGGTTCCGGTGCCATCCTTCAGGAAAAATCTATCTCTTCAGGTGAGCTTGAAGTTGCAAATTTTTCAAGCGGAGAGATTTCCATTCAATTAAAATCCTGTGTAAGAAGACATAATGTTCATCTTTTTTCCCAGTTTCGCCAGGGTTCCAGGGGAAATAATGACAATCAGTATATAAATATTCATGAAGATATAGCAGAACTTGGACTGCTTTTAGATACACTTAAACGATCCAGAGTAGACAGTGTAAGTCTATATATGCCTTTTATGCCATATCTGAGACAGGATAAAAAAGCAGGAGACCGTGAACCCATATCTGCTAAAAATCTCTTCTCCAGGCTTGAAGTTTCAGGAGGCAGAGTATTAAAAGGCTTTGCCACGTCAGATATGCATAACAATGCCTGTGAAGGTTTTACAGATCTGCCTGTAGATAAAATTGCTGCATTCCCTCTCTTTGTGCTCTACTATAAGGTAAAACTGGAAGAAGAATTAAAAGAAAAAAAAGTAGTAGTAGTATCACCTGATGCAGGCGGAACAACAAGGGCAGAAAAACTGGCAAACTGCCTGGGTGCAGATGTGGCAGTCATATATAAAAAACGTGAGAAAGGAAAAGAAGCAGTATCTAAAGCCCTTCTCGGAGATGTAGATGGAAAAATCGCCATTATGATAGATGATATGATCTGTACAGGAGGATCAATTGTAAACGGAGCAAAACTCCTGGAAGACAATGGAGCGACACAGGTTTATGCCTGTGCGACACACGGTCTTTTTAATATAGATGCAAACAGCAAAATCCTGACAGAAGAAAAACTTTACCGGTCAGGCCTCAGAGTACTCATAACAGATTCCATTCCCCGCTCACAGGTCTATTATGATAGCTGTTATAAATGGCTCAGAGTCGTCAGTCTTGCAAAATACTATGCAGATCTGGTTTATTGCAATGAAGCAGGTATATCTGCAAAAAAAATCCTGGATATGCATCTTGAAAGAGCAATAAAAGAGCAGACTGATATAAATGATTATCTCATACCACAGCAAAAAAGAGCTATCAGCGGTGAAGTTATAGGTGATATTGTAGAAGTTTAAAAAGCATATACAGGGAAATCTGGTTCTTCAATTGGCGGCGGTTTTGGAATCTTCATAATTGCACACCTCCTCTTTATCGTGACGCGTAACGCGTAACGCGTGACGGGTAAAATTACCCTCTATTTCTATTATAAACAATTTTCATAAAAATATAAGGGGTTTCTGTTAAATTTTTGTTAATTTTTTTATTTTTATATAGTAAAAAATTATTTGACTTTAGATTAATTTTTATGTTATTATTTTTATAAATAATGTATAATTTTCTAAAAAAGAGGCAATAGATTGAGGAAAAAAGCTTTCACTCTTGCAGAAGTAGTACTAGGTATTTTTCTGCTGGGTATTGTTATAGTTACAATTTCATCGGTATTTATAGGAGGTCTTTCTGCAGCAAAAAAAGCAGGTAAAAAAGTCGCAAACATCAGTCTTGCAGAGGGAATGTTAAACAGGATTATGTTTATGACCTACAGTGATATAAATACAGGCACTTTCGACGGTTCGAAAAAACCTTTCGATCCACAGAAAGATGATGACGGAAACGGCATTATGTTTCCTCCATCTCCCTATCCTTCTGAAACACTCGGCAGTACAGGCGGGACTGTCTATTTCTATAAAATAACAGTAAATGATGTTCCGGGAACTAATAATAACCTGAAAAGTATCAGTGTAACAGTAACAAGCCAGGGGGCAGGAGGAGAAGGGAAAACTATTACAACACTCGAAAGTTTTAAAAACCAGTAAGGAATCTTTGTGACGTATCACACATCACGATAACAATAGAGGTTTATCATGAGAGGTCATTCAGTAATAGAGTTAATGTTAACAATAATAATATTCTCTATATTTTTACTTGCCCTTACTGCTATTTTCAGTACAGGACTCAAATCCTGGAATCTGGTGCAGAATAAAACTGAGACACAGCAGGAAGGATCCCTCTGTCTTAATTTCTTTAGAAAAGACTTGAGTCTTACAGACAGAAACACTGCTGATATAGGAGGAAAAGGCTATGAATATGCCATATTACAGAGTGCTATGAATGATAAAGGTGTTATGGAATATGACGGATCCACGGGAGATCCTAAATGGCAGGCCTATATTCTATATTATACCTTTCCCAGGAATAGTTCCGATGTAAAACTTTCTATGGATCCAAATGATCCTGCCAGAAAAAAACTCATAAGAAAAATAATAAAACATGCTCCTTTCACCAATAAAAAATTAACTGATTTCGAACTATATTTTAAGGATATAAAAGATACGCCTATGGGAGAAGAACATATAGGGAAACCAAAGGTTTTATCTCCTCATATATATGAAATGGATCTCTCGGTTAATCCTGATAATCAAAATGCTATTGACATAAATATTATTATATCAAAATCCATGATCGAAGACAGACTGTCTTATGAAAAGAATTTTTCCGACAGTAAAGGGAAAGAAAAAATGATAATAAAAAATACTGTAATGATAAAAAATACAGGGCAATAATATTTAATGAAAGGAATGGTACATATGAAAGAAGCATCAAATAAAGGCATAGTAATTATATCTATCCTCATGATAACAGTAGTCCTGTTAATGCTTGCCAGCTCTCTTCTGGCCATTAATTACTATAATCTTGGCTTTACAAATATAGTAGAAAATAAAGCATCAGCTCTCAAGATAGCAGAAGCAGGTGTAGCCTATGCAATCTACTGTCTCAAGGAAGATTCCACATGGCAGCCGCCCAGTGGAGGTCTTCCCATGATGGAAATCCCCGGGAGATTTGAAATAACCTTTGATACAGCAAAGGAATTTTATTCTGTAAATAATCTGGAACATGGAGTCAGAGATGGTGCATGGGGAGGTTCTAAAGTACCTGGTTACTCTGTAGATTTGATTGTAACAGGTATACTCGACAGAGGTGATAATAAGGTAGTAAAAAGGGTAAGAGTCATATTACAGAGAGATTTTTATTCGCCAGGCTCTTTTTCCAGCGGCCAGACGTCAGTAGATGCAAATACCATAGACATCAAAAAGGAAGCCACGGCAGACAATCCCAGTGAAGCAGGAAATATTCATTCAAACAGCATAAAAAGCAGTAATAACGATCCTGCAATAAAAACAATAGACTCAAGCGGAACTTCTACATATGTATATCTCCACGGAGGTATAGCCAGTGCACAGGGCACTATAGATATTAAAGATACACAGTCAGACCATAATCTTGATATAGAGAATAACTCCAGTGTAGATCGTGTAAAACAGAGTAAAAATATAAAACCAATAGATATTGATGGAACAATAAGTCAGGCAAAAAATAACATTTCTTCAGGTTCCATTACATCAGGCAATACCTATGTCATTTATAAAGATAAAGTAGAACCTCCACTTCCTCCGTCATGCACCGTATCAAACGGTCAGTTACATATTACAGATAATATTGTTTTTAATGGTAATGTAAGATTTGAATTTGATTATTCCTATGCAGATCCTTCAAACAGTGCCTATGATCCTTCTGTAAACATAGCAGATGGAGGTATTTATTTTGATACTCTCAGTGGAAAGTCTCCGTCATTATATGTAGATCAGGGAAATTTACTTGTAGCAGGTGCATTGAAAGGTAACGGTTCATGTTATGTTTCAGGAGAAGCCCGTTTTATAGGAGAATCCAATATAGTAGCACCTGGTGATACGGGAGTGGCCATATTGAGTAAAAAAGATATTTATATGGAACTACCCTCTGTAACTGACGAAGCTTTAAACCTTAATATTACTGGTCTTGTTTACAGCCATGGAAATATAAATGTAGATATTCTGGATCCCAATGATCCCGTAAATCCTGCCAATAACTTTACAGCAGGCCAGTGGCCTTCCAACTGGGAAGATATTGTTCTTTCAAGCAGCGGTGGCGGAGGTGGAGGAGGAACTGTGTATCCTGTACCTTACACCGGAGTTGCCAATGGTGTCAATGTGAGTATCAGTACTGACGGTACAGGCACTTTCACAAAAAATGCCGATGGTTCCTACAGGTTACAGCTGACACCGTCAGGAGCAAACTCAGTGGTAGGGTCATACTATATAAGTGCCAATAGTAACACAGATAGTGAAGATTATGCATCCTCCAGTGCTGCGGCGAATTTTGATATAACCTATCCTGGCACATCAACACTGGCCAGACTGTTCAATGTCTTTTCAGGTTCTTCCGGAGGAGGTACAACAACAACTGGAAGCGGAACTAAAATAGATCCTGACTTCCATATAACAGGCGGAATAGTTGCAATTGATCCGAATAATCCTGTTCCAAGCCAGGCAAAACCTGATAATCCTTCAGCAGGTAATATACATATCAATATAGGGGAAGGAAAGTTCTTTATAGTTTCTTCTAAAAAATATCTGAAACTTCTTGAATCTTCCAGGGCATCAGGTGTTGGCTTTAAAACTATTCTATGGAGTGAGATATAATTACAGGGTATTAAACTTCTGTAATCTGCCAGGACAGCAGGCAGGGAGAAATGTAACCTAAAAGTGAGTAGTGAGTAGACAGCATTCCACTCACTACTCACTATTCACTACTTATTCATTCAGACTTGCCTTGAGAGTCTCCTGAATTGCGCTCCAGCTCTGTTCATTTGCTTCTACTTCCTGAACATAGGTTGAAAGCTCCGTGCTGAGGAGTTTATTTGCTTCAGCCAGTTCTTCTATTTCTTCATTCAAATATTTTATATAGGTTCTCAACTCAATAACCTTGGCGTCAAATCTCTTTTCAGCATGTTCTCTTTTGGTATTTTCTTTATCCAGTTCTTCCAGGAGTTTTCTCTCCAGATTTGCTATCATGTCTTTCTGTAAGGCATTTTCCTCATGTAAAGATTTATTTTCATCTTCCAGAGAGTTTATTTTCTTCATTGCATCAGAAAGATCTGTTTTTATAGAAGAAAGATTTCCCTCGAGACTTCCTTTATTTTTCTCAAGGTTACCTATATAATCATTTAATTCCTTTGTTTTATTGCTTAATTCTCCCTCAAGGGATTTATTTTTTTCTTCAAGAGTTTTATTCTGTTTTTTAAATTTTTCCGCATCATCTCTGGCTTTACCAAGGTCTTTTTCCAGACCTTTAGAATATTCCATATTCTGTTTCAGTTTTGATGCAAGTCCCTGTATAATCTCAATGGCCTCATGCCTTACTCCTTTTGGCTTGTAACTGATAATCCTCTCACCAAGGTTAATAAGTTCCGATGTGTTCCTTGTAATTTCCTCGTCTAAATTATCGTTATCCATGTTAATATTTTCTTCTGTATTCATCTCAAACTTCTCCTTTCTTAAAAGAACCTATAGCTTCTTCTATGGCAAGTTTTATGTAAGTTTCACTTTCAACTGAAAGAGCATGTTCAAGATGTTCGAGTATTTTTATATCACCAAGTTTCTGTAAAGCCTGAACAGCTCTATAACGTAATTCTCCTTCATCACTGATAAGAGCTTTCAATAAAACTCCGCAGCTATCTTTATTTCCTGTTTCACCGAGAGCCATGGCAGAAGCCTTACGTACATCTCTTTCCAGTACATCTAATATCACACCTGCCTTATCCCTGTCTCCCAGTTTACAGAGTGCATAAATTACCCATATCCTCTCTTCTCCCCTGCATTGTCCATAGTAATATTCCAGTTTTTCCCTTACCAGAGGATTACCTGTCTGTGCAAGTGATTTGATGATTTCTATTCTGAATTTAACATCTTTAGAGATACCGAGTAATTCCAGCAGCAGAGGCACAGTTTCCGTTAAATTCAAATGGCCTGCAACAGTAATAGCTGCAAGTAAAACATCTTCTTTTAAATTATCTTCCAGAAGATGTACAAGTTCTGATTTACCGAGTTTTATTAAAGCATAGATAGCCCAGATTTTTTCTTCTCCGGAGCTTTTTTCATAATATTTCATTAAAGGTTCCAGTGCTATTGTATCCTGCAGTTTACCAAGAGCCCTGGCAGCTTCTTTTCTTACTTTCGGTTCTTTTACGGAAAGTTTTTCAATTAAAATATCAAGAGATCTGCTGTCATTTATTTCTCCGAGAGCACTGGCAGCACTGCTGCAAACATAACTGTCTTTATCTGTCTTAAGTAAGTCAATAAGGAATGGCACAGTTTCTTTATCTCCTATTTCCCCGAGGATTCTTGCCACTCTACCTCTCATAACAGGATTTTTATGCTTTAAAAACTTAATCAGAAATTCTGTAACATCAGTTCCCAGTTTTACAAGTTCATATCTTGCTGCCGGCCAGTATTTCGGATCAGGATTTCCAAGGTCTTCCAGATATTTATCAACAATTTTTATGTCTATCAATAGATACTCCCCTTTCTATTTTTAATAGTCAACCAGGCTTGAAAGCAAGCCTACGACTTTAGTCGTGGGTTGTTGACTGTTTATTATAGCATGTCTGATGTTTATTATAGCATGTCTGAAAATATATCTCAAATATATTGGATCGTGATGCGTGATGCGTGATGCGTAATGCGTAATTGGTGAGAGGTGAAAGGTGAGAGGTGAGAGGAAGTTAACTTTATGTATTTCTCACTTAAATCGTTACGTGTAACGCGTGACGGGTGGCTCACTCACTTTTCACTTTTCACTTTTCACTTCTCACTTCTCACCATTTTAATTCTTGATTTTATTATTTTTTAATGATATTCTATTAATAATTTTCTGTCAAATTTTTATAAGAAGGTGACTCTATTGGAATATCCAAAACTGAGACAGATTGAAGCTTTTCCTGTAGAAACAGGTCAGGGGAAAATGATATGTATAAAAGATTCTTACGGCTATTGCCAATCAAATGTAATTGTTTCTCCTGCAGCATTTTTTATCATAGCCTCTTTTGACGGAAAACACTCTGTAAGAGATATACAGGTTAAATATACCAGACAGTTCGGTGATATACTTGTAAGTGACAGGATAAAAGAACTTATAAATCAGATGGATGAACATTTTCTCCTGGAAAGTGACAGGTTTTCAGAGTTAAAAAGAAAAACAGAGGAAGAATTCAGAAAACAGGAGGTTCGTCATAGCACAACTGGAAATTATCCTGATAAAAAAGAAAAACTTATGGAAAGACTGAGGGAGATATTCTCTTTAAGTGATGAAGAGCATGGCTATGAACCGGTGAAAGGTCTTATAGCTCCACATATTGATTATGACAGAGGGGAAATTTGTTACGGGAAAACCTATAAATTTCTGAAAGATATGAAAGTCGATCTATTTGTAATCTTCGGCACATCCCACAGGGATGGGAAAAACCTCTTTATTCTTACGGAAAAGGATTTCGAAACACCTATTGGCAGAATTAAAACAGATAAAGAACTGGTAAGAAATTTAGCCAGAAGCTGCACTTTTGATATATTTGAAGATGAAATACTCCATAAAGGAGAACATTCTATAGAACTGCAGCTGCCTTTTATTCAATATCTCTTCGGGAATAATGTGGAAATACTGCCTGTATTATGTACAAATTTCAGTGGAAAAATTAAAAATCTTCCCGCTGAAGATGAGTATTTTTCTATATTTATAAAATCCCTGAAAGGTCTTTTGAAGGAAAGTAACAAAAAAATCTGTTTCATTGCAGGGGCAGATTTCAGTCATGTAGGATTTAATTTCGGAGATAACTTCCCTCTGAACAGAGCTTTAGTTAAAGAAATAGAACGTAAAGATCTGAAAACTATTTCACATATTGAACAAATGGACAGTGAAGGTTTTTATAAATCTGTAAAAGCAGATGAAGATTTCAGAAAGATCTGCGGACTTCCTCCTGTATATGCTCTTATGTCTGCCATAGAATCAGAAATGGGTAAACTCATATCATATGATCAGTGGGTGGATTATAATATTAATTCAACTGTTTCCTTTGCAGGAATAGGATTTTATTAGATAAGAAAGGAGAAATAAATGAATAATTTCGAAAAAATATCAAAAAGAATAGACTCTTACGAAAAAGACATGATTGAACTACAGAGAATTTTAACTGCCATACCGGCACTGAGCCCTGTCAACGGAGGTGAAGGTGAGGTAAAAAAGGCCAGAGCCATTATAGAATTTCTTAAAGGAATGAATTTTTCGGAAATACTGGAGTTAAATGCTCCTGACGAGTCGGCACCATGCGGATACAGGCCGAATATAATAGCAATATATAAAGGAAAAAGCAGCAAAAAAACCATATGGATTATGACCCATATGGATATAGTTCCCCCGGGAGATCTGAATATGTGGGAAACAGATCCTTACAAAATAGAAGTAAAAGACGGTAAAATCTACGGAAGAGGAACGGAAGATAACCAGCAGAGCCTTGTATCATCAATATTCGGGTTGAAAGGTTTTATCGACGAGGGACTCTTACCGGAATATGATGTGGGACTTGTTTTCGTTGCAGATGAAGAAACAGGAAGCCAGTTCGGTCTTGGTCATATATTGAAGGAATATAAAAATTTCAGGCCTGAAGATTATATACTTGTTCCTGACTCGGGAAATTTTGACGGTTCAATGATTGAAGTGGCGGAGAAATCAATTCTATGGGTTCAGTTTACTACAAAAGGGAAACAGTGTCATGCAAGCCATCCGGCAAAAGGGATAAACAGCTTCAGAGCTGCCTCACATCTGGTAGTAAAGCTTGATGAACTTTATAAAATCTTTCCGAATATTAACAACCTCTTTGCCCCTCCCATAAGCACCTTCGAACCTACAAAAAAAGAAGGTAATGTGCCAAATATAAATACCATACCGGGGAAAGATATTTTCTGTCTTGATTGCCGCATACTGCCTGAATATCCTCTGGAAGATGTTATAAAAACAATAAAAAATATGTGTAATGACATAGAAAAAACATTCAATGTAAAAATAGAAATAGATTTCCCGAATAAAGAAGAAGCAGCACCTCCCACCCGGGCAGATGCACCTGTAGTAAAAGCAGTTTCCGAGTCTATAAGAAGTGTCTATAAAGTAGAGCCTGTCCCTATGGGCATAGGAGGAGGAACTGTGGCAGCATTGTTCAGGAAAGCAGGTTTTTCTGCTGTCTGCTGTTCAAAACATGATGAACTGGCACATCAACCGAATGAATACTGTAAAATCAAGAATATAATAGATGAAGCAAAAATGTTTGCCCATTTAATGTTACAGGAATAATACGCCGGCAGGGACAGAACCAGTGTTCTGTCCCTACAAAACTTCCTTCTTTAACAGATATATGGTAAAATCACTGCCTCGTCCGAGATGGCTGTGAACTTCTATACGTCCTCCCTGGCTTTTTATTATACCGTAAGATATATATAACCCCAGACCTGACCCGGGAACTTTACTTATACCAAGGGCTCCTTTGGTAGTATAAAAAGGCTCAAATATTTTATCTATATTTTCCGGAGCTATACCTGTACCTGTATCGGAAAACTTTACAGCTACATAATCATCTTCTATAAAGGTTTCTATGATTATTTTTCCCGGTTTATTATCCAGACTATCCCTTGCATTTGTAATAATATTCAAAAAGACCTCCTGGATCCCCCTTTTATTTGTATATATTTCAGGAATATTTCCATAAATTACCTGCAGTTCTATCTTTTTACTCTCAAACTGTGCTCTGAACATATCAAGCAGTGTTTCAATTACGTGATTTATATTTGTAAGTAAGGGATGGAGATCTCTGTCATAAGGTACAGTGGAATAATCCTGAAGGCCTTTTACAAGTTCTGCTCCTTTTTTACAGCTCTTTCTTATAAATTCTATAGCTTTAAGATAGACTTCTTCTTTTTTCTGAGAAAGAGCTACCTGGGCCCATCCGTCTATACCTGCAAGTATATTATTGAATTCATGGGAAACACCATTTGCAAGTGTGGCTACAGCAGACATTTTAGATGCCTGAATTACCTGTTGATGCTGAAATTTTATTCTGAGAAGTGATCTTACTCTTGCAATAAGTTCAGTTTTATCAAAAGGCTTGGTAAGGAAATCATCTGCTCCCACCTCAATTGAAGTGACTCTATCCATTTTCTCACTCAATGCTGTTAACATAACTACAGGCAAATGAAAAGTGCCTTCATCTTTTCGTAAGATTTTACACACATCAAAACCACTGAGTTCCGGCATCATTACATCGAGTAACAGTAAATCAGGAGTAAAATCCTTTAAAAGTTCAAGGCAGAGTCTCCCATTTTCAGCCTGAACTACTTCATATCCTTCTCTGGACAGATAGCTTGTAACAAGATCCCTGCATGTCATATCATCATCTACAACCATTATTTTAGGAGTTCTATTCATTTATTCGTCACCTTTCTTACATCATCTGATAGCTAAAGACTAACCACTGCTTATTACTTTATGCAATATTTCACTCAATTCCGAAAGCTTATAGGGCTTGGCAATAAAAGCTGAAAATCCGTATTTTCTGTAGTCTGAGACTATAGAATCTGCTGTATAGCCTGATGAAACTA
>Ga0351876_1217_pt1 | contig 11909 bp, 8 predicted proteins | sample BONcelFGM3001C15_FD_206774 | JGI IMG/M metagenome (GOLD analysis project Ga0351876, IMG submission 206774) | Enriched cells from coal bed in the Powder River Basin, Montana, United States - BONCAT cells FGM rep3 HSBNCT.FGM.300.1.C15 ...
CGTTGGACTGCACAGGAGGAGCAGCGATGGAGGTCCACCCGGTCGAGACGCGCGCCGACTTGCGGCGTTTTGTCGAGCTGCCCTATCGGCTCTATCGACGCGACCCCATCTGGGTGCCGCCGTTGCGGAGCGAGCAATGGGCACAGTTCAACCCTCAGCGTAACCCCATGCTGGACCACTGTGACTATACCCTGTTTCTGCTGTTGGACGGGGGCCGCCCGGTCGGCCGGGTCGCCGCCTTTGTAGATTCGCTGGCGGTTGAGCATTGGCAACGCCCCATCGGGCTATTTGGCTCCTTTGAGTGTGCAGCCGACGCTAAGAACGCTCACCTGCTGCTGCAGGCCGCCAGCAACTGGCTCACTCAGCGCGGCATGGCCCGTATGCGCGGGCCGTGGAGCTTTGCCTCGCAAGAGTGGGGGTTGCTGTACGAAGGATTCACGCCCTCACCCCCGCTCATGGCGCCCCACAACCCTTTCATCTATAACGACTTTATGACATCCTTTGGCCTTGCGAAGGTCAAAGACCTGCTGGCCTATGATATCGACGTGCGCCAGGGTTACGCCTTTCCAGAGCGCTACCTCACACTCACCGACCGGGTGCAGCAACGCTATGGCGTGACGATCCGACAGGTCGATTTGAAGCACCTGGATCGTGACGTGGCCACGCTGATGGAGATGGGCAACCTTTCCATCGCCGACAACTGGGGCTTTTACCCGGTCACCCCCGCCGAAACCGCGGCCATGGCGCGTGATCTGCGTCCGCTCGTCAGGCCAGAGGCCATGTTGATCGCGGAAGATGCCGCCGGCCAGCCCATCGGGTTCGCAATCGCCTTGCCGGATGTCAACGTGCTGCTCAAAGGGCTGAATGGCCGACTGCTGCCCTTGGGCTGGCTGAAACTCCTGTGGGGCTTGCCGCGCCTCAAGCAATATCGCATGTGGGCGCTGGGCGTGGCGCCGGCCTACCAGGGTAAGGCGGTGGACGCCCTCATCTACCGGCGGTTGTATGAGGCGCTGTTTGATCGCCAGATGCGCATGGAAGTGAATTACGTGCTGGAAGACAATGTGCGCATGAACAACGCGCTGCGCAATCTCGGCGCCGTGCCGCTCCGCCGCTATCGGGTGTACGAGATGACCATCGGTGACGCTGGAGCCTAAAGCGGGCCGTGGCGCCAGCAAGCCCCACCCATAACCCATTCTTCTCTTCAAGCAGCACGTAAAAAGAGAGAGGAGCGGGATATCCCGCTCCTCTCTCGGTTCGCCAGAATGCGAACGGCTATTCGCGCCCGCGGGCTAGCGCCTCATTCGCCAACTGCACGGCCTCATCCAGAGCTTCCTGCGGCTCGGCAATGCCCTCAAAGACCTTGGTCATGGCCTCTTCGGCGTAGGTGCGCATTTCCTGCTCACCCGCGACGGCGGGGCCTGGCATAGCGGCTGGCATGATCTTTGTGACCTGCTCTTCGACGATGGGGTTCTCGGCAAAGTACTCGCCCAGCAAGGCGGACGCTGAAGCGCGCACCGGCATATAGCCCGAAGCGCTGCCCCACTTGGCCGTCTCTTCAATCGAGCTAAAGTGCTTGATGAACAACCAGGCGGCCTTCTGCTTGGCCTCGGTCGTCTTGAACATCACCAGGCTGCCACCGTACAGCACAGTGCCGGGCTTGGCCGGGTCGCTCTGTGGCGGCAGGGTATGGCCGTACTCCTTGACCAGGTTGCCGCTATCCACAACGGCCTGCTGGTAGTAGAAGGTGCCAGAGGTCGAGCCGAAGGTGAACGCCACGTTGCCCTTGCCGAACTCGCTCTGGTCAGCGTACGAGCCTTCGGGCTTGACGGCGGCGCCGGCGTCGATCAGGCGCTTCATCATAGCCAACGCCTCGACGGACGCGGCGTCGTTAAAGATGGCCTCGGTCTGATCGGCATTCACGCGCGCCGTCCCACGGCTGAACAGCCAGCAGTCGAGCGTGGAGGCGTTCTCATAGTAGGCGTAGCCGATCTTGCCGGTCTTCTCATGGACAGCCAGAGCCATCTCTTCGAACTCGACCCAGGTCTTGGGCGGAGCGTCATAGCCGGCCTCTTTGAGGAGGTCCAGGTTGTACCACAGGCCCTCGGCGCTCTTGGCGAACGGGAAGGTATAGTACTTGTTGCCATAGGCGGGGAAGCGCCCTTCAGCCAGGTAACCTGGGTAGATGTCAGACATGTCCTCGGCGGTCAGACCGATCACAGGATCGCTGATGTAAGGGTCGAGTTCCTGCACTACGCCGGCCTTTAGATAGTCGGACACCATCGAAGGATATGACACAGCCACGTCGGGCGTGCCACCGGCGGCGATAGCGGCCACCAGCTTCTTGTAGAGGCTGGTATAGTCGCTCTGGTAGGTCGCAATCACGTTGATCTCGGGGTACTTGCGCTCGAAATCGGTGATGATCTCGTCCAGCAGCTTGCCGCGGAAGCTATCGGGGGCCTGGTTGTGCCAAAAGACGAGGTTGATGTTCTCGCCAAGCACAATGCCAGTCTCGATGTCTTTGGGCGGCTCGCCCCAGCCGGTCCACACCTTCTTGGCGATGACGTCGTTACGAATGGCGGCGAGCTCATCCTTGAGAGTCTGAGGAACCTTGTCCTCCATCGAGCCCGACTTGAGGCCCACGCCGTTGTTGGCCAGCGTGCCAACCCAGGTGCCGCCGATGAACGACCCAGCTTTGACCTGCTCGACCACGCCATACACAGCCACGTCCATGTTCTTGAGCACGCTGGCCAGCACGATGTCTTTGTACTGCGGCGCTGTGACAACCCAGTCAGCGTCGACACCGATCAGCAACCCACCGCGCTCTTGCAGCACCGCGGCTGCGCCGGTGCCCACCACGCCAGCTACCGGCATGATGACATCGGCGCCCTCATCCATCAGGCTCTCGGCTGCGCGGCGCCCATCGTCCGTAGACTCAAAGTTGCCCACATAGTAGTTGGTGCCCAGCACCTTGACGTTGGTGCTGTGAACCTGGTTATACTGCCAGACGCCCTGGGCATACGCATCCATAAAGATCGTCACAGGCGGAATCTCCATCCCGCCGAAAGTGCCCACGACACCCGTCTTGCTCATACCAGCGGCCAGATAGCCGGCCAAGAAGGCCGCCTGGTCGGTGGCAAACTCGAGGCCGAGCACGTTGGGCAAAGCGGGGCTGTAGGAATAGTCGACGATGGCGAACTTTTGGTCGGAATTCGCCTGGGCGAACTTGGCCGTGTCCTCGCCCAGCAGGTAGCCGACCGTGACGATGAGATCAGTTCCCGAGCGCAGATACTCGGTGATGTTCTTCTCATAGTCAGTTGGCTGCTGCGACTCGAGGTAGCTGCCCTCGATGCCCAACTTTTCGATGGCGTCCTGGATACCCTTCCAGGCCGTCTGGTTAAAGGTCTGGTCATCGATGCCGCCGGTGTCGGTGACCTGCCCTACCTTGAGCACCCTGGGGGCGGCGGGGGCGGGCGTAGCAGTCGCCGCAGCCGCAGCCGGAGCGGCTGGTGCAGCCGGAGCCTGAGGCACCGGTGTGGGGGTGGGCTGCGTGCAGCCGCCCAGCGCAATGGCCAGCGCCAGCACGACACTCAAAAAGACAAAGAGCTTGCTGCGCATGATATCCTCCTACTTGGTGGGAACCGGAGACACAAAGTATGCTGGATAGGATGAACCGGGTGCATTATACTCCCTTGCCAGCGATCTGCAACCCCTTTGGGGAGGCAAAGACCACGAGAAGATGCTGTTCCTGGCGCTCTGGAACGGGTCTCCAAGGGCCTGATAACGACCATGGGAGGACTGAGCGGGCCTGCGGCCACAGGCATCTCGACAGGCCTGTCTGTTGGACTAGAATCATCTTGTCGCGGTCACCATCTTGCGTCAACGGGGCACCAGAGCCCCCATGTCGCCCGTGGCAGCGCGATCACACCCGATGCATCCTTTCAGGAGACGCCCATGAACCGCATCAATCTGCTGGTCACCATCCCAGAGCCCTTGCGCAGCCAGATACTTGGCGCAGGCACCCGGGAGTTGATCGACCGGCTCGCCACGCCCACCTACAATGGCGACGGACACAACTGGTCGCCCGAGGAGCTGGCAGCGCATCTGCCGGGCCAGGAGGCGGTGCTGGCCAGTTGGGGGTTGGCGCCGCTGGACGAGCGCGTGCTGGCCAACGCCGACCGGCTCAAGATCGTGGCCTATGCCGCTGGCAGCGTCAAAGGGTGGGCCAACGACGCGCTCTTTGAGCGGGGCATCGTCATCAGCCACGCGGCCAGCCGCATCGCCGACTCGGTGGCCGACTATACCCTGCTGCTGGCGATGATGGGCCTGCGTCGCCCGCAGGATTTCGACCGCCAAATGAAGGCAGGCGCGCCCTGGCCCAAGCCGCCGCAATTGGAGCAGTACGAGATCAGCGGCAGGAAGGTAGGCTTACTGGGCTTTGGCTATGTGGGGCGGCGCACTACGGCGTTATTCCGTGGGGTGGGCGCGCAGGTCAATGCCTACGATCCTTATGTGCCAGCGGAGGCGATGGCGGCGGCGGGCGCTATCAAGGCCGAGCTGGATGAAATTCTGACTAACTGTCAGGTCGTCTCGGTGCACCTGCCGGTGACGCCCGAGACGCGCCACCTGATCGGCGCGCGCGAGCTGGCCCTGCTGCCCGCCGGGTGCGTGTTCATCAACACCGCGCGCGCCTGGGTCATCGACCAGGAGGCGTTGCTGGCCGAGCTGCGGCGTGGGCGCATCTGGGCGGCGCTGGATGTGTTCGAGCAAGAGCCGCTGGCGGTCGACCACCCCTTCCGCACGCTGGACAATGTGCTATTATCCCCCCATGTGGCTGGCATGACCCGCGATTCTTACTATGGGTTGACGGCCAACATGATGGCCGAGATTGAGCGCTTTTTCCAGGGCGAGCCGTTGCGCTATCAGGTGACGCGCGAGGCCCTGGCCCGTATGGCCTGACGCGATCCGCGCAGCCAGCATCCGACGACCACGAGGAGAGAGTATGGACACCTACCCGATTGGCCTGCCCAAGCAGGAGCTGGATACGCCCACCCTGTGCCTGGACGCCGACGCTCTGGAGCGCAATATCGCGCGCATGGCCGCCTTTCTGCAAGACAAGCCGGCGGCACTGCGCCCCCACACCAAGACGCACAAGTGCCCCACCATCGCCTGGATGCAGTTGCGCGCGGGGGCCATCGGCGTCACCTGCGCCAAGGTGAGCGAGGCTGAGGTCATGGCGGCGGCGGGCATCAGCGACATCCTCATCGCCAACCAGATCATCGGCCCGCGCAAGATCGCCCGGCTGGTGAACCTGGCCGCCTATACGCGCGTCATCACCGCTGTTGAGGACGCCGGCCATGCCGCCCAGCTCTCGGAAGCGGCGGCGGCCAAGAGCGTGCGCCTGCGCACCATCATCGAGGTGGACGTGGGCATGGGGCGCTGCGGCACGCTGCCCGGCCAGCCCACGCTGGAACTGGCTCAACAGCTCGTGGGGATGAAGGGCTTGCAGTTCGAGGGGCTGATGGGCTATGAAGGCCACGCCGTCATGATCGAGGATCTGGACGAGCGCCGCCGCGTGGCCGAGCAGGCTATGGCCGCCCTGGTGGGCACGCGCGACCTGCTGCTGGCCCACGGCATCCCCGTCAAGATCGTCTCGGCGGGGGGCAGCGGCACCCACGAGATCACCGGCTGCTATCCCGGCGTCACCGAGCTGGAATGCGGCTCGTACGCCACCATGGACGCCAAGTATCGTAGCGTGGGGCTGGATTTCGAGCAGGCGCTGACGGTGCTGGCGCAGGTCATCAGCGCGCGCGGCGACCACGCCGTGATCGACGCCGGCATGAAGGCCCTGACCCCCGAATTCGGGCTGCCCGTGGTGCTCTCGCCATCCGGCTGGGCGCTGACGCGCCTGTCAGAGGAGCATGGCACGCTGACGCGGCAGGAGGGCGGCCAGCCGCTGCGCCCTGGCGACCGGGTGGAGATCGCGCCTTCGCACGGCTGCACCACCATCAACCTGCACGACGCCTACACCGTTACCCGCAAGGATGTGGTGGAGGCGGCATGGCCCATCGCGGGCAGAGGGTGTGTGCGATAGAGGGTTGCGTGAGACGCGACGCAAAGTGCGGAGCGGCGCCGCGAGTCTGGCCCGGCGTAGGTCATCGCCGGCCGCTTTGCCGCTGCAAGAGGATGCTAACGCGCCCGCTGTTGTGGCAATCGGCACAGTCGCCATCGCGTGCGGGACGCGGCGTGTCGCACAAGGAGGTGCACCATGAATCAGCAGTTGCCCCGCTCGAGGCGAACTGAACAGCACCGAGGGCTGCCGGCGCGCCTGTCGCGCGACGACCGGCCGCAAGGTGTCCAGGATGACGCTGCCCTCGCGCTGCTACGAGCGGTCTCGCAGCGAGAGAGACAGGCTGAGGGCGCAGGAGGCCGAACAGCGGGCGTTGGCAACGCCAACATCCTGCGTTCTCTGGCTCGCGTCCTGGGCAACCACCGGCTGGCCCACCTGGCACACGCGGAGCCCACGTTGCAGCGTAGCCTGGAGGAGTACGAGACTCCCGCAAGTGCGCCGGATCAGACGCTCCTCGAGCGGGACTTGGTCGGGCATCATGACCCTGATCGGTCAGAAGCGGCCGCGCCCATGGTGACGACGCTGGGTAGCGCGGAGTTGGTGCAACGAGAGGCTCATGATAGCGCACTGGTGGTGGCTCTTTCCTTCAACCAGACAGAGACACAGCGGTATCAGGTATCCGGCGCAACCATGCAAGAGGTGGATGCTGAGCTGCCGGCCAACGTAGGTGAATTTCGCCACAGCGTTGTACAGGGATGGCAGACGCAACCGACCGAGGAATCGGGGACCAGGGTCACACGCGTGACCTTGCCGGTGCAATACCACTATCTCATGCCCCAGTGGACGCGCCTGTCGGAGCAGCCCCAGAGGGTGCAGGATGCGTGGAACCGATTCTACGGTGACGTTCTCGTTCATGAGCAGGAGCACCTCAGGGTTAGCCGCAGATACTATAACGAGCTGAAAGACACGTTGCAGGCGCTGCCGGCCGAGGAGAGAACAGAGGAGCGCGTCCAGCTGGAGATCGACACATCCATCGAGAATCAGAACGAGAATCACAGCAGTCACGCGGGCTTTGCCACGCCCTCATCCATCGTCTTTAGCGACTACTTTCCCGAACCCGAGCCGGCGCCGGAGGCTGCCGAAGACGAGTCAGAGGGCGGCCCAGAGGTCGCACCTGAGTAGAGGGCGGCGGGCCTGCCCGTCGTGCTCTCGCCGACTGGCTGGACGCTGACGCGCCTCTCAAAGGAGCATGGCACATTGCCGCGGCAAGAAGGCGGCCAGCCGCTGCGCCCCGGCGACCGGGTGGAGATCGCGCCCTCGCACGGCTGCACCACGATCAACCTGCACGACGCCTACACCGTCACCCGCAAGGATGTGGTGGAGGCGGTGTGGCCGATTGCGGGCAGAGGCTGCGTGCGGTAACGTGGATTATGGAGCATAGGACACAGCGCGATTATGAGGAGGCAAGATGACCCAAGAGCTGCAGGTGATAACGCCTCCAGGGGTGGCCAAGAGCTTTGACGCCGCGGCGCTGGGGACTAACTGGCAGGGCCACCTGGCGGACCTGGTGCCAAGCGACGAGCTGGCGCGGGCATAGTGGATCGCCGCAAGAGCCTCGACACGTTCTGGGCTATACCCACGAAATGGAGCGCGACGCCAACCCGGCCGAGCTGCTAGTAAACTATGCCAACGGTGCCAAGAACGGCGCGCAATAGAGCAATAGCCCGAGGGGGTGACCATGGTATCGGAATCCAGTTTGGGGCAGTTTGCACGGGCAATACCTCCCCGAGGCAGATATCGGCACGGATTCAGGATCGTCGAGGAGTATAGCAGAGTTAAGGACGAGACCACGGTTCGTGTTGATGTTGGGAGGATTCGCTATGGACAGCGCGGCCAGGTCGCGTGCATCTATACTCATCAGGGATCTAGCCCCTGCCCCCCGAGAGGGGTTGTGATTCCGATAGTGTCAGAAACGGCCTCGTGGCGATACAGAAACTACGCCGACGCTGGCTACGTCACGCTGACTTGGCTCTTGAACGGCAACAGCCGAATCAATGTAGACTCGAGCAACCTGCAGTGGGACGGTTCCGTACTCAGGGGATATGTCGTGGAGCTTGTGTATTGGTATGCTACTCTCGATGAGTTTCTGCAGTTGGTCAACGCGAACACCATCGAGTTTTGCTTATGTAACGACGAGCTAGTTGTTTCAAAAAAGAACCTCGAGGCCTTGCGCGATGCTGCTAGTAGGATGCGGCCCTAAAGGCCACGCCCTACACGCAGGTCAGCGAAGAGAGGCATTTTCTTTCCGGCCGACTGATCGGCGGATAGGTGGCTGGGGCATTGGCGACACCACAAAACTGGCACAATAGCCCAAGGGGGGAGATGTATACTATAGTGATCGCTAACCATAAGGGCGGGATGGGCAAGAGCACCAGGCCGCCCAGGCGCTAGGCGATGCATTTGTGCCTCGCGCTCTGTTCTGTAATCGCAATCACATATAAGCCCTCCGTTACCACGGCACGATGACAAAATGACAAGAGCTCTTACTAATACATGCCGGCAACGCCAAAAGACAGTGGCCACAGCGGATCTCAGGTTACTGCGCTAGTCGTGACGATTGCGCTACGGAACTCTCCCATCGCAGCTTGCAATAACGTACGCCCCGCTAGATTCTGCTGACTTGAACCGAACTCCGTCTACCCATATCTCCGCGCTAACCCATCCCCAGTCCTTGTTGTTCTGCGCAGACAAATACGCAAATGCCCCAGGATGCATGTAGTACGTTCTACTGTAAGGGAGTCCAACATCGCGTTGTTCTGTCCCTCCATCCGAGTTCGTGAGCGTAATCGAAGCTCGAAAACCCTCGACATCGGGGCCCGAAACTCTGTACTCGACCTTCCGTGTCTGGCTGCGAGGACTGGTTCTAGAAAAGCCAAGGCTTGACGAGGTGCTGATCATGATGATCGCAAGCACTACGATGATTGAGAAGCCGATTGTGCCTGCCACTGTGCAACTCAAACCGGTGCCACTCCCCTTCGCATCTCTATGTTGTTGGTCATTCACGAGATGCTCGCCACATCGTGGGCAGAATGCCGCTGTATCGTCGGTAACTTGATGGCCGTTCCGACACACCCTCATTGCATCCTCCCGTCACCGCAGGCACGCACCAGGCCGACGCGCGAAACCATTACTGTAGGGATGGTCGTGCTACTCTCCCCGAATGGCCAGGGTGACATGCGTTCTAAGTATGCAGAGGATAGCACATACTTGCGCTAGATATCAGTCAACGAGGCGCGGGCCTCTGTTTTGACAGCATCAGGCCGCCGATGCGTGCGAGCTAGTCGCCTAGAAAAGGCAAGAAACAACTGAGAGTGAAAAGGCGGAGGGGGTGGGATTCGAACCCACGGTAACGCAAGCGCTACAACGGTTTTCGAGACCGCCCCGATCGGCCGCTCCGGCACCCCTCCGTGCTACGACTCGTCTGCCGCTGCGCCCTGCCGCAGGCCGGCAAAGAAACTCTGCATCACCTCTTGCGCCTCGCCCGCCAGCACCCCGGCCACCACCTTGAGACGATGGTTGAGCCACGGCGAGCGCACCAGGTCGTACACCGACCCGACCGCGCCGGCCTTGTCGTCGCGTAGCGCGAACACCAGCGTCTCTACGCGGGCGTTGACCAGCGCACCGGCGCACATGCAGCAAGGCTCCAAGGTGCAATAGAGCGTCGCGCCGCTCAAGCGCCACGCGCCCAACGTGTGGGCGGCCTCGCGCAGGGCGAGGATTTCAGCGTGAGCGGTAGGGTCTGCCAGCGCTTCGCGGCGGTTGCGCCCGCGCCCGATGATGCGCCCCTGCTGCACCACCACAGCGCCCACCGGCACCTCGCCCTCAGCGGCTGCCAGGCGCGCCTCGGCCAGAGCCTCGCGCATCCAGACCTCATGCTCCATAAACGCGGCCAGTATAGCATAGCGACGTGGCGGCTCCAAAGCATCGTGTTAGGCAGCGGCCCGCTGGCTACATGACAGCGGCACGCCCTGCGGCTATCATGCGCCCATCTTCTTCCGGAGTCTGCCATGACGCTGGTTTGGCTGGCCATCTGTTGGACGGTCGGCATTTTGCTGGGGCGCGCCCTGGAGGCGCCGCTCTGGCTCTGCGCCGCGCTGGCGATGGCGACGGCGCTGGGTCTGGCGGCCGCCTGGCCAGCGCCGCGCTGGCGGCTGGCGCTGGCCTGCGCGCTGTTCATGGCGCTGGGCACGACCCGTATGGCTGTGGCCGCAGCCCACGGCCAGGCCGAGACGCTGCAGCGGCTCAACGAGCAAGGGCGCGTGACGGTCAGCGGTTGGGTGTGCGCCGAGCCCAGCGTGCGGGCGCGCGCCGTGCAGCTCGAGGTCTGCGCCACTAGCGTTGACGCGGGCGCCGGCGACCAGGCAGTGCGCGGCAAGCTGCTGACCACCGTGCCGCGCTATGCGGGCGTGCGCTACGGACAGCCCCTTGCGTTGACGGGCCGGTTGGAGACGCCGCCCTCCTCATCCGATTTCGATTACCGTGAATACCTGCAGGCGCAGGGTGTGCGCAGCTTGCTGCGCTATCCCGAATGGCAGCTCTTACCGGGGCAGGCGGGCTCGCCCCTGCTGCGCGCCGCCTATGCCGCCAAGGAGCGGCTGCGCCTGGCCACCGAACGCAGCCTGCCCGATCCCGAGGCGGGGCTGCTCAACGGCATCTTGCTCGGCCTGGGGCACACCCTGCCCGAGGAGCTGTATGACGGCTATCGGCGCGTCGGGCTGACCCACATCATCGTCATCTCGGGGTTCAACCTCAGCCTGGTGGTGCAGCTCGTACTGGCCCTGGCGGGTCGAGTGTTCCATCGCTGGCGCGCTCTGTGGATCAGCCTGGCGGCCGTGAGCCTCTATGCACTGTTCGTGGGGGCCACGCCGCCGGTGGTGCGGGCGGCCATCATGGCGGGGCTGTGCCTGCTGGCGCAACGGCTGGGCCGTCGGGCGCATCTGCTCACCGCTGTGGCCGTGGCCTCGCTGCTGATGAGCGCTGCCAACCCGCTGGTTCTGTGGGGTGCCAGTTTCCAGCTCTCTTTCGCCTCCACGCTGGCCCTGGCGCTGCTAGAGCCCCGCCTGGCGGCAGCCGCCGAGGTCGGGCTGGCCGGCGCGAGCGCTCGACCCTGGCTGCCCCTCTTGCGCGAGTTGCTGCTGGCCAGTCTCGCGGCGCAGTTGGCGACGTTGCCCATCATCTGGGCCACCTTTGATGAGGTGTCACTCATCTCGCTGCTCTCAAACATCCTCGTGCTGCCCTCACAGGGCGGCATCATGCTGCTGGGCTGGCCCGTGCCGCTGCTGGGGCTGGTGCATCCGCTGTTGGGCCGCATGGCGGGCCTGCCCGCCTGGGCGCTGCTGCGCTGGACCAATCTGGTGGTCGAGTGGCTGGCGCGACTGCCCTGGGCGGCTATCAGCGTGCCGCCCGTGCCCGGGCCGGTGATCTGGGCCTTTTATGGCGGGCTGATGACGGCGGCGCTAAGGCCTCGTCGCCCGATTCAGTCTCTAGACAACGATGACCCGCATAAAGTGCACGACCAGAGCCATTGGCGCTATGCCCTGCCCGCGCTGGCCGCGCTGGTCGCCCTCTTGTGGACGGCTCTGCCCGACGGCAAGCTACATGTGTATGCGCTCGACGTGGGCCAGGGCGACGCCCTGCTGCTGCGCACGCCGCGTGGCCGCACCGTGCTGGTGGATGGCGGCCCCGATCCGCTGCTGCTGACGGCCCGCCTGGGGCGCGTGCTGCCTTTCTGGCAGCGTCGCCTCCATCTGGTGGTCAGCACCCACGCTGACAGCGACCACCT
>Ga0351876_1172_pt1 | contig 11841 bp, 11 predicted proteins | sample BONcelFGM3001C15_FD_206774 | JGI IMG/M metagenome (GOLD analysis project Ga0351876, IMG submission 206774) | Enriched cells from coal bed in the Powder River Basin, Montana, United States - BONCAT cells FGM rep3 HSBNCT.FGM.300.1.C15 ...
ACCCGGTGAAACAGGACGTGCTGGGCATAGATGACCAGATCGAGCGCCAGAAGGGTCAGAAGGATGGCGACGGCTTCCGGGGGCGGCGCGATGTTCAGAAGCCCCCATCCCTTCTTGGCCCACAGGATGGCCAGGCCGACGGGGAGGATGGGGAAAAGAAGGCGCGGGAGGATGCCGTTCACGAGCTGTATCGATAAATTACCGAACCAGCGTGAGGACTTCTTCACGGTCAGCCGGCGCCGCGGGGCGAGGAGTTCCGCGACGGCGATGACGATGAAGAGGAGCAGGAAGCAGCCGATCCGGATGACGGCTTCGTTCCGGGAAAAATTCAGTTGGAAAAGCGTATCGGGGAAAATCATCTTTGTTGTCCTGAATTCAGGCCGATGTCCGGAACCCGCATCCCGGGCGCAGGCAGGAGTCGGATTGCCGTCCGGATCTCTGCAAACAACTGCAATCGGATCGATCCGCAGGCGCACCTCCCAAACTGTCCCAAAACCTCGGGAATTTCATCGGGAGACGCGGCAAATTTCTTTACAATACATGACAGACCATTTCAAGCGGAAGGTTTTCATCCGAAAAAGGCATTCCGGAGCGACAGGGGCATTCTGCATCCACCGCGGCCATGTTTTATGAAGTGGGGGCGCGATCAAAGAGTCAACGTTTGGACGGCGGCGGCTTTACATCATGGTGTTCACATAATGGTTGACAAATTGGTTTTGATGTGTTCAAGTCGTCGAACTTTTTAATGATTACCCTGATCCACGTTGCATCTGCGCAGGGTTCTTTCCACAGGATGCTTGCCGCAATAACAGGATTGGGTTGAAGCCATCCAACCATGGTTTGAACTGGATATGAAAACTCACCCCGGTCGAGCCGAGCGGCGGCTTAACAACCGGTCTTGTCAATGGAACATAAAAAGTATCGTATGTTGATGAAACATGGTCACATTGCCCGTTTGCCCCCGTCCTGCAACAGATCCCGGATCATGGAACACGGCTGCCGGAGTTTCATTCAGAAACCGTTCAGCCTCCCCTCGCTGTCACAAGAGATCCGCGAGCCGCTGCTACCGTAACGAAGGGTAGGTCATGGAAGGGAATTCTCCGGAAGCGACGAAAAAAACCGGAATTTGGCGGCCGGTCCTGCTGATCGCTGTCGTCGTGGCCGCTTTGATCCTGCTGCGGTTTTTGGGGATTGGAGAAAGGCTGGGCGATCTGAAGGAATGGATCCGGGGCGCCGGTTCACTGGCGCCGCTTGTTTTTATTATGGTGTATATTATCGCGGTGGTCGCGGCCCTGCCGGCTCTGCCTCTCACCATCACCGGGGCGGCCCTCTTCGGATCGGTGACCGGCGTGATCCTGGTCAGCATCGCCTCCACGGCGGGGGCGGGTCTCGCCTTCCTGGTCGCCCGCTACGCCGCCCGGGAGAGGATGGTCCGGCGGTTCTCCGGCAATGAGACCTTCCGGAAACTGGACCGCATGACGAAAGAACACGGGGCGGTCGTGGTGGCCATCACCCGCCTCATCCCAATTTTCCCTTTCAATCTGCTCAATTACGGCTTCGGACTGACCGGCATTCCGTTTGGGACCTATCTCGCCTGGTCCTGGCTCTGCATGCTTCCCGGAACGGTTCTCTATGTGGTCGGCGTCGATGCCGTCCTCAGCGCTCTCTCCCGGGGGGAGATCCCCTGGCCGCTCATCGCGGTGGCCACGGCGGCGGCGGTGATCCTGATTTTTCTGGTGAATATTGCCAGGCGCCGCCTCCGGAAAAAAGAAAAATAAATCGGTCACCTTTTCTCACACGAAGTAACTGAAAGCGGCCGCCCGTTTACGAAAACGGGGCGGCCGCTTCCTACTCATCCGATGCCCCTACCTTGCGACGATTTCAAAAAGAACCCTCATGTTTGCCTTTGCCTCTTTCGAGCGAATCATGTGTGGCGCCGATTCGTACATGGCTGGATTTGACTCGCCATAGCCGATGGTAGAAAGCCTGTTCGGCGTAATGATTCCTTCGCCGATCAGGTATTCCTGGACAGCCATTGCCCTTCTTTCGCTTAGCATCTGGTTGTACGCTTCACCGCCGGAAGCAGAGGTATACCCGGCAATGCGGACTTTGGCTTCCGGGTTGTCTTTCAGCATCTGCGCGTTTCGTTTCAGTATCGCCTGCGCTTCGGGTTTCAGTGTCGACTTGTTGAAATCAAAGTGCACATTCTCAAAATTGAGAACTGCGATGATCTCCGGTCTGGTTGCGGCGACCATTGCCTTCTCCTCGACCTTGGGTTCCGATACGACGGCAACAACAACGACCGGTTCCTGAACCTTCTCTATCGCCAGGGGTTCAGGCGTAGGGCCCGCTGTGGATTCGTACTTGGTGACGGAGATTGGTGCAGGGGCCGCTGCGGGCAAGGGTTCGTACCCGGCAACAGGGGTTGGTGCGAGTCCCGCTATCCGTCCGGCACGCGACAAGGACCAGTTCGTGCCGTCCTGTGATTCCAATGCCGAACCATCCGTGCCGACAGCGATGAACAATTTACGCGCATGGGTGATCGCTGCGAGTTCGCTTTGCGAGCCCGATTTTACGGTGTTCCAGTTCCGTGAGTCGGATGACGTCACGATGGTGCCATTTGCGCCTGTGGCCACAAATTTTTCATTGCCATACGTGACAGCGTAGAGATAGTCCGCCGTTCCTGAATTGCGATCGGTCCATGTGATCCCGTCATCGGACGACGTCAAGATTCTTCCGTTTCCCCCGACGGCCGTGAATATTCCGTTCCCATAAGTAAGGCCATGGAGGTTATCGGTAAATTGCGTGTTCCGACGCGCCCAGGAGATGCCGTCCCGTGAATTGAAGATGTCGCCCCTCTCGCCGATGGTGATAAAATTATCCTTGCCATAGGAGAGATTCCTCAGGGCATTGGGAGTCAGGTTTGCCCTTTTGGTCCATTGGGTTCCGTCCGGCGATGTGACGACCGTGCCTGTTGAACCGACTGCCACGAAGATTCCCCGTGCATACTTGACGGCCCAGAGGTCGTTGGTGACGCCGGAGTGCCGGATGGTCCATGTCGACCCATCCCTTGAGCCCGTAACAATGGTGCCGCGGCCGCCCACCGCCACAAATGTCTCTTTCCCGAATTCCACGTCGGCAAGAGCCTCGTTGCTTCCGGAATACCTCGCAGTCCAAATGTCGGCGTCAGGCGAAGTCAGTATAATGCCACTGCCGTAGGTGATGGCGTACATGGGCCCGGCATCTTTCTGGGATGCCTGAGCCGGCACAATGCCTGAAGCCGCGAAAAATATGGAAACTGCTGCAATAATCATGGATCGTACAAACATTTTTTTCATATCAACCTTCTCTTCCTTATTTGTCCTTACTCATAAAATGATTTATCTGACTTTATCCACCCTTGGTTTTTGACTCGGAAAATCCAAACCATTTAAAATTGACAAGTTGTTGCCTCCCTTCTTCAAGCCTGATGAAAACCCGCTTTTGAGTCGCCTGATAAGAACCCGCTTTGGGGTCGGAATACCAGGGTTACACGGATTGTCGACGCAAGATGCTTGCCAATAAAAATAAATAAAATTATTATCTTATTATCATCATGCATAACGAAGGATTGGATTGGGAAGAGGGAGCAGCGGGGAAGGTTGAAGCCATGGATTTGGCCACCATATCCGGTGGAACCTCAAGATGTTGAGGGGGGTATTTTGAGGGCGGCCGCCTTATTGGTCGGTCTGCGAGAGGTCCCGGAAACTGGACCGCATGACGAAAGAACACGGGGCGGTCGTGGCGGCCATCACCCGGCTCGTCCCCTTTTCTCTATCGATAAAACCGGGCGAGCCGTTCCGGCGAGACGCCGCAAAGATAGAGGGTCATCAGGGACCAGTTTCGCAGCGTGCCGAATACCAGGCCCTCTTTCTCCCAACGGCGCGCGGAGGTGATCACCGGCTCCCGGAAGATGACGATCCGCCAGTTTTTCCGCTTGATCCGCCGCATCAGGTCCACGTCTTCCATGATCGGGATCTCCTTGAACCCCCCGATGCTCCGGAAGCAGGAGCCCCGGATGAAGATCGCCTGGTCGCCGTAGGGGATTCTCGTCAGGCGCGACCGGAGGTTGGCGACCGTTTCGATGGCCCGGAAGCCCGACCGCGGGGAAGCGATGCGCAGATCGAAGGCGCCGCCGGCGCAGGCTTCATCCCGCATCGCGTCGGCGATCCTTTCGAAAGCGGCATGCGGCAGAACCGTGTCGGCGTGGAGGAAGAGCAGCACATCGCCGGTAGCGACGGCGGCGCCCCGGTTGAGCTGTCCGCCCCGGCCTTTTTTGGAGGGAACCTTATGCACGGAGGCGTCCCGTATCGCCGCAAGGGTTTCCCCTTCCGCCTGTCCGTCGACCACGATGATCTCCGCAGTCCCCCCGCCCTTCAGACGGCGGACGGCTTCAACCGTTTCGTTGATGACGGCGCGCTCGCAAAACACGGGGATGATCACGGAGATGCGACATTCCAGGTTCTTCAAGACAACCATCCTGATTACCGGTCTTTCTATTCAGACGCCCCTTGCGGAACATGCCATCCCCTCTTTTTGCAGGGAATCCAGGATACCCCGGATTGAATTTATACCAGGATCTCACTTCTTGAACAGGCTGTCGCCGAGGCCGGTATTGATCCGCCAGTCGCTGTAGGCGATATCGATATCCCCCTCCCCGGAGATTTCGTCGAGCCGGCCCATTCCTCCGGAAACGGGATTGTCTTTTGCAATGAATGAGGAAGTACTGGGGCCGGTCACCTCTTCGGGGAAGGTGAGATGGATATGAACCTTTTCCGGCATCAGCCATTTCTCGCCGCCCTGCGCAACGGTTGCGTAAAAGAGTTTTACAAGCCCCTTTGTTCCTTGGATCGAGAGGCTTTCCGCCTGCACGATCCGCCGGGGGAGACCTCCGACCCACACGTTGTAATACCGGATGCGGGCTTTTGCGTCGAGGGGTTCCACCCGATACAGCTCTGCCCGTGCGCCGTCCAGATTCTCGGCCCGCTGGTAGGCGATCCGGTTTTTCTCCGGATCGAATTGAAAAGGATTGAAGACGCCGCTGTTGCGGGGAATCGGCGCAAAGCTCCGCGTTTCGATATGAAACAGGTCGGGTTTCTTGAAGTAGAGCGTGGCGGTAAAATCGGGCACCCGCATGGTCGGCAGGTTGACCTTGGCGTGGATGGTTACGGTATAGTCGTTCAGGTTCCGATAGGGCTTCACCAGTTCGGCAAAGAGCTGCCTTGGATCGGGTCCGGCGGTCGGGCCGGGCGCCCCCTGGGCCGCCGCCGGGGAAATAAGGAGGATGACCAGCATGATTCCGCTGAAGATCTCAAGAGATTTCATTTACGAAAGAATGTCCTTTCTGGCGAAATAGACCATTGTGGCCAGGAAAAAGGCAGCGATAAAGCCGGAGAGGATCAGCACATTCGTCCGGATCGCAGCCCAGGGGATCGGATCGTCGAACACCCTTTGCCAAGCATCGAAATAGTGGACGAACAGGTACGGGCGGATCGCCTGAAAGAGGTCGAACGGCAGGGAGATGATGATGATGCTGACGATGATCACCGCCATGGTCGCAATGATCGGACCGATCGGGTTGTCGGTCAATGCCGAAAAGAAAAAGCAGAGGGAGGAGACGACGAACATCGCCAGCGTGGCCAGGCCGTAGGCCACGAGGAAGTGATAGGGCAGTTGCGCCTCCGGGATTACGAGGATTCCCCGGCGGATGACCAGCAGATCGCCGCTGCCGAAGGCCGCAAGCGACAGGCCGAGTGTCAGCCCGCCGATGAAGAGGACCATGACCGCGGTATAGATCAGCGTGACGATGAACTTGGCCGTAACGATCCGGCTCCTGGAGACGGCATGCGTGAGGAGAAATCGGAAGGTGCCGGCATTGCCCTCGCCGGCGATCTGGTCCCCTGCCACGATGGTCAGCACGATCGGGATATGCACCCAGAGGGCGCCCATGAAGAAAAAGCCGAAGAACCAGCCGTTGAGGACGTTCCCGCCGATCACGAAGTCGTTTTGCAGGAGCGAAAGGAGACGCCTTTCAAAGGAGTGCTGCCCGCCCAGTTTCAGTCCCGCCACCACCAGCGGTACGATGACGCCGAAGGCGATGAACCCGATGTAGGTGCGCCAGCGGGTAAAGGTCTTGATCAGTTCGAACCGGACGAGGTGCATCATGGTTTGTCCAATCCCCCTTCTTTTTCCGCCCTGTTTCCGGTATTCCCGTTCCTCAGGCTTCTCGCCCTTCGATCAGGTTCAGAAAATAGTTTTCCAGGGTCCGCCTTGGCACGAGGGCGTTCACGCCGAAGCCGGCGCCGACCAGTTGCCGGTTGAGCTCCGGGATGCGCTCCAGATCCGATTCCACGAGGATGCCGTCGCCCTCGATGGCCGCGGACCGACAGGCTTCGTTCGCCCGGAGAAACCGCAGCATCTCTTCCGGACGGTCCGTCTTGATCAGCACGGCGGACTCTCCCCGCTTCAGCAGATCCTGAACGCTTCCCTCCACACGGAGTTTTCCCTGGTGAATGATCGCCATCCGGTTCGCGATGAGTTCCACCTCGTAGAGCAGGTGGGATGACAGAAATACGGTCACCCCCCGGTCGCGGGCAAGCTCCAGGATCAGCTCCCGCACCTCCTTCATCCCCTGCGGATCGAGACCGGTCGTGGGCTCGTCGAGGATCACCAGCTCCGGATCGTTAAGCAGGATCAGGGCCAGGCCGAGGCGCTGGTTCATCCCGTGGGAATAGGTCTTTACCGGGTCGGCTGCACGGTCGGCGAGGCCGACCCGCTCCAGTTGTTCCATGATCTGACGGCGGGTCACGGGCCTCTGCAAGCCCCCGAGAATTTCCATGTTGCAGAGCGCGGAGAGGTGGCCGTAAAATGCCGGCTTCTCCACCACGGCGCCCACCTTTGCCAGCGCCCGGTGACCGGTCTTTTTCAGCGACGTCCCGAAGATCTCCACATCCCCCTCCGTCGGAAAGACAAGGTGCAGGATCATCCGGATCGCGGTGCTCTTCCCCGCGCCGTTGGGGCCCAGGAATCCGAACACATCGCCCCGCCGGACCTCGATGTTCAGATGGTCCACGGCCAATCTGTTTTTGTAGCGCTTGGTCAGATCGATGGTGCGCAAAACGGTATCGGACATCGCGCCTGCAGCCCTCCTGATTCATTAAAGGGGGTTCCCGACATTCAGTCAAGATATACTTGATTGTGGATGGGTTATCAAGCCTTTCGAAACTGCTTGCAAATTCCGATCTGCATAAGTACATTTGCACTACACAAAGGAGGTGCCGCCATGCCCAAAAACGCAACCATAACCCTGCGGATCGAAGGGGAATTGAAAGCGGATTTGGAACAGATCTTCAGGCGATTGGGACTTACCACAACCGAGGCGATCAAGATCTTTTTAAGCGCAGTGCGCAATCGGCGCGGAATTCCGTTTCCCATCCAGTTGGACGAATGGAGGGTGGCGGGGGCGCCGCTCTCCGTTGCCCGGTAAAGCAAACCTTGATGCCATTATGGGAAAATACGCCGATGATCTATTTATATATAAATAAGTTGGAATGGAAGCATCGGCGTACAGGTGAAAACCCACAGAGGGGAGGAATTATGAGCAACAGGGCAGAAATCTTGATCAAGGAGGCGCTGGCGCTTCCCGATGCGGAGCTGGCTTCGCTGATTGATGGATTGCTGGCGGCCCTGGAGCCGGAAAAAGAGGCTGATGCAGATCTGGCTTGGGCGGCGGAAATCGAGCGGAGAGGCTCTGAACTTCAACAAGGTCTCGTCACGGCGGTACCTTGGAATGAAGTCCGGGAAAAAGCCTTGAGGCTGGCCAATGCCGAACGAAAATGACATCCTATTCCATCCCGAAGCAGCGGATGAATATGCAAATTCTTATGCCTGGTATTGGGCGAAAGTCACCCATGTAGCCGAGAACTTTGAACGAGAGGTCAAAAGGTCGTTGCGCCTGATGGCGACATATCCGATGCGATGGCCCGTCTATCGCGGACCGTATCGCCGGATTATGGTCAGGCGTTTTCCTTTTTCACTTGTTTACGGTTCTTACGAGGGGCGACTGGTTGTAATCGCCGTGGCACACGGAAGCAGGCGGCCCGGTTATTGGCGAGATCGAAAGCCATCGGATGCCATCCTCCGCGGTCAAACGCGCAGCGGATAAGAATAATGCAGGGTCTAAATTAAGACTCAAGCAACATCAACCCCATTATCCGAACCTCATAACGCTTCTTGAAAGGTGAAAGAGATGACGAAAGCGATAAGAAATTGGCGCCTACTAATTCTCCTGTTCATCCCCGCCATCAATGTTCACGCCGGGCCGTTGCCGGATACGGGACAGACGAAATGCTATAACAACTCCGAGGAGATCCTCTGTCCCGCTCCGGGCGAGGCCTTCTACGGTCAGGATGGGAACTACTTGATCAATCCGCCCTCCTACACGAAGCTTGACGCATCCGGCAATGCTTTGGCTGACGCCGCCGAAACTTGGGCCATGATCCGGGATAACGTAACGGGGCTGATCTGGGAGAACAAGACCGGCGACGGTTCGATCCATGACGGCAGCAAGACTTTCACCTGGTGCGATCGGAATCCGGCGACAAACGGCGGTAACCAGGGGATCTGTGGCGTAGGAATCGGCAATGCCGCGACGGACACGGAGGCCTTCGTCAAGGCGCTGAATGACGCCCGCTTCGGCGGGTTCCCCGACTGGCGGCTGCCGACAGCCAAGGAACTGACGACGATTTTGGATCGCAGCCGCGTTAATCCTTCCATCAACGCGGTCTGGTTTCCCAATACGGTGTTGTTTTATTACTGGTCGTCTACTACCCTCGCTGGCTACTTGGGTGACCGCGCGTGGTGCGTCGACTTCAACAACGGCCACGTCAACTTTGACGGCGGCGGTGTCGGAGGCAACAAGGGGGAGAGTGCCTATGCCGTGCGCGCGGTTCGCGGTGGACAGTGACGATTCGTTCATTGGGTGATTGGGTTATTTGATTTTTTAGGGATGACATGGGCAGATACGAGCATCTTCCGATTTATCTGAAGGCGGCGGAGTTGAACCTCTTTCTCCAGAATGCGGTGCGTCATTTCAGCCGCTATAACAAGTATTCCATCGGGACAGAGCTTACGTTATAGAAGGGAGAGAGATCGATGAAGAAGGTTTGGATAGCGTCTTTTGCCTTTCTTCTGCTGCTTCAGGGTCTGGCTTTCGCCGGTTATATCGACAACGGCGACGGGACGGTGGCGGACACGAAGACCGGTTTGATGTGGCAGCAGGAAACGGCGAACGGCAAGAACTGGCAGGCGGCCCTGGATTATGCAGAGGCCCTGGTGCTGGCCGGTTATGACGACTGGCGCCTCCCGAACATCGATGAGCTTCAGTCCATCGTGGATTATGGCCGGAATAATCCCTCCATCGATGCCGCGGCCTTTCCCCGCACGGTGTCGTCCTATTACTGGTCGTCTACTACCTGCGCCGACGGCGTCGCGTGGTGCGTCTCTTTCAACGACGGCAACGTCAGCAACTACAATAAACCGAATGCCTATGCCGTGCGCGCGGTTCGCGGTGGACAGTCTCGATTATTGGGTTCTTTGGTCATTTCCGCACCGGCCCAGGCAGGTCGGTTGTCGATCGGGACGGCGCAAACCATCCTCTGGGATACTGCCGGCATTGCCGGTAATGTGAAGATTACCTTCTCCCGCCAGGGGGGGAAGCCGGGAACCTTCACGGATGTCATCGCAGAAAACACGCCCAACAACGGTTCCTACGCCTGGACCGTCACCGGTCCCGAGACCTTTAGCGGCGCGTTGCGCATCGAACCCGTCTCCGACGCTTCCAAAGGAGTAACACAGAGTCTCCTCCCCATAACCAATCTCCTGAATGCCGAAATCACTGCAGAAAAGCTTGGAGACACGGGCCATTACAAACTCGCCCTGACCGGTCGGTATAACGACGGCCCCTCGCCGCTTACAGCAACCTTCACCTCCTCCGATGTGACGATCGCCACGATCGATTCATACGGTTTCCTCACAGCCCTGCCCCTGAAGAACGGCTATGTGGAAGTCTCAACGGTTTACGACGGCACGACATTCAAAAAAAGCATCTTCGTCTATACGACCCTGGACGCGGGCGAGTCGGAAGGGAACAATACAAAGGATGTCGCCGATGTGATCGCCCCCTCTTCGACAGACGCAACCGCCGGGCGTTTCTACAAGGGAACCCTGACAGCGGGAGACACGGACTGGTTCAAGTTCACCTTGACCCAGGGGGCGATTGTCAATGTGGGCTACCTCTCCCAGAGCTCGACCGCCGACGTCCGGATGGACCTTTACAATGCCGCCGACACGCTGATGGCCTCCGCAACGTCCGGTAACGGGGCGCCCCTGATCCTTCCCGTGGGCCTCCCGGCAGGAGATTATTACCTCAAACTGACGCCGGCAGGGGATATCGACCAGACGGGAAACTACATCGTGACCTACAAGACCCTGGAGAGCCTCCCCGGCAAGACCACGATTCCCATCGCCCTCGGCGAAATCAAAACGGGGACCATCGACACACTGGCCGACAGGCAGGAGATGACCCTCACGCTCGCCTCGGAACAGGCGATCCGTATCCTTTTTAGCCCATCCAGCCCCACGGCGAAGTACCGCATCACTCTTTTGAACGACAGCCAGGCCGTTGTTGATCGGATCGACTGCCTGGACCAGAAACCCGTAAGCTTTCAGGCGATCTACGGAGTGGGGAGCTATACCCTTCAGGTGACGCCTCTCGATGTGGTGGACGTCCAGAACCCCTTCACGTTATCGCTCGCGGCCTCGGAGGGTCAGTTGGAGAAGGAGCCCAACGACGCGGCGGCTCAGGCGACGCCCTTTGACATCACAAAACCCTTGACTGGGCGCCTCTCCACCGATGCCGATATGGATTTTTTTACCTTTCAGTTCGACGCCCCCCGTTTCCTGGAACTGGGTTTTGCGGCAACCGGAAGCACGGGTAATTTCACTTTAACCCTCTTCAAGGAGTCGGACAAGTACGAGATTGATGGAATCGATATCGCCAACGGCCAGACGACCGCCCTCCACATGGGCCTCGGGGCGGGGCGCTATTACCTGCGGGTCAAGGGTGATACGACCAAGATTGAGACTCCCATCGACACGATTCACAACTACACGCTGACCTTCAAGGATTCCCCTCAGACAGACCTGGAGATCGAATCGAACAATACCCTCAAGGTGGCCAATGCCATCGACAAAACCCTGGCCAAGCGGGGGCGGATCTATTCCTCCCAGGACAGGGACTATTTCGGATTCAATCTTCCCGAAGGGGGGTTTCTCTCGCTGACCTTTATCCCCACAACGGCCACGGGGGGCTATAAAGTCAGTCTGGTCGACGAGAACTATGAAAAGACGGCCGCCGCCCTCTACGCCTACACCTCCGCGAACGGAGAAGCCGTCTCGGCGGAGGATCTTTATATCGAGACCCCCGGCAACTACTACATCGAGATTGCGCCGAACGGCGGCATTGACCAGTACAAACCCTATGCGCTGAATCTGACCAGCACCCTGGCCATTGTCGGCTTGAAGCAATTGGTGAACGTGGCCGTGACGGGAACAAATGAAACGATGACCGTCACCGACGTCCAGACGCTGACGGCCAAGGCGGGGTACTCCGACGCCACGATTGCCAATGTGACTCCGAACTGGACCTCCCTGAATCCGTCCGTAGCGACGGTGAACGGCGCCGGGCTGGTCAACGCCGTGGCCCAAGGGACGACGAGCATTGTGGCGAGCTATGGGGGAATC